>Ga0255778_10001517_pt1 | contig 20904 bp, 15 predicted proteins | sample 071ome_31_FD_179976 | JGI IMG/M metagenome (GOLD analysis project Ga0255778, IMG submission 179976) | Coastal salt marsh microbial communities from the Groves Creek Marsh, Skidaway Island, Georgia - 071405CT metaG (version 2) | ecosystem: Environmental > Aquatic > Marine > Intertidal zone >...
TGTTTTTTCCCACCGACGCGGGAGGCGAATTCGCGGTCATCGACTGGCAATTCCCGTTTGTTGCGCCAGGTGCTTGGGATGTTTCGCGGATTATTGGTCTCGGATTAACGGATGAGCAGCGGCGTGCGCAAATGGAAGGCCTGGTGGCCGGCTATCACGCGGCGTTGATCGACCGAGGCGTGACTGGTTACAGTCGTGAAGAGCTCAACGTCGATATCAGCTATGGACTGGCTGTGAGTCAGATGATCATGGTCATCGCGTCGGCACAAACCGACGTCACCCTGATAGAAAAAGAATGTTCTGACCTCGGCGTCGATTGGCAGGACATGATGCTCTACCGCACGCAGAATGCGATGCTCGAATGGAATACGCTCGAGCTGCTTGAAAGCATCTAATTCGATGGAAAGGGGCGTTAGTGCTTTGCAGCCACTCCCTGCCAGCTACTCATGGCTGATAGTCGCCAGCCAATAGTTTTGAGATCTTTGGAGCACAAATAAAAACGGCGCCAGTAGGCGCCGTTTTCGATGAGGTGCTGACTTAGCCTCTGATTTCAAGATTAGTAGCAGAAGTCCGCCCGCGCTCAGTTGAAAGGCCAAAGCTCAGTTGCTGTCCGTCTTTCAGACCGTCGAGGCCAGAGCTGTGTACCGCAGTGATGTGCACAAAGATGTCTTTGTCGCCTGAATCGGGGCAGATAAAGCCGAACCCTTTTTTCTCATCAAACCATTTTACCGTTCCGTTTTGCTTGTCGTCGCTCATTGCGTATCTCCAATTGATGTGGTTTCAGTGTTCAACCTGCCACCTAGGCGGTGGCCCCTAACGGCAACAAACAGAAGGCAGAGTTCGGGCAGGCGTAACACAATGGGAAACCCAGGACATCACGGGAAGGCGCGAGCAGCAGTACGTTCGATCGTTGATCATCGAGTGATTGAATCGACGCGCATTAGACAGGAACGACACCAAGGTTGCAAGTTAAAGTTTTTGGGATGGCTTGGTATCCCCTTGCGACTAGCGTGCGATTAGATTGAAGGGCGTGGATGAAATCGCTGAATCTAATTACCCTATGCTCGGCGACCGGTGGGGTAGCTCGCTCCTGATGGGTCCACTCAGGCTAGATCGAAATTCGGTCGCAATGAATAGCTGCCTACCAGCGAGTGCTAAGACCAACCGCGATGTGCGAACCCACCTCGATCATCTTTTGCCAGGCCTGGAGCAAGGGCTTCCCTTCAGTATCGGCATGGGAGCGAGCCTCTTCCCGATGCACGAGCTCATCGTGGCGGCAGTCGTAGAGTAGCTGCATGATTTCATTTGAGGGGTCAGCAGTGGGTTCTTTGCCGAGCGAGATCAGTTGCGATAAGTAGTGCTGGTCGACGAAGGTTTCTACCGCGTCGACGGTGGCAAACACTGCATTGCGGCCCAAGAGCGCGGGCACGAATCCTGCCAGATATCCGGCCACTTTCCAGAGGGGCAGTAGCTTGGTCAGTTCTTGGGGCTCAAGTAACGCCTCCATGCGTTCAAGGTGCGTGGTTTCAGTCTCAAGGTGCTGGTTCGCGAATTCGATAATGACGGGGTCGCGGGTGACGCGAAGGATGGCTTGATAAAGGCAAACCGCACCGTACTCCCCTGCGTGATCGGTTCTGAGTGCAGCCGTCAACCAATCTGCCCGCTGAAGCGGGGCGGTGGTATCCGCTTTAAGTGGAATGGACGTCATACCGACGTGCATACAAGTTGTTCCAGTTAATTTGGGGAGTTGTACGCAAATTGCTGACCATGAGGTCAGCTCAATCACCCTTGTCTTGTGGCGGCATCGTGAGTGATCAGCAAGATTTTGGTAAGTACGTTAATTGGCCAGAAACCCGCTGTTATGGTCTGAAGGTGAGAGTAAATACGACAGAAAGGATGGCACCTAATTGAGGACGGTGGGTTAGCCCTTTAGAGCCTCGTCGACCCATCGCCAGAAGCGCGTTTGTTCGGATACCTTGACCTTATCTGCGCATCCGATCCGTGCATACCGTTTTTGCTGGATAAGGTCTTTAGGGCGTTAAATTTCAATTTGGAAACAACTGCATCGGCGGTTGAATTCCGTCGTTTGCTTCTCAACTCGCCACACTTTTATGATGGGGCCACGCGGGCTGAGGGGGAATGAGTAATGCGCAACAATCGATGGCTTCAAGGGTGCCTTACCTTGGTATTTATTGGAGTGTCGGCAGCACAGGCGCAGGAGATCGCGAAGCCTGAAGGCCTGCTCCTTCGCGGGTTCGAGTCGGAGGCGTTGAAAAATCGCCGAGGGTTTGAGGCGGTGGAAAACGGCGTGTTGACCACAGTCCGAGTGGATGCAGCTGGAGAGCTCAGCGCCACCCGTACTGCCGCTGAGATTGAACCTCACATCGATTGGTACCAAGCAAGGAACCAGCGCTATTTGGCGTACGGCGTCTTTGACGGCGCCAATCTCTCCTATCTCGCCGACCCCACTGACGAGTCGTTGTATATCGTCAATGTTGAGGGGGAGGTGACCAGCGATCTCAATATCAGCCACCCGGATGTTTTAGCGGCGATTGTTGAGGCGGCCAAAGCCTATGTGGATATCGGAGTTGATGGGATTGAGTATGACGTTGATGGCTGGGCGCGCGGCCTGGGTAGCTTCGATGAGCGCTCGCTCGCTGCATTTAACACCTGGCTGACGGATACCAAGGAATACCCTGCTTCTGAGCTGGAATCGATCTTCGAAACCGCTGTCGACAGCACGTTTAATTACCGTACATTTCTGGCGAGCAAAGGGGTCACCACAGACAGCGAAACGCTCGCTAACGTGAGCCAAAGTGCCCATTTTAGGCTGTGGCGCGGGTTCATTAATTATCAGGAGCGAGAAACCTCTGAATCGCTGATTGACTCGCTCAATACTTACTCAAGCCAAGTGCAAGACAAAACCGTCGAGCTTTATTTCAATCGGTATGGATTCTTCGATACCCCTTCGAGGCGCTGGAATTCAATCGGAATGGATTCCGGCAGTTTGGGAGAGACATATTTCGATGGTGTGACTTGGCGCTATGAAGATGGCCATACGCTAGAACCCGTTTATCGAGCAGGGCTCAAGACTTTCGATAAGCGCTATGAGTCGTGGAACTATCCGCCAACAAAGACCGAAGCGGTGCAAAGCATCTTTTTGGCCTCGGCACTTGCGAGCAATGGTGTTGCAACCTGGGAGGATGAATTTCCGGCCACGGCCTATCTCGCGTCGTTTGCTTACCGGTTTCAAGCCCAGTTAGATCAGCCCTCCCGTTCCGAAGTCGCGATCTTTTACCCACATGCCTCGGTCGAGCACAACACGCCGATTCAAGCCAATGATGAGATTCTGTTGGGTGGCCAGCACTATTGGTATTTGGGGCTGGGCTATCTCATGGCTGGGCTCAACCTGAATTATGACGTGCTGTATGGCGCCGATGGTTTGGTGCGAGACGACACTTTTGCCACGCCGTCTGCGAGTGATTATGGCGCTATCTTTGTAGCCGAGACCCGCCAGGCTACGGACGAGCAGTTTTCGGCGCTTGCAGACTATGTAAATGCGGGTGGCAAGCTCATTGTCATGGGCAGTGACGTCCTGCGGTATGACGAGCTGGGGCGGGATAAAGCCGCGAGTAGAAGTTTAGGTAGCACAACCTATGACGGTGCGTTTGGCGCTGTTGGGGAAAGGAGTTACGGGTCGGGCTCTGTTGAGGTCGTGAGCCTAAACCCGCTCGCTTCAAACACCTACTCCTATCATGCAGACGCTGCCTCGATCGATATATCAGCGATTAGAGCCAGCGTTTCCGCCGCGTTGCCCGAAGGGCTCTCGACAACGCGTTTGTCTGGCGCTGACCGCCTGCGCGCACTGACTTATCGAGATGACGGCGACAATTCGCTGATTGTCCACTTAGTGAATCACGCGTTTAGCAACGGGGGGAGCGCGCTCGCCACTCAGAGCGATGTTCAGATCACCACCTACCTTCCCGCGAATGTCCCAGCGGGCGCAGTCGCGAATTACGTGACCGCAGAAAGTGGGAATGTTCAGTCGCTCGATATCACTGACAATGGGGATGGAACGATTTCCCTCACGATTCCCACCGTTGCCACCTGGGGTATTTTGCGCATTGGCTCTGCGCTCGAGGCACCAGCGATGCCAAATATCGCGCCAATGGCAGAACTCACGTTTTTGTTCGACTACGAAGAATTCTCAAGTAATCCCGATCGGAACTTGGTGTTTCAAGCCGCCGATGACCGAGGGCTTGAGAAAGTCACCTTTCAATACCAGCAGTACGATGCTGCGAGCGACAGCTGGGGTGAGTGGACGGCTGGCGCGAGCCTTTCCTTGAATGGCGTTACGCGAGTGGACGCAGAATCAGCGAGCAATACCATCGGGCTCAACTTTGCGGATATTGGTGAGGGGCGCTACCGGGCGCAATTAGTCGCCACCGATATTGACGGTGCCGAGAGCGATTTGGTGCTAGGACTGGGTTACGACACCATCGTTGGCTTTGACACTGTCGCGCCGGATACGAGCAGTATTATGGCCGAGGTGTTAAGTGGGCCTGAAAGTGGGAGCGCCATAACCACACCGTCAGACGTCACGTTGTCGATATCCAATGTGGTCGACACGGTCTCCGGCGTACGTTTTGTCAACAGTAAGTTCTCAGGGGCGTCGTTTGATACGGCTCCTGAGGCTGGCGACGACTACGAAGAAGGGTATACCCGTGTCTTTACGGGCCCTGAAGACGGGCAGTACGGCACCTACGCCATCTCCGCTCGGTTCGAGGACTATGCGGAAAACCTCTCGGAGTGGATGGAACTTTATAGCTACACGTATGGCCTGCCGCCAACGATTATTGAGGCCACGGGATCGCATACAACGAGCAATGGAGAGGCGCTGTCTTTTGGCGCCGGTGACGCCTACTCGGTGATTGCTGGGGAGACAGTCACGTTTGGTGTCGATGCTACCAATGTGCTCGACAACGAAACCGTTCAATGGTTCAAAAATGGCGAACTGGTCGAGGGCGCGACCGAGCGCTCGCTCAATTTAGGCGGGGTGTCGTCCTCCGATGCAGGCACTTACTACGTTGTCATCCAGAACGCCGTAGGCAGCGTGCAAAGCGAATCCTTTGAGCTGGTTGTGAATGCACCGCTCAGCATTACCGAATTTTCCCGAGATCCGGCGGATGGAAAGGTGAATCAGGGTGGGTCGTTTACGCTGACCGTTGTTGCGGAGGGAGCAGGGACGCTGACATACCAGTGGGAGGCACAGATTCTGCAAAACGACTGGGCGGTCATTGAGGGTGCTACCGAGGCTACATATACGGTCACGAATGCGACTCGTGCCGACCACCAAGGCAATTATCGCGTGACGGTGACAGATGAATCCGGGAGCGTATTGAGCAACCGAACGCTGAGAATCGAAGTGACTCAAACCTCAGGCGGTGGCGGGGGCAATGCCAACGATGGCGATAATGATGGCGTGCAAAACGGGAACGACAATTGTCCGAATGACGCGAATAGTGACCAAAGTGACCTCGACGGTGATGGTATCGGCGATGTCTGCGACTCGGACATTGACGGCGACGGCGCGAGTAATCAGCAAGAGGCCGAGGCAGGTACCGACCCCAATGATCCGAACTCTACACCCCAGCCGACTACTGCCGATCAAGATGATGATGGGGTAGACGATGATAGTGACAACTGCCCGGTCAACCCAAATCCCCTCCAGGCAGATCTCGATGGTGACGGCACGGGGGATGCTTGCGATATGGACATCGACGGTGACGGTTTCTCCAATGTTGATGAGGGTGAGGCAGGCACGGATCCGAAAGATGCAAGCTCGTTCCCAGAGGCACCAGTAGAGGACGATCAGGACGATGATGGCGTAACTGATGACACTGACAACTGCCCGGTCAACCCGAACCCCCTACAGGCTGATCTCGATGGTGACGGCACGGGGGATGCTTGCGATATGGACATCGACGGTGACGGTTTCTCCAATGTTGATGAGGGTGAGGCAGGCACGGATCCGAAAGATGCAAGCTCGTTCCCAGAGGCTTCAGCAGAGGATGATCAGGACAATGACGGGGTAGTTGATGCGCTGGATTTGTACCCTGAGGACGCCTCGAAATCAGCGAACACGCCCTATTACTTCACGTTTGAGGGCGTGATCGATTTCGTGAGTGAATCGAGCGCCGATAAAAGGCCGCACCAGGTGCGAGCAGGCGAAGCCTATCAGTACACCATCGTCGTTGATAACCACGGTGGATCGTCGATGTCTGGTGAATGGGCGCGCGCAGACATTGAGTTTTTGCTGCTGGCTATCAACGATAACGAGGATGCATCGGTACTGGTAGACGTGCCAAATATCCGAACACCGTTTGGGATTGGGTCAAGTTTGGGCGGCCCTAGCTTGACGCTCGAAACCGATGCGAATGGGGCACTCATCAAAACTTGGAACGACGCAATTTTCCTCGGTCTTTCTGACGACATCCGACTCGATTGGTATCAAACGTACGGGTGGTTAGATAGTGAGATTGGCGTTGCCCAGCGTCTGCAAGCGCGAACGGACACAGTAGCCGATGCTGTCGGTCTCTATAGCGACCAATCCAGTTTTAGCTTCACTGGCGTTAACCACAGCACCAGAATCGAAGTCGGCGCGGAATGGAGTGGGGCACAGAAGGCTGAGTGTGACGGTTTAACTCTGGATACCCAGGCGAGCGTGGATGCGGTACTGTCTCGCGTGTGTGCGAGGGTAACCGGAGACGTGGTGATTCAGGGTGCTGAGATCCAAGATCTCAGCCCGCTTCGGGTCATACGAACCATTGACGGGGAATTGGTAATTGGTTCCGACACCACCATGCCCACTTTGAATGGGCTTCAAGGCTTGAGCCATGTGGGTGGTAAGGCGGTGGTCGATACCGATGGCGACTATCACCCCGATTTTATGGACGCATTCCCTAATGACCCCGCGGCTGCGTTTGATACCGATCAGGATGGCTTTCCCAACGATTGGCTGCCCGGGTATTTCTCGAGTACCGAGGATCCAGACTTGGTCGCCGATGCTGATGATGACAACGACGGGGTTACTGACTTCGAAGACGCTTTCCCGCTAGATGCTTCAGAATCCTCGGACATCGATGGGGATGGGATTGGCGATGGGGCTGACCTAGATGACGATGGCGATCTTGTTGGCGACGAATCGGACAACTGCAGAGCGATCAGTAACGAGGATCAGCTAGATTTTGACTCGGACGGTAAAGGCGATGTTTGTGATTCTGATGACGACAACGACGGGTTCTCAGATGAAGAGGAGACGCTAGCAGGCTCTGACCCATTCGATGATCAGGCTTGTCCATCGACTTGCTTTACTTTTGACATTGATGGGAGTGGTGATGCAAAAGCGCTGACCGATGGCTTGCTGGTGATTCGTCACTTGTTCGGGTTCAGCGGATCTGCGCTGGTCGCTAATGCCAGTGCTCCTGATGCCGCCAGAACTGACGCTGAGTCGATTACGAGTTACCTTGCTGGTGGTGACGGTCAGCTCGACATCGATGGAGACGGCGACCGAAGGGCGTTAACCGATGGATTACTGCTGATCCGATATCTCTTTGGTTTTACCGGAGATGCACTGATTACGGGTGCGGTGGGCGATAACGCGGAACGCACGACGTCTGCCGAGATCGAGGCGTACATCGGAGCGAGGCTGCCGGCCCAGTAGGGGGGGATTGCCTGGCAATAAGTAGCGCGGTTTCTGGGTGGCTTCTTATCAGATAGCTCAGAATGACCAGATACTGAGTGAAGAAATGCATCAAGAAGTGCATCAAGAAGTGCATGAAGAAGTGAATGATGGAGTCAATGAAAATAAGGCCCTAAAACTTCGACGAGTTTGATGCTCGCGATGATTGCGAGCAGTGGGCAGAGACAGTGAAAGATTGTGAGTAAATTGCGAGAAATAGAGAGAAATAGAGAGAAATAGAGAGAGCGCAGATCAATGTCAGAGGCACTAGCATTAGTAGATTCCCCATTTGGGTTCGAGTTGGAACATCTGTCCCCAGTGATCGGAACGGTGGTTCACGGGATTGATCTACGGGTGGTGCCGAACGAAGACCTGGCCGAATGGTTGGCGGCGCTGTTGGTTGAACGGAAGGTGATCTTCTTTCGAGATCAAGCGATTTCTCAGGCTGAGCACATCGCCTTCGCTAGGTGCTTTGGTGACCTCGAAGTCCATCCGTTTACGCGAAACAGCGAGTCACACCCAGAGATTATCCACCTCGATAACGATCGAGATCGGCCGCCTAGAATTAACGTTTGGCACTCTGACGTGACTTGGCGTGATGAGCCGTCGCTTGGTTCTATCCTTCGGGCGATTGAAGTGCCAGATGTGGGCGGGGATACATTGTTTGCCAATATGGAAGCGGCCTACGACAAGCTCGATGACGCGACAAAGGCGGAGTTCCGAGAGCGACGCGCCGTGCACGACAATGAGGTGTTTTTGAGCGGGATGTACTCTCGCGGTGTTTCTGAAGAAAAAGTCGCTGAGATGCGGCGCGATTTCCCGCCGACTTCCCATCCCGTGTTTCGGACCCATCCCGTATCCGGCAAGAAATCCATCTATGTGAACAGCACCTTTACCCGAACGCTTGAGGGCGTCCCCCAGGACGAGGCAGCGCTACTCCTTGAGCCGCTCTACCGCGCTGCTTGGAACCCCGATATCCAGTGCCGGTTTAAGTGGCAAAAACATTCCATCGCGTTTTGGGATAACCGCAGCACGCAGCATTTTGCTGCCGCCGACTATTGGCCGGCGGTGCGTAAGATGGAGCGCGTCACCGTGCTTGGAGACCGACCCTTTTAACAGCCTCGATTGCGTTACCGTTTCTTTGAAGGGTAGGTAGGCGGATGGCTCCGGCTCAGAGCCTAGCGTCTCGCGGAAGGGTGGATTGATTCGAACGGTCTGATGCGCAAGCGCTGGCGAGACTATCTCTCGCTGGTTGGACGATCGCCATTGCGCTGCAATCGCTTTCTTCCCGCTTGCTCGAGTTTTAGGCTGCGCAGGATAAAGCCTAAGAAGCCTAGCGGCTTGCTCCTTACTTTGCGTTTGAATAATCGCTTCATGTGCGGCGTCGCATCATAAGTGCCCTCTCGCTGGCCATGGCCTTGGTGGATGGCGAGTCTCGGAATGTCCACGACGTCCATGGGAGCGGTAAGGGTGAGACTGGTAGTCGTTGGTAGCAGGCAGACATCATCATTGCAGGCTTGGAATTGCACGTGGATAATAAGGTCGATGTTGTCCCGATCTAACGGGCGAACCTCACTGGCTAATTCGCCCGTGGCATAAAAGGGGATGATGAATTCGGTGCGGCCATGCCATACCTGCAGGTCAACACCGACCGACGGCAACTGAAGCAACTCGGTCTCGGGCGTAATGATGGGCAGGGTGATAAGGCCGGGCGGCCCTTTCACAGTCATGGTCAAAGGGAACATACCCTCGGGCGCGGGTTCCCCATAAACATGAAGGCCTTGAGGAATGTCGAGCCTGACCACTAAGTGTCGGATCATGCCCTGACGAATACGTCCATTTCCGCCCCGCACCTGTGCGGTAATATCGACCTTGTTGACTGAAGTACTCGTTATAGGTGCGTTATCGTCTCGGCCAATATGACCGAGCGCCGCATCTAGAAGAATTTCTGGACTGTCTCGCTTTTTATACGAGTCATGGAAAAACCGGCCGGTTACCTCTCCGTCAGCATTACAAACAAACGCGCCAGGGTAGGGTATGCCAAACAGCATGGCGTCCCCTGGTTTGATCTGATCATTCAAGATGCCGTAGCGGCGGATTACCTCCGAATCAAGGTCAGAGAGGAGCGGGAATGGGATGGATTGCCCCTCGGCAAAGGCTTGCAGCGCGGGTTGGTCGTCATACGAAATGGCGTAGAGCTTGACGCCCGCTGCTTCGAAGGCGGGGTAAACATCTCGCAGCTCACCGAGCTGCGTCCAGCAAGGTGGTCACCAAACCGCAGAGCGGAAAAATACGACCACTGCCGGTGCGTGGCCTCGGTCCTCGTGGAAACTGATTAAGCGCCCGAAGGCATCAGGTAACTGAAAATCGGGTAGTCGTGATCCTAGAGCGGGCCCGAGCGTTTGGTCAGTCGGCATGCTGGCTCTGGCAGGATGGCCGAGTGGGACTGGGGCATCAAACCCATGCTCATCGCGTTCAACGACCATCCCTACTTCCCAGTCCTCACATCAGTGGACAGAATCGCACTGGAGGTGGACTGAGAGCAAGCGCGATGTCTTGGCGCGTCGGTTGAATTGCGTTGTCGAGCTTAGTGCTCACCAAAGAGAAGATGAAAGTACCGTGCGCGCAGAGCGGGTATCGGGTTAATCTTTTAGCTCATACTATGCAAAGAGGACGCGCGCCCATGGCCCATGTCGAACCACTATCGCGAGGCGAGCTCGCTGAATTTGAGCCGCTATTTCAAATGGTCGAGGGGTCCATGGGATTTGTACCCAATAGCTTTCTGACTATGGCGCGCTGGCCCGAATTGCTTTCTGCTTTTTCTGCCTACGCCGGTACGGTGATGGGGCCCGGAGTCATCGAGGCAGAGCTGAAGCAACTCATTGCCTTCGTGGTGAGCCAATCTGCGGGATGTCGATACTGCCAGGCACACACGTCGCACGTGGCAGAAAAACGGGGTGCAACCGCTGACAAGATTAAGGCTGCGTTTGAGTTTGAGACAAGCGATCTCTTTTCAGAGCGAGAGCGCTCGGCGCTCCGAATTGCGTTACACGCAGGCATGGTGCCAAACGCCGCCGATAGTGAGCACTTCAAAGCGGCGAGCGAACACTTTGATGAGCGAGAACTCGTCGAGATTGTTGCAGTGATCTCTCTTTTTGGTGCGTTGAACCGTTGGAACGATACGCTGGCAACATCGCTCGAGGCGTCGCCCATTGCATTTGCCGAGAGCATGTTGGCAGGTGCTGGATGGAGTATCGGAAAGCACAGCGCGTAATGGGTTTTACAACCAGTGATATGTCGCTGGAGCTGGGCTTTGAAGGGCGCTGCGCTTTGGATAGAAAGGAATAAGCGTCTATGCGCAGACGGCCGATGCCTAGCATCGGATACAACCTGTCAGGTGTCAGGTGCCGTATATCAATTGCGTGATGTCAGATAGTATCCGGGGTCTGAAACATAGGGTCTTAGCGTCGAAAGGCGGGTCACTTGCCAAGGGATTTGAATCGAGCGATAAACGTCTTTTTTGAACGAGTCTAATCATGGATCAGCCGACGCAAACGACAGAGCAGGTTTGGCCCGAGCGCCCGCTCGAAGATTACCTTGCTGAATTGCGAGAAACCGGATTCACCGTGCTCGATAACCTGGTGGACCAGGACGCGCTCGCGCGCATCGTGGCAGCCACCGATGCCCGAATACCTGAGCTTGACCCTGCGCCGCCCGAATTTGATGGCCGATTCGGCGTGCCAGACGGGATCTCCTGGAGCCAAGACATCTGCCATGCGGTCACCCATCCTGCGGCACTCTGGGTGATTCGCACGTACCTACAAACCGATGGAATCCGCTTTTGTCACCAGCCAGCGATGACCGTGCTGAGGCCAGCAAAAGACTTACTGGGTGAGTTCCCCGATGAGGGATGGCATGCGGATTATCCTTATCATCCCGATGTGTATCCTGATGACCGCTGGCGTGATGAAACGGTCTACGGCGTTCAGTTTAATTTGTGTATTGATGACTTCACGCTGGAAAACGGCGCGACCCAATATGTGCCTGGCTCGCATCTTGCGTGCCGCTGGCCGCCACGGGCCTTCAACGAGGGCGGCACCAGGATGGGAATTGCACCGCATGATGAGGTAGCGCAGATGGTGGCAAAAGCAGGGGCTGCGCTGATCTATGATTCAAGGACATGGCATCGGGCGTGTCCGGAACTGAACGCCAGCGGTATGGATCGCCGAGCTATTCTCAATGCGGTTTGTCCGGACTGGGTGCGCTCGATGGTTGATAAAACCGCAGGCACAGAGCGCTATCGAGCAAGCGGAATGGCGGACCAACTACCTAGGAATGTGAGCAGCGAGATAGAAAGGCTCTGCCATGATTCGCCGTTACCCGCCCCGAACGATGCGCCGGTCATTACGGAAAAGGTCTACAACGGACCGAGAAAAATTCAGATCTAGTCGTTTTGATGAAAGTGGCTGCGAGGAAAACAACGGTTGGGGCTTTGAGTGGAGAAGAAAAAGGTAGGATTTGGTGAAGGCGCGGGTGCGCTAATCGATGGATTTAGGCACCTCTCTCATCCAGCGCTGCGGGCTTGGGTGATCTGGCCGATACTTATTAATCTTGCTGTCTTCGCAGGGCTTGCATGGCTGCTGATAGGCTGGTTAACGGGCAGTATTCAAGGCGTCATGGACGGTTTGCCCGAGTGGCTCAATTTTCTGCGCTGGATTATGTGGGTGCTCGCAGTGCTGATGATGGCACTCGTTTTTGGCGTGAGCTTCACCACATTGACCCTGCTGATTGGGGCGCCCTTTTATGTCGTGCTCACCCGCCAGGCAATGATGCTAGTCAGTGTTGAACCGTTTCCTTCTGGAAACACTAGCTTCACAGCCATCGTCCAAGAAACGGTCAGCGCTGTGCTTCGAGAGCTCAGCAAGATCAGGCGATTTATACCTTGGGTGCTTCTGGCATTGGTCGTTAGCGTTATCCCCGTCATCAATGTACTGGCGCCGATCGTATGGCTCGTAGTGAATAGCTGGATTTTTGCATTCCAGTTTGTCGATTACCCTATTGATGCGAGACAGCGACCGATCACCGAGACCCGAGAATGGCTCGCTGAACACCGAGCGGCAGCGTTTGGTGTGGGCGCAGGCGTTGCCTTATGCGCAAGTGTGCCGTTTTTGAATGTTGTGGCGTTTCCCGCTGCGATTATCGGCGCATGCCAGTTAGTAGAGTCCAGTCGTTCGGGCTAACCATCGTTACACCCCACCAGCGGTCGCCGAATATTCAGGGCCTCTGCCGAAAAGCTCACTTCCGGCAACCGTTGTTTCAACCAGTTGCTACAAGAGGAAATCTTTATATCTCTTAGTCGCTGAGCCTTCGGTCATAGCGCTTGGATAGCGGCACGCCCAAAGCAAGCGCATCGTGATTGGGCCGAGGGTTTGTGAAGCTAGGGGGTTGAATATGCGTTGACCTTCCTACGCTTGTGCGTCGCGAGGAAAGTCATGGGCAAGTAGAGGCAGATCCGGTGACGAACTGCAAATTAGTCCCTCGGTTCATCGGTTCCGGTACAGGCAGCGTTAACAGCGGGTAAGCCTGCTTAGCGACCTGACTGATAGTCATCCCTGCAGGCGACGATGGTCTGAATAAACAGCTGGACAAGAGGTGTCTCGACGGCCTCAGCTTTGCAGAGGCAAGCGCTTCGCCAGCTCGCGGCAGGGAAGCCCGGGACTTCCGCTAGCAACCCCGCTTTGATTTCTGGCTCAAATACTGCTCTTGGGCCGCCAAGGATATAGTCCGAGGCGAGCGCCACGCGTTTTAGCAGCGCATAATTTTCTGAGACGAGCCGTGGCCGAGGCCTGGATTCGTCCGCGTCTGACTCGACCGCGCCTTGAAGGGGAGGGGAAGCATATGGGTAGCCTAGAAAATCTGGGTCCTCGACTTGCAAAATTGGATGGTCGGGGCGAGCAACGTTGATAGTGGGTTCCTGGATGAGGTCCACCGCGACGAGCCCTTTCTCTTTGATGTCTTGCCTGTCGGCGGCAAATGGCCCCGCGACTACATCTAGCTCACCTGCTTCGAGTCTAGCCATCAAGACATCAGCATGCTCGGTGAGCACAGAGAACCTCACGTTCCCAGTTTGTTTCCGCAGTTCAATGAGCGTCTGGGGTATAAGCACTTGCTCAATAATCGGCCCCACACCGATGCGCAATTCTCCTGCATCCCGATCGACCAGCCGACGCACCTGCCGTTCCACGCTGGACACTTTTGCCTTGATAGCGGCGCTCTGCTCAATGAGGTAGTTGGCGATCGGGGTCGGCGTTAACCCTCGCGCACTGCGATGGAAAAGCGAGGTGCCTAGTTGCTGCTCAAGCCGCGCCAATCGCTTACTCAATGTGGGTTGCGAGATGTGCAATGACTCGGCGGCTTGGGTGATGCTGCCGGTTTGGCAGATCGATTCCACCATGTGAAGATCGGAAACGTCGAGCATGCGGGACCTTAGTTGAGATATTCAAAAAATTTACAATAGATCGAAAAACGATTCATTTTATTTGTAGCTCATACCAGTCTAGGATCACGGTCAGGTCATTTCGTAAGGGGGTAGGTATGGGCGATCAGCCGATGATCGAAGTCTGGGGTGCTGGGACGATGCGGACGCTGCGCCCACTATGGGTGTTAGAGGAGTTGGGGCTTGCCTATCACCTAGCGCCCATAGGCCCGAGGACTGGCGAAACTCAAACGCTGGAATACACCGAGCTAAACCCCAAACAAAAGATCCCCTTCCTGAAAGATGGGTCGGTCAAATTATCTGAAAGTGTGGCGATTAGTCGATACCTCATCGAGCGCTATGGGCATGAGGAAAGTCTCTCGATTCCCGCGACTGTCGCGGCAAGGGCCAAAGAAGATGAGTGGGTCTGCTATGTCTACGGTGAGCTTGATGAGACAAGCCTGTATGTCATGCGCCGGCACCGGGATCTGCATGCCATTTACGGGGCTTCCGAAAATGCGGTGGATTCAGCAAAGACCTACGCCGAAAAGCATCTTGCGGTCGTTGATGGGTTTGTTGCAGACAATGAATTCCTACTCGAGAACCGGTTTGGACTTGCCGACATCCTTTTGGTGTCGTGTCTTGATTGGGCAAAAGCGTATGGGTTTGATTTATCGCCCAACCTCAAGCGCTATCGGGACCGACTCATTGCTAGACCTGCGTACCAGCGAGCGCATGCGAGAAACTATGGCAATTAATAAAACAGAAGTGCTGGGAGTGTGGGCATTTAAAAGGAGGCGACGATGGGTGCGTTAAGCGGTATCAAGGTGGTGGATTTAACGAGCATGGTATCGGGGCCGGTGGCGGCGACGATATTGGCTGATCAAGGGGCTGAAGTCGTCAAAGTTGAGCCGCTCCATGGCGAGCAGATGCGCTACCTTGGCCCTTCCGATCAAGGGACGCCGCCCACTTTTTTCTCCTGTAATCGTGGCAAACAATCCATTGCCGTAGACCTGAAATCAGAAGCAGGCCGAATGATTCTGTGGCGGTTGATTGAGGGGGCTGATGTGTTGATCCAGAACTTCAGGCCCGGCGCGATGGCTCGTATGGGCTTTAGCGACGAGGACATTCGGTCGAAGAACCCGCGCATTGTTTATGTGTCCATTAGTGGGTTTGGTGAAGCAGGGCCCTATGCCGATCAGCGGGTTTATGATCCTGTGATTCAAGCGCTCTCTGGCGCGACAGACATTCAGGCGGATCGGCTGACCGGGAAGCCCACCATGTTTCGCGTCATCATTGCGGACAAAGTCGCATCACTCACGGTGTCTCAGGCGATTTCAAGTGCGCTCTATCACCGGGAGCGAACCGGGGAGGGGCAAGACATCAAGTTATCAATGCTCGATGCCATGTTGTCTTTCTTCTGGCCCGAAGCCATGGCAGGGCTCACCTACGCGGATAACGAATGGGACCCGTCATCCAAAGGGGCGGCGATGGATCTCGTGTTCGAAGCGAATGACGGCTACATCACGGCTGGCGCGATTTCGGATAAAGAGTGGGTCGGGATGTGCCAATCGCTCGATCGAGAGGATCTGATTGACGATGAGCGGTTTGCTACAGCACGCGGGCGTGGGCTGAACGGGGATGAGCGAAAACGCATCACCGGTGAGGAAATTGCGAAGTGGCCGCGCAAAGAAATCTTGGCCCGAATGCGGGAAAACGGAGTACCCAGTGCGCCCCTATTGAAGCGCTCTGAATTGCTCGCTAACGATCAGATTCAAGCCGGCGGGTCGGTTGTTCGTCGCGAGTATGCGGCGTTTGGCGAAGTGCGTCAGGCGGCGCCAGCGGCAAGGTTTAGCGCGAGTCCGAGCGAAATCGCGGGGCCAGCGCCACTCCTGGGTGAGCATTCTGTCGACATACTGCAAGCACTGGGCTACTCAGAAGAAGAATGCAGTCAACTAGTCGAGCAAAACATTATCAGAGCGTGAGCGTCGGGCTCGCGATTAAAGGAGATTAATCATGAAACCAGTCTGCTTAATTATGGGAGCTGGCGCCGGGATTGGCGGCACCGTCGGTAAAAAATTTGCAAGTGAGGGTTACCACGCAGTGCTCTTGCGGAGGAGTGATGAAGCCGGTCTTGAGACCCTAGTCTCAGATATTAAGGCAGCCGGCGGTGAGGCAAGCGGGTTTTTGCTCAACGCCGTGGACGAAGGGGCCATTGAAAAGCGAATCCGGCAGGTCGAGGAGGAGATCGGTCCGATAGAGGTGGTGCTGTTTAACCTTGGTGCGCAGATTGGTAATCGCTCACTCGAGGAAGTGACCTACAAGCAGTTTGAGCTGGGCTGGCGGATGGCAACCTTTGGATTATTCCGCATGGCCAAGGAACTGTTCCCGAGAATGGAAGCGAGAGGCGGTGGAACCTTTCTCGTGACATCGGCAACGGCGGCTGTTCGAGGCAATGCCGGGCAGCATTCCCACGCGGCAGCCATGGGTGGCAGACGGATGCTGTGTCAGTCCCTTAATGCTGAATACGCGGAAAAAGGGATTCATGTGGTGCACATTCTAGTGGACGGGGCAGTCGATGCGCCGGACACGCTGGGGAAAATGCTGGGTGAAGAGGCTTTTCAAAAGTTGCGTGAAACCCGAGGGATGGATCATGATGGCCTGATGTTGCCGGAGAAAATGGCAGAGACTTATTATCATCTGGCCATGCAGCACCGCTCGGCATGGACGCACGAATTGGATCTTCGCTCGTTCTCTGACCTGGCTTGGTTTAACCATCGCTAGCAAGGTCTAGCCCTTCAAGAGGAGTCGCTAACATGGGTCAAGAAGCGAAATATTCGATTTGCAGTATCTGCGATATCGGTTGTCAGCTGCGCACTGAGACGATCAATGGTGAAGTGAAGCGGGTCATCGCTCACGATAATCCCATGCTGGCGAAAAATATTTGCTTGAAGGGTGTCGCCGCACCGAGTATCCATAACCATCCCGACCGCCTGAAAACGCCGCTGAAGCGAGTGGGCGAGCGCGGTGAAGATCGGTGGGAGGAGATCTCCTATGAGCAGGCAATGGATGAAATCGCCGAAAAGCTAAAGTCCATCGTTGCGCAATATGGGCCGGAGAGTTTTGCTGTGTCGACCTCGGGCTGGAACACCCAGGTCACCTACGGTGCGGACCGCCGGTTCATGAACTTGCTTGGCTCACCGAATTGGACGAGCGGGGTATCCCTTTGCGCTGGCAACACGGCGGCGGTCAACAAGCTGACCTATGGTTGGTTCCCCATGGGTGACTTTGGCAACACCAACTGCATCGTGCTCTTTGGCCACAACCCGAAAAAGCATTCTTGGACGCCTATCTATAACCAGGTGGAGGCCGCCCGCGCGCGGGGGGCAAAAGTGATTGTCCTTGACCCTCGGGTATCTGAGCAGGCAGCGGTGGCTGATCTGCATTTGCGGCTTCGGGCGGGTACCGATGCCGCGATGTGCCTCGGTTGGTTAAAAGTGATCTTCGATGAAGAGCTCTACGATAAGGACTTCGTGCGCGACTGGTGCATTGGCTTTGATGAGCTAAAAGCACGGGTCGACGAATATCCGCTTGAACGCGTGGAAGAGATCACAGGAGTCGATCGTGAATTAATCGCAGAAGCTGCTCGCACCTATGCAAATGCGGACGGCGCCATCATCCCTTGGACGCCCATCACCGATATGCAAATTTCATCGACCTCAGCGATTCGTTTGCATTCCATCCTGCGGGCTGTGACGGGCAATCTCGATGTGGTTGGTGGTGAGACCTTGGGGGGGTTCAATGCAGCCTATGTGCCCGAGAGCGAAATTGCGCTTCACGAGGAATTATCTTCTGAGCAAAAAGCCAAGCAGTTAGGGTTTGATGACCATCCGGTTTACACCTACCGAGTCGCTGAGATGCTGAAGGCGCCCACGGAGAAGGTGTGGGGTTACCCCTACGCAGACATTGTGATGGGTTGCCACATGGCCAATCCGTCTAACCTGTTCCGTGCGATGGCCACCGAGCAGCCATACCCAGTGAAAGCCTTTTTCGTGCTGGGCAATAACGCGCTCATGAGTTACCCCAATCAGCACCAAGTACTAAAAGGCATGATGAACCAAGAGCTGATCGTTGCACACGAGATTTTTATGACGCCGACGGCGATGCTTGCTGATTATGTATTGCCAGGCGACGTGTTCAGCGAGCGCAATCACATCGCGGATGGTTGGAGCTGGACAACGCGTCTTTCACTGTCGCAAAAGTCAGTTGAGCCGGCAGAAGGAATTAGTAGTAGCTATGAGTTTTGGAAAGATTTAGCGAAGCGATTCGATTTTGGTAATCGCTTTCCATGGGAAACCATCGAGGACGTATTGGACTATCGGTTGTCGCGATCAGGTCGGACTTTCGCTGACTTTGAAGCATCCGGTTTTATGGAAATGCAGACACCGGAATTTCGGAAATATCGGAAAACAGGATTTGCAACGCCGTCAGGGAAAGTGGAGCTGGCGTCTTCGGTACTCCGCGATCTTGGCTTTGACCCAGTGCCGTATTACCGCGAAGGTCCTGCGCTGACCAAAGAATACCCGTATGCCGTGTTCTCTGGCGTTCGAGAGGATCCGTTCTTTCAAACGGGGCAGCGGAATATCCCGGAATTGCGCAAACGTTGTCCGCTGCCCAGCATCTTTATTCACCCAACCGATGCCGTCGCCGAGGGGCTTGAAAGTGGGGATTGGGTTGAGCTGCAAACCGCCTATGGCAAGGTCACGGCGGAACTCTCTGTGCAAGACAGTATGAAGGAGGGGCACCTGCGAGTACCCCATGGCTGGTGGTATCCAGAGCTTCGAGGCAAGGCGGAACTGGGTGGCGCGTTCATCTCAAGTGATGCGGTCCTGTGCTCTGATGACGATGAATTCTTGGATCACGAGCAGGGCATCCCGCACTTCAAGGGCTATCCTGGCCGCCTGGTGAAGGTTGAAAAGCCTCTCGAACTCGAGGCTTCATGACCAAACGAACGGCGCACCAGCATCGCATGATGGAGTTGAAGGCGAGAGTTATGGCTGTCGTAGCAAATAGACTTTTCACCTTCAAGCAGACGGGTCTCGATGGCCTGATCAAGCGCAGCTTTTTGCCCAAGACCGAACAAAACAAAAGCCGGAGAGGTCATAAGCAAATTTGAGTTGCTCGCTTTTAAACGAAGGCGCGATTTCTCGAGCAGTGCTCGAGCTTATTCCCCAAGCAGATTATCTAGCTATTTGAAGCCGCTGGAGCGCAGACGAATTGGCTCGGCGATATAAGGCCCTTTTTCCTTGATTGCTGTGGATCTATTTGTCTGGAAGATCAGCCCACTCTTTGAGCATTGCTGGGAAGTTTTCTTAGCGCGGACTTGGGCCATTTAATCAGTCGGTCCAGCGGTAAGTCGCGATGCTCTTGGCTGGGATACGGGCGCTGAAATGCTGATCTGAAAATTCCACATTAAATGTCTGATGCTTGCTGGTTGAATTGGCAACGATGAGCACATAAGTCCCGTCGGGGTTCAGAAAGGCGACATTGGTCACGGTCTGGATGGATCCATAATTAGAGTGAATTCGGACGGCGCCAGGGCGAACGAATCTCGAAAACTGTCCCATTAGCCAGAACTCTGGTGTGTTGTAATACTCTGAGGAACTACCGTCTTCTTGGATGAGCATCGTAGGCGCCACTTTCCCCACTTGGTTGTAGGGGCCTTGGTTAGCCTCAGCGGGATTTTGCGTGATCATCGTGACCCAAGCGTTATAGGTTGTGGCTCCGTTCCGTAAATGCTGAATAACCGTTTCAAATCCGCGTCGGTTGTCGTCTCCATTGAGACCCCAGACCGAGCCCTCGGTAAACATGACGGGGATGTCCGGGTGCAGTGATTGGAGGGCCGCCATCTGTTTGCTCAATCCACCATAGTGGTGGAAAGCGATTCCATCCAATATGTGCGCCTGGTCATTAGTTTTTAGATCACTGATGAGCAATTCCGCCTCGTTCCAATGATCGAAGTTATGGTCGAGCGCCCATAGCTTGACGTCTAGAGGCTCACCGTACTCACCACCTACACTGCGGAAATTGTTGTGAACTTCGATCAGCAAGTCTCGCTCTAGCTCCCAAGAGATAACCATCCCCGGATAGTCGGCAGGCTCAAATAGACGTTCGTTTTGGAGGGTAATCGCGTAAATGGGAATTCCTTCGGCCGCGTAAGCCTCGACGAATTGGCGAAGATAAGCAGCGTAATCGTCCAACATACTTCGTTTGATCGGACCACCTTGGACCATCGACTTTTTTGCACGCATCCAATCAGGCGGGCTCCATGGCGAGGCAAATATTTTGATCGGATTTTTTGTCGCTTCGCCGACCTCTATTGCCATTTTCAGTGTGTCGATGATGCCAAGGCTGAGAGGACGGTCGATGCTAAAGGGAGCGTCTGGAGTATCTTTTAAGCTGAACCAACCTCTTTCGTAGAGCGGTGGAGGACTGGCTTTCGTTCCATCAGAAAAATCGGATGTACCGATCTCGATGCGAAAAAGGTTCATGCCAATGCCTCCATCAGGCGAGATCAGTGATTCCAATAATGCTCGTTGCTGCGATCGAGTTTTGTTCTTTCGGATCGCGTAGATCGAGGTGTGTTCGAGTGATGACCCAATGCCCAATATCGTTTGGTAGGTGATGG
>Ga0255778_10001523_pt1 | contig 20894 bp, 13 predicted proteins | sample 071ome_31_FD_179976 | JGI IMG/M metagenome (GOLD analysis project Ga0255778, IMG submission 179976) | Coastal salt marsh microbial communities from the Groves Creek Marsh, Skidaway Island, Georgia - 071405CT metaG (version 2) | ecosystem: Environmental > Aquatic > Marine > Intertidal zone >...
CGCCGGTGACGCCGCCGCCAACGCCGCCCCGGACGTCCCCACCGCTCGCGACAGCCATCAATCCAACCGCGACGACACTCGCAACGACGAACACGACGCCGGTGCGTCGCCGTCGCGACGTTGTGCTCGCGTGCGCGAGCTCGACTTCGTGGTCAACACCATGATTCCTCGATCGTTCGTCAGCGACGACGTCGCCGCCGCTCTCACCGGACGTTCCCGCGGCCTCGAGATCGTGGCGGGACGCCAACAAGGGTGCGCGTTCGCCTCGCATCGCTCGCGCGCGCGCCCGCGACGTTTGTTCTCGACGTGCGCGACACTGCGGCCGTGCCCGCGAGGGTGTTGAAAAAATGGCTTTCGATAAATACCCAAACGTTCGTTATTGGATACTCTCAAAAAGTCCACAATACGACGTGTTAGGGTTTAGCATTCGTTCGCCACGCGTCAAACAACGACGCGACGCGCGACCGCATACGCCGACGCGTCCATCGACCCGATGCGCGCCGACGCCGACGTACCGACGAACCGGTCCGCCGTCGTCAACGCCGGCGTTAAAAAGCCGTGCGTCCTCTGCGGACGCACCTGCGTCGGCTACCCGCGGTACAAGAAGAGCGGTGAGGATGGATACCGACACAGACGGTGTCCAACGATAGATGGTGACGACACCGCGGGCCCGCAGAGCGGGTCAGAGCGCAGCGCGCGCGGTGGAGAGACGACGGACGATGGATACTTGACCCCGGTGGGCGATGGCATCGGTAGCGCCGGATGGTTCGGGGCGACGGAACGGTTGAGACGAAGGAAGACGTCCAAGCGGTCGCCGGCGGAGGAGGCGGTTGTGGCAAGACGCATCGGTTCGGGCGCAGATGACGTGTCCTCGATCGCCAGAGCGGTGGATGACGCGTACAAGGCGTTTAAGGCTATCGATGTGAACACTCCTTGGGTGAGACGGACGGCTTTGGCATCGACGGTGGTGTACGTCGCAGGCGCGTGGTTGTACGTGTTGCCGAGCTCGTTGCGCATGGCTGCCAACGCGGTGATTTTTGCGCTTCAAATCGGCACCATTTGTCTCATTCTCGCCGGGACGTTCGTGTTCGTCGGGTTGGTGTCTCGCGATGATTCAGTCAGGGTGCGACGAGGCGTGACTGAGAGATTTTCCACCTTGCGTTACTACGCGGACGAATTGACGCGCCGAACGCTTAGCGGCGACACAGCCGACGTGAATGACGTGCCGCACACGCCTAAGCGCACGCCCGTCTCGAATCGGTTCGCATGCGCTAGTGAGCCGATCGAAGAGAGTCCGCGCACCACGCCGGTGCCGATGCCGACGCCTTCGGTGTCGACGCCGTCGCCGTATCGCGTCAACGACGCCGAGCGAGACGTCGTCGTCGAGCGTCTCACGGAAGAGAAACAGAGACTCGCCGCCGAGAAGCGAGACGCCGACGCCCTCTTAGATGAGGCAAGCGAGACGATTGCGTTTTTACGCGACGCCCTCCAGGCGGTTGACGACGCGCGGGCGAGCGATCGAAGGAGATTGGTTGAGCTCGAGCGTAAACTCTCGCGCGAGACGCACAACGTCAAGGCGCTCTCGCGGCGCGTGAAATCAAAAGAGACCGCCATGGCTGCCGCCGAGCCGTGGATGCTAGACACTTAGTACACATAGATCTAGATGACGAAATGCTTGGTTCGAGCATCCGCGCTGGTTTCGTCCGTTGTATGTTTCACATGTAAAACCACTTTTTCAGTACACAAGACAGACAGAAAACCATCTTCACTGTCTGCCGCAGCGATGCCGAGTCATCGCGTCGTCGGCGCCAGTCGCGAAACGCTCGGCGTGCGTGCGCGCTTTCACGTCGTCGTCGTCCTCCTCGTCGTCGCCCTCGTTGACCTCGGCGCTCCCGGTGCCGACGCAGCGAACCGCGAGATCGATGACTACCACTACGTCTTCTCAGCCGACTGCGCGCCGTACATGACGTGGCAGGCGCGCGCGTTGTACGACTCCTGGCGCGCGATAGGCTCACCGGGACGTTTGACGCGGTTACTCTCGTGTACGGATGCGCAGTACGAACAGTACCGACACTTTGATGTCGTTCCAGAGACGGTTCGGTGTCCGGATTACACACGCTACGGCAAGGAAAACTTGGGCGACGTGGACGATTGGTACGCGGCGTACAACTTGCCGGGTGGGATGAATCACTGGGCACAGAATACAGAGTTTACCGATAGGAAGTGGGTCGTCAAGCTCGACGCGGATATGTTGCTGTTGAAGCCGTTAACTGTGGAGAAGATTCCGGCGAGCAAAGGCACGACGGCAGCGGGAGAGTACGGATACCTCGTCGGTGTTGATAACGGCATGGCCAAGTGGTTCGTGGACGAGGACGTAGAGAGTAGATTGGCACGCGTTGGTGGATGGGAGATTTTCGACGCGGAGGATTTTAAAAAGATGACGCCGTACTGGTTGGAGTACACGGCAAAGGTGAGGATGGAACCGAAAGTCTGGTTTCCTTACAAAGGTACGGGGGACGTGTACGTGTCCAAGGATGCTCCGCGACCTTGGATTAGTGAGATGTATGGTTTCATTTTCGGATGCGGCGTCGCGGGACTTCGACACAACGTCATGAGGTCGACACAGCTGTATGCGGGAATGCGGCCTTGGGATCGCGATAGCGCAGATCCGTACATTATACATTACGGTCTCAAATTGAGCGGCACGAACGGTTACGAGTGGGACAAACACTCTGCCGAAGGGAAGAGGCAGCGTATGACGTGTGAAACGCGGAACGAAACCCCTTTTCCAGTCGAAGACATGCCGGTTGATCTTGCGTCAAACGCGTCCCGGGCGCAGCGTTACGAGTACGTTGCTCACAAGGTGAGGCACATCACCGTCAAGATGATCAACGAAGCCGTAGACAAGTACAACAAGGAAAAGTGCGACGTCCAAACCGAGGTCAAGTCCGTTCGCAGAGCGCTTCGAGAACCACAGACGACGACCCCAAAGGTTGACGAGGCAAGTCGCGTCGTCGAAGAGACGACGCACACGCCGCCGACGCTCGAAAAGCCCCGCGTCGACGACGCAAAGCCGGAAACGGTACGCGTTCCGGACGAAGAACACGAAAAGCGCATGTTTCGACTCTGGACCTTCGGAACGTGCTCTTGGATCGCCGGTTTGGTGGCGCTCGTTCGTTATGCCTTTCCGCGACTCGTTGGCAAGGCGAAATCCAGGAGGCTCGCTCGACAGAAAAATCCATTTAGATAGTAGCATACCGCGCGAATTGAAGAGCAGATAGCATAAGGTAGCATATTAACAACACTTGTCTTATAAAGCAAACGACTGACTATTGCAACGAGTTCACAAACATGATGCCCACGGCGAAAATCGTAATGAAAATCGGCACGGCACTCACCAAGTAGAGCGGCAAAAATCCGAAAATCGTACCCTCCTTCTCCTCTTCATCAGCCTCAGCCGCCCGCTGTCGACGCGGATTCGCCGTCTTAATCCCCGCAGAACGCATCGCAATTTCTTCATACCTTGACGGTCCATCATCCAATCTATCCTGTGCCGACATCGAGTCCAATCCGGGCCAATTTCTAAACTCTTCCAGCACCGTCTCCACTGCCATCGCATCCGTCGGCGTCTCTCCTCTCTCAATCATCTCGAGCGTCGCCACCTTTTCATCCGCGCTCACCCCGCTCTCATCTTCGATCCCGTACCTCTCTCGGTTTTCCGCCAACCTCGGGTCTTCAATCCCAATCGTCAGCTTGACTTCGTTGAATGACATTTCTCGCTTGACGTACAACAGCTTGAGGTAATCCTTGATCTCACCCACCATTTCACCGATTCTCGCCGCATCTGCCTCGCTCGGGGCGGTGGAGAACCCATCGAACGCCGAACCAGTGCGTTCAACGCTCGCGTCATCGTTCGTTTCGGCGCGAACAACCACGGTAAGCGATCGGTTCGACGGCGTCGTCGTGAAGGCGGAGTTTCGGTGCACCCTCAAAGGCTTCGTCGTCGTCCTCCTCCTCATCGACCCGACGACGCGTCTTGCAGCGCGCGCGACGACGGGCATCGACGCATTCGTGACGTTTGTCGCCGTCATCATAATCGTGCGCGTGTGTCCGGTCCGGTTCGCGTGTCTGTGTACCCCTTCGGCCAAAGGATGCGCGCGACTGAGTGGAGGGCTTTACTCGCGTGGTTTTGTGGATAGAGCGTCGACGGTTGGGTGGATGGATTGAAATCGCTAAATCTGAGCCTACATTCTATGTTGAATCGCGCCCGTGGACATCCGGAGCGTCTCTCGCGACGATGGTGACGTCGAATCCGGAATCCAAGTGCGCGGAGACGATTCGGGATGCGCGATAGGCGACGGCGTATCGCGCGTTTGTCGCGACGGCGGCGACGAAATCAGCCGGAATCGGACGCGCGCGAGATGGAGGGAAATAATGCGACGCATTCGGCGGAATGTTTCGACGCGCGTTGGTCCAGCGATACCAGTCGTCGAGGTTGATACCGGTGAACCATTCGTAGGCGAATGTCCACGGGTCGTCTTTCATCAAGACGCATGAGTCGGCTCGGTGGACCGCGACCGAGTCGTCGATGGCGTGGACGATGGCTTGAAAACCGACGTCGACGCGATGCGCGAGAGAGTAATCGCCGAGGGCGACGGCGCGTTCTCGCGCCAGTTCGAGAAGTGTGGTGAAGTTTCGCGGGACGTGTTCGTAGCCGTACTTGGCTGACGAACACGTCTTCTTCCAGTTTCCTTTTCGCGCCTTGTCAGACGGGAAGAAGGTTTCGAGCACTCTCCTCGGAGGCGCCCAGACGACACGCTCAAGAACGCAATCGTCGTCCGCGTTGAGAATGTCGTCGAAAACGTCGCGCTCAACCTCGTCGTCCATCAAGCTTTCTCTGTCTGGGTGGTCGAAAAACTCGATAATGTCTAGCTGATGCTCAAATTCTTTGCGAAAATGATAGGAATCCTTCATCAACGATGTGTGACGCTGAGTCCTTCGCTCGCTCGTCAACGAGTCACTCACCCACTCTCTCAAGCGCTTTTTGCGCGCGACGATGGAAACATCGACGCGCGGACCACCCAGCTCGTCATCCCGTTTCCACCAGTGACTCACGGCGACGGTGAACGGCTCGCTCTCGACTCGATGCGCCCATCCGCTCGGAATGTAGAACGCGTCGCCGACTTTGAGCTCAAACTCGAGCGAAAAAGCCGCCCTGTCCAATCCCTCGATTCCGTGGTTCGACTCCTCCGTTCCCGACGCGTAAAAACCCGACATGCTTTTGCAATCACCACCACCGAACGCGTTCATGTACGGACCTCGCACCTCGACGCGTTTCGATCCCGCCAAAACAATCAAAACGTTTTCGTAATTGTCGTAGTGCCAATTTGTCCGACACCGCCGCGACGCGTTCACCCACGCGTGTCTATTCTTCACCGCCCCGCTCCGACGCAAAAACTCGATGAAACCCGGACGATACAACTTTTCAATCGTTGGATCGTTCTCACACAGTTCCATCTGCGCCGCGTACAACATCGAGGCGCATCCATCGTCGGTCGCGTCGTCCAAATACGCCGAAACGCCACCCGCGCACCGCCTCGACGACGCCTTTGCCGGATTCCCATCACACCGAAGCGTCGTCCCGTCCTCGGGGTCCCTCGTCCCCATCAAAAACAACGCGTCGTCATCCCATCCCGTCGACGATATCCACGACAGCGCCTCCTTCGAGCGCCGCACCCTCTCGCTCCGTTCCTCCTCCTCTGCGGCAACTGTCGGCGTGCCAGCTTTGTGCACCAACACGTGCTCCCGCACGATGGTCTCCCCGTCCACGCGTCTCGGCGTCCCATCGAGCATCACTCGCGCTTCCCTCCACGGAAGATTCGCCATCGTCGGCGTCCGGCGTCAGAGGCGTCAGAGCGACGACGACGTGCGTCGCAGTCTAAACTCAGCGCAGTCTCTCTCTGTGGTGAACACTAAAAATGTTTCGTGAATGCGTCTTTGCATCCGCACTCGACGACGCCGCGTTCGCGAACAGACGGCCGATCGGTTTCGGTTTCGGTTTCTGTCAGGGTGCAGACGCGGCGCAGATACTACTCAATCGAATCGAATCGTCGTAGCAATCATGAGCAGTAAACACTTGCAGTTGAAGAGAGAAATCTTGCGAGCGATCGCAATGTTGGAAGATTACACCTCGTCGGGCACGGCGGACGGGGACATGGAGATTGGATCGGACGCTTTGAAAAAGTGCCGAGGAGTGGCGTTTCTCACGTCGTACACCGTGGGTTTTTTCGGCGGTGGAACGTTCACGCACGGGGTGCTCATCGCGAAGAAACCGGGAACGGAGGAATGGGGCGCTCCGGTGGCGCTCTCTGGCGGCGGCGCGACGGGCATGTTTGGCGTCGGGTATAAAGAAGATTCTCAAGTGTACATATTGGATACCGAAGACGCGGTGGAGACGTGTTTCAGCGAACAGAGCGTCAAGGTTGGATTGACGGCGAGCGTGTCGCTGGGTCCGCTCGGACGGTCGGTGGACGGAAGCGCTTTCATCGGTATGGATTCCAAATATGAAAACGGAAGAGAGACTAGAAAAGCCGTTGGTGTCCATCACTACTCGTATTCGAAGGGTGTATTCGTCGGTGCGGGATTTGAGGTTTCGTATTTCAGCACCCGGGACGACGATACGCGGGATTACTACGGATTGAACGATCCAAATGTGCCGGACGCGCAGTTGCCGACGTCTCGCATGATTTTACGCGGAGAAGTTCGAATCGACACCACGGCGTACCCAGAGGTAGAGCAGTTGCTCAGCGCCGTGCAATTCGCGGCTGGGGACGATCGCCCGGGGGCACCGATCAACACCCGCGGGACGAGTTGGTCGACGACGATGTAAACGACGACAGACAATGTCAACATTTCTAAAATACGCAACGCGCTCAAGCCTACTTTCGTTCATCTAACGAATAATCCCTCCACAGCATCGCGCTCGCCAACAACTACGGCGACGACGACCGCGCGGGCGATTTCATGGCGACGTCGCGCACACCGCGAACGGTCCGACGCGGGACGTCGCGGGCGATCGTGCGCGTCGTCGCGGTCGTCTTCGTCGTTGTCGGATGCATCGGTGTGAAATCAACCGCTCGAGTGCGCACGTCGTCGTGGAATGATGGAGCGATGACGACGACCAAGGCTGGGTCGAGGGACTTGTCGTCGCGAAAGGGCGAAGACTTCGTCGTCGCGCGTGTGATGGATGCGTCGGCGTCAATGAGGAACGGCGTCCACAACGGCGTCGGCGCTGTTGTGGACTCTTCGATTTCGACTTCTTCAGGGCACGAAGAGCTCTTCGTGCCGGAGTCGTGGACGCGGAAACATCCAGCGGTCGAAGCGAGTGCGTCGATGGCGTCGACGTGCGCGTCGCCTGGTGCGAAGCGGGAGCGCGCGATGGATGATGAGGCGATCGAGGCGACGCCGTGCGGAACGCTTGACGCCTTGAGACCGCAGGCGTCGGCCGAGTTTGGGGTGTTAGTCATAGCTGGAGGAGAAGTTGACGCGCGGATAGCGAGCGCAAAAAAGTCCGGGGCGCGTGCAGTGATCGTCGCGGCGCGAGACGAGGCCGAAAAGAGGGCGTGCGTCAGCGCGGGAGTGCCGGTGCATCTTCCCGCGGCGAACGGTGACGAATTTGGTTGGGCAACGACGAGTTGGGTCTTGAAACGCGGTCACACCGCCGTCTTGGCGTCGGCGGACGTCAAGTTGGGATCGAACCCACTCAGAGACGTACCGCGTGAAGGTGCCGACGTGAGTGCGACGGTTAGGAACGATGGGCAACAAAAGGCGCGTGTCGTCGGAATGTCCGATCCGAAAATGGGATGGTCGCAGTACTCTCAATCCATGGTCGTTCCGCTCATTCGAACGTCCTTTGTCGTCTTCCGACCAACGAAAGCCGCGCTCTCCTTGGTCGAATGGCTTGCGAGCGACAAGTCGGACTACGACGGCACGGAGGACGCGTTCACAGATGAGGTGTTGCTTCCCGCGCACGACGGTCGCCAACGCGCCGGGGTGACGTTTCGTATGTTAGACAGCGCGTGTTTCGGCGCGCAAGGGCGCGTCGCGACGATTCCCAACGGTAAGACGCGTTGGGATGGCGCGCGCACACACGAGAACGCCCTCATTGGTGCGGATCCCACTTTCACGATCGCAAAGGCGCACGTATCTAGATCAGAAAAGTGCGGCATCGTTCGTCCGAATGATCGAGTCGGTCCTTCGCCCAGAGCTCTGAGATACATAGCTAAACCCGACGGCGATTATCCCGTCGCGTGCGATGATTACCCAGACTTGTGTGAGATCGTTCGCAAGGTAGCACGTAATCGAGAGGTGCTCGCGGCGGTGAGCAACAAGAATATCTTTCACATGCTTTCGCTGTACATTGATGGGTTGAAGAGAACTGGGATCGAAAACTACGTCATCGTCGCGCTCGACAAGGAAACCGCCGAGTGGTGCAAAGAGCGCGATGTGCCGTACTATCATAGAGAACTGCAATCGATCACCGGATCGACGGATAACCACGCCACGTCGGGGCTCAAGTTTAAGGTGTTGAACGAATTTGTGTCCACTGGCACTTCAGTGTTGCTTTCTGACGTCGACGTGGTGTGGACACAGGACCCATTCGCCGATGGACCGGGAGCGAAAAACGAGCGCTTGATTTATCGCGATGTAGACGTAGAAGGAATGACGGATGGGTGGGATGACGACAGCGCGTACGGTTTCTCGTGGAATGGGCAGCGAAGATTGATGGCGCGAAACAGCGGCTTGTTTTTCGTTGCCGCGACGCACGAAACGCAATCGATGATGTCTCGACTCGCAGACCGGATGGCTAGCGAGAAGGGGACGTGGGATCAGACCGCATATAATGAAGAGCAAGTGTACCTCTGGGGTCAAGCGAATCACAAGGTGTACTCCGGCACTAGCCAACGCATCATGAACTATATGTGCTTCCAAAATTCCAAGTACCTCTTCAGGTACATGCGCTTCGACACAGATTTGTATCCGAATCACAGACCCGCGAGCGTGCACATCAACTATCACCCAGAGAAACCCGACCGCATGGTTTCAGTCATTGCGCAATACTGGGATGGCAAGCCGAACGCCATCGATATTTGGAATTGGGGCGAAGGCAGAAAAGACTTGAAAGAGTGTGTGAAGCGCCCGACTGACAATGGCATTTCTGACTCTAAGTTGGCTCGGATACTCGTTGCGAAAACGTCTAAGACACCGGGAAAGTGGGGTGGTAGCGAGGGCATCGTCTATCGTCTCGATGGCACCGTCGTCACGCCGTGGAATGAAGGAAAATGGGGCGTGCTCTCTGAATCGCCTGTCAAATTCTATATGGACTTTGGTGGTACCCATCACGTGCTTACGCTCACGAAAGGATCTGCCGAAGACGGCAAGACGGGCGTATACGAGTTCACGTCTAACAGATGCACCGACCTAGACGAGGTGCGCGTCGTCATTTAGTCAGCCATGCGGATTCACGAACATGTAATTTATTATAGACAAATTTGGCAACTCTGAAATCAACTCTTCTTCGACTTCTTCTTTGCGGGCTCATCCTCTCCGGACCGCTTCTTTTCTTTTTTCCCCTTCTTCTCCTTCTTCTCCTTCTTTTCCTTCTTTTCCTTCTTTTCCTTCTTCTCCTTTTTCTCCTTTTTCTCCTTCTTCTCCTCTACTGCGTCGGCCGCCGGCGTCTCCTTCGCCAGTTGGCCCTGCCCGCTCTCACCAGCCGCCCGAGCCCTCGCGCTCCTCGCCTTACTCTTATGTTTCTTCCCCGCCGCGTGTCCCATCAACGTTTCCACACTCGTGCACGACACATTACAACACGAACACTTCCACGGCGGTCTCGTCGACAAAAACTCCTCGCCGAACACTCCTCCGTCGCTAGAGCCGCCGCCGCCGCCAGACTCCCCATTCGCATTCCTCGCCTTGGACGCCGCCAGTATCCCCTCCTGCCCAGGTTTCGTAGCCGCCAACGCATACTTTTCGTGTTCCGTCACGCACGACACGTGTCCCGCCACGCTTCGTCGGTCAAATGTCTCGCTGCAATCGATGCAGGAAAAGCTCTCGGCGGCGCACTGGTTAAAGTGCGCCTTGAGTTTGGGCTTTTTGATAGAGTCCCCGCACGAGTTGCACTGAAACCACGGCATTGCGGTGCGCGAGAACGAAGTAAAACTAAGGTGAGCTCGGTTCCGCGCGCGTCTTGGGCGTCGGCGTGTGTGGGCGTCGGCGTGTGTGGGCGTCGTATGTGTCTCGCTTCACCACTACATGGACGTTACTCTCGATACCCTTACAGAGGCCTTTCATACGAAACTGCCAAAAGTTAGGGTTGTGCGCATAAATCAACAACGACAGACACTCCCGCCAACCATGACAACTTTAAACTTTCGACGCGTCAGTAGACCGCGCGCGTCCGCCGTCACGCGAAATCGAAGAAACGGACGGAACCACCCGCTCGTTTTTCCTCGCCCGTCAGCGTTCGCGTTCGAATCCAGCGTCTCGACGCGCGTCGACGGGGCGTGAAACGCGTTTCGACGCGTCTGTTCGTTACCGCGTTCGGTTCGGCTCGTGCGCGCGTCGAGCACCGCGTGCGCGTCCGCATTCGACGAGAAAAGTCGCAAAGACGCCATGGGGCTTTTCGGCAAGTTTTTGAGCCGCGCGCGAGCGTCAAAGCGATGGCATAAAACGTCGAGCGGGGGGATGGAGGACGACGCGCGGGCGACGTCGTCATCGCGCGCGTCCGCGGACGTGTCGGATGGTCGTTCTGGATTGCTCGTGAGCGTCACCAACACGGTGAACGAGCACCACACGTACATTCGGATCGAGTGCGCTGATAGAGTGGGGTTGTTGAGCGAGATTGCGAGTTATCTCACGGCGAAAGGGGTCAACGTCGTTCAGGCGGAAGTCGTGCGAGACAGCAAGCGTGTGTTGTACACGCTCTACGTGTGTGAGGAGGAGAGCAGGTGTAAACTTAGCGAAGACGCGGCGAGGGAAGTGAGGAACGAGTTGGTGGATATGGTGCTAAACGAGTCTGGGAGAGTGACGTCGAGTAAGATTGCGCAGGAAGATCCTTCGGATATGGTGTACGGAGGGAAAAAGCAAGACGTTTCAGCGGATGAGGAACGTGTCGAGACTTTTGATTTCAAAGAGAGAAGCGTGCACGGGCTATCGTTCGACGATAAGGATGTGGAGAATGCGACGGAGATTAAGATACAAGTGCTCGATCGCCCCGGTCTCATGGCGGATTTTTGCAAGGCGTGCGTCGCGAGAGGTATCACGGTCATCAGAGGTAATTTGTACACCGTCGGTGATACGGTGGAAAATTGCTTTCTTCTTTTGGACATGGCGACGCACGGCAAGGTGAAGGAGGCTGATTTGAGCTTCATCAGGGCGGCCTTGTTGTCTCGTCGAGCGCGGCGAGCGATTTCTCAGCGCATATCTATACCTCGAGACGCAGATTTCGTTCCGACGGAGCAGTCGCTTCCGGGTGGCGGCGAAGAGGCCAACGCCAACACGCAATACATTGATAAGCACACTCCACCGCAATCCTGGGAACTTGACATCTTTGCTTCTGCACTGCGCTCCATCCCCGCCGTACGACACGCTGGCCTTGCGGGTCTCCTCGTCGAGGCGTTGAGTAAGGAGGCAACGCGACTCGTCTTTCCCGAGGGAACGACGGTTATGCAAGCGGGCGAGGGTGCCGATACGTTTTACCTATTGATTGACGGCAAAGTGACAGTCTCCCCGGAAGGGACGACGCTCAAACCAGGGGATACTTGGGGTGAGGAGACTCTCATGGAACCCACTCCCTCGAAGTCCAAGCTCGTCGCCGCAGAAGAGTCAGTCATGCTTGGCATTACACGCAAAGTTTTCGCGAGCGTCATTCGAGACGTCATGTCTCAGTCGCGCGAGGCGGCGTACAAAGCCGTCATGGCGTGTCCAGTGTTCAAGCCGTTCGAACACGCTAGCTTAGAGGCGTTGAGCGAATTGCTCGTGCAACGTGGACGTCGCGCATACCGGGCGGGCGAGGTCATCTACAGAGAGGGGATGCAAGCCAAGATGTTTCTCGTCATGGATGGCGTCGTCGAACGACAATCGTCGCGGCATTGCGATTCACATTCGCCGCCGTCGACAAGAGAAAGAATCACTAATGGGGGTTTCTTTGGTGACGAAGTTCTCGCCGGGAACACCGCGCTGAACGGCGTCTTCATCGCCATTACCGATGTCGTGATTCTCACGTGTACTCAAAACTTTGTTTTGCAAGTTGTCGGCGTCGCGGCGGTGGATCCGACAGATTCGAACGATGGCGAAGCCGGCACGGCGTCTCCGGAAGAAAAGGGTGGCATTGGTATCCCAAACGTCGACGGCCGACAACGCGGCGCGTACAGCGCTCTCGCCGGTCTCACGCTCTCGTCGCACCCCAGTGCGCCAAATCTGGGGACGCAAAGTTTTGGAAGCTCGTCGTTGCTTGATTCGTCGCCTCCTTCGCCGACGATTCTTTCTTCTTCATCTCGAGAGCGCGGTCACGGCCGACTCGGAAAAAAGTTATCATCTGCGAGCAAAGTGAGACAAGCGGCGCACCACCACAGCAGGTTTGGCGGGGCATCGGCTGATCATTTACCAGTGTTACTCGAAGACATTCCGTCGACGCCGCCGCTGACGCCGTCCGCCAGAGACGTGGGTAAGGAGCGCCGCGCGTCCGCGCTCAGCGGTACGCTTCGCGACGCCAACATCGAGGCTCAACTGCAATCGTCCAAATCCCTCGACGATTTCGACGTTATCGACATTCTCGGTCGTGGAATGGTTGGTCTCGTGCTCCGCGCGCGACACACGGAATCTGGCAAGGTGTGTGCCATCAAGTCGATGCCCAAAACGCAAATAATAGAAAACGGCGAGGAGGAGCACGTCATGGCGGAGCGCAAAGCCTTGGAGGAGCTCAAGCACGCTCCTTTTGTGTGCAACTACTACACCGCGTTTCAAGATCCGTGGGCGCTCTATCTCGTCGTGGAAGATTGCGTCGGCGACATGTTTGATTTGTTCAACCGAAGCGGTCTTCCGGGTATCGGGCAAATCAAAGTGTACACGGCGCAAGTGTTACTCGGACTCGAGTACATTCACAACGCCGGGTACGTCTACCGCGACATGAAACCCGAAAACCTCCTCTTACGATCGGACGGATCCATCACGATTGGGGATTTCGGTTTCGCGCGGAAATTGGAAAAGGGTCAGCGCGCGTACACCATTTGCGGAACGCCCGACTACCTCGCGCCCGAGCTCATTTTACATCAAGGTTGTACGCGCGCGGCGGACATTTGGGCCTTTGGTGTGCTCGTGTTTGAAATGATTGCCGGGTTCCCACCGTTTAGAGACCGCCAACGCCGAGAGCTATACAAGAGAATCGTCCGCGCAGACTTTGCGGCGGTACCAGTGCCGAGACGGATGGATAACGACGCGCACGACATGCTCTCGCAAATTTTCGTGCGAGACGAAGCGCTGCGATTGGGAATTCGTGCCCCGGGCGTGAGCGCCATCAAGGGCCATCCGTGGTACGACACTATCGATTGGGACGAGGTGATGAGTGGGAAATTACGCCCGTTGCACTTCTTACCCGAACAACTTTCGCGAGAGCCACTGTCGAGCATCAAGGATCCAAAGACGGGCAAGTTTACGTGGATGGCTAGAGCTCCGCCTGCCGTCGGATACGCGTTTGACGGCTATTAAAATTTATTTGACACATCGCGTTATCTTCCACTGTACCCACTGTACCTACTACTAGGAATGGACTGCTGTAACAACAACGATTTACTACTACGCAATCGACTACAGTACTAGTACTAGTACCGGTGACGACTAATAATTACAACGCCAACCGCGCGAGCGCACGAGTGAATTCGGCGTACTTGCGTCTGTACGCCTTTGCGGGGCGTTGATCGGCGCCGTAGCACCTATCATCCGCGCCGCAATTGGCGCACTGGGAATTCCAGTCTTCACCAAGCCACCACGGGGAACCGCACGCGAGACAAGGCATGTCGGGGAAATATTGCCCGGTTTGTCCGTTTGGAAACGTTTTGCTCTGCGTAGTTGTCGTCGTCGAAGGGATTTCAAACGCCTCTGGAACTTTCACGCCGACGTCGCCTCCGAGCCGAACGACGGCGTCGGTAGATGAGGAAGCTTCTGCCGCCACTGTCATCGTCGCCGCCGCCATCGCCGTGGTAGTTCTATCATCGCTCGGAAAGAAAACCTTGTGCTTCACGCCGCGATCCACCACCTCGACGCCGGCGTCTTCGAGCACTCGCCCGACGCTCGGAAAGGCGCATCCGCAATAATCCTTCCACTCGCTCCCGTGATTCATCTCGTCCGCATCTTCCTCGTGCGTCAGCAAGCACGCATCTAAACACTCTTTAATCTTCATTGCATCTATATCAAACCCCTCAAACACCAGGTGTTGCCGCCTATCTCCACCGCAAAATACGACGTCGGCGCTCGTCGCGTCCGCCGGAATTTCGCACGCGCCTCGCGGCGACGCGTCCCAACTTTTACCATCGGCACAGCACACACTCACGACACGCCGGTGCTGTCTAACATTGATATCGACATCATCGTCATCATCGTCGTCGTAGACATACTCATACTCAAACGTCGCGGGAAGCCGCGGGCGAGACGCAATCCAACACGCCCCGGTCGCTCTGTACACTCCTTTGAAAACCGACGACGACACACCGGTGCTCGACTCCCGGCGAAGCCCACCGTTACCGTCGTCACCGCCGTCGAACCGAAGCTCGTCAAAGTGTTCCCGAAGCGTCCTCCCCAGTCTCTGCGGGTGAAACGGCACGCGAACAATGTACACAAAGACGTCTGCATCCGCCGCCACTGGTTCGTCTTCGTCTGACTCTGACTCTGACTCTTCTTTCGTTTGCGCGGATGAGCCGCGGATGAGACGGTCGGGTGATGACATCGTCGCCGGCGGTGTTCGATGGGTCCGACCGACGAGGTGTGACGAAGAACAAACGAACGCACGGGTGGAGTGAAAAGGATGATGTTGTCTTCAGCGCTGGAAAATATGAAAATATCTGTTGTTGCTGACTGTTGTTGACTAGGTACCGACTACTGCTACACGGAACCGTACCCGGCGGTGTTCGCCGAGGCCCCGGCGTGCACCCGCGCCTCGTCCTCGAGACGGATGATCTCGAGGTAATCCGGCTCGGGGTGATCGACGTTCCACTGGGCGAAGAAAACTGTCGCGTGCGGCGGTTCGTCGCCTCGCTCTACGGCTTGCGTCGCGGCGCGCTCGTAATCCCTCATCATTTCCGTAAACCTCGCCTGTCGCTTCTCGTGCACGCGCGCGCCGATCCCGTACCGCGGCCAACACGACCCGCAGCATCCAAAACAGCAAATCAACCAAAAGAACATGTGCACCACAAAGTACGCGCACGCGAGCGCCAGGAACAAGAGTCCCAACGCCAACAACGCCGCGAACGCCAACAACCCGATCAATTGTCCCAAAACCGGCGTCGCCAACGCCTTGACCAACCACGTCGGCATGTGCATCGCCGCCTGACCTTCTTTACTCTGCCACTCCCCGAACGACGGCGCGTCCGCCGCGCTCCCTCCCGCGAACTTGGACGCGTACAAGTCGTACGCCGCGCGCAGCGTCGGCGTCGTCAGCGTCGAGTGCGCGCTCGTCACCACCGCCATCGCCTCCGTCGCGCGCGCGTCCCGGCATTTATCCGGGTGTAACACCCTCGCCAGGGTTCTGTACGCCCGTTTCAGTTCCGCGTTCGTCGCCCGACGCGAGACTCCGAGCACGGCGTAGTAGTCTCGCTGGTTCGCGAGCACTCGGGCGCATTCCGAAGCCGGTGAAGTCGTCGTCGCGTTCGCCGACGCCGACGCGTGCGATTCCGAGTCCGACCGCGAACCGGCATCCGTATCGGGGTCGTCGTCGGTGGGACGCAGCGGTGTCGCGCTCTCCGGGTCAGTCGTCATAACGACGGGCGGCGCACCGTCGATTGACGACGACGACGACCACGACCACGACGCGTAACAGCATATTTTTCTCGGTGAACACCAACCAACCACCCACCCGTAAGTGAAAGTGATACAAGCTGGAGTAAGAAAGCGGTCGAAAAATAGCCCTCCGTACTTTGAGTCACCTTAGCTCAGTTGGCAGAGCGCAAGCCTTTTAAGCTTGTGGTCACGGGTTCGAGCCCCGTAGGTGATACGGTCATACATTAACGTTTTTCAGCCCATCACCGTTTTTTCTATCTACTCGTGATAAACTTTTTAGGGTTTAGGCAACTCCACTTTAATTCGACGAGTAACCATAGATGATACTCATATTATAACTTATTTTCTATATGTTGCTTATTTTCCCTTTAAGTACAAATCAAATGTCCGAGTTTTTATTTTACTACAACATGGTTCGATTTTCACGCTAGGCGACGAGCGAAGACGAAGAAGACGGCCGCGATGGCGAAACAGATTGCGAAACAGATTATTCGCGATGAGATTCGTCGTATTCGGCGTCGTCGACGACGCTTCGCGCTCTCAAAGTCCGCATCGTCGCCAGAATGGTTCGCGGCGAACCATTTCGCGATGACGCCGGCGAGACGCTCCTCCTTGGGACGACTGAGCATGACGAGAGAACTCTCCGATTCTTCTAAACGATTGACTCGAACGATCGTGTCCCGTTTTTGGTTCCAAGGTTCGCCGTCGACTTGCATTGGGAATTTGCGTCGCCCTCGGCGACCGCGGATTGTAATCTTTACGTCGGATCCCTGCGCGACGCGCACCGGGCGCACGGACGGCATGCGAACGTTCAATTGGCCGAGCTGGAGTGCACCAGAGACGGCGACGATTTCCAAAACCCCATCATCTATGCGTGAAGCCTTGAAGTTGTTCAAACGCGTCGTGTTATCGGCGTCGTCGTGCCACCACATTCGGCAACCGCCGCTAAACGAGTTGATATTTAAAAGGACGAAGCCCTCGGTGTCTTCTGGAAACTCAATCGGAACGCCGTCGACTTCGACAAAGATTTCATCACGAAGACCCGCGAAGGAGTGTTCAATGAAATCGCGCGATCCAAAAATTGCATACAGAAGCTTGTTGGTGAGTTCGTGTGCGAAGAGCCACGTCCAACGCTCATCTTTTCGCGCTCGATGAAAAGCGAGCGCCGCTCTCGCGTCGACGCCGACGCTCATATAATTTGTAAACAATTTCGTCGTCGTCGCCGCCGCCGTCGTTTCATTACTGGTGGTGGTCTCATTCGAGCCTTCGACGATGGGCGTGAACTGAACGCGCCATCGATCCACGGTGCGAGGGACGGCGCCGTGAACGGCGCGCACGAGCTCGGACTCGTCGTAGAGCCGCTTTTCGTTCCAGACGTCACCGTGCCATCCGAGAACACGCGCGAGATCGTTCCCAGTTCCCAGCGGTGCGATCGCCATCGGTGGTAGCTTGCGCGTCAAGCCTCTCGTCTCTCTCGCCCGTTCGAGCGCGTCGTGGACAAGACCCACCGTCCCGTCGCCACCGCACACGAGAACTCGAGCGTTTTCCGGCCAAGGCGAGACGAGCGTCGGTTCGCCCGCGGCGACGAGTTTGTGCACCTTGGTGGCGTCAAAAACGTAGTTTGGCGGTTTCAAAACCTTTCGAAGCCGCCGAAGAATGCGACCACCTTGCCTTCCGCCCGATTTCCGATTGACAAAGACGTACACGCCGTCGTCGTCGGACGCGTTCGCCTCGTCCTCGCCTCGTCCGCCTCGCGTCGCGACGTCGCGACTCCTTCTTGAAACACGAAATATGGCGCCGCGCCGTCGATCGTTCGCGAGCGACGAAACCGTCGACGTAGACGCTGACGTAGACGCGCCGACGCTTCGCGCGTGCGACATCATCATCATCACCGTCCGCGTCCTCGCCTCTTTATTCGCGCTCGCTCGTCTCTAGCCTCCTTTCTTCTCCCTGTCGCGCTTCTTCAAGTACTCGTCCAACTCGCGCTTCGATTGCGGCGGTTTCGGTCCCTCGGGTGGATACACCACGTACCGTCTCTGCGCGAATGCGGAATGACGAACATCAAATAAACGTCGTCAGTCACACACCGAGTCGTTCGTTCTCTAACCGACGCTTTTAATCAATCCAAGCCAATCCGATCCGTTCGCGCGTCGTTTCGTCGTCGCTCCCGTTCGTCGCCGTCGTCGCCATCGCGCGCTCACGTGACGCACGTTTCGAATCACCGCCTCGAGGTTTTCCGGGTTCACCGCGAACGCCGCCGTGAGCGCCACCGGAACGGCGAGGTAGACGCTAAACTTGAACCCTTCGAGCCACGCCTTGCCCATCGAGGCGGGCGGACGTCGCGATCGCCGAGCGATGCGGGACGACGACGTCGCGATCGCCGAGCGATGCGGGACGACGACGTCTTTCACGCGCCGACGGATGAGACGCGCGATCGGTTTCTTCCCGTCCAAAATCATCAAAGTTCGTTTCCGTTTTTCGAGTTGAAAATCCAACCCAACCCAGTCCAGTCGTTCGTTCCTTCGTCCTTCGTCCTTCGCGGGTGATTGATGCATCTGTGCCTGGTGTCGTCGCGACTGTACATATTTCCATACTGTTTACACATACATATACATATATAAACCGTGCATCATCAAAGTAGACAGATTTAGGTGTTTTAAACCCTCACTCACTCACTCGAAGAGGGGAGAGGGGAAGGAGCGCGACCGACGCGACACGAAGCGACGCGCGGAAGACGTCGGGGACCGGACGGAGGCGTCGAGGGGACGACGACGACGGAGACGACGACGGAGATGACGACGACGGAGATGACGACGACGGAGATGACGGCGACGGCGACGCTCGAGCGACGGGTGCGCGCGCTCGAGATGGAACTCGCGGCGAGAGAAGCCATGCTGGACGCGGTACAAAAACAGGCGAAGAGCGACACGCGCTTCGCGTTCGAGGCGCGGGACGACGCGGTGCGGGCGATGGAGACGGAGCGCGCGGCGAAAGCGAGAGCGATGGAGGCGTGCGCCGAGGCGACGGCGAAAATGCGGGCGATGGAGGCGGAGATGGAGGCGGCGAGGGCGAGCGCGGGGGAGGGGACGAAGCGCGAGGACGAGCTGCGCGAGGCGTTGGAGCGCGCGACGGAGCGGTTGCAAGCGACAGAGCGAGCGATACGCGCGGCGACGGGGACGGTGAAGGAGGGTGAAAACGGCGAGCTAGTGGTGGCGCCGACGCCGGGTAAGTCGCCGAGTGCGATGTCGTTTCGGAAGAAGATTGCAGCCGCAGAGGCGCGATGTCGCAACCAAGTCGCGGCGCAGAGGAGAGAAATTTTGGACTTCTTACAGCGCGAACGACGCGGCGGCGCCGGTGCCCCTGTTCGTGGCGGCGGTGCTCTTTCCGAAGACGACCAAAACAATGACGTCGACCACGAAGACACGCCCGCGGCGGGATCTTCAGGCAGAAACGCCTCGAGAAGCGCGTTCGAGTGGGGCATCGCTCAGTCTGAAGGAATCGACGCGCTCCTCGAGCTCGTCTCTCGCCTGTCAAACGTGCTCGAACGCGCTATTGACGTGTCGACGGTTGATGCGGATGGAATTTCAACGGATGACGACGACGAGGAATCGCGCGCGAATCGGAGGACGTGGGCCGACGCGTCGAGAGATTTTCGCAATCCAGACGCCGAGCTCGAACGTCTCGCGGCGTGGTTGACGACGACGGCAGATCTCGTCTCGGGCGATGAATTGCGCGCCGCGATGTCTCGCGCGTGCGCGGCGGCGCACAGAATCACGTTTGCTCTCAAGCGCGCGTGCGTTGCGGCGGCGGATGGAGACGCTCGCGTCGCCGAGGCCTTCTCCGTCGCCGACGAAGCGGCGCAAGTCTACCGCCTCCACCTCGCCCAGGCTGAATCCCGAGCCATGATGGCTGAAAAGCGCGCGAGCGCCGCCGAAGACGCCATGCAAACCATGAGCGCGCTCTGTTCCGACGCTCGACGCGACGCCGAGGCGGCGTCTCGCGCTGCCGAACGCGATCGAAGAGAACTTCGCCGAAGAGAGTCCGAGCTCGCCATGCGTCGCGCCCTCGCGTCATCTTCCGAAAATCTGGAACACTCATCGGTTTCACCGCTGAAACGCACCGTCGGCGTCGCCGCCACCCCAGTCCGCACGCACCGCCCAATGGCGCCGTTTCCCACCCCACCTCGCGACTCGGCCATCGATTCCCCGGCTTTGGCCGAGCTGCAAAATCTTCGTCAATCCCTCGAGAGTTTCAACGACGCATTCGACTGAACATTGCAGTTCATTTGCGTGTAACATAAAACCAACCCAATGCATCATCTCGACGGAAAGTGCCGAAACCACGGAACCGCGCGCGCGCGAGGCCAAATTTTGGTTCGACCTTTACAAATTCCACGTTTCATGCATCACGTGCCCAAATGCGACCGTTCGTGAACCAACCTTGACCCCCCGCGTGCCCGAATCGAGTGCACGAACTTCCTCGCTCGCCGCGCGAGTGACTTTTTTTTTTGCTGACTGTACGCAACCCTCGCTCGGAACGGCAGAAGACGACGGACGGCGCGCCCGAACGCGATCGATCGAAATCTTCGAAGAGGTGACGAAGATTTGAACGGAACCCGCGACTTGGCTTGGTCGTTTTTTGCGCGCGCTCGTGTGATCGCGACGACCGTACCGTTCGGAATCGAGTGAAACGTTCGGGGGGAAAGGCAAACCCTTGGACAGTTTGCATTTCAATTTCAATTCAACGATTGAGATAGGCTTTTCGCGGGAATGGGGTGTTTGAGCTCGAAACCGGCGGACGCGGCGACGCCGATAGAGACGTCTAAACCGACGGCGTCTAAACCGACG
>Ga0255778_10001532_pt1 | contig 20828 bp, 39 predicted proteins | sample 071ome_31_FD_179976 | JGI IMG/M metagenome (GOLD analysis project Ga0255778, IMG submission 179976) | Coastal salt marsh microbial communities from the Groves Creek Marsh, Skidaway Island, Georgia - 071405CT metaG (version 2) | ecosystem: Environmental > Aquatic > Marine > Intertidal zone >...
TGAGAACAAAGAACCTTACGGAATTATTTGGTCCAACTGCATTTGAAACATTTGTTTATTTGCCATGTGGTGCTGATAAAGATGAAGCACTTGCTAAATACGAAGGTACTGGTTGCTGGTGGATAGAAGATAAGCCACAAAATGCTGAGTGTGGACTTAGCTTTGGATTGAATGCTGTACTAATGGCACATAGTCATAATGCTTATACAACAAGTGTTCCACGAGTTCAAAACTGGAAAGAACTTTATCATAGGATAATAGGAGAATAAAATGAAAAAATCTCTATGTGCAATAACATTTTTTAGTGTTGGATTTTTTACTAATTGTGCTTATGCTCAAGAAGAAGTTGCAACAGTTGAAAATGTAAAACCACGATTTGTTACAGTATATCGTCGAGTGTGTGAAGCTGTTCCAAATCAAAATACTATCAGTGACGTTGATCCATTGATAGGCGGTGTTGTTGGAGGAATTGCTGGCCATCAAATTGGTAATGGTTCAGGTCAAACAGCAGCAACAATTATTGGAACTATATTGGGACAAAGAGTTGCTCGTAATATTCAAATGGGTCCACGTTGTTGGGAAGAACCATTCCAAGAACAGCGTGGTTCAGTAGTTACTTTTAGATATAAAGGGCAAACATTTAGTCACACTTTTTTTGAATAAAATGGAAACGTGTTACCAAATATTGTTACTTTAAGAAACAAAACTTTATATATAATATTGTGAATTCGTTGAAGCGTGAAATAGGAAGTTTGGACGGGGGTTCGACTCCCCCCGACTCCACCAAGAACACATTCAGAAGTTGTATCACCTGCGGTAAACAATTTAAAGTGATAATAGATCATCCATCTGTTGTTCACTGTTCTAACGAGTGTGTTGTTGATGGGGTCGTTCTGGATTCGACAGACGACTGAAGGCACGTGGAGGATCGTCAGAGTAGACGTAAAAACTAAACTTAAAATAAACGCAAATGATGACGTTTACGCTCTAGCCGCTTAAGGTTAGATGGGGTTTTGGCGGTTCTTCCTTATTACCAAAAGAATCGTCTTCAGAATTACATTTAAACGTTGTAATATGTCTACGGTAGACATTATTATTAAGCGTGCTGAGCTTTTACCGTAGCTTGGCACATCACAAAGCTTTCAAAAGAAGCGAGGAGAAAAAATGAAACCTTTTGGTTTACGCAAGCGCGATTTGAGTAAGGCTATTGCAGAGGTAGGCATATATGTTGTTATTGCTTGTACTTTGGTAGTTTTACCATTTAGCGTTAACGGACTTATCTAAATTAGGATTGTACATTTGTTGTGATTTGATATATAATAGTTATATTATGAATATTTTTATACTGGACAAAGATCCTGAAATCGCAGCACAATTGCAATGCGATAAGCACGTTGTTAAAATGATAGTGGAGAGCGCGCAAATGCTCTCCACAGCTCATAGAGTTCTCGATGGAACTCCCTCCAAGAAACCCTCTAAATCTGGCAAAACAATGGTAACTCATTACGAGTTAGAAGATTATGAGGCCGACCTTATTTACTACAAAGCAGTGCATGTAAATCATCCTTGTTCTATATGGTGTAGAGAAACAGAAGCCAACTATAGATGGTTATGGACACACCTATATGCATTGACACAAGAATATAATTATCGCTATGGAAAATATCATAAAACTGAAAATGTCCAATGGCCATTACAATCACCGCCGTTTAATATTCCAAAAGGTGAATTGACACAATTTCCATTAGCTATGAAATCGAATCCGGAATGTATGTTTCCAGATAACCCTGTAAAATCATATAGAATGTTTTATCAAACTAAACAAAGTAGATTCAAAATGGCTTGGACTAAAAGACCTATGCCTGATTGGTTTACAATAACGGAGGATAGTTGTGCAGCTTAGAGAATTAATTACGATACGAATGGATGAACTTCAGTCATATATGGAAAATAATGACCATATACATAATAAAATGGATGGACTGAAGAAGATATCTATCATCTCAAAATATTGGGGTGTATTGGACGAAGAAACTAGAGACTACGTCCATGCGGCTCAAACAGCCATTGAAGATCAAGTTCCCTGGGATTGCACTGCTAATAGAGCTTCTGAATAATGCCAACATATACTTACGCTTGTAAAGGTTGTAATCACGCATTTGAAAAAATTTTAAAAATTGCTGATAGAAAAGAACCGGAATCTGAACCTTGCCCTGAATGTAATGAAGTAAAAGTTGAACATACTCTTACACCAGTAGCTATGTCATATCAAATGAAAGGTGTAGTAGCTCAAGCTTCTCATGGATGGAACGACGTTTTGCAAAAAATCAAATCGCAATCAGGGAAAAAGAATACTATCAATGTCAAGTAAAACTCTTAAATTAAAATTACAAAACCTATTGCAGTTAGATCCAATTACTGGTAATCAAGAAAGAGTTTTTGATTTATATTCGCAAGGTGTTAACCTTTGTCTTTCTGGTTCTGCAGGATCTGGTAAAACTTTCTTAGCAATATATTTGGCATTAGAAGATATATTGTCTATGGATACTAATTATGAAAAATTAGTAATTGTGCGTTCAGTTGTGCCAACGCGTGATATTGGATTTCTTCCAGGCGATGAAGAAGAAAAATTAGATGCTTATGCTGCTCCATATAAAGCAATACTTTCAGAATTATTTACAGATACTGACGCATATCGAAAATTAAAAAATCAAAATGTGCTTGAATTTACGTCAACTTCTTTTATAAGAGGTATAACTATTTCAAACGCTATTGTAGTTATAGATGAATGTCAAAATTTGAATTTTCACGAATTAGATTCTGTAATTACTCGATTAGGTAATAATACAAAAATGATACTATCAGGCGATTATTATCAATCTGATTTTGATAAAGAAAAAGATAAAGAAGGTATATTAAAATTTTTACAAATCATTGGAAATATGAGTAGATTTGAACATGTTGAATTTAATTGGGAGGACATCGTAAGGTCTGATCTCGTAAGAGAATATATCATGACCAAAGAGATGATTGAGCATGGCAAAATTTAAAAGGTTTGATCCAAGAAATAAAAAAGCAGGTACACATAAAAAAAGAACTAAATATGGTAATATAGATAAAGTAGATAAGAAGAGACGTAAATTAAAGAGTACATAGTGAATGATGTGGAGATTATGGGCTAAAGCACTTGGTGAAAAAGCTTCTGACAATAATATAGAAGCTGATCAAATTGCAATTATTCGCACTACAATTGTTTTAGTTAATTTTATTACATGTTTTTTTATTATGGCAAATATCGTACACAATTGGTAATATTATGTTTGAACACGCAGATTGGAAATTAAATTATAAAGACTTAGAAGCAACTACTGGAGAAAAAGAAAGAACTTATGAAACTCCAGAAGGTAATAAGTATCCTTCAGTAACTACAGTACTGTCAATACTGTCAGAAGATTCTATTCGCGCTTGGCGTAAACGTGTAGGAGAAAAAGAAGCAAATAAAATTTCTCATCAAGCTTCAACTCGTGGAACTGCTGTTCATGCTATTATTGAAAAGTATATTGACAATGTAGAAGATTTTACTGAAGGTTATATGCCTAATGTTGTAGATACTTTTCGATCAGTTCAAAATGTATTGGATACTTACATCGGTAAAGTGTATGCTCAAGAGGTTGCACTTTATTCAGATCATTTACAATTGGCCGGTCGTGTGGATTGTGTCGCAGAATGGAATGGTCAACTTTCTATTATCGATTTTAAAACATCTCGTCGACTTAAGAAAAAGGAAAATATCGAAGGTTATTTTATTCAAGAAGCTGCATATGCTATTATGTGGGAAGAACGAACTGGTATACCAATAACTCAGTTGGTAACATTAATTGCTGTTGATGGCGAATATCCTCAAGTGTTTATTGAACGCAGAGATAATCACACAGAAAAATTGTTATCCACTATAAAAGAATATCAACGAAGAAAATTATTTGGAAGATAATATGGCAGAATTAAGCGATCTAATTAATAGCGGCAAAGATTATTTTCTAGATAAGCCGATTAATAAAGTTTCAGAATTTTATTTGTCTGGTACTATTACATCTCCAGAAGATTATATTGATTGGTTTAATCATATACGAAACGCTGGACCTAATGATATTATTTACCTTAGAATTAATTGTTTTGGTGGCGATCTCTATACGGCAGTACAATTTATAAGAGTTTTACAAGAAACACAAGCTCATGTTGTTGCTTCAGTTGAAGGTGCTTGTATGTCAGCAGCAACAATGATTTTCTTACAAGCAAGTGAATTTGAAATTTCTGGTCATTCATCATTTATGTTTCATAATTATTCTGGTGGAAGCTTTGGTAAAGGTGGAGAAATGATTGACCAATTAACTTATGAAAGAGCGTGGTCTGAAGATTTACTTAAAAACGTATATGCTGATTTTTTAACAGTGAAAGAAATAAATTCAATATTAGATGGAAAAGATGTCTGGATGGATGATATTGAGGTTACTAAAAGATTAGAATCAAAAGCTAAAAAGATACAAAAGCAAATAAAGAAAAAATCTTAAACATAGATTTCATATAAATAGTTGTATGTTAACGTTTAATGAATATCTACAAGAAGGGATTAATGACCCTTCAATTTTTAAAGCAATTTTCTTAGCCGGTGGTCCTGGCTCAGGAAAATCTTTTATGGTTGGAAAAACTGGTCTTACTTCTTTAGGATTCAAATCAATCAATTCAGACTCTGCGTTTGAATTAGCTCTTAAGAATGCTGGGATGAAAATGGACCCAGAAAATATTGCTTCTCCAGAAGCTCAAAAGATAAGACAAAAAGCAAAAGAACTAACCAATAAGCAAGTTGAATTAGCTTTAAAAGGAAGACTTGGTTTAGTTATTGATGGCACTGGAAAGGATTATGCGAAGATTGCTAAATTTGCTAATAACTTAAAGAAGCTTGGTTATGACGTTGGAATGATTTTTGTAAACACTGATTTGACTACTGCTTTAACTAGAAATCAAAAACGATCTAGAAGTTTACCAGATGGTATGGTAAAAACTATGTGGAAAGATGTTCAAAATAATATAGGTAAATTTCAAAACCTATTTGGCGACATGATGATTATTGTTGATAACTCTGAAGGATCGAATTACGAAGGCGCATCTACAAGCGCGTATAAAAGGATAAAACGTTGGTCAACACAAGTACCTGTTAATAAGCCACAAGTAAAAGCTTGGATGGCTGCTCAAAGGAGTTAATAATGGACGATATATTTGATTTTGGCTTTACGGCCGTTGACGAGACAGAACTTGAAGCAGTACAACAAGCCACTACACAAGCAACAACTGCAGCATCAAGCGCAGATCAATTACAAGCAAAGATTGATAAACTATATAATTCAATCACTCCACTTCTTACCAATCTAAAAAAGAATCCAGAAAAGGAATATATACTTTGGCCGAATCGTTTAGAAAAGGTCGAACAATTTGAAACACATTTACAAAAAATTTATATGGAATAATTATGAATAGTTATGACGGCTGGTTTTGGTGTCACGTTCAAAAGAAATTAGTACGGTGGGAGGATTTATATCGTGAGTGATAAATGGCATGGTGGAAAGGGTTCTAGATATCGTAAAGTAGATCAAAAAGCTTATAATGAAAATTGGGAACGAGTATTCGGTAAAAAGGATATGAAATTTACCACAGCTGAAGAATATATGAATGAAGAAATAGAAGGTGATACTCCTCCAGAAAGCGAAGAAGAAAGACAAGCGCGATTAAAGGTTCATAACCAGTGAATAGAGAAGCAGTTTACGAACAATTAAAAATAGACGAGGGGGTAGAGTATGAAATATACAAAGACCACCTCGGATATCCAACCTTTGGAGTCGGTCACCTTGTTACCGAAGCGGATGCCGAATACGGACAAGAAGTTGGAACAGCAGTCTCAGAAGAAAGAGTCAAGGAATGTTTCAGTAAAGATCTCGACACAGCAATTAGCGAATGTCATAATTTATACGGAGAAGGGGACTTTGGAAAGTTGCCGGGTGAAGTACAGGAGATCTTGGTTAATATGATGTTTAATATGGGGCGCCCTCGCCTCTCTGGTTTCAAGAAATTTAATGCTGCTATTGAAAGTGGTGATTGGTTGGAAGCAGCAAAAGAAGGACGTGACAGTCGTTGGTATAGACAAGTGACCAACAGGGCTGAAAGATTAATGGTTAGATTAGAACATTTAGCGAGTTTAGGACGATGAAATTACGAGATCAATTATTAGATGCAAGTAGAAAACACTTTGAAGGTCACATTGAAAAACATCGTGTGAATGTTGAAGTGTACTTAAAAAATCCTGCAGGTATAGGAGAACACTCTGATATTATGGAAGCTATTGAAGGTGAATTATCACAAATGGCTGAATATGATGACAAATTAGAAATGTTAGACAAATATTTTGGAGATTATTAATGGCAAAATTTAATAGATTACTTGATGCAGATTTTCTTCCTCCAAGAACTTGGATATTAGACTTGTCATTATCGTTTGATTCCGATGTTCTTAGCGAAGAAGAAGCTGCAGCATTAAAAGCAGTTGGTGTAAAAATCAATAAGAATAATAAAATCACTGTGCCTAAAGGTTTTAAAACTGATCTTGCATCAGTACCACGTGGTATATGGTGGTTTATTGCTCCATTTGATGTAGCACGTGCTGGTGTAGTACATGATTACATATATTGGTGTATTCGTCAATATCGCGATCAAAACGACCAACATGGTTATGTATCTGTTGCAGCAGCTGACGCAAAATACGTGGCTGATAAAGTATTTAAAGAAGCAATGGACGTTTCTGCAGATCATGTTGCTAGCTGGAAAAAATGGTGTGCATGGAAAGCCGTTTGTTGGTTTGGTGGTTCATCTATAGTACCTCGCGAGGAGCTTTAATGTATCTACTTTTACTTAGAGCAGCAATAACTGGAATATTTGGATCTGCTTTTGGTAAATGGTTTTTGAGTACTAGAGTGGGTATCTGGTTTCAAGTAAAACTAGATACATTTATGGAATATCTAGCTGTAAAATATGATATACATTTAGCAAGGAAAGAAGAAAAGTGGAGATCTGAATTTCCACATTTAGCTGCAAGGATAGATAAACTTGAAGAGATGGCTCATCCTGCAAAAGAATTACATGAGTTTGAGGTATGGCCAGAATTAGATAAAAGACTACAAGCCTTAGAGAAAAAAACAAAAATAAAAAAGTAGGAGTATCTTATGGCAGAGGAAACTAAACCAGCAAAATCAGCACCCGCAGATTGGGATGGTGATGGTAAAGTAACCGAAGAAGAAAAAGCAATGTATCTTGAATTTAAACGTAAGCGTTTAGAAGATGAAGATGCTATGCGAGACGCACAACGTAGTATGGCATGGTTTGCGTTATATGGTATGTTATTATATCCAGCTTGTGTATTAGGCGCATCATTCTTTGGTATGCCCGAAGGTGCGTCAACATTAGGTGATATGGCTCCAACATACTTTGTTTCTGTTGCAGCAATTGTTGCAGCATTTTATGGTAAAACAGCTTTTGAAGGTAAAAGCTAAATAGTAAATAAAATCCACGTCGTGATGACGCGATGATTCCCGTGTGGACTAATTAACGGAGAATAGATATGAAGAAATTTTTCTTCTTATTGCTGTTTCCTTTTGCAGCAGTAGCTCAAACGTATACAGATGATGTTGCAGAAATTATCAACAACAACTGTGTAACATGCCACCGTCCTGGTGGTGTAGGTCCAATGAGTTTCGAAACATACGATCAAGTACGCCCTTGGGCTCCTCTTATACAAATGAGAGTTGCTAATAGGGAAATGCCTCCTTATGCTTACGACCAGCATATTGGCATTCAAGACTTAGAAGGCGATTGGAGATTGTCTGATGAACAGATTGCAACAATCGTTGATTGGGTAAATGCAGGTTCACCTTATGGTGATCTTGATATTGTTCCTCAATTGCCTGAAATGCCAGATCCAGATGATTGGCGTTTTGCTGCAATGTTTGGACAACCAGATCTTATTGTTCCTTCTAAAGCCTATGATATTCCTGCCAACGGTAATGATTTGTGGAGTAAGGAATTTGTAGATCCTGGCCTTACTGAAAGCCGATGTATTAAAGCTGTACAAGTTAAACCTCGAGGTGATGCTGCTGCTGTAGTACATCATGCTAATTCAGACGTATATGTTTTTGACGAAGAAGGTGAATTGGTACCTTATGGTCAATTAACTGAGTATGCAATGGGCAAATGGGGTGAATTAATGCCTGAGGGTGTTTGCCGTACTATGCCAGCTAATTCACAAGTACGCTGGGATATTCATATGTTCCCAGGTGGTGTAGGTGCAACTGCTGAAGGTGGAATGATTAAAGACAATGTTGTAGAAATTGGTCTTTGGTTCCATGACGAAGATTATGCAGAAGTAAACGATGTGTATAATCAAGACCTTCGTTTATATCCTTTGAGAGAAGGTTATCAAAATGGACATCTCATTATTCCTCCTCATGGCTATGCTATGACTCAGGGCTTTCATAGTTTTGACCACCCTGTCCGTATTGATAGTTTTCAACCACACGGACATTTGCGTATGAACGCAGCTAGTTTGGAGATCTTTTATCCTGAAACAGGACGTACAGAACAAGTATCACAGATTTCTAATTGGTCAGCAACGTGGCATCACAGTCACATTTATGCTGAAGACGTAGCACCTCTAGTACCTGCTGGAGCTGTTCTAGTAATCAAGCAGTGGTATGACAATACTGCTGATAATCCTAACAATCCTGATCCTGATATGTGGGTAGTAGGTGGTTCAAGAACTGGTGATGAAATGTCACACGCTTGGATTGCTGTAACACATTTGGATGATGAGGGATATGAAACTATATTAGCTGACCGAAGAGAAAAGGAAGCAAGGAGTTTAGCAGCAAGTGATGATTAGAATATTATTTTTGATGGGACTTTTGTCTCAATATACAATAGCACAAGAAACTGATTTTAGTAGTATTGAAACAAATTGGAGAGTATGTGCTACTTGTCATGGTAATAATGGTGAGGGGAAGCCAGGATTCCCCTCATTGAATAAATTAACAAGTGAGTATGTCATTGAAGCACTGAGCGATTATAGAGATAGTGTTTATAGAGGTGACCAAAGCGCTATCATGTTTGGTATGGCAGCTGCACTTACTGATGAGCAAATTGAATTGCTTGGAAAGTATGCAGAAGAGGTTTTGAATGATGATTAGAATATTATTTTTGATGTTGGTATCTTTTACAGCATCAGCACAAAATTTTGCCCTGCTTGATACAGAGGGCAATTATCATCTGATGAGATACTATGGTAATTATGATAAGATTGCCATTATGACAGCATCAGCGCAAAGTAGTGAAAAAGCAAAGCAAGCATTTTTTGGTACTATCAATAGCGTAGGAAACGAAAAGACTAAATTCTTTTTCCTTAATCCTACTGGTGAGTCTAGAGATACGGAACAAAATGCAGTAAATGAAAATGTTGCTATGCTGATGGATGATGCTAAGATTGTGTCTAAGGCTTTACGTCTTACACAATTAAATGAAGTTGTGTATATGGATCCTATAACAGGAGAAATTATTTACCGTTCTGTTATAGAAGATGGCGCACCAATTGAAACTGATTGGGGTGAACCTTCTTATACAAATGATATAGCACCAATACTTATTGATAACTGTGTTACCTGTCATAGGTATGGTGGTATAGGACCTTGGGCAATGACTAATCATCAAATTGTTCAAGCATTTGGTCCTGCAATAAACGAAGCGTTGCTTACATTGCGTATGCCACCAGGACAATTAGATCCTACAATTGGTGAGTTTACGAATGACATGAACTTAACTACAGAAGAACAACAAAAACTTATTCAGTGGATCGCTAACGGTTCACCAGGAGACTACGATGAATAAATGGCTGGCACTCTTAACAGTATTGCCAACACTAGCATTAGCAGAAGATCCTCTCGCACTATATGAGGTTCCTACTACTCAATGGACTGGAGCTTTAGAATTAAACCGAGAGCCCGATCTAATTATAGATCTACCACCACAAGAAATTCCTGCTACCGGTATGATTCCATATCGTTATGTAACAGTCGATATTCCATTGGAAGAAGATCGCTGGGTACAGGCAAGTGAATGGTTGCCTGGTGATAGAACTGTATTACACCACACACTAAATCAATTAGTACCACCTGATTCAAGACCTAGTTTTCAAGGCTTTCTTGGTAATCAATCTGGTAGGGACTCAGATCAAGTAGATTTGGCTGCATATGTTCCTGGTGGTACTGCTACAGTTTTTCCTGAGAACACTGGTGGGTTATTGAAAGCAGGTTCAAGCCTACAACTGCAATTGCATTATACTACAAACGGTACAGCAGCGACTGATAATTCTAAACTCGGTGTTTGGTTTTATCCAGAAGGCGAAGTACCTGAAGAAAGAATGACTGGTATGTGTGCTTGTATCTTCCCCGATGAATGGACCAACATTCCTCCAGGCGATCCTAACTTTGTACAAACACAAAGTATTAATATCAGAAATGATATTGAACTTCATACTTTCTTGCCTCATATGCATTGGAGAGGTAAGAGCATGAAGGCTGTAGCATATTATCCTGATGGTACCCAAGAAGATTTAATCAATGTTGCTAACTACGATTATGATTGGCAACTTGCTTATACATGGGAAGAGCCTAAGTTTATTCCTGCAGGAACAACCATCACTGTAGATGGTGCTTTTGATAATTCAGCAATGAATCCTGCAAACCCAGATCCTGAGCGTTCAGTACCTTGGGGGCAAATGTCAGAGGACGAAATGTTCTTTGGCGCAATGACCTGGAAAAACCTAAAATGAACAGTATGAAAACAATATTAGTCTTTTTTGGTTTGTGCTTGCTAGCAGTACCTTTATATGTACAAGCACATCCCAAGCTAATAAAAACTGAACCTGTTGCTGATTCGATTGTTGAGGCAGCAACAGGGGTTTCTCTATCTTTTAATCAAGATGTGAGATTGCTCAGATTTTCTGTTACATCAGAAAACGGTACTGAGCTAGACAGTGATTTCGTTCGACAAGCAAAAAATAAAAAAGATTATCTCATTGTTGTCGATAATATGGTTAAAGGAAAATTTACTGTTACTGCTTCTGTTATAGGAGCAGATGGTCATCCAGTTAGTAGGTCTTTTAGCTTTACTGTTGAATAGCAATGTGCTTTAAAAACCGATAAGGAGAAAGTTATGTGCAATTGTACTAATTGTACTTGTTAAGTTATGGAAAAAATAATTGGTATGTTTTTTATAATGAGTTGTTGCTATCTAGGATTTGCAATAACACTTTATTTGAGCAAGCGATAATGACATGTATGGTGGTATTCCATTATTCTCAGTATTTTGTTTAATACTGATTGTGTGTGATATTGCCATACACGTTATGATTCAAATGTATTTTGAAGGTCACCCCGCGTTTAATGATCCTGTAACACAATCGTAATAAATTCTTAATAAATTCTTAAAAAAACTTTTTCTTATAAGTAGTAATGTAAAGGTTCTATGTATGAACCTTTTCTTTTATGGGGAAAGGAAATGAAATATCTATTATGCACCTTCGCCATGTTATTGATGACTAATTCTATTATGGCACAAACCGATGAGCAAGAATATAATTATAAAATCAAGGATGGTGATAGAGAATACACCTTTCGTACCAGAGAAGATAGATGGCACGTTGAAGTAGGTGATAAAGTAGGACCTGTTGAAGTAATGTATCGTTATGCGGACCAGGATGGTTCAATAGAAAATCGTATTAAATTCACTACAGAGCTCTTTTCTTTTTCCGACCTTGTAATGGAAGGCAGAATGGAGTATCGTCACTTCGATAACAAAGAGTCACATTGGCGTTATCGCTTTATCGCAGAATATACACCCCACCTCACAGGAAACTGGTATTTGTATGCCAAGTGGCAACCACGTTGGTCGTTCAAAGATGCTGGTACCAAGTTTGACGCAAGAGACCAGTTAGGTATTACATATAAAATAAATGGCTGGAAGATAACTCCTTTCATAGAGCGAAACTCTGGACAAGGCTATGGTATGAAACAAACAGTCAGTGGAATACACTGGGAGGCTAAGCTATGATGGACTTAGTAACACTCTGGACCTTTGTAGGATTCATGTTAGCAAGTTATTCTGTTATTGCTAACGATTCTGTACAAACATTAGGAACATGGATTGCTTCTAATAGCGAGAAAGTTGATTGGAAAATAATGTGGGCAGCTGCAAGTGCTGTTCTGCTGTGGGCAGTCTGGTATGGATGGAGTATGTATGGAGGTGATATATCGTATGGTCGATTAAATAAGATACCGTATGTTGAGCCTCAGTGGTATCATGCTCTGGCACCTGGAGTGTTACTATTACTAACACGGATTGGCGTTCCTGTATCAACATCATTCCTCGTATTGTCAGCATTCGCATCCTCAGTTGTATTAGGATCAATGCTTACAAAAAGTATTGTAGGATATGGTGTTGCTGCTTTAGCTGCTTACGGTATTTGGTTCATTGTACCTAAGTTTGTTGAAGAACACAAACCAGTAGAAGAATCACATAAGATATATTGGCGTGTTGCCCAATGGTGTACAACAGGTTTCTTGTGGTGGACCTGGTTGTCACACGATATGGCTAACATTGCTGTATTCTTACCACGTGTTGTTCCCATTGAATGGATGTTTGCTATATCAGCCCTGTTTGTTGCAGGTCTAGGATATATGTTACGGGAACGTGGAGGCAAAATCCAAGAGATTGTTCTGAACAAGCAGAATACACGTTTTATACGCTCTGCTACTATTATTGACTTTGTTTATTGGATTTGCTTATGGTTCTTCAAAGAGCTGAATGACATACCAATGTCTACTACTTGGGTTTTTGTGGGGTTACTCACAGGTAGAGAGTTAGCATTGGCTACTGTTACTAACCGATCATCATTCAATCAAATCTTTCCTCTTGTAGCGAAGGACTTTATGAAAATGATGATCGGCTTAGCAGCTTCAGTTGGTATAGTTATGGGAATACAATACTTCGCTTAACTATTCGGAGTCATTGAGCGGATTGTCAAGGATTCGCTCAATGCTCTCCTCTAAATCGTCTCGTGTTTCTCTTAACTGCTCGTCTATTTCACGCATACGGTCATTCAATGTTTCTTCCATAGCGTATACGTCATTTCTTAAATCTCTTTGGGTTTCATTAGTGCTTTCGTCAATGTTACGCACGAAAGTATCTATTTCATCTACATCTTCTCTGATTCGATCAATATCCTCTTGTAAGTTTTCTACAAGAATATTCAGTGTATTGAATTGAGTTTCCACATCCTCAGAAAGCCCTTGTAAGGTTTCTGCTTGAACTGCTAATTGTTGATTGATACCTGACATATCAGGTGCTACATAAGCTGTCACGGCCTCCTCAGCGTCTAGTAGGCGCTGATACAATTCAAAACCACCCCACAAAGCTCCTGCTATAGAACCAAGTAATGGTATAATAAGCAATAATTTTCCGCCACTTACTTTTACATCACCAAATTCTACTTCAGCCATTGAACCTCCTCTGAATCCATTTGAAAGCATAGTAGATTGATAAAGCGTAGGTTGCTAATACACTCATTGGTAAAGCAATGTATATTAACTCCCACGGTGATAAAAATAATATTTCCCAAGTAAAGTTTGCTACTGCTTCGGCATCACCTATAGGATGCTCGGGTATGAATACTTCTGAATCTTCAAACTCTACATAGGAATGAAATTCGTCCCATTCTTCAGTTGTAAAACAAATTTCAAACTCTGGAGGACATATATCATCGATCATTTACCCTGACCACGATATTTTTTATATGAACGTCTTTTACTTTTATTCATCGTTGCTGTTTTAGTTATACCGTTTCCAATACTGGTTCCTTTTCCAGCATTGTTATTAAAAACTTTCTTTGTATTTGATAATGCTTTTGCCATACCGATTCTCCATTTAAAAAATTATTGCAACAAATCCTATTATTATACCTGCACCTATTATAATACAAGTTCCCACTGTCATTAAATCAATCATAAGTTTTCTATTTTCAGCTTTGCGTTTTGCATCTGCTGCTCTTGCTTGACGTATTGCTCGCCTTTCACGCATCATATCTTCATAAAAGTTAGCTTGCCCGCTCCACAGTAGGTAGTCTCTAAGCTCACTTTCAAGTTGATTAATTTTGTGTCTTGCTGCTGTTACCTCTAGTGCTTGTGCTTCAACACTTTGCCCGCTAAACATTTTTTTAACTAATGGCTGGTTTTGACTGTGTTGAGTTGCTTCGTTTATTGCATCTCTGGCATCAAAAAAACGTCCAAAGTATCCTGCAACGTCTTCTATTTCTCTTCCTTTTTCTACCGCGCCTTTAATCATATTGAAGGCGCCATTTGCCATACTTAAAGCGGCTGCGATCTCTACCATTATTGACGCTCCCGATAAAGTTTAATTGTTTCATCATTTGGATCAATTAATCGTGGTACACAATATGCTTCAAGTTTTACGCTAGGTGGATAATACCCAGTATTTCTTCTTTTGCTACTAACTATGCTATTAGCAAAATACTTACATCTATTTATATCTATAAAGTACATATCTTCAGACTCAACTTCGCCATTCAATAAAACTGTAAGTAAAAATACATGAATCATTCGTATTGCTCCTGAATCATTGCTTCATGTTTACCTGAAGTACCAATCAATTGAAGCATAGTATTTCGATCATTTGGGACACGCGATATTGGTAATCCTCTATCATTATAGAAAGGATTGTCTTGCAATTGTCCACCATAATTAGCAAATCCATCTACACGACCCATTAGGAATATAGTTAAACTTTGATCTGAGAATCCACCAGAGTCTTGCATCTCTTCGGTCATGTTTTCCATACTAGAATCTATTTGTTCTTGTGACATATTATTTGCTGCAGTCTCAGCTCGAGCGGTTTGTTTTTGTTCTTGTTGCGAAGGAGGAGCAACGTCAAATTGTGAAAAGTTTGGAGCTACATTGTTTAGTACAGCAGTTATGCTTTGCCCTGTAGAAAAAGATTGATCTTGTTGCGCAGCAAATCCTGTATCCATTTGAGGAGTTGATGATTCCATTTGAAAATCTATTGTTTCCTCTTCCTGTTGTGTGGCTTGTTCAGTGGAGCTTTGCACAACAGTTACTATATCAACTGTTATAGTTGGATCTACTATCATATTAAAAGTAGCGTTTTCAACAATTGTATCCATAGTACCAAAACTAAAATTAGATTCGCTTACTTGATTTTGAGTAATATCTGTCTCATTAAGCGCGGTTTCTTGGGCTATTGAGACAGATATTGCACTTTGTGATTGTTGTTTCTGAGCTATTTGTGTCGCGTTTATTTCTGCTCTAGCTGCTGTAGTTAATGCTATATCAACAGCGTTTATTTTTAGTGGAGATGTTTCTTCGGATATGGGTAATTCTTCTTCAATATTACCCATAACCTCTTCTTCATGTATACTTTCTTCACTTTCTTGTACATATTCATCTTCTAATACAATTTCTTCGCTAATTTCTCGATCGGGATCTCCTCCCAATATTGGTTCTGATTGGGATTCTGATAAAGCGTTTCTATAAATTTCTTCGGTTTCTTCGGCAATGGTGGGTTCGTCTTGGAACTCGGTGTTATCCCATACGGTCCATGTTTCTTCATAACTTCCGCTTTCATCTCCTTGATTAAATTCTGCGATGTCAAATCCTGTATCTGCATAGTCTTCCTCCTCCATAAACGCGGATACTTCTTCTTCTTCATAGGAAGTAAACGTATATGTTTCTTCTATTTGATCTGTGTCGTAAAAGTCCGTTATATCATCACCAAATACAAAGTCAGTTCCAGACATATCTTGCAATAATAAAGCATTGTCATATCCTGGGCATGTTGTATCGTATAAAGGATCTATATCACATTGTTGATCAAAATATGCTTGTGCATAGCCTGGGCAACGACTATCATTCAAAGCATCTGTGCAATCTACTGATGGGTCATAACCACCATCGTCACCATACCAAGCATAACCATATCCAGTATACACATTATCCCACCAAGTCATATTTCCTAAGTTAGAATCACTAATATTATTACCCATCCAAAGTTTTGTAGCATCGCCAAATGATGTATTACCCGAAAATCCAATAAACGTAGCATGATTAGTTACCGTTACCTCATCATACAAAAAATCAAATGAGCCATCGGGCCATAAATCTACCTGAAACGTGTTATTGTTATTAGTTTGTCCATATTCCTTCACGTTATACCAAAGAAAAGAAGAACCACCGGATCCTGTCTCATAATAATAACCATCATCATTTGTTAAATTGTAATCTTTTAAATCAGTCCATAGCGGAGCAAGCATAAAGCTAAAAGATCCATTTGTTGCTGTTGTCATATCTTGCCCAGAACAGCAATACGAACTATTATAATTTGAATTGCCAAATTGAGTAGTTGGGTCATATAACATAATGACACCATTGGTGCTCATCCACGCGTCAGTAAATGTACCACCATAATATGGAAAGGTATGGCCCAAGGAAACGTGATAGGTGGCGTCATCGACACCGTTCATCACCTGTGTCATTCCATCAGGACTTAGCCAATCTGTTTGACCATTTGCTTCTTGTGTTGCTACCAATAGTGTAATTGGAAGAACAATCCATAATACAACTATTAAAGAAAGAAATATACTTTTATCTAGTTCTTTCATCCATGTGGACCATTAGGTGATTCTGTTACTTTGCCTCGCTCAACATCTCTTTCTTTGATGCCAGGAACGTCAGCTAAGTTTGCTTCCCATGCTGCACCAGCTTCGTCACCAATTAAACCTTCGTATGGACAAGGCGTACCTGCCATTTTCATAGCAGTCCATACTCTTTCATCTTGGCACATTAGCGACACAGCAGCTACACGCATACCCATGTCATATAGTGTCTTGCTTAGTTTGATTCTTTCACAGTTTGTGTCTGTAACCGACTTACCTGCAGAAAGACCAAATATTTGTGTTTGTACAGCTCCGGCAATTCCAGTAGTACAAAGATCCTGTGAATATGAACTACCTATGCTCGGTGCAATTGCAGAAGGTGGAGGTGACTCAATTCTTTGATTGATGTTTTGTGTTTGGTTGCTCTCACTTACACTTCTGTTTTCATTTACATTATTATTATTGTTTGTGTTAGAAGACGTAGAAGTGGTTACACTTGTACTTTCAGATGTATTAATATTTGTGTTTGTATTATCTGAAGTTGTGTTGTTCGTATTAGTATTGGTATTAGTATAAACCGCAACTGATTCAGATACACTTACATTATTATTGTTGTTAGTGTTTGTGCTTGTGTTCACATTAGTATTTGAATTAGTATTAGTATTCACATTTGTAGCGTTTATTGTCGTATTGTTGGTGTTAGTATTATTATTAGTATTTGTATTTGTTGCAGTACTAACACTTACATTATTGTTATTATTCGTATTAGTACTTGTAGACGTACTAGTATTCACGTTATTATTGTTATTCGTATTTGTGTTAGTAGTACCACCAGACAATATGTTATAATTCGTATTTGTATTCGTATTAGTACTTGTCGATGTAGTGGTATTTACATTGTTGTTATTATTCGTATTTGTCGAAGTACTCGTACTTGTGCTAGTATTTGTATTCGTGTTGGTATTCGTGTTTGTGGAAGTTACAGACGAAGTGGAGTCTGTAGTCCCGTTAGTTTCTACATACGTAGTTGAGTCGAAGTTGCCATCAGCATCATTGGCTACTTGTCCATAGGTAAAAGAGGTCATCAAAGACATAACAAAGAACGCTGAGAATCTCATTTTTGGTCCTTTGTATTGAGAAATGTAATAACTTACAAGTACTATTTATATTAAAATGTTACGATAATACCCTAAGTTATTGATATTGATACAAAAATATATTTTGTTAAAAAATATGCAAAAGTTACACTCTGTTACAATTTATTTTTTCCTTTAGAATCAATCACTTAGAAACCTCAGCGACGTAAGTTATTGATTTATATACGAAAAATAAATGAAAAAAAAGTTGTACATTTGCCGAAAACAGATGTAGAATATACACATAAATTGATAAAAGGTATTAAACATTATGACTATTTCCATCGACGTTTCAATCGCTAAAGCATTTCATGGAGCCGTTGCTCTTCCTAAAAACCAAAAGCTCTGGGAAGAATGCCGGATTACTCATACTCTTGCTTTCTGGGATAGCGTTGAAAATGACGTCTTCAAAGAAGTTGGTCATTTTTTCTCTGAAGATTATGTCCAAGATTGTATCGAAGTTTTGGCCCGAGATTATTACCTTCAAGTTTGTTGTTCTTAATTATTTAACTATAGGATTTTATTATGAGCACTAATGTTGCTACTTACACTGAATTGAAAAAGTCTTTTATTGCTGCAATCAACAGCGCTGAAAATTATCAGTTTGGAAAAATTGATTGGAACTTTGTTGATGCAGATCTTCACATGGACGCTGGTGAAGCTAACAAAGTAATGCCAGAAGATTACGATGCTATCTTCGAAGAATTTGTGTCAATGTATCAAATCTCAAACTACAACTTAATCCCAGTCTCTTAAGGAGAATTAAATGAAAGATAGAATTGCCATGATTAAAGCAGCTGTTGAAAAGGTCCAAGGCGGACGCGAAGAACAGCGCAAAATCAATGCTAAGTTCATTAAAGATTGCGAGAAAAAAATTGCTCGCATCAAAGCTAGACAAGAACGTCAAGCTGAAAAAGAAATGGCTGAACTCGATGAAAATTATAATCAAATCGATATTAAGCAAGCTAAGAAAATTGCCATCGAGTCAGTTGGCGAAACGTATTTTGAAACAACCCGCTTCGATAACGAGTGGAATTAACTAAGGAGTTTTTATGAGTCAGTTAAACTATGATATACCAACCCGCGATTACTTTTTTGAGTATTGTGAACGTGGAGGTGATCTAGCTGTTGCTAAAACTTATCTGCGCAATCTATTAGATGTCATTGAATCTGGTAAAACAGATAGTGTTAAAGCCGAAGTTTATGTGCAGCTTATAAATGAGTGGTTAGCAGAACAAGATGAAAAAGAAAATAAATCTTAAAATAGCTTGGGTTGATGGATTCGTAGAAGAATACGATATTCCATGGAATCCAAATGCTGCTAAAGCAGAAAACAAACGCCTTGAGCAATTTACTTCTCTCAAGGCCTTTACAATTTCAGATGAACAGGGTATAATATTATATGAAAGGACATATCCAGAGAGAAAGGCCTATAATCCAACAAAGGCGCGCTCGAGGAAAACTAAGGCAAAGGCTTGATTATCAAGCATACAGAAATTTTGTGAATAGAGGTAATAATGTCGACACCACAAAGAATCAAAGAAGCTCGAATGAAAGCTCACCAAGAACAGAAAGCGAAACGCCGACGCGAAAAGCTTTTCGCATCTTCAAAGAAACCTTCTGGTTTTGAAGTGTACGTTCCACCTCGTCGCTATATTCGCGAAACACCTGATTATCCAAGTGTAACAAGCACTGGTCAGACTAATTGTGAAAAGAAAGATTCAACGCAATATTCAGGCGATTATTTGGTTGGCATTGCAACAATGCATAAATCAAATGCTGTGCCTGTTGGGCGTGATGATAACCCTACTAACTACTCTACAATGAGGAGAAATTGATGAAAACCGCTAGTCAAGATGCTCGTTATGATATGATAAAAACCTTAAAAGAAAATATTTGTCGTGTAGATTTTATTAAAGCAAATGGAGAAAAACGTACAATGGATTGTACTCTCGATTTTAATCTAATTCCGGCAGATGCTCATCCAAAAAATGAATCAGTTGATGCTTGGCCTGAAGGTCTAATCAAGGCGTATGATGTTCGAGCTAATGGTTGGCGGTCCTTTAAAGTTGATTCAATTCATTTCTTTAGTCCACTTGGATTATAAATAAGTGTACGTCTCGGATAAAATGGTGTATAATATGATTATACCATGCAATAGAGGAATATTATTATGGCTGTAAAAAAGCGAAAAGTGAGAGCTAGACCTAAGACTGGATTGTCGGCAGCTCCTATAGACGACTTTCATAAAATGAAATTTTATTTCCACTATGAGCTGGACAGAAAAGAATTGTCCAGTATAATCAAGGGATATATTAAAAGCCATTTTATTCGAGACGACCAAAAAGCTATATTGGTAAATCCTGAATGGCACTTCTTTATGCATGCACATTTTGCTGCTTCGATTTACTGGCAAAATGTAATAAAACAACCTTTTCCTGATAATTGGAAAAATCCAATGGATACTATTAATCAGTATTATTCTGATTTAATTGAAGTTGGTAAACAAATTTTATCTGAAAAAGAATTAGAAAAAGAAACGAATGTTGTTGTATTAAACCCACAACAACGTTTAATGAATAAGATTCAATCAACTATTATGGTTGATCTAGATTATTTAGAAGACGAATGGATGGATGGAAATTTTAAAGCATCCCTTGATTTGTATACTAAATTTAAAAGTCATGGATTAACTGGTTCAGCCGTTGAGCCAGTGAAGAATTGGATTGAGACATATATGTCTGAATTTTCTGATGCTTATTCAAATTCATGCGAACAAGCTCATGAAGCATATTCACATATAACAAAGCCAAATCTAAAATTGCTTATGAAAACATGTGAATCAATGTTAAATGATTT
>Ga0255778_10001533_pt1 | contig 20825 bp, 15 predicted proteins | sample 071ome_31_FD_179976 | JGI IMG/M metagenome (GOLD analysis project Ga0255778, IMG submission 179976) | Coastal salt marsh microbial communities from the Groves Creek Marsh, Skidaway Island, Georgia - 071405CT metaG (version 2) | ecosystem: Environmental > Aquatic > Marine > Intertidal zone >...
AGCACTGCCGAGTAGCTACGTCGGGAAGGGATAAGCACTGAAAGCATATAAGTGCGAAACCCACCACAAGATGAGATTTCTTTTAAGGGTCGTAGGAGACGACTACGTTGATAGGTCACAGGTGTATAGGCAGCGATGTCTTAGCCGAGTGATACTAATTACCCGTAGGCCTATCGTAGCACTTTTTCTTTTTTAAACATGGTAGTTATCGTTAAAGCGCATTGCACTTGTATTTTTTTAGTATGTCAACATATAGTAGCGACGCTTACTGCGCTAGTCGAAGTAAAGCGCTACAAAAAGGTGGTTTACCAAGTGTAAACAGTTGTCTAAACAACACACCTATACCTTTAAGGTGGTTATAGCAGTGGGGCTCACCTCTTCCCATCCCGAACAGAGTAGTTAAGCCCACTAGCGCAGATGGTACTGCCACACGGTGGGAGAGTATGTCGCCGCCTTCTTCGAGACCCTCGCTTTTTGCGGGGGTCTTTTTTTTTGAATTGGTTTAAAGAGTTTGAAAGATAGTCCGATCAAAAATCAATAGCATCTTATATATTTTACCATGCGCTACCCAAAAGGTTTGATTCATAGGGGTTGATACACCTGCTTTTAAAAATTGATAGACCAAGCAAGCGGAAGTTTCATCGCAATAGCTTTTAATCATTTTATAGGCAACATTTTTTGGCGGGTTGTTGGCAAGAGCATTAACATAGCTAGCTGCTGACTCAAAATGCTGAAAGGGCCCATTAAATTGTAAATCATCAGCCAGTATATTTCTTATTGCCTTGAAATCACCTGTTTTATAATAACAATCCAAATAATATTGTGCTAGTTCTAAAGGGGTCATGACAAAATAAGAGTTGATGTGTGAATTGCCAAACGCAATTTTAGCGTTGATAGTCACCTGCTTTTAGAGTATACATTAAGCGATAGATTTTCCACTTGTCTTTTTCTTTTCGAAGAAGTGTGGTGAATTCTGAAATTGACACGGTGGTGTCTTTAGCAATGCCTTTTTCTTGCGTATACCAAGTTAGGGTAGAGACTCCTTGATAGGCTGCTATATGGTTGTCAAGATGAAGTTCAGGATGGCTAACTTCATAGGTCAAAATGGGATAAGTTATGTTGCTTTTGGGAAACCAAAATTGGCTAAGTGCCTGCTTTCCCACTAGTGGCTTAGCTGTTTTGCCGGGTCGATATAAGACCACATCATCACTAATATAAGCTAACACAGTTTTAGAGTCGCCTTGTTTCCAAGCTGCTCTATAGGCCAGCATTACAGCTTCGACGTCTTCTTTTGGTGGTATTTCTGTTTGGTTTCCATTTTTACAGGCATCACTGAGTCCCATGAGGACCAGGCCCAAGCCTAAAGGTTTGATTAGAGCTATAAATTTTGGAGCGAAAAGTAGGTGTTTCATTGTGCTATTTCGATTTGAGTTTAACGAAAGTTAAAGATATTAATTTTTGAATAGGGGGCTAAACGCCAAGCCTATAGAGGCAACTATAATCCCATCCACCAACAATCTAAAGTATCGGTGAGCATGTGAAGCACTAGGCCTAGACCAATATAATTTAGTGGTTTTTTTAAAAAAAGCAAACCCACATAAACCGCAATGGCAAAATTTTGGTGGAGTAAATGAAATCCGATGCTACAACGCTCCGGATCATAGATGGGCGAGGCCCAAAGATGGTCTAGGTCAACCAATAGGGTGGCTAAAAGTAGTAACCCAACTTTTATTCGTTCCTTTTTAAAAAAGAAAAAAGCAACTAAAAGGGGCAGCCCCAAATGTAAAAAGTAGTGGACAAAAAACCGCAACTCAAGTTTTTAAAGTGCCTCTAAAAATACATTTCGAAAAGCAATACGTCCTTCTTTGGCCACTTGCAAGCCAATGACTCCTTTAGGAGCAGGATTTCCTTTATATTCAGCAGTAATCTCACCATTGAGCCGCACAGTTGTGGTTTCGCCTTCACATCTTATTTCGTAGGTATTCCAACGGTCAATGGTCTCCACATAGACCATGGGTTTTACTTTGGTGACAATGGCTCCGCTACGGTTGTCTTGGTTGGGATGCAAATCCCAAATATTAATTTCATGACAATCTGTTGCGCTCATTTCTTTGTCTTTACAAAGCACAAAAACCCCTGAATTGACCTGTGCATCGGGTTTAAATTCTAAGGTCAACACAAAATTAGCATAGGTGTTTTTTGTAATGACATAGCCTTCGCCAGAGGCGGCATTGCCGTATAAAACCCCCTTTTTAATTTTCCATTTAGCGTCTCCGCTAATTTCCCAATCGGTTTGATTTTTGGCAAAGAGGGCTTTTTTTTCTTGGGCTGTTACTAAAATGGGCCACGCTAGAAGAAGCGATAATAGAAAGGATGATTTCATTTTATTATGTGTTTAGACAATTTTAAAGATAGGAGGAATTGCTAAAGAATGTCTTTTTTAATTTAAAATTTTTATTTTTGACCTTTATAGTCCTCTAAATTTTACCCTTATGAAAACCTTTCTTCCTTATCTTTTTTTAATCAGTTTTATTTTAATTACCGCTTGTGAGCAGTACAAATGCCAGGATCATCCGCATGATAGGGCGCAAGAAAATGTAAGCCTTGAAAAACAAATTGCTATGGGCAAACGTTTGGTTACGGCATTGGGATGCAATGACTGTCATTCGCCTAAGCTATTTTCGGCTACAGGAGTTGCCCTAAATGATTCATTATTACTTTCTGGTCACCACGGTCCTCTGCCTCTGCCCTCCTCTCCATTTCAAGAAATAGATGCCCGTTTTTGGATGGTTTTTGCAACCGATGGAACAGCCAGTATAGGTCCTTGGGGAGTGTCGTATGCCTCTAACCTTACACCTCATGAAACAGGCCTGAAAGGCTGGACAATTGAACAATTCACGCGTGCCATGCAGGAGGGAAAATACAAAGGCTTGCCCGAAGGGAGAACCCTATTGCCTCCCATGCCATGGCCTGGCTATCAAGCTCTTACGGATGAAGAATTAAAAGCTATTTTTAGCTATTTACAGCACTTACCTGCTGTGGCAAATAGAGTGCCGGCACCCATGCCTCCACAGATGGTTAATTGAATTCAAATAACAATTGCAAATAAAAAGACATCTAGCGCTTTTATGTTCCTTTGATTTCTTTGCTTGCCTAATTTTCTTCTTCTGTTGAAAGGAGTAAGATTTCATTTTCTTGGGCTAGTAATTGGGTAATGGCATAAGTGGCTGTTGCAATGATTTGATGCATATTTTCTACGTCCATTTTATCGGCTTCGTCTTCTACTTTATGGTAGTAGTCATAATTTTTAAAATCGAAAGAAGAGAGCGTATGGGCTGGAATTCCCATAACGTTATAAAAAGCATAATTGTCAGAACGTTGAAACAAATTATATGCTTTTGCTTCTGGCAAAAACTGTACAAAGTTGGGCGTTATTGTATGGAGTACATCAGCCATATTAGAACGTTCATAGCCGGTCATATAAACTTGATTGGCTCCTGTGGTCAAGATTTTTCCAATCATTTCAAAATTGATCATATAGTCTATTTTAACCCCTTCATTTTTAAAACGTTCCGCTAAATGATAGGCACCCAACAGCCCTTTTTCTTCATCGGCAAAGAGCCCTAGTACTACATTTTGATTCCATTGGTGTTGGGCTAAAAAGCGACCTATTTGCAGAACAGCCGTGCTGCCCGTTGCATTGTCGTTGGCACCGTTAAAAATAGAGTCTAAGGCCTTGCCCCCAATACCAATATGATCTAAATGAGCCCCTATCAATATTGTTTTTTTATTGGGATCATAAGCACCCACTTGCCCCACTAGGTTATAGGATGAATGGCCTTCACCTTCCAGACTGTCTCTGTAGGCGGGATAGAAAGGTTTTATTTGATGCTCTTTAAAATAAGAGGCCACAAAAGTGGCTGCTTTTGCATAGCCTCCGTTTTTGCTATCTCTCCCTTTCATACTGTCGGCAGCTAGGGTGAATAGTAGTCTTTTAGTTTCCTGGAATGAAATTTGTTTTTTAACCCCATCGAGCGTAAAATCAAATTTGGTTTTTGAGGAATTATTTTGACAGCTTAAGAACAATAAGCTGAGGAACAAGGGGAGATAATATTTCATCTTCTAGTTAATTTAGTTGCCTAATGACTGAGGCTTAAAGATAAGATTGTATTTTTATTTTATGAAAAACTTGATCCCCCTCTTTATTCTTTCCTTTTCGATCCTTCAGGCCCAAAAAAATAAAATTGAAAAATCAGTTCTTATTTTGCCACCTAAGCAAATTGTGCAAGTTGACTATCCCTTATATCAAGGTTTTACGGTTAAAATATGGAATGTCTCAAAATTCGAATTAGGGGTTTCTGCTCGTCATCGTGAAACAGATTCTTTGCAAAAAGGGTTTGGACTACCCAAAGGAAATAGTGCCCAATTAGCAGTAGAACAGGGTCACTATCTACAATTCGAAAACCGTTTTTTGTCGCCATTAAAAGTGGAATATATGCTTCAGCGAGGAAGTGGAGGCCAAAAGAAAACCACCCAAGCACTCACCCCACAACGAGCTTTTTATTTAGAAAATAATACGGCCCAAACCTTGCCCTTGCGCATACCCGGCAAAATGAATCCCAACCTAAGTCCATTTTCTCGCAGTGGAGTTGACCTTCCCAATGGCCAAAAGATTTTTTTGGAATTAAACGGAAAACGTATTTTAATCCTCACCGTGACCGATTCCATTCAACATGGTGATCGCATTGACGTGGCCACTTTAGTCAACAAGGCGTTAAACAGCCCCTAAGTGGGTTGGATTTAGGCTACTAAATCTCCGGTCTTATTTTTTTGTGGCAATTTAGACGTTCCCATCAAATAGGTATCAATTTGATGGGCGGCTTCGCGTCCTTCAGAAATTGCCCAAACAATCAGCGATTGTCCTCTTCGAGCATCCCCAGCTGTAAAAATATTGGGTTTTAGAGTTTGATACTGGTCAATTCCTTTAATATTACCTCTTTCATCAAAAGTTAAACCAAATTGCTCAGGCAAGGTTTTTTCGGGTCCTGTAAATCCAAGGGCTAATAAAGCCAAGTTACAAGGCCATTCTTTTTCGCTACCTTTCTTTTCCACTAATTGAGGGCGTTCTCCAGGCACTTTTTTCCAGCTTACTTCTACTGTTTTAAGTCCTTTGAGTTTACCTTCTTTATCGCCAATAAAGGCTTTAGTTAAAATACTCCACTCTCGGTGACTACCTTCTTCGTGAGAAGAGCTTGTTTTCAACACAAAGGGCCAATAGGGCCAAGGGTGGTCTTCTGTTCGAGTTTCTGCCGGCTTGGGCATAATTTCAAAATTCGTAACACTTTTAGCTCCGTGACGGTTAGAAGTACCAATACAGTCTGAACCCGTATCTCCTCCACCAATCACAATCACATCTTTGTCTTTCGCAAAGAGCTTGGGATCTCTTTTGTGTTGGCCGTCAACAGCTTTGTTATTATGGGGTAAGAAATCCATGGCTTGTACTACACCGTCTAAATCGGCTCCCGGTATGGGTAGCTCTCTTTTAATGGTGGCACCAGTGGCCAATAGCACTACATCAAACTCCGCTTCAAGGTCTTCTGCGGTGATGGTTTTACCCACTTCCACATTGCATTTAAATTGGATGCCCTCTGCTTCCATTATGGCTAAGCGACGATCAATAATATTTTTTTCCATTTTGAAGTCGGGAATACCGTAACGCAAAAGGCCACCAATTTTATTGTCCCGTTCAAAAACCGTAACCGTGTGTCCTGCACGATTGAGTTGCTGTGCAGCGGCCAATCCTGCTGGCCCTGAACCCACAATGGCAACCGTTTTGTCTGTTCGAGTGGCTGGGGGTTGGGGTTTGATCCAGCCTTCGGCAAAGCCACGTTCAACAATATATTTTTCAATTAACTCTATGGAAACAGGAGGATTGATGATGCCCAACACACAGGCTGCTTCACAGGGGGCCGGACATAAGCGTCCGGTAAATTCTGGGTAGTTATTGGTGGCATGTAAAATTTGAAGTGCTCGTTCCCATTCGTTTTTATAAACAGCATCATTAAAATCTGGAATTAAGTTTCCTAGGGGACAACCACTGTGACAAAAAGGAATGCCACAATCCATGCAGCGCCCCCCTTGCTCTTGCAGTTTTTCTGTCTCGGGAGCTAGGGTGAATTCATTGTAGTTTTCAATACGTTTTTTAGGGTCAACCGTAGATTCTTTAATCCGGTCGAATTCCATAAAACCTCTTAACTTACCCATAATCTAAATTTTTTCTGTTTCTGTTTTAGCCATCATTTCTAAGGCTCGTTTATAGTCGGTAGGCATAACTTTGATAAAGTTTTTTGCAGTAGCTGGCCATTTAGATAAAATGCGTTCGGCTTTAGCGCTTTTGGCATAATCCACATGATTTTGCAACAGTTGGGCCAAATGTTCACGATCTTGATCGGTTAAGTCTTCCAGCTCTACCATTTCTAAATTGAATTTCTTTTGATCAAATTGACCATCTTCACTATAAAGATAGGCAATACCCCCGCTCATACCGGCGGCAAAATTGCGTCCAAAGGAGCCCAAAATAACAGCAATTCCACCGGTCATATATTCGCATCCGTGGTCTCCAATTCCTTCTACCACAGCGGTGGCACCAGAGTTACGCACACAGAATCGTTCTCCGGCAATTCCGTTTATATAGGCTTCTCCGCCCGTAGCACCATAGAGGGCCACATTGCCCACAATGATGTTTTCTTCAGGAACAAAAGTGGCCTTTTCGGGCACCTGGGCTATTATTTTAGCCCCTGATAATCCTTTGCCAAAATAGTCGTTGGCTGTTCCTACCACTTTCATATAAAGTCCACGGGTAGCAAAGGCTCCAAAGCTTTGTCCGGCAGTTCCTTTAAAAAGTATGCTCAAAGTATCTTCTGGTAAGCCGGCAGCTCCATGTAGTTTAGAAATTTCATTACTCACAATGGCTCCAACGGTTCGATCGGTGTTTTTTATGGTAAACTCTAAATGTTGGACTTCTTTTCTGTAAACAGCCGGATGGGCTTGTTTAAGAATTTGGAAATCCAACACATGTTGTAAACCGTGATCTTGTTGACGTGTGTTGTATACTTGAACAAAATCAGGCACCTCGGGTTTAAATAAAATCTTAGAAAGATCAATACCTTGGGCTTTATAGTGCGAAATCGCTTTTTTCATATTGAGTTTTTGCGATTGTCCCACCATTTCAGTTACGGTGCGGAACCCTAAATCGGCCATGATTTGTCGCAATTCTTCTGCAACAAAATACATATAGTTGATGACATGCTCGGGTTTACCCTTAAAGTTTTTACGCAGTTCTGGGTCTTGAGTTGCAATGCCCACCGGACAGGTGTTTAGGTGACAGGCACGCATCATGATACAGCCTGAGGCAATGAGGGGAGCCGTTGAAAATCCAAACTCTTCTGCTCCAAGCAAACAAGCAATGGCTACATCGCGTCCGGTCTTCATTTGCCCATCGCATTCTAACACAATACGGCTTCTCAGGTCATTCAACACTAGGGTTTGTTGGGCTTCGGCAATTCCGAGTTCCCAAGGCAATCCGGCATGTTTGAGCGAAGTTAGGGGTGAGGCCCCTGTACCACCATCATAACCCGAGATGAGAATTACATCTGCTTTGGCTTTAGCCACACCTGCAGCAATGGTGCCAACACCTACTTCTGAAACCAGTTTAACATTTACACGCGCCTCTCGATTTGCGTTTTTAAGGTCGTAGATGAGTTGTGCTAAATCTTCAATTGAATAAATATCATGGTGTGGCGGCGGAGAAATTAAGCCTACATAAGGCGTTGAATTTCGAACCGATGCAATATAGGGGTTTACCTTGGGTCCAGGTAATTGCCCTCCTTCACCGGGTTTGGCCCCTTGTGCCATTTTTATTTGTATCTCTTTGGCGGAACTTAAGTAGTGACTTGAAACGCCAAATCTTCCAGAAGCGACTTGTTTAATGGCACTGTTTTTCCAGTTTCCATCTAGGTCGGGTTGAAAACGATTGGGATCTTCGCCTCCTTCTCCAGAGTTGCTTTTTCCGCCAATTCGGTTCATGGCGATGGCTAAATTTTCATGCGCTTCTTGACTAATAGAACCCAAAGACATGGCTCCTGTTTTGAAACGCTTCACAATTTCGGTCCAAGGCTCAACCTGATCAATGGGAATGGGATCAAAACTAGAGAACTCAAACAGCCCTCTTAGGGTCATTAACTTTTTGTTTTGTTCGTTTACCATTTTGGCAAAAGCCTCATAGCTCTCGGGTTTGTTTTGACGCACGGCTTGTTGCAAGTGAGCCACTGTGTGTGGGTTCACGGCATGGGCTTCACCATCTCTTCGCCATCTGTAGTCGCCTCCAATTTCAAGTGACATACCTAAGTTAGATTCGTGCAAATAGGCTTTGCTATGGCGTTGAGCAATCTCTTTTTCTATCTCATAGAGCCCAACCCCTTCAATGCGTGTAGCAGTGTCACAGAAAAACCGATCGATAAATTTTTGTGAAAGCCCTAAGGCTTCAAAAATTTGAGCACCTCTATAGGAATGTAAAGTAGAGATACCAATTTTATTCATCACCTTAACAATGCCTTTTGCTATGGCCTTGTTGTAGTTGCTAATCGCTTTTTCGGGAGATAAATTAAGGTCTTCCGTTTCGGTTTGGTGCTTAATAACTTCATTAACCAAATAGGGGTTAATGGCACTAGCGCCATAGCCAAAGAGCAAGGCAAAGTGGTGTGGTTCTCTAGGTTCGGCTGATTCTATCAAAATGCCAAAGTGAGAGCGTTTGCCACTTCTTTTCAATGCGTTGTGGGTGTGAGCACAAGCCAGTAGCATAGGAATAGGAGCTAAGGCGGGAGAAACTCCACGGTCAGAGAGAATCACAATGTTAGCACCGTCTGAAACAGCACGTTCAATTTTTTTGATCATCTCTTCCAATGCGTTTTCAAGTCCGTTTAGGCCGCTTTGTGTCTCATACAAAGTGCTCACAGAAACGGTTTTGAAGTCAGGATTTTCTATGGCTTTTATCTTATCCAAATCTTCGTTTGAAATCACCGGATTTTGGATTAATAATTTTTTAGCATGTTTTGGAGTAACCTCAAAAATATTATAATCACTACCTAGAGAAAGGCTGGTGTCGGTCACAATTTCTTCCCGAATCCCATCAAGGGGTGGGTTGGTGACCTGGGCAAAGAGTTGCTTAAAATAATTATAAAGCAATTGAGGTCTGTCTGATAAAACGGCTAGGGGTGTATCGGTTCCCATTGAGCCGATGGCCTCTTTGGCGTCTACCACCATAGGTTTGATGATGGTTTTTAAATCTTCTTGGGTGTAGCCAAAAATGCGTAAACGGGTTTCAAAATCTTCTTTTTCTTCCGGGGTTTTATTGCCTGTATAGGGCACCTCTTTTAAACGTAAAAGATTTTCTTTTAACCACTTGCGGTAGGGTCTTTTGGAAGTAATTTCTTTTTTAATTTCTTCATCTTCCACAATTCTACCTTCATCCATGTTCACCAAGAACATACGACCTGGTTCTAATCGTCCATGTCGCTCAATATTTTCGGGAGCAAGATCTAATACTCCTGTTTCGGAAGACATCACCACATAGCCATCTTTTGTAACCGAATAGCGGGAGGGTCTCAAGCCGTTTCTGTCGAGCAAGGCGCCAATATATTTTCCATCGGTGAAGGGAATAGAGGCTGGGCCGTCCCAAGGCTCCATTATACAAGCGTTAAACTCATAGAATGCCTTTTTGTCTTCATCCATAGACTGGTGCTTTTCCCAGGCTTCAGGCACCATCATCATCATTACTTCAGGCAAGGAGCGCCCAGTGGCTAATAAAAGTTCAACGGCCATGTCCATAGACGCGGAGTCTGATTTTCTAGGCAGGATAACCGGTAATATATTTTTGATATCGTCTCCAAACAAATCGCTTTGTAGCAATTCTTCGCGGGCTTGCATACGACTGTAATTGCCTCTAAAGGTGTTAATTTCTCCGTTGTGGCACATATAGCGGAAGGGCTGAGCCAAATCCCAAGTGGGGAAGGTGTTGGTGGAAAATCGTTGATGTACTAACGCTAAACGAGTTACCACAGCTGGATTGGAGAGATCTAAATAATAATTTTTAATGTCCTCAGGAATTAGCAACCCTTTATAGATGAGGGTATGAGTAGAGAGGCTAGGCAAATAAAAATATGATGCTTCTGATAGTTTTGAGCCTGCAATGGTATGCTCACTAATTTTTCGGGCAATGAAAAGTTTTACGTTAAATTCATGCTCCGATAAGCTATCGTCTTTACCAACAAAAACCTGCATGATATGTGGTTCGGTTTGGGCGGCTATGCTTCCAACGTGACTTGGGTCAACCGGCACTGTGCGCCAGCCTAAAATTGTGAGGCCTTGTTTTTTAATTTCGTTTTCAAATACTCCAATACAGTAGTTGCGTTGGTTTTCTTTTTTAGGAAGAAAAACCATTCCCACAGCATATTGATGTACTTCGGGCAATTCAAAGTCACAGGCATCAACAAGAAAATCATGCGGAATTTCAATGAGAATGCCGGCTCCGTCTCCGGTTTTTCCATCGGCACTCACGGCTCCCCTATGTTCTAGTTTGTCTAGAATATCGAGGGCTTTGTGAATAATATCATTTGTTTTTTTTCCTTGAAGACTACAAATAAACCCTGCTCCACAATTATCGTGTTCGTGGATGGGATCATAAAGACCTTGTTTTGCTGGCAACATAGATTATTTTTTAAAAGGATAACGAAATTACGAATACTTTCTAAGATAGCCCTTGGTGTTTAAACCCTTCTGCTGCTGTTTTTGAAATTAATCAAAATAAATTCACTTTTTTTACTAAAAATTAAATGAATCCAACAAAGATTGAGATATTGACAAATTACCCTAAGAATCATAAACTGTTTTAAATTGACAGAAGAGCTAGCCACATACAAGGTTTTGGGTGTAATGTCGGGCACATCTTTAGATGGTCTTGACTTGGCCGATTGTCATTTTTCACTTCAGGAGGGGGGGAAGTGGCAATATGCCATTAAGGCAGCCGAAACCCTTCCGTATACACCAGAATGGATAACCAAACTAAACAAGGCCCACACTCTTGCTCATGCTGAATTAGCAGAACTTGACCGGGCTTACACACAATGGTTGTCGAAAACCCTCGGGAGTTTTATAAAAAAGCAAAAGGACACCCATTTTGACGCTGTATGTTCTCATGGTCATACGGTTTTACACCAGCCCGAAAAGGGTATTACCTTGCAAATGGGCAATCTGCCAACTCTAGTAGAACATCTTCCATGTCCTGCGATTTGCGATTTTAGAACTCAAGATGTAGCCCTAGGTGGTCAAGGTGCTCCCCTTGTTCCCGTGGGAGATCAATTGTTATTTGCCGATTATGACGGCTGCCTCAATTTAGGGGGCTTTGCAAATCTTTCTAAAATGTTTCACACTCCCCCTATGGCCTATGATATTTGTGCGTTTAACCGAATTTTAAACCCCCTTGCACAACAATTGGGGCATCCTTATGATGAGGAGGGGCGTTTGGCTTCAAAAGGACGTCTGATACAACCCCTTTTTGATGCTCTAAATCAATTGCCTTTTTATGCCCAATCAGGGCCAAAATCTTTGGGTAGAGAATGGGTGGAGGCTGCGGTAGACCCACTTTTGAATCGTTTTAGCTCCGAAACTGTAGAAGATCTTTTGCATACCTGTGTGCATCATTGTGCCTATCAAATTGGTGCTCATTGGCAACGGGGTGAGCGTGTTCTTCTTTCTGGGGGTGGGGCGCACAATGCTTTTTTTGTAGCGGTATTAGCCACCTATTCTAAGGCTCATTTTGTGTTGCCCAATGATTTAACAATAAACTTTAAAGAAGCCCTTGTTTTTGGATTTTTAGGAGTGCTTAAAATGCGAGAAGAAATAAATTGTTATGCTGCTGTTACGGGAGCACAGCATGACCATGTGGCAGGAAAAATATTTTTTCCTTGAATGTAGAATCTTTTGGAATTTTAATACATTTGAAAGCTCCTCTAATAAAAACCGAAATAAAAAATTAATTTAAACTTATATGGAAACCCTTCTAGTTGCCATTTTTGTATTGGGCTATTTGGCCATAACCTTAGAGCATACCCTTAAAGTTGACAAACTCATTCCTGCTCTAGCCATGATGGCTTTTTTGTGGGCTTTCATATCGTTGTTTCACCTCCCGGTTTTTGAAGTCAACACCGAACTCAAAGAATTGGAACCTACCCATTTGGAGGAAATTTTACTTCATCATTTAGGTAAAACAGCCGAAATCATTATCTTTTTACTGGGGGCTATGACCATTGTAGAAATCATTGACTACTTCAATGGTTTCTTTACGATTAAAAACTTTATCAAAACCAAAAGTAAAAAGGGGCTGTTGTGGATTTTTTCCATCCTAGCTTTTGTGTTATCGGCTATCATAGACAATTTAACGGCTACAATTGTGTTAATTACCATCCTGCAAAAGGTGATCCCCACTCGAGAGACCCGTCTTTGGTTTGCGGGTATTATCATCATTGCAGCTAATGCAGGGGGTGCCTGGTCGCCTATTGGCGATGTGACCACCACCATGTTGTGGATTGCCAAAAAAGTAACCACAGGAAAATTAATTGGATATGTATTAGTACCCTCTTTAGTTTGTTTGGTGCTTCCCACCTTTATTGCTTCCACTCTATCTGCTTTTAAAGGAGAAATAGAATTACCTGAAAATGAAGAATCAGGAGAAACACACCGCAGGGGAGCTGCCATGTTGTATTTAGGTCTATCGGCTATCATTTTTGTGCCTGTTTTTAAAACCTTAACCCATTTGCCACCCTATGTGGGGATGATGTTATCCTTAGCGGTGGTTGCCACCTTTGCCGAAATTTTCAGCAAAGCCAAAATCAGCATCAGTTCAGTAGATATTGAAAGCGATGCACACGCCACGGCCAGCCCCGTTCATAAATCGTTGTCTAAAATTGAACTTCCAAGTATTTTATTTTTTCTCGGCATTCTTCTAGCCGTCGCGGCTTTAGAGTCGTTAGGGATGCTGTTTCATTTTGCTGAAGGGCTAAACAGTACCATTCCCAACACCGACCTTGTAATTGCTTTATTGGGAGTTGGGTCTGCGGTTATTGATAATGTGCCTTTGGTGGCCGCCAGTATTGGAATGTTTTCTCAAGAAGTAGACAATCCACTATGGCATTTGATTGCCTATGCAGCCGGAACTGGAGGCAGTATGCTTATCATTGGCTCCGCTGCCGGAGTTGTGGCCATGGGGATGGAAAAAATTGATTTTTTCTGGTATTTGAAGAAAATTGCCTGGCTGGCACTACTCGGATTTTTAGGAGGTTTTATAACCTTTGTGCTTATGCGAGATTTTATCTTCTCCTAATCACAATATTTTTGATACCTTCATCGTTGAAATGGTATAGCCTTTAAACAGATGAATCGTATAGCTTTATTTCTTCAAGAAACCCCCCTTCAAACTGAAAAAACCCTCTCCCTACTAGAACTCATTCAAAACGGTGGTTTGGGTGGTCAAATTATCATTGGGGTTTTAATGCTCTTGCTCTTGATGGTGGTTTATATATATTTTGAACGGTTGTTTACCATTCGAGAAGCGGTTAAAATTTCACCCAATTTTATGACCCAAATAAGAACCTATGTGCTCAATGGTAAAATTGACAATGCTCAACAAATATGTTTGGCAGAAAACAAACCTGTGGCACGTCTCATTTCCAAGGGCCTCAGCCGAATAGGTAGACCCCTAGAAGACATCAATTCTACTATTGAAAATGCGGGTCGCTTGGAGGTATACAAGCTGGAAAAAAATGTAAGTATTTTAGCTACCATTGCGGGTGCGGCTCCCATGCTGGGGTTTTTAGGCACGGTGATTGGTATGATTTTATCCATTTTTGAAATTTCAAATGCCGGAGGGAATATTGATATGCAACTACTGGCAGATGGACTCTATACCGCCATGACAACTACTGTTGCAGGATTGATTGTGGGTATTTTGGGCTATATAACCTACAACCATTTGGTGGTAAAAACCGATAAGGTAGTCTATCAAATGGAAGCCTCCAGTTTGGAGTTTTTGGATTTGTTGAACGAACCTGCATAAACCATGCAACTGAGAGGAAGAAACAAAATTAAGCCCGAATTCAACATGTCGTCTATGACGGATGTGGTGTTTTTACTCTTGATTTTTTTTATGATTGCTTCCACACTTGCTAAACAACTCAACACCATAGAAGTCAAATTACCCCAAGCAGACGGAAAGTCTGAAAATAGAAATACAGTTGCCGTAACCATTAAGACTTCTGGTCGTTTTTATATTGATGAGCAATCTATATCGAAACGCAATTTAGAGCGAAGCCTCATTAGAAAAATGCAAACGCTCAATACTCCATCTGTTATTTTGAGAGCTGATAAATCAGTGCCCTTAGACGATGTGGTTTTTGTCATGAACATTGCCAACAAAAATGGTATAAAAATTGTGCTGGCCGTAGATGCCCAATAAAGTGAGCTCAAGATGAACTTTTTAAACACACCACAAAAGAAAAAGGCCGCTGTTCTCACAGCCCTCACAGCTCTTTTTTTGTTGTTGCTGTTTTTTGTTTTAGGCTTGCGCTATCTAGATCCTCCAATTGCCTATGGTATGGAGGTTAATTTTGGCATGCACAGCAGTGGTCGTGGGCCAACACCATCAGAAACTATTCCAGAAGCAAAACCCATTCCTGTTGAAGAAGTAGAAGAAAAACAAGAAGAAAAAGCAAGTCCACCGCCCCCTCAAGAAAGCACTCCCATAAAAGAAGAGGTGCTCACAGAGAAAGAAAGTGAGGTGCCCATTGTGGAAGAACAAAAGCAACCTGAACAACAACAAGAAATAGAGGAGGAAACACCCATAGAAGAGAAGCAACCTCCAAAACCAAAAGTTTCTGAAGCCACCAAAAATTTGGTGTCTAATCTCATTCAAAAGGAAGAACCTAATTCAGGAACTAACACACCAGGAGAGGGGATAGAGAATGAAACCGGAGACCAAGGTAAGCCTGATGGAAATCCTTATGCAACCAGCTACTACAACCAGGAGGGACAAGGCGGACAAGGCACACGTTTTGGGTTAAATGGTCGTAACCTTCAATCGGATGGAAAAGTAGTGCAGCAATGCAATCAAGAAGGTACTGTTGTGGTGCGAATAACGGTAGATCAAAATGGCGATGTGGTTCGTGCTGAACCCGGGGTTCGAGGGAGCACCAACACGCATCCCTGCCTTTTAGAGCCGGCCAAAAAAACAGCCCTGTTGCACAAATGGCATCCGGATGTAAAGGCACCCAAAAGACAAATTGGCTTTGTGGTGATTCAATTCAAATTAGGTGAATAACTCTTGAAAACCTATTCGGAAACCTTAGATTGGCTTTTAGAGCGTTTGCCCATGTATCAACGGCAGGGGGCAAGTGCCTATCGCCCTGGATTGGAGAGCATCACTCAAATGGCGGCTTATTTGGGACATCCTCAACAGCAATTTCCCTGTGTGCATATTGCCGGCACCAATGGCAAAGGTTCAACTTCTCACATGATAGCAGCTGTATTGCAAGAAGCAGGTTATAAGGTGGGCTTGTATACTTCTCCCCATTTGAAAGACTTTAGCGAACGCATTCGGATAAATGGGCAATCTCTTGCCTCACAAGAAATCATTGATTTTGTAAAAGAACATCAAGCCTATTTCGAGTCGCATCAAAGTTCCTTCTTTGAAATGACTGTTGGAATGGCTTTTGACCGATTTGCTGCTCATCAAGTTGATATAGCTGTTATTGAAGTAGGACTAGGAGGACGTCTGGATGCCACCAACATTATCAATCCCTTGCTGAGTATTATCACCAACATTGGTTTAGATCATACCCAATTTTTGGGTACCACAAGGACAGCAATAGCCAAAGAAAAAGCAGGTATCATAAAACATAATGTGCCTATATTGATAGGTGAAAAAGACCTAGAGACTCAAGCTGTTTTTGAAACTCTAGCGCAACAGCAAAATGCACCGCTGTTTTGGGCAGAAGATTTAGTACAGTCCCTTTGCAAAACCGATCTTTTAGGCGCCTATCAAAAAATGAATGTACGCTTGGCACAAGCTGCATTTCAACTATTGCCCCAATTTAAAGTCACCCAAGAACAGATCCAACGGGGATTGTTGAAGGTGGTTCAAAACACGAAACTTCAAGGTCGCTGGCAAATTTTAGGGAAAGCACCCTTAGTAGTAGCGGATGTGGCTCATAATAAAGAAGGTTTGGTTTATGTTGTTGAACAAATTAAAAGGCAAACTTTTGATCGATTGCATCTTGTTTTGGGCTTTGTGCAAGAAAAAGAAATGGCCCCTATATTGGCTCTTTTTCCAAAAGAGGCACACTTTTATCTTTGTGCTGCTAACAATCCAAGAGCCTTGGCCGTAGAAAAAATAGCCCCTTTATTAACCACTCAACGCTACAGTCTTTTTGAAAGTGTAGCACAAGCCTTTGAAGCAGCACAAAAGGCAGCTCAGCCCTCTGATTTTATTTTTGTTGGAGGGAGTACTTTTGTGGTTGCAGAAGTTTTGTGAATTGCATCAATTTTATTTGCAAATAGAAAAAACGCCATTATATTTGCATCCACTTTAGGGCGCGTAGCTCAGTTGGTTCAGAGCACTTGGTTTACACCCAAGGGGTCAGGGGTTCGAATCCCTTCGCGCCCACTACCTTAACTCCCCCCACATAATTTGTGGGGTTTTTTATTGGAAAAAAAAGAATCCACATACCAAATACTATATTTAAACTAAAACTTAATGAAAAAAGCAATACTATTCTTTGGCATATTTTTGTGTTCCATTTCCTATTCTCAATACGGCCACATTGAATTAAGCAGTGGGGCTTTAGCTTTATCCCTGCTTTTATGGACCGTAGTCCCAACGTTAATTTTGCCTTTGGCACCAATTCTAACAAAGTAGTTTCTGGTCATTTAATAGGAAGTGTTAGGATCAGTTCGCTTTCTCCCCGAACTGTAATATTTCTCACTAGAGTTAAAGCCATTGACAAAAAATTCAAATTAAATCTTGGCGTGCATCTTCCGGCTGTTCAAATCAATGAGGATTATTTTACAGATACTTTTTTCGCTCAAGAAGTGAGAATGAGTTATCCTTTGGCTGAAAAGAATGATTTAAATTTTATGTATTTGCACGGTAAAGGCAGAAATAATGATTTGGAAATCAATTTGTTTGTGTTGGATAATTACAGACAATTTGAAAAACTTAGCTTGCAATCTCAAATCTATTTTTTAGATAGAGATGCTCTTTATGGTGCAGCCCAGTCTGTTAGTTATACCTTAAAAGAAAAAATATACTTAACCGGCTTTATTAACTATACTATTCCTTCCAAAGACCTTTTTGGCACCGTTGGGCTAAAATTTGATCTATAAAAACAAAAGGGGAAACAAGATAGAGCATTCGAATTTTGCACTATTTTGTCTCCCCTGAAGATTAAATAGATTTTTCCCTTTGGTTTATTTTAGGTGTTAATTTGTTTCTAGTACTAATCACAACCCGTTTCAGCTTCATTGAAACTAATGGTTAGGGTTTCCGTTTCAACAACTTTTTCATTTTCAGAGGTATAATCTACTACTGCATTGAAATTTACATTGCCGTATGCACCGCTTAGTTTTATATTGTTTAGGGTCCACGAAGCGGTAGGAAGCTCTTCTGCAGGAGCTAAACTAATATACGATTCAGAACCATCAGCATAAACTGCTCGTAGGTGCACTGATCCATTATGAGCTCGCGAAAGTGTAACATCAAACTTAAGGGTATCATTACAATAGACGGTTCCATAGGCATCGCCCTCTTGCGTAATATAATTTTCTGTGCCCAATTCTAAAATTTGATACGAAATTTCAGCTGTGTCGCCACAACCCGTTTCAGCTTGTTGGAAGTCGAAAACATCAACACCTAAATCTTCATTAATCACTCTGTTGTATTGATTTAGCAAACGCACCAACCAGAAGGCCGTTCCATATTCTCCTTCAAGTTTAATTTCATTTGACTGCCAAAGGCTTAAATCATTGGTGTCTATAGGGGAGAGGTCATGAACGTCTATGGTGTTGCCTCCGCCGTTGTAATAAATCAATAGATCAACATTGTTTGTTTCTCTACCGTTGAGAGGTCTACTAAAGGCAATATTATAACGAACAAGATCATTGCAGAAAACGGTGCCATAGTTTTCCTCGGTTTGTGTTATCCAATTTCCGTCGGTACCCTTAATTTCATAAGTTACGGTTGCTGATAAAGCCAAGAAATATTCTAGTCTGAGTGTGGCAGGAAGATCTTCAGACTCCCAAACTTGACGATCTATATATTGCGTGGTCTCAGGATCATAGCCAATGGAGAGACTGATTCCTAATTCCTCCGCATTATTTTTAATTTCATCGCTATTTGGGAAATCCTCTGCAAGGAGTTCTTGACTGTAAATTAGTTCCCATTCTGTATTAGGCGTAGTGCCTCCCACGGGTTGCATGTCAAAATATTGCACGCCAATATTAGTGCTGTTAGAATTGACTCGATAATCTACTCGTATTTTAACATCTCCTTCCACAGCTTGGTCAAAAGTAGCATTGAACTTAACACTCTCGTCAGAATAGATGATACCATCTACCTCAACTTGTCTAGCCTGGTCAACGTAGAACTTTTTAAAATCATCCCACTCTCCATTTTTAAGAACTTGATAATTAAGAGTGGCATAGGGTAAGGCATCAGACAAGCAACCATCTCCCTCCTGATAATCAAGGACAAGGTCACTTTCTAGGGTTTTTTCATCTGTGCTGGTGTAGTCTAAAACGGCAGCCACGGTCACATTTCCGTAGCGCTCTTCTTGAAGAGTTACATTGTTCATAGACCAGTCTGCGGTAGGCACACTACCCACAGGACCCATAGATACAATTTCATCAGTGCCATCAGCATAGGTTAGTTTAAGGTGAACACTTCCGCCGTGGGCTGTGGGGAGGCTAATGTCAAACTTAAGCACATCGCCACAATAGACTTTGCCATAGTTCTCTTCATTTTGCGTAACATAAGAGGTTTCATCTGTTGAGCGAACTTGATAGCTAATGGCAGCAGATGATGTTTCTGTACATGCTTCAAGCAAATCATAGGTTAGTTCCTCAGAGCCGGTGTAGCAAGTGTGCGAAACGGTAAGCGTAACAGTATTATCTGTTGATACATCAATCCAGTTTAGGGCACCACTTCTGGTAATATTTACCTCCCATTGGTTGAAAGCAGTTGTGGTTAAATCAATAGAAGAAGAAGGTGTGGCTGTAACCGGAGTCATGCCTATGGTTTCAAAATTACCGTCCTTATCGGTCATGATAAGTTCTACCGGAGCAAGAACATCCTCTTGAAAATCAACCGTTACTTTAATATCTTCCTCACAACTGATGGAATTATTGTCGTTATTGGAGCTCAACTCGATTGAGGTGATATCTTCACAATCTGTGAGAGAAGCCCCTGGAATGACATTAATTTTGGCGGTTAAGACCCCTGGAACAGTAAAAATGTCTTGATTATCAGAATCGAAAGAATAGCCTAGGGGGTCTTTCACTACTTGCCAAATTTTAGTATTTGGTGCCCCTATAGTTGAATTTTTATAAACCGTAACTGAAATTTCGCCAGCATTATCTTCAAGGTGTTCTGAATTAACATACCAACCCTCTGCAAAATTACTGCTGTATTGCGAAAAATAGGGTGCTTGACCACTGTTTTGATTTTGAGTCAAAGGAATGATTTCTTCTTCACCATTTGGATAGAACACCACTATTTTGAATTCAGTTGCAACAGCACAGACTGTTTCTATTGTAAATAGAATTTTATCGGTTGTTTTGATGGTGCCATAGGGACCATTATTTGCTAAACTTAAAGAGTAAGAAATAGAACTATTTTCAGGCTGGATCTTGTAGGTCATACCAGAAATGATTTCCTCTCTATCTCCCGAAACTACATTGTGGACTAATTTAACTTTATCCTCTTCGCGCACTCCATCATCATATTGTTGGGCATAAATGGACTTTTCTTTATCCAAAATATAGGGTTCTATAGTATAGGCTCCATCCTTATCGCTATAATCGTAATCAAAATACCAATGAAATGATTTTGCTGTGCTTGCTGCATCAGGATTGGGATCATATAAATTATCAATGGTATTGGTATTATCGTCAAGGGGAATTGCTGTAAACATCTCTTCTGCACCGGCTTGGTCCGTTATTTTAAAGTGTAACGTCTCTAATTCGGTGTAAGTTCTTGCATAATAGCGGATTTTTTCTCCGGTATAAACGATATCAGCTTCGGTAGTTTCTCTACAATCAGGATTTATTAATCCAAAATCACCTAGGGTATACCATTGTGTATTTTCATTAAAGATGTATTTTCTAATGAAACCTAAAACTTCGGCATCGTCACAGGCTTCTAAAAGATCATAAGAGAGTTCATCACTACCAGTGTAGCAAGTGTGCGAAACGGTAAGGGTAACAGTATTATCTGTTGACACATCAATCCAGTTTAGGGCACCACTTCTGGTAATATTTACCTCCCATTGGTTGAAAGCAGTTGTGGTTAAATCAATAGAAGAAGAAGGTGTGGCTGTAACCGGAGTCATGCCTATGGTTTCAAAATTACCGTCCTTATCCGTCATGATAAGTTCAACCGGAGCAAGAACATCCTCTTGAAAATCAACCGTTACTTTAATGTCTTCCTCACAGCTGATGGAATT
>Ga0255778_10001540_pt1 | contig 20794 bp, 13 predicted proteins | sample 071ome_31_FD_179976 | JGI IMG/M metagenome (GOLD analysis project Ga0255778, IMG submission 179976) | Coastal salt marsh microbial communities from the Groves Creek Marsh, Skidaway Island, Georgia - 071405CT metaG (version 2) | ecosystem: Environmental > Aquatic > Marine > Intertidal zone >...
AAGTACTTACACGAAGACGTTAAAGCGCCGTGGGATTCGAAAACTGCCTCATTTGCGGCTCGAAATGGTCATCTCCATATCCCTTGAATATCTCGTCGAGCGTAAATACGATCAATATGATGAATACGCGTGTGCGTATGCGGCCGAGAATGGTCACTCAGACTGTTTGAAGTACTTACACGAAGACGTTAAAGCGCCGTGGGATTCGAAAACTGCCTCATTTGCGGCTCGAAATGGTCATCTCCATATCCCTTGAATATCTCGTCGAGCGTAAATACGATCAATATGATGAATACCCGTGTGCGTATGCGGCCGAGAATGGTCACTCAGACTGTTTGAAGTACTTACGCGAGGTCGCCCGAGCGCCGTGGGATGCCGGTACGAGTACGGAGAGTTTTTTTTCATGAGCCATGAGACACCTCTATAATGTAACGTCTTGTAATAAAACGTACGCGTAACGCGTAAAAAGTTGGAAAGCGCGTGACGTTTGAATTTCTTCAGAGTTTTGCCTCTTCTCCCCAACAAAAAACAAAAACAACATGGGAAACGCAAACAACAAGATGAGTCGCTCGTGCGTCCCCGGTGCCAACAACAAAGCTCAAACCGGCACCATGGACGAACGCATCGACGCGTTGGTTTTGAGATTACACGAGGTATCGTTTCCTTTTTTTCTTTCTCTTTTGAACGCGTTCTTCGAGCGCGCCGTCGCGCTTCTTCTTTTCTTCCCCGGAGAGAGAGTTTGAAAAAATGTAAACAAAAAACTCTCTCTCTTTCTCTCTCTTTCTGCGTCTTCTTCTTCTTTTACTTCTCTCTCTTCGTCTCGCAATTTTGTTGGTTCGTCCGCGCGAGGCTTTCGACGGTCGAAGAAGGAGAAGAAGGAGAAGGAGAGACGCGCCGGTGAGAGAGAGAGAGAGATGGTTTCCCGACGATGGGCCACCGATGTCCTTTTTGTTGTTTAGGGTATTGGTCACAAAAATTGACTCGAAAACTTTTTTTCTCTTTTGCAAAAAAAAAACAGATTGAAGCGGTAAAATTCGGCTCATTCACGTTAAAATCCGGCCTTCAATCGCCAATTTACATCGATTTGCGCGTGATCGTTTCGTATCCGGACGTGTTGACTTCGGTCGCCGAGTGCATGTGGGACGTTTTAGCGGCGAATAACGCGAAATTTGACAACATGTGCGGGGTTCCGTACACGGCGCTTCCGATCGCAACGTGCATGTCTTTGAACCACGACTGCCCGATGCTCATGCGAAGGAAAGAGGTGAAAGATTACGGGACGAAGAAAGCGATCGAAGGCGCGTTTGAGAAAGGGCAGACGTGTTTGTTGGTTGAGGATTTAGTGACGAGCGGGATGTCGGTGATGGAGACGGTGCATCCGTTGCAACACGTCGGGTTGAAGACGACGGACGTGGTGGTTTTGATCGATCGAGAGCAAGGCGGAGAGCAAACGTTGAAGAAGAACGGGTTGAAGTTGCACGCGGTGTTGCCGTTGAGCAGAGTGTTGAAAGTTTTAGAGAAGGAAGGGAAGATGAGCAAAGAGTTGGTGGAAGAGGTGCAACAGTTCATCGCGGCGAACCAAACCGGAGGCGACAAGGCCAAGACGGAAGAAGCGCCAAAGAAGAAGAGAGAAACGTACACGGAGAGAGCGAAGAATGCTTCCAACCAGTGCGCGAAGGACATGTTCCACTTGATGGATAAGAAGAAATCCAACTTGTGCGTTGCCGCGGACGTGGACACGGCGAAAGAGTTGCTCGAACTCGCGGAAACGTTAGGCCCAGAAATTTGCATGTTGAAAACGCACTGCGATTTGTACCCGGATTTCACGGAAGATTTCGGGGAAAAGTTGCAAGCGATTGCGAAAAAACACGACTTTTTAATCTTCGAAGATCGTAAATTCGCCGATATCGGCAACACGGTCGTCGGGCAGTACTCCTCCGGCGTGCATAAAATCGCCGACTGGTCGCACGTGACCAACGCGCACATCGTGCCCGGTTCCGGGATCATCGACGGGTTGAAATCAGTCGGTTTGCCCAAGAACAGAGGATTACTTCTCCTCGCGGAAATGAGCTCTAAAGGTACCATGGCGAACGGTGCGTACACCGAAGCCGCCATCAAAATGGCCAAAGAACACGAAGACTTCGTCATGGGTTTCATCGCGACCAACCCGAACGCCTGGAAAGTCGAATGGTCCAAAGGCTTGATCAACATGACGCCGGGCGTGCAGTTACAAGTTGGCGGCGATAGCATGGGTCAACAATACAACACGCCGATGAATGTGATTTGCAACAACGGTTCGGACGTGATCATCGTCGGGAGAGGTATTTATAAAGCGAAAGATCCGGCGAAAGCGGCGAGCGAGTACCGAAAAGCCGGATGGGAGGCGTACGAAAAAAGCATCGCGTGAAGGAGTTGTTTTTATTCATTTTTAAACTGAGAGAAAAAGGGACAAAGTTATAAAAGAGAGAGAACGTGAGGCGATGACGACGACAAAGACAAAAACGACGTTAACGCCTGATACTGTTGTTATATATTTACGCTACTATATACGTTTGTTTCTTGTTTATTTTACAACGTGAGCTTCTTGATCGAGATGTTTTTATCGGTATCCTTCGTCATCACTTTACTCACCGCCATCTCGAAATCTTCCTGAGTCACGTGCACTCTCCTCTCTCTCAGCGCGTACATCCCAGCTTCCGTGCACACCGCTTTACTCTCCGCCCCTGACGCTCCTCCCATTTTACTCGCGATCGATTTCAAATCGATGCCTCTGACTAAGTTCATTTTCCTCGAGTGAATTTTCAAAATGTCCACGCGAGATTCTTCGGTTGGATTTGGAAACTCGATTTTACGATCGATTCTTCCTGGGCGAAGTAACGCCGGGTCTAATATGTCCAATCTATTCGTCGCCATGATGACTTTAATTTTGTTCGACGCCTCGAAACCATCTAATTGATTCAAGAGTTCTAACATGGTTCTTTGCACTTCCGAATCGCCGCCGGATCCTCCTCCGCCGCCTCGAGCGGAACCTATAGAATCGACCTCGTCCATGAACAAAATCGCCGGTTCGTTCTCGCGAGCCATGACGAAAAGTTCCCGAACCATCCTCGCGCCTTCGCCGATGTATTTCTGCACCAACTCGGAACCACTGACGCGAATGAAACAACAATCCGTGTGGTGCGCGACGGCTCTCGCGAGCAACGTTTTCCCCGTCCCCGGCGGACCGTACAAAATGACCCCCTTCGGTTGCGCGATGCCTAACGAATCGAACAACTCCGGATGCTTAATCGGTAACTCGACGACTTCTTTAATCTCTTTCACTTGTTGATCTAAACCTCCAATCATATCAAACGTAGAATCCGGCACTTTCTCCACTTTCATCAGCGAAACCAAAGGATCGATCATCGAAGGCAACACGTAATGCAACGCGTACGAATCGTTCTTCAGCGCCACGCGCACTCCCGGCGTCAGCTTCGCTAAATCGATGGACTTATCAAAATCCACCACGTACTTCCCGTCCGGGTGCGCCTTCACTAAAACCTTCGTCTTACCCATCACTTTCACGACTTCGCCGATGTACGATCCCGGTTCCTGGAGCAAAGAGAGCTCCTCTTTCAACGCTCGAACTGTTACACATAAACGCGCGCGCGTTTTGTTCGAAAGAAAAAGAAATCAAGTCAGCGCGTGCGCAAAATAACACGGAGAATTAAGAGGGAGAAAGAGAGAGAAAAGAGAGCGCAGCTGAACGATGCGAATCTTCCATCGGGGCAGTTCATCAATCGTCGGAGACGCCGCGTCCTCCTCCTCTGGCAAAAATCAAATCACATCTCACAAACATCATCTTCTTGGGGAAAGAACACGCTTTGTTTTGTTTTCAAACGCACAGAAAGAGAGAATAAAGAAGAAGAAAAACGCGACGACAAAGAGCGAGGCAACATCTGCGGCGACGAGAGTAAAAAAGAACTTCTCGTTCTCGTTCCTTTTCAAGAGAGAGAGAGAGAGAGAGAGAGAGTTTACCTCTGGAGTTTAACTCGTTTCTTTGCGCTTCCAAACGACGAAGATTTTGCGTCCCATCGCGAACGGCGATTTCCAACGCCTCGACTTTGCTCTTGAAGAACGGTTTGAGACCTATTTGAGCGTTGTTGGTGTTGTTATTATCTGCGATCACAGACGTCATCTCTTCTTTTCAGACGAAGGCGATGCGAAACGATGATGGAAGAGAGCGTTTCTTCTTCTGGAGGAGGGAACGCTTTTGGAAAGAAAGATCTTGCGTAAAGTGAGTTTAGGGTTTTCATTTTTTTGAGTAAAACCGCGATTGTGTACCTTTTTCACAAAACCGACCGCGATTGTGTACCCTTTCTCCATTTTTACCACGCAAAAATAATAAACATCGATATGCGTCGCGTACACGCTCTTAATACAAACCTAGTCAGACATGAACGAAACTAGTATTAATAATGTGTAGTCTGGTGAAGTTCTGCTCAATTTGAACGTGGACAATGTTGTCAACTGTGTGCTTGGATTTGGTGTACTTCACTTGTAAATGGTGCTCATAATAAGTTTCAACAGTGGAGTTATCAAAAACAAACAATTTCTTGGGTGTATTCACTTTGAATAAAACGATTCATAAGTATTCGTATATGTATTTTCGTTACCTGAAATGCTTTTGTACTCGATACTGAACGCCACAGAAGCAGTATATCGATGTTTATTATTTTTGCGTGGTAAAAATGGAGAAAGGGTACCCAATCGCGGTCGGTTTTGTGAAAAAGGTACACAATCGCGGTTTTACTCAACGAATTTAGAAACCCTAAATACAATTACTTAAAAGAACATTAAACATTCTATACGCCATGACAACATCTATCTCTCTTTATCTCGTCTTCACGTCACGTCAAGGCAATGTTCCTAAAGTTTTTACAGTAAATTTCAATTTCTTCGCCGATGGCGCTTTCGACTTCAATCTCGTCGCCGATTTTTATGTCGTGGCAGACGTGCGCGCCGTCGACGAAGATTTTACCGACGCGGGTGTTCCAGCGGAACTTTGTGGTTTTGTTTGCGGCGTAAAAGCCTCGACCGCGACCGGGAGGTTTGGGTTCGTGGTCGTAGTATATCGGTTCCCGGTCGTGGAATTGAATGCGCTGGTCGTTTCGGGACATGGCGAAGCCTCCGGCGGATTTCATGGCGGCGGTGGAGCCGAGCGCGGTGCATAAGCGGAGGCCCGACGAGCGGATGTGGTAGTAGGCTTTGGAAACCTCCGAGGAGGGTGCCGTTCCGTCGGAAAGCGGCGATGGCGGCGGTTTGTTGACTAAATCGCTTTCCTCTAACAAGACCGAATATCTCGACAACGCCGCCGGCGAGTTGTGGCAAATTAACACGTCGTTCAACGCCAACGGCATCGTCTTCCACGTTTGGCCGTTTACTTTCACCCGGATGCGATTCGCTCGAATCGGACGTCGTTTCAAACTACCGCTATTGCTGATACTGCTGCTGCTGCTGCTGCTGCTACTACTACTACTACTCTTACTACTTCCTTTGCCGTCGCTAACGCCTTCGCTGCTCACATTTTGCGGCAGAAGCGGCGAGGCTTCCGACGACGCGAACAAAATCTCCCTCAACACGTCCTCCACGTCGTTCGCGTCCGCCGCGCACAACCAACCCGTAGATCGCCGCTCGTCTTCCGCTTTTTTCGTGAACGTCAAGCATGGCGCTAATACCGCCGGATCAGTGTTTATTCCAATCAATTTCGGCCTCGCGAACGACGACGCGTCCTCTCCCCCGTCGTCTTCATTCTCATCTCCCTCGCGCGAAGAAGAAAAAGAAGAAGAAATCCAGTGACTGGCGATCAACGTCGTCCCGTCTCCGCCCAACGCGACGACCAAATCTTTCCCTCGCACGTCCTTCTCCGAAAGTGAATCCCGACTGACGAGCGAGTGTCGCAACCGCCCGCCCGTCTCCCGTTCCCACTCCTTCAAAAATGTTCGCACTGCCGCGTTTCGCGTTTCGCGTTTCGCGTTTCGTAGTACAAATACGCATAAAAGAGAACGCAAGAGTGAGCGTCGTCGTCGTCGTCGTCGAGAGAGAGAGTGGTACCTTTTACGAAAGAGAGAGCGAGGCAAAAAAGCGAGCGAATAATACGTTCGAGTCGAGTCGAGCGACGAGAGCGCGCGCGCGCGCGTACCTTTCAAAACAGCCTTCTCGTGTGCCTCGTGTCTCACTTTCAGCCGGTCCCATCGAACGTTATCTCGATATTCGTACCCGGGTTGGTTTCCAGAATCCGCCAGGGAGGTGTATTTTGCGAGCGCGGTTTCTTTCGCGACTAAGAGGACGTTGGCGTAGTTCAGTCTCGTTCCGTCGTTTCGTCTTTTGGCGTCGTCGTCGTCGTCGTCGTTCTCGTTCTCGTTAGGGGATTCGCATCTTCGTCGGGAAAAAAACGCGGAAGAAATCGAAGAAATCGAAGACGAAGAAGAAGAAGAACAGAATCGAGGTCCAACAGCGAGGGCGAAGACAGAGGGAGAGCGAGAAAAGCGTCGCATCATTTTTCTTCTCTCCCGTCTCTCTCTCGTCGCGCGTTATTATCGCGAGAGGAGGAGGAGAAGAAGAAGAGCGCTTTGTAACGGTTCTTCAAACCCTAAACATCAAAAGCGTGTTTGGGGAAAGAAATGTGTCCACAGAAATCGGATAATAAAGCGCGCACGCGCGGTTTCGCGGACGACGACGTCTTTGGGAAAGACGCGAGAAAGAGAGAGAGAGAGAGAGAGAGAGAGAGAGCTGCGCGTTCGTCTTCTTCTTCGTCGTCTTCTTCTTCTCCTAGAGCGCAAAGCGCCTTAAAAAATGTTTTCCCTAACGACAACAACAACGAGATCGATCTCTCGCAGAGGCGACGATGATAAAGGAATAGCCGCCAGAAGAAGAACGCGAAGAAGATCACTTTTCCGCGGTCGAGCAGCTCTTCCCGTCGTCGTCGTTCGAGCTTCTTCTTTATCGTCGTCGTCGTCGTCGTCGTCGTCGTCGTCGTCTTCTTCGTTCCGACTGATTCTGATGCGACACTCGGAGGCGGAGGAGGCATTAAACCCTAAATATTCGAGAGACATCGACCGGCCGCTGACGGAGCGCGGCGTCTCGTACGCGAAGAAGCTCGGGGAAAACTTGAAGACGATCGCCGGGGAGGAGTGGGCGCCGACGAGGATCATCTGTTCGAGCGCGAAGAGAACGAAGGAGACGTTACTGGCGATGGATTTAGAGTGCATGAAGAAAAAGGAGAGCGAAACCGACGACGGCAACGCGGTGCTGTTTCTGGGATCGATTTACCATTACGCCGGGATGGACGGGGTGTTTGGGTCGCACGTGAAGCAGCTGATCGTCGGGGAGAGCGAGACTTTCAATAAGGAACAAACGGACGAGGTTGTTTTGATTTGCGGGCATAATCGAGGGTTGGAAGAAGCGGTGAGAGAATTCACCGGGTTGAGCGACGTGGAGATGAACGTGGCGAGTTTAGCGTGTTTGAGGAAGACGAAAGAAGCAAAGACGAGAGAGACGTGGGAGCAGGCGTTTGAGGAGGAAAAGAACGCGTCGTCGTCATCGTCGTCGTCGTCGTCGTTTTGGACGTTGGAACATTTGCTAGATCCGAACGGTCAGTGTTTAGATTGCGGTTGGGGAAACGTTCCGCGAGGATGAGAAGAGGGGTTTTCTTTTTTCTCTTCTTCTTCTTCTTCTTCTTCGGCTCGCGCGTACTTTGTATTTCTATATCATCATCACTATTCAAATCTATTTACTACTACTAATGAACGAACGACTTTTTTTCTTCTCCTATGAATATACTATTCCTAAGCCCGCTAGCGGGTTTGTCTACTGGTGGCGCTACGTCACTGAAGCTATTTTCCGTTTCATTTTTTTAAAACTCGCCGAACTCGCTCTTCAACGCCGCGCTGTCTCCCAACGCGTTTCCAACGCCAAAACCTCCTCCTTGGGCCAGCCCTACTTCTTCTTCGATGCCTTTTCCGTAATCTCTCACTCTGTACGCGAAATCGGCGATGCGCTTCATCTCTTCCACGTCGTGCGTGACGACCACGATCAACCTTTCTCTCTTCAACTTTTCTAAAACTTTCGCCACGTCAGAACGCGACTTCCAATCCAACCCAGCTAACGGTTCGTCCAAACACAAAACCTTTGGGTCTCTCGCCAACTGACACGCCAACGCCAACCGTCTCTTATATCCTCCCGACAACGTCTTCACCTCGCTCTCCAACGGATACTCTTGCATATCCACCGCCCTCAGCGCTCTCTTCGTCGTCTCCGCGAGCTCTCTGCGCATCCGAAACGACTTGGCATTTTGCGGCCACCCAAACGTCAGCTCCTCCAAAATTGTCCTCCCGAGAAAGTGTCGCTCGGGAAACTGGAAGCACAAACCGACTTTCTTCGTCCGCTCCGCCGCCGGCGTGCTTTTTCGTCGTCGCGCCGGCATAACCGCCGCCGAAGAAGGAGAAGAAGAAGAAGACATTCCTTCTTTTTCTTCTTCTTCCTGGTCTTCTTCAACCTCGTCGTTCTCCTCCTCGTCGTCGTGGTCGCGAATATAAATCCCGCCTTCCGACGGTTCGCTCAAACCGGCGATTAGATGCAACAGCGTGCTCTTCCCGGCGCCGCTCCTCCCGACGAGCAACACTAAACCCTGTGTAGGGAACTGGACGGTGCATTTCGTCAGCGTCGCTCGCGCCGAACCCGGAGGAACGTGCGTGATGTCTTCGACGCGCACCAGAGCAGAATTTGAAAAAGAAGAAGAAGAAGAAGAAGAAGAAGAAGCCTTCGTTCTCGTTGTCGTTGTTCTCGTTCTTCGAGCCGCGAAAAGCGCGCTGCTTTTTCCTCTCGTTCGTTTCCACTTCGGGACTTTTTTGTGCGCGTGGATTGTTGTTGTTGATGTTCCTGTTCGTCGAGCGGCGCGAGTCGTCGTCGTCGTCGTCGTCGTCGTCGTCGTCGTCGTCGTCGTCATCGTTTCACGCGCGGCGAGGATTCTTCCTTCTCTCTTTCTTCTCCCTCTCTCTCTCTCTTTTCAGGTTCAAAACTGACGTGAGGAAATTCGTATCTTGTCATATATGACACGAAGAAGGATTTTTGCGAAGAGGGCGTAAAGTAAGAATACGTTCGGCTACAAACTACCACATACGGTACCATTTCAAAGGCTTTTCTCTGCTATTTCCACACCACCACAACACCAACACCAACACCAACAAACTCTCGCGCATATGCAGTGATGTTTCCGCGTGCTCTTTCGCTGTGCGCATAATAAAACGCTATTCCCTACGACGTCGCCTGGCTGCGCGCGTTACGAATTTTTCTTCTTCTCGACAAAGTCGGATTGGCCGTACTTCCAACCGACGCCGTCGACGGAGACGTACGGCGGGACGCGTTTGAGGCGGTCTGTCATTATTTCAAACGCGAGTCGGCCCATGTTCGAGGTGAAAGTGCCGATGAAAGCGTGGCCGCTGGCGAGAAGTTCGACGTCCGCGGCGGTTTCCATGCCTATGCGAGCCGGATCGCCGTCACCGGCGCGGAGTCTTCGCTCGATGAATCCCGCCTTGAAGTGTTCTTCGTTTTGTTGGCGATGGTTGAGCTTCTTTGCAAATTTACCCCTGGTTTTGCTCCACGTTTTCGGATGGTACCACGATCGTTCGACAGGAGCGTACATCAGCGAGAGGTTGTGATTTTCGCAATACGCTTCGGCCTCTTTTATGGTCGCTTCGTCGTCGGTGGCCAGGAAAACGTGAGTGAACGTGTTGGGATACTCGTTTCTCAGCTCCTCCACGCGCTCGGCGTACTTTGCGAAATTCGCACATCCAGATTTTTGAACCCGTTTTTTGGTCGCGCACGCGTCGCCTTTGCGAACGTGAATAGAAATAACGCGATGCCGGCTGTTCTCGTCGGCGTCGTCGTCCATTCCGTCCGGCCAATTCATGTTCTTTTTTAATTCGGCTATTTTAAGCGCGAATTCGTCATTCGGTCTCCACAGTCTGTTGCTCAAAGCCGCGTGCCAGGAGAAGAAACTTCGCGCTTCTGCCGGCACGTGCTGCTTAGCGCGATGTTCTGGATCAAGCTTAGCCGTTTGGCCCCTATTTATCGTCTGAATATCGCACTTCGAGAGCGGTTTGAGATAACAGCGCAGAGAGCGGCTGCCGCAACTTTTACCGGCGAAGCCTTGCAACGATCCCGCCGAAAAGTCGTACACGTTCGGTCCTTTTCTCGCCGTCGTTCCAACCGCATCTCCAAACTGATAAATAGAATACATCACGATCGCCCCGAATCCAGTTCCAGGATTCGCGTGCACGCGAACGTTCTTCGGAGAAGTACACTCTCTCCCTTCGTACTCCTCGAACATCCGCGTTAAATCCGGATACGCCGCGCGTTTCCCCAAGTAATACTCTTTCGACGGAAAATATTTCCACACTTCTTTCATCGGCTTACACTTCCCATTCTCCTTCGCTTCCGGAACTTGTCCCGGCGGACACACGAACTCGGATAATAATACCGACGTAAACGACGGCGGGTGCGCTTCCTCCTCCTCTTCCTCCTCCTCCTCCTCGTAAAAGCCAAAGCTCCTCGATTCCTTCTCCTCCAGCCGTCGCGCCTCTCGCTCCGACGACGACGACGACGACGACGACGACGAACGAGAAGAAGAAGAAGAAGAAGAAGAAGAAGAAGACACAAAATCTCCCTCGTTATTCGCCGAAAAACCAAAGATGCCGCCTTCTTCTTCGATCGCCGCCGCCGCGGACGACGCGTCTCTCGAAGAAGACGCAACAGAAGGCGAAGAAAGCGCCGCTCTGAGAAGGAAAAAGACAGCCCCAAACTGCGCGAGGAGAAGAAAAAGAGGAGAAAGAGAAGAGGAAAAACCTCCACCCCGCTCTTCTTCTTCTTTCCTTCCTCCTCCTCCTGATTTTGAAGAGGCGGAGGAGGAGAAGAAGGTCGTCGAGGCGACGACCAAAGGCGGTTTCCGTTGTTTACTCATCCGTCAACATCGCGCGGGGAAGATATTGTCGTCATCATCATCATCATCTTCTTCTTCTTCTTTCCAACTTTGCTCTGTGCTGCGCGCGTCTGCGCGCGTCACCCCCCCCGAAAAGAAAGAAAGAAAGAAGACTCTCTCTCTCTCTGACCCGAAATCTTTATAAGAGATGACCAAAGCGAATATATGTATACGACGAGAAGAAGAAGAAGAAGAAGAAGAAGAACACGCTCATCTCTGCGCGCTTTTTAGCAATCCCGAAAAGTAGTTTTAGGGTTTAGGGTTTAGGGTTTATGAGTGCACTTTTTGTAAACCCTAAACACTGCTTTTGTGTAATCCAAAGAGAGTGCATCTGATGTGCTTTAGAGAGAAAGAGTGACACATATATCGCGAACATAAACGCGCCCAAAAGAAGCGAAAACGCAAAAGAGAGACGACCCCGCCGGGGGGGCGTTTACTTTGTGCGCGCTATCGTGTGCAAGAAAAGATTTAAGAGAAAAGAGAGAGAGAGAGATAAAAAGAATGAACGACTTTACATCATCATCCATCTCCGTCTCCGCCAAACGACGAGCGTCGACGCTTTTCGTCTTTGTATGTTTCATCGCGCTCCTCGCGCTCGAGACGTTCGTTTACTCTCCTTCTTCTTCTCCTTCTTCTTCTTCGTATTCTTCTTCTCTCGACGTCGGAGGAGGCGGAGGAGAAGAAGAGGAAGGGTACACTTTCGGCGCCGGAAGGGAAAGCGGGAAGACGGAAGATGATGGATGGGAGGCAGCATCGAACCCTAAACCATCCTCGTTTTTAGGAGAAGAGTCTCTGCTCGCGCCGGCGCCGAAAGAGAAGCTGACGCAAAACAAAGTGAGCGAGTACCCGACGTGCGAAGGAGTAGGAGAAGGAGAAGAAGAATTTGAAGAGGAAGAGTTTGTTGGTGGTGGAGAAGAGACACAACAGATTGACCGGCGGCGGACGACGGCGCGCGCCGTCGCGCGCGTGAAGAAGGCGCGGCGGTTTACGAAACCGTTCAAATACGCGACGTATTTTTGCGACGTTTGGCCAAAGGACGTGTACGAGAATTTGACGAAGCATTGGCCTCCGATGGAGGCGTTTTCGAATTACGCGAGTAAAAGTAAGAGTTGTCGAGCGTTTGGGTGTCGGTACGCGATGGATATCGGGGCGATTTTGAAGCGAAACGGAAAGGCGGGGAAGAAGTGGAGGGAACACGAGGAGGCGAGGGCGACGTGGCAGCTTTTGAACGACGTCGTGTTCAGCAAAACGTTCGAGGAGGCGCTTTTTGAGAAGCTCGGGGTGAAGAGTAGCAAGGTGAAACGACGAGAGATTCGAATATTTTCGGACGATAGCGGACAGAGCAACGGTCGCGTGCACACGGACATGGACGCGATGAAAGTCGCGACGATGATGCTGTACGTCACGGACAGAACAGATCCGATGTGGGATTACGGGACGTGCTTGCACACCACCGACCAGTGGAAGAAACGGAAGAAGATGAAACTCAGCGAAGGAGGTCGACCAGGGAGAGGCGACGGCGAGAGTCCGTGCGAGGTTAAATTCAGATACTTACCGAACACCGGGTACGCGTTTCGAGTCTCGAGAGATAGTTGGCACTCGGCGCCGAACTCGAACATCAAGCACTGGAAAGGGATCCCGAGGAATAGCATTCTCGTCAACTGGTATTGAAGAAAACAAAATAAACGATAATAATAATGATGATGATAAAAAATGATTATGAGTACGTATAAAGCTTTTGTTTGTCCGAAAAACCCGTGTTCACATATCCTAAATATCAAAAGTAAGCGTAAAAAAAGCTTTGAAGCCGCGCCCCCTTACCTCAAAATTTCGGGCGCGACCCGAACGAATCAAAAGATGACGACGACGTCCGTAAAGAAGAAGAAGACGAAGAAGAAGACGACGACGACGAGTGACGAGAGCAAAGCGAGAAGCGGACGCGTCCAAAGCGTCGCTTTTTACGTCAAAGCCACCACGTTGAGCGTGTTTTTTTTCCTTTTCGCATCGTCCGGATTTTTGTCGTCGAGAAATTGGAGCGCGTCGTCGTCGTCGTCGTCGTCGTCGTCGTCGTCGTCGTCTCTCGCGCGTCGTGGCGGCGGCGGCAGCGATGGCGGCGGCGGCGGCGGCGTCGTTTTGGGCGCCGCGGCGGCGGCGTCGAGGTCTTTTTTTTTCCCAGGAGACGGCGAAAGCGACGAGGAGGAGGACGGAGAAGAAGAAGAAGAAGAAAGAAGAAGAAGAAAGCTTTTGACGTCCAAGTTTGCACGCGTCGAGAGCGGATTGACGAATAAAGTGAAAAATCAACAGCTCTCGGACTCGTTGAAAAGCAACGCAGCGAATATTGGGCACAAAACTGATTCGTACGCGCAAAAGAAAGCGGGTTTGGAGAGTCGCGCGACAGTCGCGAAAAGTCTCAAAGGCGCGCGCCTCGCGGCGAACGCGAAGAGAAAGAACGAAGCGATTCGCGAAGGTCAGAACGCGGTCGGCTTGGCCATGGCGGCGGCGAAGGAGAAGAAGCGCGGCGTTCTTTCGAACATGGAGGATTTCAAGAAGATGAAGGAGAAAGAGCGGGAAGAGAAGAGCCAACGCGTGGAAGCACGCGTTGGCGCGATGAAAAGCAAGTTGAAAGACAGGGCCGACGAGGCTCTGAGAAAGAAGAAAATAAAGGATTTAGAAAATACTTTACATCACAAACGTGTGGTCGGAAAGTGGGCAGAGGCAGCCGATAAAGTGGTGGCAGAAGAAAAAGAGGAAGCGAAAAGGAAGAAAGAAGAGTTGAAGAAGGAGCAAGAAGAAAAAAGAAAGGAGAAGGCGAAGAAGACGTGGAGCAAAATGTCGACGGCGATGGACGCTGTCAAACAGTTTAAAGAAATTGAAGAAGACGAAGATCCCCAAGTAGAAATGGACGGAGGATGTTGCAGCTGAACGTGGTTGTTGAACGTTCTCGCGTTAACTCGTGTTTTTTTTTCATGTGTCTTAATTATTTTAACATGTACATGCTACGAAGATATAATTTATAAACCCGTTAACCAAATATTGGTACCTTCGGTGGCTATTTTTTTTTATATACACCCCACACACTCAGGTGCTCTTAATAAAAGATTTCTTGTCGAAGCGTTCACAACACTCCTTCTCCGGATGTGCCGTAATCGTTTCGCGAATATTCCGTCGAACCTAGAGGCTCTAAAACTTCGAGTTCAGCGAATCCGGCGCTTTCCTTCGCCGAATCGTTTTCGTTGCCTTTCGTCGCTTTCTTGAATACAATAGCGGCGCCGCACGAAAGCATTGCCAAAAATGCCGCCGCATAGACGTTCATCGGGATGTTCCCAAAACGTTTCGACTGCAAATGGGCACTGCCAAGGTTACTCGAGCTCGTATTAACACCAGATGATTTCTTTGTTGTACTTCCCAATAGCGCCGTGCTCGTGCTCGATGAGTCGCACATTATTTCCTCCGTGAACGTGTGCTCAGACGCCGTGTTCCCCCCGTCGTCTGTCACGTGACCACTTTTTATCGTCACGGTGTATTTACCAGCCAACGCGTTCGACGAAGCCGCGGAAGAGATTGGTACGGTCATCATCCAAGTGTTTCGTCCGTTGACGTCTTGCGTGAGACATTCAAAATCGTAATGGGATACCAAAATGTTGTCGCTGACCGCGTTGATATCCTCGGAATCGTCCACGGCGTTTCCGTCGCAATCGGTCGTTCTCGTGACGGAGTACGCCATGTCCGTATCCGATAAATACGGGCACGTTATTGGTTCGGAAAAGTCAACGAGAACCATGTTCTCGTATACTTCTCTAGCAATCGGTCGTGGTGCTTTCGTGTCTGCGATGAGATTCAAATTCTCGTCCGTCACCGAGCCTCGAGATTCTGATCCGGCGAAAGAATCATACCCTGAGCAAAACACCTTCGCTCTGATTTCCCACGGACCTTCTTTCAAGCCGTTCAAAAAGTACTGACGATTCAAGTTCCACTTTTGCGAGCACCCAACCCCGCGAGACGTCGAGCACGAAGCCAGATCGACGTCTTCAATGTCGTATGTAAAGATATCGCTCGATTCTTCCAAAACATCCGAGTCAGGATCAAACGCGGTCCAAACCGTGTTGTCGCTGTTCCACGTTCCAGGTTCCCAAGCGTTGATCCACTCGCCAACGCCCGGTCGACGAAACTGGATTCTCACGTATTCGACGTTAGGATGTACCAAATGATTCGTTCCAGACTTGTCGCCGTCGATTTCATCAGCCGACCACAAGTTCATCGGGTCCGGGTTCGTCACCGTCACGTTCAAGTATTCCGACGACGTCGAGGAGGCTGTGTAGTCTGCGTACTCGCTCCACGTTTCAAACGACCACGTCACCGGAGGACAAACGCGTTCCCACTCAACTTCACCGGTACCATCAAAGGCAGCTGTCGTGCTGATGGGGTCGCGGTATAGCTGCGCTGATGACAGGTAATACTCGCACTCACTGACAAGTTCCAAGGCCAAACCGGAATACGAGTTGGACTCGGCACCCTTATCGACGCGAAGCGTCATCACAGAATTGACCAAATCGCCGTTGTCATCAGTAGAGGGAACATCGTTGAGACTATACATCCCGCCGAACGCTGGAATTGCAGCTCCACCGTTAATGGTCACAGACAAATCTTTCGTGTTTCCGCCGACGCTTCCTGAGTACGAATCATCCGTAGCCATGACCAATCCAAGCGAAAGACCCTCCCGATACGGCGACTCGTTCGTGATGGTGACATCGTACAGAGCGCTCGTCCCGGGGAGTATGTGATACGTGTTATCGAACCCTTTTGCCCTGGTCACGGAGAGAGATATGCCGCTTTCTCTCCACATGGTGTTTGGCTCTCCGGGACATTTGGTCGCACCTCCAACCGTGCGAAATATGGGCGTTCCAAAGCGCGTGTCAAATTTGATCTCGACAACAAATTTATCGCCTTGATCACCGTCCCCTAAAGCGTACGTGACTTCCATGTCTCCATACTTGTTCCAAGCCATCGCGCGCTCGAGACTCGCTGCTCTGCCCTTTGTATTGAATATATCGACGTTACTTTCGGCTAAACCAACAGTTACAGAATTTATCGACGTCTCCGTGACAGATCCTTCGGCTTCAATCGACCACGTCCATCCAGCGTCGTCTATCCCGCTCGATATGGAAGTCGAAAACTCTAAAACTTGTCCGCCCCCATTAAAGGTCAAATAGTGTTTGGGGTAACTCGTGCTATCTTCTGACGCTTCTTGACCAAACACTGGGACCCCTTGAGGATCATTCTCCGCACTGTCGGTATTTTCCTCAAATCCAAACTTTGAGCTCGCTCCAAACAAGGAAGCGTCGATCATGCTCATACTTTTCATCGCATCTGCTATGCTGCTTGTACCAGTAATACTCATCGATGGCTCCAAGCCGTAATCTCTTGCAGAATCTATCGTCTGACTGTTCATACCGCGCGTGAAAAGAGAGGTGTCTTCGCTTTGCGTGTTGAAGAGAGAATTTTCACCCGTCGCATACTTTGAATAATACGAGTGCACGTAGTCCTCAGAACTTGGTTCATAGTCATCCACGAGTTCTTGAAACGTGGATTCTTCGTTCCACACCGTTTCTACTTTAGTAAAATCTTCATTGATATCTTCCCACGTTTCCTGTACGCCGGTAAAATCATCTAAAAACGACTGATCTAATGCTGTGACTGCCTCCTTAAATTCCTCGATGGGTTCATTGAGCACACTTGAGGCGAACAAACCATCTGAGCTGTCCGTCAGCGGCTTACCATACTTATCATAACTATCCTGTGCGTCGCCGTACTTTTCATCTCTATCATCGCCATCTTCCAACTCGGGATTAAAATCTGGAGACGCCCACGCCAAAGTATTCGTCCAATCGGTAATCGCAGTCTCGAGGCGCTCGATCCATATCGCCTTGATTTGGTCAGCAGTGAACTCTAGGCTACTTAGTTCGACATCTACCGCGTTGTTTGTATCTAAAGGAGAAGGAGGAGGAGTAGGTGGTGGAGGTGGGGAAGGAGGATTTGGGGTAAAACTCCACGGAGAAGGTGGTGGGGAAGGAGGAGAAGGAGGAGGAGGAGGAGAAGGTGGAGGAGAAGGCGGAGGGTACGGGGGCCATACCTCATCAACACTAGTCGAAGTGTCACCGAGCGTCTCTTTCAAATCCTCCAACTCGGGTATGATCTTGTCCTCGATTGTGAACACATCGACGAAATAACTCGTCGGTTGTCTCGGAAACCACGTGATTTGCTCGGTAATCGTCAAGCATTCTGTAGTACTCGAGTCAAGATCGAGCGTGTCCGTGCGCACATACACGATTTCAAAACCTCCGCCAAGAATGACATCACCGGGACGCCCTGGCATGCCGGGATCTTGCGAAGACATCAGATTGCGTCCAAGAGTCATTGAAAAGTCCCATCCGTTGTCGCCCGAAAGCGAGACGGTGACTTCTGGTCCGACTACTTCTTTGCTACCTCCTATAGAAACGCCAACACCCAACGCGGAAGGTTTCTTATCCCCATCTTTCGTAATTTCCAATTCTCCGTTGAAATAACCACTACCAACCGAAATACCTTTTTCAAACGCAATGCTCGGATTAAAAGAAGCCCCGGCACAGAAATCGTCGTCAGATAAGGTGGCTGCTGTAGTATTTGCCAACTCTAATTCCATGTTCACGTTCGTACCGAGCGAAATCGTTGCGTATGAGTCACCTCCCGGCGGGTCGTGAACTACAGTATACACCAAACCCCGGATAGGTGCTGTGGTATAAAACTTTGCATCAGTGACGTACCGCGAGTTGCTGGTTGTACTTTCTCCTCGAACTTTGTTGCGAAGCACAACAAGCTCGCGATCGATGTTCAGCGTCGTTTCTGTCCAGCCGTCGTTGCGAATCACTTGGAAAGATAATTCGCGCCTGTACGGAGAGACGAGGTTTGGTTTAGAGTCAGAGGGGGCAGAGACCGTGAAATAGTCCACTTCTGAAGAACTGTCCGGAGTCCACTTCAACAAGCCGCTGGTCGAGTCAACATTCGTTGAGTAACACGAATCCGCGGCGACGTTCGAAGAATGACAAGGATTTTCGGAAACTCGAGAGTCCGCATCGTTCGTCACTCGAACAGAAATTCCCAGATCGCCGTTCGTTGCGGAAGAAAACGTAGAACAGTAATCATAATTGTCTTCCCCAATAAGATGCGCTTCGAATAATTCTAACCAAACGTATTTTGTATCGACTACGGAATACTTGGTACTTGAAGATGCGCCGATGAGATGGTGTTCTTTCAAAGTCGTGCTGGTTGATCCATCGTCACTCAACATGCATGTTTCGCTAGCGTCGATAGCAGCGTAAGATTCAGAAGAACTGTAACCGCTGCTGTCAGAATATATTGTCGGGATCGCGCACAACATGCCGTGGAATTCATACGCGGCGCTTTCGTATTCGCTGACAAGAAATCCGAGCGTGCGCACGAGCAAATCTCTGTCGCGGAAGTAGGACAAAATATCTGAGGCCATAGACGTGCACGTCGCTCCAGTTTTATCGCCAGAGAACGAGTTTTCATCGAAAGACGAGAGATCTGGAGCGCTGTCGAGCTGAATGTAGTAATCCATCGCCGCGTATGGCCAATATCGCTCATAAGAAGTGTCATCGCCTGGGTTGACAAAAGTCCAATCAGTGTCCGTTGCATATCTACTTTTGGTGACAGTCGATCCAGTGATAGTCGCCGAAGAAACGGTGAATGCCGCACCGCAACCATTCGCGGGCGTGATCAACATCGTATAATCCTCGTAAGCTACTCCGCAAGCGCCAGCGTACAAGTTAATGTCAATTGTTCTAGTGGTAACATCTTGAAATACAATATATTCGCCACCGGCAATTGCTTCAAGCTCGACATAGCTGTTCGTCTGAATCGGGGAGTCATTCGTACTCACAGACAAGGGAGAACTGAGATCTTCAGCGACGCATCCATCCGATATGTCAGTACCCGCGTAGCAAATGTCGTGACCGTCGTAACTCACGGCAAAGAGAACAGTTTCACCTGGCGTTATCGCGATGTCGAACATACCGAGCTCATCAGCTGTATACTCGATCGGTTCCTCGTATTCGCATTCGTTGAATGCATTGCATGATTTCGTGTAAGTCTTTATCGTCGCATACGCGAGTCCGCATATGACATCTTGAGTGCGATTACCCGGGAATCGCACGATTCCGGAAACTGTCACCACGGTGTTATCTTCCATGATTGACGTGCCGACACCAAGATGTTGCATAGATATCTTGACTTCGGATTGTTCAGTGTAGATGCCCTCGTCTTCAACATTAAAGATGTGAACAACGTCCGTGAGTTGCTCCGTAGCGCGAACAGTCAGATTGGCCACTGACGACGGAAAATACGTCGAAAGAAGAGCATCAAATCCGGAAGTTTTCGCAGAATCTGCGTCTTCATTGAACACGATTTGCACCGCGTTTGCAGAGGTTCTCCCGACGAGAGGAATGAAAGCAGACTTCGTTTCGGTAGCATCGGTGACACCCAAGGTTACCGGTCCGCCATCGTCATCCGCAGAACTATCCGGAGAAGCTAAGGAAAAAGAAGAAAACGTCGCCGTCATATTTTCGTACCAAGTTTGCCACAAGGTGTTTGAAATAGGCATGGTGGTATCCGCGTTCGGAGCGAGCGCGATGGCGAGGTACTCGGCGTTTAAATAAAGGTCAATCTTCTGTATTCCCCACGACTCATCCGTGCCGGCGCTGTTCAAATTGGTCGTGATTTTTAGAGTCAGAGACGAGCTCGTGTGCGCAAACGTAAAGCTCACAGAGTTTATGTTATCCTTCCAAGAGGATTTGGAAGATGCGCCACACACGTTGGTGCTCCCATCCGTTAAGTAAAGCGTGTTCGACGTATACACGAGCACGTCGTCGGCGTAGACGTAGAATCTCTCGTTATCCCACGAATCGATTTGAACGAAATCGAGAAGTACGGTCACATCTGTGTGCGCAGAAAGATCAGTGAATGCTTTCTGCACAGAGCTATCTTTCGCGAGAGTGTTGTACCCGCCTAATAGTGAGCCGAACGAGCCGCACGTCGTGCACGCGACTGTAGCGCCAGTCTCGTCTGTCCAACCACCATCCGAGGCGTACTCGTTGCACTGATCCTCGCTCTCTCCGAAATCAATAGAAACAGGGATTGAATAGTAATCGACATAAAAATCCGTCAAGTATTCAGTTTCTTGAAGCGAATACACCAACCAGGGTGTGCCTTTGATTTGGCCGTTATCAAACGCCGAAACCGCGGTCATGAATTCAGTCACGTCGAGACTGTCGTCGCCATTGTCGTCGAATAAATTCCATACGTCGTCCGGAACAACGACAAATGCATCCTCGTACGCCATCCTCGTTTGCGCGTAAGCTGCAAACTCTTCTTTGGATACGTGTGAGCTATCGTCGTCGTCAGCGTCCACAAATTCTGCCGGTGGTGGACTCGGTGGAGGTGATGGTGGTGGCGGCGGACTCGGTGGTGGCGGCGGACTCGGTGGAGGCGATGGTGGAGGCGATGGTGGTGGTGGTGGACTTGGTGGAGGCGGTGGACTTGGTGGAGGTGGAGGACTTGGTGGAGGCGGTGGACTTGGTGGTGGCGATGGTGGCGGTGGACTTGGTGGAGGCGATGGCGGCGGTGGACTTGGTGGTGGAATCGGCGGCGGTGGACTCGGACTCGGTGGTGGTGGGCTAGGTGGTGGCGGCGGTGGGCTCGGACTCGGCGGTGGTGGGCTCGGTG
>Ga0255778_10001553_pt1 | contig 20689 bp, 13 predicted proteins | sample 071ome_31_FD_179976 | JGI IMG/M metagenome (GOLD analysis project Ga0255778, IMG submission 179976) | Coastal salt marsh microbial communities from the Groves Creek Marsh, Skidaway Island, Georgia - 071405CT metaG (version 2) | ecosystem: Environmental > Aquatic > Marine > Intertidal zone >...
TTGTCTTTCTCTTCAGGTTCAACATAAACTTTCATTAACGCCAACAGGTCTTCGTGGGGTATCTTAATCCAGCCACTCTGGAAGTCATTAACACCGAACACAACTGTGTGCTCTTGATTGACCTCATCATACAGACTCCCTCCTGGAAATATGACCAACGGAAACTCAAGAACTCTGTGGTTGTTCTTCGACCCAGTCAGGATTGGTATTGTCGTGGACCTGGTTATCCTAAACGGAGGTTTGGCCTCAAAGGCATAAGCCCCCATGTAATATCTGTTTCGACTTCTCCACCAAGGAAGCGAGCTGTGGTAAAAGGCAAAATATTCATCTCCCACACGGACAGGATTACTTCCACCTCTTCGACGACCATAGACCCAAAGATCTTTAGGTAGATCCGTTACATATTCCTCCTGCGGACTGGCCGCAGAGTCACATCGAACTACGGTGTGAGGTTCTATGTTATAGATCATGTGCAGTTCCCCTTCGTGCATGAACCAAGTCCAGTTCTTCTCGTCACCCGTGTTGGACATGATGTCAATGCCATTGCCTCCATACTTAGGGTGATTGATCCCCAGTATCCTCCAGTTTTTATCCATGACAACCATGGCAAGATGTGCCTTGGTTAATCCTTGAATAAAGTTGGTGCATGTCAGGACCAGCTTGTTGCCTGTATCTAAGATACGTGGATCCTCCCATTGCTCGCGTTTTGACTTTCCAATAGGAAGATTAAGAGGCTTGACAGATCCCGGAACAACATCTGTGTCGTTTAGTAGGTATCTATCCAAAGTACTAAACGAATCATACGGAGGCTTCTTGTGATGGTTGATCTGGCAGTTCCTTACAATCAACCACCTTTGCCCGTCGAACTCGGTTATCGTTGGATTAAACAGAAGTCTGTTATCCTTGCCATAGGGTAGGTCAAATAGACCACACGGGAAATTTGTCTGCTCTTGGAACGGCGGTATATCGCGGTTGAAATGCTCCATGATCTGGTCGATACTCTCGTTATTTCTCGACATGACTTCCCTGAAGTATGTGACCGTGTCTTGGGCTGAGATAGACAGATTGTTTAGCTCATCGATCTTTGTGTTCAAGTCTTCCTGAAAGGTTTTAAGTTTGCTCTCAAGATCGAAGTATTGCTGGGCAGTTGGACTTAGCATGGACTTTATTTTTTGGACTATCCTAGTTTTCGATAAACCCCACATACGTTTGTAGTTTTGATCTCATCTATTTTTATGCATTTAAGTTCCAGAAGTCGCTGGGCTGTTTTAGTCGATACCCAGTCCTCGTCATCAAAGTAAATAATCCCCTTCGCAACAACACGGTCCACCCACATAGTGACATCCCTAGTAGAGTCCCACTGACTGTGGTTTCCGTCGATGTGCAAAATGTCTACGTTACCGTCAATCTCATAGAATGACTGGACCGTGGACATCTTCATCAGTTTGACGTAGGTGGATATTTCCAAAGACTCGCATGTAGAGACGCATTCATGGCGTATGGCATCGTAATCCACAGATTTCCACCATTCAGCGTTATCGCCATCATTATTTGCTGTGGCAGCTATGGCACTCCAAGTATCCACTCCGTAAACAACGCTTTTTGGATTACCTAATTTGGCCAAAGCAAGTCCAAAGGCTATCAGACTTCTACCAGCAAAAACCCCAAGCTCAACGCATCTGGTAGCCCTTTGCTTAATGACTGAATCAAATATATGGTTGGCCTTTGCAGGATCACACCATCCGTTCATTTTAGGGACGGCCTCAAGTAGTTTTGTCTTATAATCCATAAAAAAGAGGAGGCATACCAATGCCTCCTCCACTCAGCGTATTGAGTTATGTATTGTCAAACATTTATTTGTTCTGATTCCTGATGGTGTTCGCTGTCAGAGCGTCTTGAAGTCTCATCTGGTGCTCAGTCCGCATACGACTCAGTTCCATTTCATTCTGTGCGCGTTGCTGCTGGATAGCCATCTTCTGCTGGGCCTCTGCCTGTTTGATCTGAACCTTCGGATCCATTCCCTGCTGAACTTGCTGGGCCTGTTGCTGATCCTGCTGCATAGCTTGGAAGTTCTCAACCAAACCACCAAGTTCTTGCATTTGCTGTTGAAGTATTTCAAACCGTTGTGCGAGTTGCTGGAATTCATTCTGACGTAACGGGTCATTCTGCAACCTAGCCAAGTGTAGACCGGTATGCTGCAAAGCAGCCATCGCATACACAAGGATCTCATCAGAGTTTCCACCCTGCTGCAAGGATGCAAGTCCCTCGGCTACGGATGTCATATGCACACCCGCATGGACTACATCGTTCTGGGTGTCTGTGATGATAACTTCGTTTCCAACCCGCATGCTTGCGTTCTCCTGCGTGGCATCCCATTCATGATCCTTGAGCGTTGTGGCCATGCGATTACGTGGATTATAGCGATCTACCATGCTGAAACCAGCGGTCGATGCGATAAAGTCATCCATCAGGTTAACACGACCACCTTCTGGAAGTGAACCCGCGATAGATCCCAACAAAGACTGCAAGGTCTGCGTTCTGAGGAAGTGACTTCCCTGCCCGATGGTTCGTGTAGCACGAATAGTGCATGCCGCAAATATGTTGTCCGGTATACCCTGGGCGGCGAGTTTTTGTCTGAATATACGGGCAGCTTTGGCCGTCCCGCTTTGGCTGTTCAGTTTTCCGGTCAGAGCACGTCGGAATCTCTCCGCATACCAATTATCCAATTGCTCATAGTAGCGTTGGATGCCGGTCTTCGTCAGAACAGACTGTTGATTGACGTTGGCCGCTACCTCAAATGCAGTCCTTGGATTACCGCTAGGCTGCGCGACCTGCGGCCTGAACTGAGATAGATTGGACTGCAACTCCAGATCCATGGTTCTGGAAACACTCATGGCAGCTTCCATCGAGGAACCAATCTGGTTGAAGTTCATCGGCTCAAAGTTCGACTTCCAGACCGTAAACGGTCCCATCTGAACCATGCTGTCCGGTGTGGCAGATCCAGTCTGCTGGTTTCTGATATGCAGACTGGCCATGACAAAGGCATTATCGGCCAATGAATTGGTCAGTCGCTCTTTGGTATACAGAAACGGATACATGCGAACCCCAATGCCCTTGATGGAGTGATACGTTCCATCACCCCTGTCGAGCATGAATGGGCATACGATCTGATTCCAGTTCTTGTATTTACGAACCTTCTTATAAAGGAACCCAAAGTCATGATCCAAGTTCACCCAGATCTCCGTAATACCTCCCTCGGGATTATCCTTGTTTGGGAATTCACGGAACAACAGCCGTGCTACATTTATCACTTGATCAGGGCTTGTGTATTCCAGGTCATTGTTTCGGATCGCTTGCTGCTGACGTTCCCAGTCTTTAGGATAAATGGCAAACTCATCGGTTGCCCGTAAGATGGATTGCCGAACAGCGTCCACGTCCCAACCAACTTTGGATGCTGCCTCCGGGTTGTTGATGTATTTGTAAAGTTCCGCTGGGGTGAATACCTCGCGCACAACACACTTTGTCCATCGGTTCAAGTCAGATGGTTCGTTGTCGGCAAGGAGAACCCTGTCGTGCTTCTTCGGGTAGGTTACCCAGTCGTCCTCCCGCTCCCAGATCACTGGACCGGATCCATACAGGACCATGTCATGTTGACTGAGTTGTATGCCGTAATCCAAACACGGATCCTGTTTCTGTAGATCATCGAACTCTTTAGTCAGGATCTTACCCCATTCATGATCCATGTCTGGGTTACCGGATTCGCAAGTAATCGTAGCGTAAGACGGAACCTCTGCGAACAAGTCATAATACGCAGTCAGAGAAGTTTGAAGGAACGACAACGCCTGACCACTATTGAAGTTGGACCGATACTTCTGACCCGCCTTGGCAAGGGCATGGGAGGAGTAGGGAGGGTTTCCGTCAACCAAACCCTTTACCCTGGCGTTTCGCTCAAGGCGTTTGTCGTTCTGGTCGATGATGTCTTCCGCGATTTGACGCGCCACAATCGGGTCCGTCACTCTGGTGGAAGGGACCGATCCGTTCTCATTTAAATTCAGTAAATCTTCGTTCATATAATATCCTCCCACTTGTTTAATGGACACTTCTCCGATGCGACCTGCAACTTTAACCCAGTGCAACCGCATGAACCGCATCTACCCATACCAAAAGATGCCTCCCCATTCCAGAGAGAACATCCCTCACATATTTCTCGTCTAGAAAGAAGCTGTTCCTCAGTCACCAACTTAAACCCTGACATAGTGAAGTTCTTCAGGGCTGCTCCAGCACGGATTAGAAGTTCTGCCTTGGTTGGTGGGCTGTAGTCAAAGCATCGTATAGCCGCATCCGTTGGATTAAGGCTCTTGCATATCTGATCCATGACAAGTATATGCAGGTCTTTCGGTGGAGTCTTTTTGCTGGCGAAGTATGCTTGGCGAATAGCCTCAACGGTTCGCTGCAAAGTTGTGTCTCGGAACTCAACACCGTCCTCGTCTGTATACCTCCACCCACCGGGAGGAGTCATCGAACTGTCAGATATAGCTTGCATAGTCTAAAGTGGAGCATCCAAGTGATCGAACTCGTCCCCAATGTCATCGTAAATTTCGTATACGGCCTCAAGAACGTCGTCCTTGTCCTGCTCACTAACATGATCGGCTATGTATACACCAATCCCAGAGCGTTTTGCAACCTCGGTCAGAATCACCGTGCAGTCCGCAATGTCAGGGGACATGCCATACACTGACTTCATGTCACGCTTTGTTTGCAGTTTGAGTTTACGACGTTCGTCGTCAAACTCACGCGAACAGAATTCTTTGGCCGTCCAAGGGTCAATGCCCCTTAGCTGACCGGCCTGTAAATACTCACGGGCAGTAAACCAAAGCTCAGTCACCCTACGATCATATACCTCTTTGGCAGGTCTCATGTCCTCGCTCGATACAGGTAAATCACTGGGTGCGCCACCGAACTCAACGCGAATAATTCTAGGAGACCACTGCTTGGCCAAGATGTCTGCCAAACCACCACCTTCACCACTGGCATCTATCCCAAAATCCTCTGGTCGGCACCCACGCTCCTGACACTTGGACTGGATCATCTCAGCCAACTGAAAGTGGACAGGCTCGCTGGAAGACGCATCTATCTCAAGCTCCTCAAACAACTCCAGCTCAATACCAGGCTTACCACTATCAGTGATACCACAAACCGCAAACCTTAAAACAGCACGGTCACCCCCACCGAATGCAGGGTCACACGCACCGATGACTTTGATCTCACGACGAAACATATAGCCCAAGTGCGCTTGCATCTTGGCCAGTAAGGTCTCGTTGAAGACAGTCTTGAGAACACCACTTGGTGCCCAAAACCCCCGGTAGAACTTCCAGAACAACGGAGACTCAGGACCATACTTTCTACGAGCACCATCAAGCTGATGCTCCGTCATCAAATACTTGTAGGTCGTTTTACCGAGGATAATATTGGGAGACTTCTCAGCATCAAACCGGAGGCAGTAGCCAGGCTGTCCGTTTAATTGGATATTCGTTTCCCAGTCCTCCGTCTCAACACCCACAGAAGCCCATCCGTCTTTGGGTTCGCTGAACTTCCCGTGGGGGTCGTAGTGACTGTTTGGGTTTCCGATGACGAGCATCTGGAATTTTTCGCAACCTGCATAAAGGTTCGCGGTTGCATCAAAAATGGCTTGGGGAGTGTCCGTAGCTTCATCGATTACTATTAGCACCCTACTTGTGTGGATCCCTTGGATATGACCCACTGCGGCTGCTGTGTTGCCGTCCTTTACGGCTAGACCAAAGATTGCGTTCTTTTCGTCGCCCTTGACCGCTTGCCATACAGTCTTGGAATCAACCATGTTCCCCGGTGGATTCCATTCCATTGACGTATAGAGTTTCTGGATCTCGCTCCACATACGCTTGCGAAGCATTCCTTTGGTAGTGGAAGTAAGCACTGCGGCACTGACATCCGGTTGGCAGATCCACCAAACCGTGGCGTAGAGTGCTCCAGCAAAAGTCTTACCTGATGCCGCACATCCAGTCCAACTCACGAAGTCATTATCACAAAGTGACTGAATCGCTTTCTCAAGCCACATGTTCCATTCGATCTTCGGCCACATGATGGAGACGATGTTCCTGAAGTTATCGAAGCGAGTGCATCGTGCTTTCTGAAGACCTTTATACGCCACGAACGACAACATCTCATAGTGGAGCTGTGTCAGTCCCTGGATCTTATCGTAGCCGTATGTGCGAAGTTCGTAGTCCTTGGACTCATCCAGTCGCTTGATCAAGTCTCCCATGGCAGTGCTGTTGGCTATCTGCCTCTTTCTGGCATCCAGCTTCTCCTGCGCCGCCTTTTTGGAGAGTGCTTTGGCCATGGGTTATTGCGGGGCTGGTTCTGGCTGTGGAGCCTCTGAACCCATTAAATAATCTGGCATCGAAGAATCTGGTATTAAATAATCTGGCAATACGTCACTCAATAACTTTATCGCGGATGCTCTGTCATCGCCAGAAGATGTCCGTAGAGCTTCACCAAATTGCGGCGTAAGAAAGTATAAATAGGCAAGGTTATCCCACTTAGGAGAGGTTGCACGTAAGGGCTTCAAAGCTTGCTCCTTAAATAGTGGACTTGTCAGAAGCTGGGAAGCTACCCAATATCTGGCTCGCGTGCCGAGTTTACTGAACTTAGTTTCTACGACGGCAGCTATATCTTCGCCTTTTGACAACGAAGCTCCTGGATTACCAGCCTTTTGACGTGCAACTTCTCCTCGGCGTAAATACGTCTCAAAGTCAGTCACTAATCTATAGGTATCATCCCCCAACAGTAAACGCAATTTGCCCTCAATGCCTCTTTTGGACAGGGCTTCGGACAAGGCACTTCCACTGATAGCAGAATCTTTTATATCCATCTTTTGTTCTATGGCACGTTGTGTGGCTGCATAGTTAGAACGTCGGAATATCTCCTCTAGGCTTAACTGAGATAATTGTTGTTTTTCTTCCCCAGAAAGATTGTTCAATATAAATCGAATGTCTGACTCGGAACCTTGATCGAGCAAAGTCTTAACAAAAGTGTCATCTGGGTAAGCACTTTCTAACTGCTCAAGTGATATTACCCCTCCTTTTTCACGGAGAGGTTTTACCAGTTTCTCAGAAAAAGTTGTGGAAGCCTCAATAGATTTAGATGCAGCGTCGTACATCTTAGCCTGTAACTCAGAAGGAGGAGGTCCGGGCTTTGATTTTCTTCCTGCCATTTCCGTCCAAGTTATCCAGTCGTTAAATAGAGACTTAGGTATATAGATAGATTCGTTTAACCAATCCTTTGGTCTGAGTTTATCTAAAAACTGAATAGTATCCTCATACGACTTCCCTAGAAGATCTTTACGTGTAGACTCTGGCAAACGTGCTAGTTTTTGCTGAAACTGAATTAGGTCAAGCGTTCCTCCAACCCCAGAGTCGGCCACAATTTTATCCAGCATTGATCGCTTAACTTTAGACCAAACTTTTGGATAATCTTTTGAGAACAACTTTAACGATTTGTAATCATCAGGATTCTTTATCAACTGACCAATGATCTCGTTATCAGGCATCCTGACTCTTCCGTCAGCAGTAAAATTGAACAACTTTCTAGCCCCAGAAGTCTGAAACTTTTCAATGTTATTGGCATAGAAAGAATTAGCTTCTTTCATTAATTTCCTGACAGAAGGATCTTTGATCCTATCGGCAGCTAGGTCTAACTCTTTATCCAAAGCTGCCTTCAACTTATTTAGTCTGAATTGTTCTTTTTTAGCGAAAGGTTTTTCGATCAAAGATCCTATGTCATCATTTAACTCTTTACGGACTAAATCTGCCGTCTCGATAGACATGCCTTGGGAGGCTTCGTTAAAAATAGTAGAATATTTTGCATAAAAACCCTCCAGAAGAGGTGTCAAGACACGCTCCTCTACCCCATCAGATTCAATAGATTCTACGACTTGGCGATTAAAAAGACCGGACGGATCCACTTCGTAGCCTAGCTCTTCGGTTCTACGAGTTACAATCTGCTTTACTTTTGCCGGTTTTATAAAGGAATTAAGCAAAGACAGAGGTCCGTCTGATTTAACTATCTGGTCATACTCTGTTAAACCAGTCCCTGGTATAATCTCTGGACTCTTCCTAGCAAGATCTCGGATGCGGTTGTTTACTTGCCCGTAAAGATCATCTCGTTTTTTTCTAAACGTAGACCTAACTCCGTTAACAAAATTCCGCAAAACTTTCCCTGGGTCCACTAATTTGGACCCAAGACCTTGCTTATAAGTCTGTTTACTAAGCCCTTCTAATACATCCTCTATAGCGGTATCGATGACTTGCTTTTTGGCATCAATGGCTGCGTCGTCCAATTCACTAAGCCGTTTCCACATAGCCACAGTTGCGGTTTCTACGGGATCTACTGTAGCTGGGTCTATGCCCTTAGACGGAAAAGACGATAACGCCTCAAGAATCGTATACTTAAGTTCTCTAGATCTTTGGAGAGCTTCTGCTAAAACTCCACCACCGCCTTGATCGGATACGTAGCGTTCAAACGATAACAAACGAGCATCATTTGTAAGTTCACCAACACTCAAGATATCTTCAACAGGAACACCTAACTGTTCCGACAAGTTGTCCAATGACTCTTTGAGTCTTGCCAACCTCTCTTCATACCCTGGTATTTTTTTGAAGTAAGAAGTCGCTGATTGAATTGGGCTGGTAGTGATTTTAAGCAGTTTACCTATCCCAGCTAATCCTCCTGCGGCAATTGACTCTACCGCAGCTTCAGAAAAAGATTGCTTCAGATCACCTACATAATCTAAAGGCAAATCTAGCGTCTCTCTAGCCCCACTTAACTGAGCCATTCTAGTGGCAAACGTACCACCCCCGGAAGCTAAAGCAGTTCCCGCAAACTGTCCCAACCCTTTAGGGGCAAATGACACTAATCGTGGGAACGCCGCCGAACCAAGTTTTACGGTTCCTCCAGAACCTAGCATGGTAAGCGCGTCAGAGACTAAATCCTGAAGATCATTTGCGTTTAATGCAGGGGAATCCAAAAGGATATCCTCTACATTCCCTTGAGGATTTTTAAAAGGGACTATGACTCTTCCCATATCAGCGACCCTAACCGGATGCTTTTCTGGGTCCAGCCCTTGGGCTTTTACGAAAGAAGTAAGTGCTTTCGCTTTACTTTCTGCTGTAGGAAGAGTACTCAACTGCATCCTAAGCGTTGAAGGATTTACCGTTTGCAGTCTGGGCTGTATAGTTTCAATTTTACCTGTAGCAAACCCAGCGGGAGGTGCTCCAGCAGGGACTTCAAACACAGAAGTGAAGCGATCTAAGAATCCACCAAAACCTTCTTTAGGTAAGGACGGTCCTATCTCTTTCTCGGTTTTAAGAGGAACTCCTACACGGGTGTATTTATCCTTAAACTGTTTCTCCCTAGCTGCAATATCCTCAGCAAAAACTCCTGGTGGAGGTGCGCCAGGAGAAACACCTATAGTCGGAACTCTAGGCTTTATGTCTTCGTCCCTTACTTGTCTAGCCAAATCAGCAAGCGTCAATGGCTGGGCGGTCTCCTGGACAGAAGGCTGAGGCGTCGGTTCAGGTATTGCTTGTTGGGACGGAGCTTCCATTCCCACTGGAGCCTCAATAGGAGCCTCAATAGGAGCCTCAATAGGAGCCTCAATAGGAGCCTCAATAGGAGCCTCAACAGGAGCCTCAACAGGAGCAGAGGTAGACTCCTCCAGTGCCTGAGATGTAGCTGGCATCTCCGGAGCTGTTCTTAGAATTTCACCTACTGTTCTGCCCCCAGTTATGCGATCAACCTTTTCGACATCAATAAGTTGATCAGAGCTAAGAGAACGAATCTCAGATATTACACTTTTAGGTATTGGCATGGTCTATTATTCAGTCTCTGACAAAGTTTCTAGATACCGAATGTATGGCTCCCTTTGGGCGTCAGAAAATCCGTTATCCTGCAATGCAGTAAACAAGTCTAGAATTTGCTGACGTGCAACATTTGTATCTGTTTGAGCGTCTATGGAACTTATAGCCTCCCGAATAGCTTCATCCACTAACCCAGGTCTAAAATTTAATCTACCTGCTGTAGCTGCAAGCTTCCCTACTCTAGCAGCTCCAAGATCTGACACTAGACTACTTAACGTGTTTGTTCTGCTACGGTTAAGTAGATACCTAAGAGATATAGTCCCCTCCAGTTGATTTAAGACACTCATTACTTTCCCAGGACTGTCCGTTAAGGATAGTTGTGGGATGTTATTCTCCAAAATCTTAGCATCTTTGTCGGTCAACCTAGCTAAACTACCACCTCCTAGAGAGGTAAGGGCTTCAGTTTTAAGCGTATTAAAAGCATTTTCAATTTGAATCCGAGTTGCATTTTGAGGCAAATCCACTAATGGCCTCAATACTTCCTTCAAAGCATTGAGTCCCCCTGAGATTTCACCAGTGCTACCTACTAGATTTGGATTACTAGCCACTAGTGATCTAGCTTGGTCAATCGTACTAAATAACTTTTCAGAAGCTTCAATAGCCTCGGCTCTATCGGATTCTTCTTGTTTAGAAAGTTCAGGCTTGGATCCACTAAGGATTTCTTCACGTATAGTCACATTACCTTCAGGGCTGACTTCCACTACCTGACCTTTCGTTTCAGTGTTCTTTTTAATCGAAGCCAACACTAATTGAGCAGAACCCTCTGCGCCCCTAGCACGGTAGGTATCGTAATCAGAAACCATTGCACCGATATTGGATATAGGTTTGCCAAAATATACCTCCACCAACCTCTGCGCTTCGGGAGGGGTAAGCGCATTCAATTCCTCGGCAGGTAACGAATTAGAAAGATACTTCTTGTTTCTATCAAATTTAATAAACTCTTCGGCATCATAGGTGTCATTTAGATCGTTAAGAACAGCGTTAAACTGCACTTGCTGCGGTACAGGGAGACCTTTAGCTTGTTTTCTAAGTTCAGGAATTTCACCAAACTTACCAAGTGAAATAGCTGACTGCGCCTTATAAGTTAAATCAGAAAACAATATGGAATTGTCTTTTTCAGCCTCTGCTTCAGAGGCTTCCTTGTTCTTCTCGTAAAAGGCCTTCGCATCAAGTGCTTTTTGACGATCCTGCTGGATCTTATAATCCAAAGCCTGATTCGCAGCCCGAAGCTTAAGTTCCTCCTGTGCCAAACGAGTAGACGCAGGAGTAGCAGCTTTGGTAATGCCTTGCAGAATAGTGCGCCCAAGACTAGGAACGGATTCCCCAGGCTTAAGCTTACCCTGTCGGGCGCGTTCCATCAGGGAACGACGTTCTGCACCGGCTTCCATGCCAACGCCCATGCTTTCAAAAAAGCCTAAAAATGGATTGTCTTCTGCCATACTACTTACCTCCTCCAAAACCTAAATTCCCCATAAACCTCCCCATAAAACTATTGAAGCCACCGCCACCGCCACCGCCACCGCTTCCCGGCCATTGGTAGCTTGAACTATCAACCCTGTACGAGGATGGAGCATATCTACGAGGACCATACTCCCCCCCATTGAATAATTCGCCTCCAGCGGCTTGCCCCGCTTGAGCTCCTTGCGGTCCTCCAAAGAAAGCTCCTATAGCAGACCCAGCTACCTTCGCTGCTCCTTGAACCACCCCAGATATAACAGGGTCTTTACGAGCAGCCTCTTCGGCAGCCGCTAGATCCCTAGCATATTTTGAATCCCGTTCTCCAATGGCTATGTTCACCCGTTGCGTAGGAGTTAAAAACATAGAACCTACGCTAGACCTTGGAGTCATCGAAGCATACTGCGACAAAGCCTGTGCGGACTGCCCCATGGCCGTGTCGATACGTTGCAAGCTCGTCAATCCTAAGTCGCGCAACTCAAGGTTACGCGCAAACTGACTGCCACCAAAACCCCCCTGCACAGATCTCGCCGCCGCACGATCCGTAATCGCACGCTGCACGTCAGCAGGTAACTCGCCGCGCAAACCAGCTTGTAGATTGGCGACCTGTTGCTGGATGATGTCGCGTGTACCTGGGGCTATCTTTTCAAGGACTGCGAGCGTCGTGTCAGTGTCTGCCTCAGCTATGTTTCGTGAGATCCGTTGCGCTTGAGGTAACTGCTCCTGTATGCTGTCAAAAGCTTTCTGAACCTCGACGTCGGGATCGATTTCCTTGAACTCAGGTACCTTAACTTTGGAACCAAATATTTTTGATAGGAATCCCATAAGATTAAATTATTTGAGGCATGCCACCGGCACCCCAGCTTTCAGATTGAATATTCATTGGTTCTACGTTGGATTTCCCCTGGTAATGTGTCAGCTCAACCTCCAACAAGCGGATAGCTTCCCCAAAGTATCTGGCTGCTTCACCCACGTTCTGTTGCTCCTCCAGCTGCACTGCCTTGGCAGCGTTCTTCAGTGCAGGTAGATTACCCAACACAAACCAGTCAGTGTCGCGCCTTACATCGATATGATCCAACTTCACGACGGCTCGCACGACTCGCTTGTTAGTAAGGGGATCTCCCGATCCGCACACATACTGAGGGGCATCCCCAAGTCCTGGGATGATGCTTCGTCGATAGTCTGGAAGGGTTTCATCCCATTCGTAATAGCCGATCGGCACGACGACTGACTCTCCAGTAACCTTTGACAAATGAACCGGCCCATTCGTAACCGGTTTCTGGACTCCAGTAATTGTAGTAAATATGTTGCTCGACCCCGTCGTCGTGGTGCTAATGTCGATGTATTCCCCGTCAACCCATGTTCCGCTGTCGAGTGTTCTAATCCAGTTTCCATTTTCGTCATAACCCTGAACAAGAAGTCTGGCAGATGCACCCTCCGCTACCTCACTGTAGACCTGCAAAGTCGATGCAAAATCAGTCATGTCAATGAACACAGGAGATCGTCCTCTGTCCAATAACTGCAACTCGCTGGAGTTGCCGGTTGTTCTTATCCCAAACCCTGTCTGTAAATACTCAAACCAATTATTCCGAAGTGTGATCGGTTCTTGGTTAACGGCCAACGCCTCAATCGAGGCCACCTGACGTGGCCAAGTCATGCAACCTTCCGAACTCACACATATCTGATACGTCTGAAAGGTTCCCCAATACAAACCCTGCATCATGAGACGCTGGTGCGCTTCGTTCACGATCTGCACCAACCTTGTGTCCTCTGGATCAAACCCGAGGAAATCCGGTATGCGCGATTGCTTTACTTGGCCTAAAGTCAGTTTCATCCTACGTAGTATTGTCTAGCGGTTCGTTTGATGAAGTAAACACCATAGTAAGGAGGCATGTTGTTGTGTGCCTGACCGGTAGTTCCCGTCATTGATGTTGTTATTACTCCTGCTTTATTAAAGTTGTTGTAAGTAGCTCTAGTGGTGTGACCAGAATTTTCATGCAATGTATCGTCCGCTAAACCCGAAGGATCTGTACCAGACGCCGCTCCTGCTTGAGCACGATAGTAAGCTTCTCCCAAATGCTCGTGATTCGGTAGTTGGTCTGAGGTCAATGTAACAGTTTCAGAACCACCGGTGGTGCCAGAATCTACCTCCGTCCCAGAAGGCAACGTACCTGCCCCCAACGGAAACTTGCCTGACAGATCCGTGTCGATTTCCCAGAAAGGACCGCTGGAAGACCCAACTGCTCCAGCCGTTCCACCATCCAAAGTGGCTACAGTATCCGCAGAACCCTTGTATATCTGTAGTTTAGTGTCCCCGGCAGGGATATTGTGCGGCCATACCCATGCACCGTTGTAAAAAACATACTGACGGACAGGTGCGCCAGAGGATGTCTTGATCCACAACTTGTCGCGGTCATCAGCCCCTGGTGCAGTTTCTGAAATAATATACTTCAGGGATCCGTCCAGAACGGTGCCTGTCATTTGCGACACCAAGTCAACAGCGTATTCCTGCAAGTCTCCGTAACAAGACTTGCTCAACGTCCCCATGATTAAGGAAATATTCGTGCTCATAATGTAATCTCAGGGTATTCCGTTAACGGACACCCCGAATCCGTTGTCTGTGTTCCTGTTGGTCTGTCAGGGTAGATGTCTTCGCTAATTACCTCTGCGAAAAACCTCATCGAGTCTACCTGCGCGTAACCTACGCCCTTCAAACGAAACTGAAAAGTATTCCCTAAGTTGCCAGGAGTCTTGGTATCAGTCTTGACTGACGTATTCGGAGGGTTACCGAAGCTACGTCGTGGACGATACGACGGTCTGTTCTCCGTCAGACTAATGCAGTTGGCGAAGTCACTGTTGCAGAACTTCGTTTTTGCATTCTCAGTCCAAGTCGCCCATTGATTCCAAACCAAGGATTCATCTGGTCTGGTGTAAAGAGTGAAGTCAACTTGTCCCCGCACATTGTTCAGCCAAGCCTCAAACCGATCCAAGCGTTTCATCTCATACGGTGAATCAAAGCTTGTGCTTCGGGTTTCGATATACCATTCAATCGGCAACTCATCAGTGCCGTTGTAGTCAGTAGTCGAATTCGGATCCAGTTCCCACAGCTCAATGTCAGTTCCGTTTACCGCAAAGGCAAAGCACCGGTCTATCTGACCAAACTGACCTCGGACTAAATGCAGAAAATCAAGCCCAGTCCATATGCCGTCATACGCCAGTGGAGCTTTCACTCGGATCCCGCTGATAGGATTGAAATCCATGCTCGCAATTGCCTTGTGGATAACTCCTCGCGAGGACTTACGCGAAACACAGGTATGCAGGAGACGGTTGTCAAACTCTGCCGCACTGGAGTGCTTGAGCAAAGTAGGTGACTCGTTCTGCAACGCACGGTTGATTTCGTTACTTAAAGGCGTTACCCCCGGCGATCCAAAATCCCTACGGGCGTATATAAGTGACCGTATTCCGTCTCGGGATCTGAAATACAAGTCGCCATTCACGTTCAGAGGTGTGAACGGACCAACCGCACCACTCGGGGCTACCAGTCTCTGGACCGGATAGGACAGGTTCTTCCACTGAGTTCTGTCTGTAGGAACACTCGTCGCAAAAGCACTGTTACCGGTAAACACGATCAACTCCCCATCCCCAAGAGCCGTATCCAACGATCCCATAACCTGCATGGCGGTTATGCCACCGGCGTTGGATGGAGTCGAAAACGCACCACCTTCGTTCAGGTAATCGTTCTCGGTAAACTTTAAAACCGCATCCCTGCGGTTCAAGTCAGGGTTACCGCTGGAAGAACCAACCAAGTCACCAGCTGCATACTCAGAAAATCTTCCTATCCACAAACGACCGTTTCCATAAGTGGATACAGATCCAGTCGGAACCTCATCACTTAAGGCCGCAGACCGTCGAGCCTCCGCACGGTTGTATATGATCGGCGCACTCTGCCCGTCCTGAATAATCATCCAGTCTTCAGCTTGCTGAAAAGTGACCACATCCTGATAGGTGCTGTTCCTGTCATCCGTTGGCGTGATGTCGGTGACCTTATAGGATTGGATGGGGTTGATCGCAAACAGTCGTCCCCCAATAGAACACACAATCTCAGACTGATCATCTACGGACCTAAAATACCCTGCCCCTTGGAAATGGGCCGTCGAAAGTTGGAAGTTATTCCGGTCATCCTCGGACGCAAAGGTAAGCGTTCGCTTGCGAAGCCCAGGTCGAGGACCAACCGCACCACCACGAACAACACAATTAGCCGCCCAAGAAAGCTGGTTGGGCTGAAGCAACTTCGGTCGAAGATTGCTGTCAACCCCTCCTTCAAAGGATACATAAGCATCCCCCTGTAATTTGGACTTGGACTGGGCCATTAGGCTAGGCTCTTAGCGGTTTGATACCAAACATAAGTGGAACCGTTGTACATAGCTTTTAGGGTTACGGACTCGTAGTATCTGGAGCTTCCACCTAAAGTGTCAGGCACATCGGTAGAACTCCCAGGACCATGGACTGTGAATCCCGAAGCGTCTGTTCCCAAAAAATTTATCGTGTCATCGTTATCATTTACGATAGTCAAATACTTTGAAGCGGATGCAGTCGCATAACTATTCGCAGCCGGTAAGGTAAGGCTTACAGGGGAGGCAGACCCAGTTAGTAAAACAGTGACGCCAGGATTATCATCATCAGGAACATCCGTTAAAGTTAACGAGGAAGCCTTAGCAACACGAACAAGTTTATCCCCAGGCACAATAGTCGTGGACGTGTGAGGTACCCAAGCAGCGGTAGTCCCGTTGGACTGAAGTATCGTATCAGGACCACCAATAGGCAACCGGGTAGCTTGACCGCTAGTCCCGCCAACAAGCAAGTCGCCACGAGTTGTCATGGGACTCAAGGCATCAAACCCAGCCAACGCAGTAGACTCCCCAGTCCCTCCATTGGCTATAGGAACCTGACCTGTGATACTGGTGTTGGTGCCACCCAAGTCAACCGAACGGTAGGTCAAACCCATAGTCTCTCCTGAGTCTGCATGCAGAATCTGGTTGTCATCTCCAGCCCCAAGGGCTGCGTTGACAGATCCGTTGTGACCACTCAAGTCTCCTTTCTGAGAGTTGATAGCAACCGTAGGATTTGGGTAAGTTCCCCTCAGATCACCGCCAGCAATTCCAGCGAGGGATCCAGCCGGTCCCTGAACTCCACCAGAACATACTTTACTGGCCGCTGAAATCGGCGTGGACGGGGCTGCGTTTGCTGGGTATGCACCGGAAGCCGTATCTTCCAGATTACGCAACACAACAGTCGTTTCATCAGTGATAGTGACCACAGACATATACCCAGCAGTCTGAACATACAGAGTCTGACCAACACTCATCCAGTCGGTGTTCCCAACCGACACAGACACAGTGGCCAACTCAGCTGGCATTAGGAAGAATCCTGCTACCGTAGTGTAAGCATTCTGGCCATTGGTGCCATTGGTTCCGTTTGTTCCAGCAGCACCCCTCGGGCCAGGGGCTATAACGATGTTTGTTTGTTCTGGGCAGCTCATAATTCCACTAAAATATCACAGGACGAATGGTATGGGTATTGGCTACGAAGCCTATCCCCGTCAATTAATTTACCTTGTGCGTCACGCAGAGTCCCAAGCTCCAGTAGATAATCAATGAACTCTGGAATACTGTCGCCAATGGACCCTACATATAAGGAAAGCTCAAGCATGATCAGCGGTGTCCACTTGCGAAGCGTTTCCGTAGCACCCCGTAAAACCCTGAAATCATACCCTTCGGTGTCTACTTTGACCAGACCCAACTCATGCAGGTCAACCGATGAGGCATACTCATCGAGCGTAATCAAACTTGTGTCGAAGTTATCCGGTTGGAACTTCTTGGCCCCAGGACTTGGCCTCAACTCAGGGTATTCTCCTACAGGCCTCAGAACCCAACTCTCAGCAAACTCTACATCCGTGAGTTTACCACGCTCATCCGACACACCCACTCGGTTGAAAAACACATTGTCGTGATCAGATAGGGTCTCCTCCGACAACTTCATCAGATCAGGAGAAGGCTCAAACAAGTGACAAGTCCTGGCACCATGATTCAAGAACAAACGAGTCATACTCCCCTCGTTGGAACCAACGTCGAATACGTCTTTCCCAGAACAGGCATCCGCAATCGCCCCCCAGAAATACTCATTTGAGTTTATACATAAGTCAGTCATGCACTCAAAGCGTCTTCATCTGCACGAACCCAAACCCCACCCGTAGTGTAGTCGCTTGGCCGCACGTAGTTCACCCCGTCATCCGCATTGGTGCCGGTGTTGTCCCACCTCCAATGCGTCAGGTTCTTGCCGTCAGGCGCGTCAGTCCCGAACACAGTGGCAATTTTGTTGGTTGACGCAGTCGCAATGGCTCGTAATGCAACAATCGTATCCACCGCATAAAAGCCCTGCACGTCAGAAGCAGACCCACCAATCACACTAGTGATGTAAGCATCCAGCGTCGTGGTGGTAATCGCCGTGCCATCTGCACAGTTACAACAGTCATTCGGATTGGGCAATGCACTAGCCATACCAAACGGAGGCTACCTGACTAATTTTGCCTTGACAATAAAAATCCCGCCTCAACCAGAGTATCCAACAGCTGGTTGAGACGGGAATTTTCGAGTCGTTCCAAACTCTCAATGAAGTCAGTTCTACCCCAAACCCACTCGGATCCGGGACTGACGAGCAAAAGCTACCACTGAGGCCCAGTATCGTCAAACAAATTTCCACTAGGCGGGACCGTTTGAACGTAGGGCATCAGTGAAAACACCATGGCTTGGCAGTCACGGTTCGCAAGTCGTGCGTTGTAGAGAAGTAACCACTGAAGCAGGATGATGACCACTAGAAAGTAGGTTCTCACAGGTCGTAGACTGTCCCGCCTTCGGCTGACCACGCATTTTTTGCTACCTGCACCCCCTCTTCTTGCAAACGAGCGAACAGAGACATGGCATGAACCGACACGCTCTTGAAGGCGTCTTGAGCAATGCGGTAGTCATTGAATACCTCTCCGTCCTTGGACACAGTCCATGGACCTCTAAGCGGTTGATCCATGACCCATTGGCCATCTCCTTTGTAGCGGTAGACCGCTATGATTTCTGTGTTAGCATCAGGGTGGTGCCATGTCGCTTGGACGTAGGTGTCCCCGATTTCGAGTAGTGATTTGGGTGTTGTTTTGTCTTCCATAGTGTGCTTTTCAGTTTTATTGGTTTGGTTTTCGGTGTAATACCCCCAACCTCCGCAGTTGGGGCAGTAATCGGCTTGGTCAGTATAGCCTCTGCCAAGGCATGTGTTGCATGTAACTCTCATGTGTTCGCATAGTTGTTGGTTGATTGATGCTATCGCATCTATTTTTCATGTCCGTGTTCCTTCATGTCTGAGATGACGCTTGGGCATTGAGGTGTTGTTTTGTTCATGTCAATTCTATGAGTTGTTGGTAAATTTCTTCCACGAAGGAGGTGTCTGGTTCCGGTCCGTGTTTCAGTCTGGATCGGACTTCGTCCCGCAGGTCCAACAGCCCAGACAATGTGTCCGTAGCCTCGGTTGCTGCTTTGAAGTGCCACTTGTCATCCGGTAAGTCGAACTCAAGCGTAGCTTTCATTGTCTCCAAGTTCCTTCCTTAATAGCCGCCTTCCTGACCGCACTGTAGGTGTTCATGCAAGTGCGGCAGTGGTATTGCCTGCCATCCTTGGCTCGCTTGTTGTTGGAAAACTGGGTGACCGGTTTGGTCTGGTCGCAGCCTCCGCAGTGTTTGGTTTTCATAGTATGTCAAGTAGGCAAATAGTCATGTGGTTAGAGTTGGCCCGTTGGATTACATTCTCGGAATAGGGTGTGATTCTTCCTAGCGGCACCCAATGACCGAGAGGTTCTCCGAACAACTTGTTAAGGTAACGGTCAACTGCGTCGATGTATCTCCGTCCCCGTTTTGGGTGGTATGGTCGCTGGAATGGTTTGTTGCCGCTCATGCGTTCTCCTTCCACCAAGCTCCAACGTAGAGCCTGAGTGAGCGCAAACAACACTCTGCGTATCGTCGATTGTTAGGCAACACCCATAGAGTTCCTGACCTGTTCATAATTTTGGCTGTGACCCTTAAAGGTGGTATCCCGTAGCTATAGGTGATGGTGTCACCCTCATAGACCCACTCGCCATCATCGTCTTTAAATCGTGGTTTTCTCATTATAAATTGGAGGCCAGTCCGGTTTCTTACCGGAACCGCTGGGCTGGGTTCTCCTAGCCGTTGTTGCACGGTGTTTGCTGGCCGTTAAGTTAGTCGTCCTTTTGATTGCTGCAACTCCACCAGCTCCTCGGCGGTCGGGATCGGGAGCCATTGGCCTCCTCGCTGTTGGACTGTTTCATAATAAAACCCCGCATCGACACAAAGCCCGATTGAGTTAGATAATTGCACATCAAAAACTCTATCCCACTCATCCCCGTCTGACTTGCGCCAGTAATATGGTCCTGGCTTTGTTGGCAGTTGATTAACCTCCATACAAACCTTCCCCCTTCCGGTGAGTTCCGAAGGTAGAGGGTGCCGCATACGCAGCCGGGGCATACTTCGCTACACCCGCACCCACACAATCAACTACCTCGCCGTTCAGGTATTTGTTCAAGGTCACCCCGCACACCTCGTGCAGAGGCAGTGGCTGTCTTCCATCATGGGTATTGGACTTGTGGACCTGAACCTGCACATAGCGGTTCATGCCTCCATGCAAATACGGACCCTGCAACCAGCCATACAGATTCAAGCCCCGCATATGCACGTTGTTGCCAGCCGCGAAGATCGCAGCTTGTGGCCGCTGTGCGTTGTGCGGACCCTCCATCTGCAAGTCCAGAAACTTCGGATCTGCCAGATACACATTGGCCATGGGTGCCTGTCGGATGATGCTCGTCTCAATGGGAGGTCCGTGCTTGATACCTACCTGCGCCCCCTGATGCTGCTGGATGTTGCAGTCACGAATCCAGAACCTGTCTTGGTTGTCGGCCAGATATATCGGCAACGTCCCGTTATGGGCCACGATCAGGCAGTTCTCAATGGACTGCTCAAACGGTCTGACGTGGAACTGATCGTCCACATACGTGGTAGGTTCCACGTAGATCCCAATCGGTGCATTGGTTTTGAACCCGTAGGCTATACCCGCAGAGTTTGTCCAGTTGTCATGCAGGGTCGGGCCTTCGTCACAGTGGAACCGCAGGGTGCTGCCCCATCTCGTAGGTGACCACAGCCTGAACCTACCAGGTAGTCGTTTTGTGCTCCT
>Ga0255778_10001554_pt1 | contig 20638 bp, 20 predicted proteins | sample 071ome_31_FD_179976 | JGI IMG/M metagenome (GOLD analysis project Ga0255778, IMG submission 179976) | Coastal salt marsh microbial communities from the Groves Creek Marsh, Skidaway Island, Georgia - 071405CT metaG (version 2) | ecosystem: Environmental > Aquatic > Marine > Intertidal zone >...
GCGGCGATGAGGCCGGCCGCCAGCATCATCAAAAACACGCGCATGGCCAGCACCACCACCACCATGCCCATGCCCATGACCATGCCCATCACCATCACAGTCATAAGCATGATGGGCATGATGATTAGATCTGGCTATTATGCGAGGCCGATATTCGCCGTTGCGCGACATCTGCCATATCTCAAGCCTGTCAGGTTTTAGCCCCTAAATTTCCAGCTTGTTCGATTAAAGAGGGTAATATGCATAAAATTAAAATTGCCGGAAGTGATGATGAATTTATCTGTATGCCAGATGATACGATTTTGCGCGCGGCGTTGCGGGCCGGTCATGCGATGCCCTATTCTTGCAATGTTGGCTCTTGCGGTAATTGCCGGTTTGAGCTGGCTGAAGGCACTGTTCATCACGCCAGAGAGGATTCGCCAGCATGGGGTGAGCGTGATCTAAAGCGGAACCGGTGGCTTGGCTGTCAGGCACGGCCCGAGACTGATTGCGTGATTAAATTTCGCAGCGATGCCAAATACCAGCCGCCATTTGTGCCATCACGGCAATCTGCCAAATTGGTTTCAAAACAGTCGATCACGCATGATATTGCCGAATTCACCTTTACATTGGCGGCACCTGCCGGGTTCCGTCCGGGGCAATATGCGCTTGTTGAGATTGATGGAATTGACGGAGGGCGCGCCTATTCGATGAGCAATCTGGGTGGCACCGATCAATGGCAGTTCCAGATCAAGAAAGTACCGGGTGGTGCGGTGACGTCGCATTTGTTTGATGCGATTGAGATTGGTGACACCATCACTATCGATGGACCTTATGGTAGCGCCTATTTACAAGAAAATAGCCCGCGCAACCTGCTTTTGATTGCTGGTGGCTCGGGGCTATCGCCGATGGTCTCGATCATCCGCGGCGCGGCGGCGGCTGGGCTTTTGGATGGGCGGCAGGTCAATTTCTTTTATGGTGGGCGCAATCAGGACGATATCCCCGCTGGCGCATTGATTGATGAAATAACCGGCCTTGGCACGAATGTAGATGTGCAGATTGTCCTGTCTGAAGATGCGAGTGGCACCTATCAAGGCGGGTTTGTGCATGATGCAGCATGGGCAAAGATTGGTGATGCAATCAGCGATTATGATCTCTATTTTGCGGGTCCGGCGGTAATGGCGGCAGCAATTCAAAAACGCGCCTATGAAACTGGATTGGCGCAGGATCAGATGTTTTTTGACGAGTTTTATTGATACCATTTGCCGTCACGGTGCCAGCAAAATGTTTCGGCTGGACGTATCGCGGCGAATCCCAGCAGCATTGATAACCAAAGAGGGTAAAACAAATGGGTGACAAGGTCAGTTTAGCGTCGCTGGCAGCGATGAAGGCAAGAGGCGAGAAAATTGTCGGCATGGTTGTATGGGACACCCATATGGCCAAGATCGTTGATCGCATCGGTGTCGAAATTGCGTCGGTGGGCGATACGGTTGGACATAATCTATGGGGCCAGGCGAACCCGCTTGAAATAACCATGGATCAGATGATGCCGGTTTGTCAGGCGGTGCGCCGCGGGGTCAAGAACGCGCTGGTCAGTGCGGATTTCCCCTTTGGCCCATTACAGGCTGGCCCGCAACAGGCGGTGGATGCGGCAATCCGTATGGTTAAGGAAGCCGGCGTCGATATGATCAAGCTGGATGGCGCTGCCGAGGCGCCTGAAGGGGTCGAAGCGTTGGTCAAGGCAGGTATTCCTGTTTGGGCGCAATTTGGTGTTACGCCGCAAACCGCGCTGGCTTATGGTATGGCATATAAATCTATGAATACCGCCGATGCGGTGGTGCCAGATGAAATGGTTGACACGTTGATCCGTCAGGCAAAAATGCTGGAAGATGCCGGGGCATCATTGCTGGATTTCACCAATTCAGGGCCGATCGTCGGACCAGCGGTCGTCGAGGCTGTCACGATACCGGTGATTGGTGGTTTTGGGGGCGGTCCATGGCTTGATGGACGGGTGCGGATGGCGCATGCGGCGATTGGCTATAGCGCTGCGGCAGTCGATAGCGATGCGGAGAACTATGCCAATGTTGGCAAGATCGCCTTTGATGCGCTTGGCGAATGTGCGGCTGATATCCGTGCCGGGAAACAAATCAAAGGCGCCACGAAGCGCTAGGAGATAGAGCCGATGGCGTTTGTCGATATTGATGGAATTCGCACGCATTACCAGATTGAAGGCAATGGCCCCGCTTTGCTGATGTTTGCGCCGGGCGGGTTTGATGCAACGATGGATAAATGGCGGCATTTTGGCGTTTATCAGCGGATAAATTTGCTGGGGCATCTTCCCGACCATTTTCAATGCATCCTCTTTGACCGGCGTGAAAATGGCGAGTCAGGTGGCCGTGTCGAGGCAATTGGCTGGTCAGATTTTGTTGGTCAGGCGGTTGGCTTGCTTGATCATCTGGGGGTTGAGGCTGCGCATCTTATGGGTGGATGTATGGGCTGCTCGCCGGTTCTGGCGATGGCGGCGCATTATCCAGAACGGGTGCGCTCAATGGTTCATTATTGGCCGGTTGGCGGGGCGCGATACCGGATTAACGCACATCAACGTTTTGCCGCCCATGCTGATTATGTGGCCGCGAACGGCCTTGGCGGTGTCGTATCACTTGTGCAAAGCCATGATAAAAATTTTTCGCAAGATCCTGCTGGTGGGCCGTGGAATAATGTGATCCGCAAGGATAAAGATTTTGCCGCGCATTATGCGGCAATGGATCAGACGCAGTATCTGGAAATTTTGCGGCAGATGGTTGGCGGCTTATTTGACCGTGATACCGCGCCGGGTGCAACGGCCGAGGATTTGCTGTCCCTTCACATTCCCAGCCTGATCGTACCGGGCAAGGATGCCGCCCATGCCACATCGGCGGCGCGCTATCTTGAAGAGGTGCTGGAGGGATCGGACTATTGGGATCTTCCGCCTGATGCCCAGACCGAGCAAAATGTACCAGAACGAGTTCTGGCGTTTTTGCGCTCGGTCTAGAAAAATTATGGCCTGATTTCCGCTAGCCGTTCAAATCGCGGCAGGCCGGCGCAAACAGCGAGTCAATCTCGACTGGCTTGGTGATGATATTCTGATCGCGCGCATGCTTTACCAGCGTTTCCAGAACCAGCCGGTTTGACTCGATACCATAAGGCAGCGGGTCGCCAAGGATTGGGTCAACCGCAGCGTGAATCTGGTCAATCTTGGTTGGTGCGGCAATGCCACCATTGCGCAGCGTTTCCAAATAAAGCTGTTTTGAGCGCACAAAGAGATCAAATAGCTCGGCCGCAATATCCGGATTTTGTTCCAGCACATCGTCGCGCACCACCATCAGATGGTTAATCGGATAGATGCCCTGATCACGAACGGCGGCCACCGCAGCGTCAAAGGGCTGGTCGATGAGCGTCCGGATATTTTCATGTTCAACCGCTACCCCGATCGCCGCGTCAAGCTCGCCTGAAATCAACATGGCTTCCATATCTTTGCCATCTTCAATCGGCACAACATTTGCCGGTGGCTGATAATCGGCAACATGCTCATCACCCGACAGTACCCATGTGATTTTATTCAAATCGACGCCATGTTCGGATTGCAAAAAGCCGCGCGCCCAAACGCCGGTGGTAACGGTATAGCCGCGATTAACGCCAACCCGGCGGCCCATCAAATCCTGTGGTGTCTTGATGCCGGAATTCACATTATAGCGGATTGCCTTATGGTGAAAATCGCGAACTAGAAAAATTGGCAAGGCGGTAAATTTCACACCATGTTCACGTGCGCATAGATAGGTGGTTGCCGCCATTTCACTGATATCGAATTCGAGATTACGCACCATTTTACGAAAGCCATGAACGAGTACCGGCATATCAATAAATTCGAGGTCAAAGCCATTGGGTTTGACGATGCCTTCCTTTAATGCGTGATTATTGCCTTGGGTACGGGTAACAGTTGTGTAGACAGGACGGGACATCTTCAAAACTCCATTTTCAGTGGCTCTAATTGGGGGTCGTTAACAACAATCTGGGTCGCCATCATCAATAAAGGCGGATAATAACCAGCCAACGGGCAAATCACTTTCATTGATTTCGGCGGCCGGTTTGAACATCTGTAACTTATAGCGATTGACGATATTGGTTGCCGGATCGTGCCGCCAAAACAGGATTTGGGTTTCTAAATCAGGAAAGCCAGGCAGCCATCCCCGACGTTCACTGACCAGCACAATATTATCGCTTTCGAGGCTGAAATGGCCGCGGATACAGCGTTCAACCTTTTCCAGCGACTGACCGTCAGTTTTATGATTCAGGCGCAGTCCGAACATACGTCATTATAGCAGCCTATGGATAAATGTCGCTAGTGTTTGTTCTTTTATTCGGAACTATGTTCTTGAAAAAGGAATGGTGCATTGATAGGTTTTTATGATGTTTTCTTGACCGGTTGCGGGCAATTCAAAATTGTCAGCCGGTCATCTCATTTGTTACCAAGGAGACCTTGCGTTGGCGGAAAAAGTTCAGGCGGCGGTTCGCACCGGCCCGCATAAAACCGAATATCGGGAATATGATATGCCGGATGTGCCCGAGGACGGCGCGCTGCTTAAGATGGAAGTTGCCGGGATCTGTGGTACGGATGTGAAATTCTATGCCAAGCCGCCGATTGATGACCCGGTGATTATGGGGCATGAAAATATCGGTTATATTGCCAAAGCTGGCAAACAGTTCATGCAACGCAAAGGCGTCAAAGAAGGCGATCTGGTTTTCGTTGAACATTATGTGCCGTGTTTTCAATGCGAATGGTGTCATCAGGGGGATTACCGGCTTTGCATGGGAACCGACTGGCGCAAAAACCCTGATGGGTTGCGTTATGGCTATACTTCGGCAAGTCGTGCGCCGCATCTGTGGGGCGGTTTTGCAGAATATATGTATCTGCCATGGAACGCCGTGTTGCATAAGGTGCCAACCGGGCTTTCGCCTGAGCTTGCCGGCATTGTTACGCCGATGGCCAATGGCATTCAATGGGCGTTGTTTGATTGTGGTGTTGGCTATAATTCCTCGGTTTTGATCCAAGGGCCGGGCCAGCAGGGCTTGTCGCAGGTCATTGCCTGTAAACAGGCCGGCGCGTCGCTGATCATTGTTACCGGAACGGGCAAGGATGTGTACCGGCTTGAGGTTGCCAAGAAACTTGGTGCGGATGTGGTCATTAATGTTGATGCCGAAGACCCGCTTGCCAAGGTTCGCGAGGCAACGGGTGGTCTTGGGGTTGATGTGTCACTTGATTGTACTGCGGGTGCTGGCACCATTCCGGTGCTGTTTGGCCTTGAGGCGTTGCGGCGCAAAGGCGGCACTATGCTGATCCAAGGCGAAACCGCAACATTCCCGAATTTTCCGTTGGCGCAGGTCGCCAATAAATATGTCACGATTAAAGCGGCGCGCGGCCATAACTACCAATCATGCGAACTGGCGCTTCAACAGCTCGCCTCTGATCGCTTTGCGCTTGATTTGATTGCAACGCACCGCTTTGGCCTGAAAGATGTCGATGCGGCAATTAAGGCTGTGGGTGCGAGTGACGGCGTTATTCATGTCTCGCTAATGCCGTGGCAATAGGGCGGCCAGGGGCGGCAGCGTTATGACCCAAGGTCAGCATGATCGGGCAGTGACAGAAAATCCTGTCGTGCCGGTGACGCTGATTACCGGCTTTCTTGGTGCTGGCAAAACCAGCCTGATTAATCATGTATTAGCGGGCGACAATGGTCAAAAATTTGCCGTGATCGTCAATGAATTTGGCGCCATCGGTATCGACCATGATTTGATTGTCAGCAGTACGGAAACCCTGCTCGAACTCAGCAATGGCTGCGTGTGCTGTACCATTCGTGGTGACCTTGTGACAACGTTGCGAGACTTGCTGGCGCGGTCTGAAGATTATGACGGTATCTTTATTGAGACCACCGGTCTTGCCGATCCGGCGCCGGTGATCCAGACCTTTATGTTTGATCAATTATTGGCGTCAAAGGCCTATCTTGACGCGGTTGTGACGGTGATTGACGCGCATCATTTTGCCAGTCAGGTCGAGCGGTTCCCCGAGGCCTTGCATCAATTGCTTTATGCTAATGTCGTGATCGTCAATAAAACCGAATCTTGCAGTGCGTCTGCATTGGATGCGCTGACGCAGAATCTGCGGGCGCTTAATGCGCATGCGTTGTTGCATTTTACCGAGAATGCCGCCGTGCCATTTGGCAGCATCACCGGACAGAACGCGTTTGATATGGAACGGCTTATTGATGAGTTTGCCGGTGCGGGGAAAATTGACGCTGGCGATGGGGCTGCTGAACGGCCAGCGCATGATTTTGCGCATGATGATGCAGCAAAATCGCAGGCCAGCGCCCATAACGTTACCAGCCAGTCATTTGCCAGTGCGGCGCCGCTTGATCTGGCGCAACTTGAGGCTTGGCTTAATGGGCTGTTGCAGAAACACGGCCAAGATATTTTGCGGATGAAAGGCATTTTTCAGATTGCTGGCCGCGAAGAAAAACTCGTTTTTCAGGCCGTTCATATGATGTCGGATGCGCGCTGGGTTGATGTTTGGGCACCCGGTGAACTGCGGCAATCGCGGCTTGTGATTATCGGGCAACAGCTCGATCAGCTGGCGTTAGCGGATTTTGATTTGGGCTTGCTGGTGACACAAAACAGATAGCGTGTTGAACGCAGATAGCGCGTTAAATAGACCGACAATAGATTAACTGGGAGATGAAGATGAGCGTAGTTATTCAAAATATCAAACGGGCAGCGGCAGATACAGTTGCCGAACTTGGCCGGTATGGCGTTGCCACAATTCATGAGGCGCAGGATCGCACTGGCCTGATGGCGCCCTATATGCGGCCCATTTGGACCGGTGCGCATATCAGCGGCACTGCCGTCACAGTCAGTGTGCCGCCTTGTGACAATTGGATGATCCATGTTGCGATCGAACAGTGCCAGCCGGGCGATATTATGGTGATTGCGCCGACGTCTTTTTCGGATGCTGGCTATTTTGGTGATTTGCTTGGGGCGTCGTTAAAGGCGCATGGGGTCAGCGGCGTTGTGCTTGATGCTGGCTGCCGCGATATTGCCGTTTTGCGAGAAGCAGGATTTCCTGTCTGGTCAAAGGCGATTTCAGCGCAAGGGACGGTCAAGGAAACCTTGGGCGATGTGAATATTCCGATTGTTTGTGCTGGTCAGATCGTCCATCCGGGCGATGTGATTGTCGCCGATGATGATGGAATTGTTGTGGTGCCACGATTGCAGGCTGACGAAATTGCCAAAAAATCAGCTGCGCGTGAAGCCCGCGAAGATCAGATCAGAGCCAGATATGACGCCGGCGAGCTGGGCATTGATATCAATAATATGCGGCCGCGCCTTGCCGAAAAGGGGCTTGTTTATAAAGACATGGAATAGGTGCTTGGCTGTTTTCGGGGGCTAGAAACGCCAGCTCAGCAAGCCGGTGAGTTCTGGCCCCAGATCAAGCCAGTCAAGCGCAGTCTTTGTATCAACACCAAGCGCTGCCGCGCCAAATATTGACAAGATAATCCCGACGATCACCATCGGATCCAACCGCTCATCCTTGCGGTTTAGCATCGCATTGAACAAAAGCCGGAAGATCGCCGAGAGCCGCTGAATTGGCACAACCACCGATACCGGTGCGACGACCAATGCCATGTAGCGAAACAGCTGGGATAATGCGACCAGAACGCTGGAGAATAGATACCAGTTCAATCCGCTTTTTGGGATTGAGCGCACGACCTTTATCCCGCCAGCCATCATAATAACGCCGATTACCATAACGCTGGCGCAGCCATAAGACACAAATAGAACGCCAATCGCATTACCGAACGGTGCCTCAACCGGCCCTGCGCTACGCAATGCCAACGCAACAAATAGCGGGCTACTGCCATAGCCGAAAGCCGATACCAGCCCCCAGATTAGGCCAGAGCGAAAATTGGGTTCAAAATCTGAACCGGCGCGTTTGCCGGCGTTTTTCTTGCGGCGACTTAACATCACCATTGGGCCAAAAATCACCAGACCGATGCCAACGAAATTTAGGCCGCTGATGCTTTCCTGCAGGAACAAGACTGCCAGTACCAGCGCAACAATAACGCTTAATTGCTGGATCGGAGTTGATAGCGTGCCGCCCAGCGCCTGTGTGGCGTGGTAATTGCCAAACCGGCCAATGACAAAATGGATAATGCCAGCAACACCTGCCCAAAGCCAAGTGCTGGCCGGCCAGCCCGGCATCGCATCAAAGCCGCCAAAAAACAATGCCAGCGCGGCAAATAATGGCACGCCTGATGGCACGGTAATCGCCATGCCCTGAAGCGGGCTGGAGCTGGTCACCGCGCGGCGTACAGCGGCGCTTTGCAGGCCAAATAACGCCGCCGATGCCAGCGCAAGAAGTGCGCCTAGCATTAGTCGCGGTTCTTGATAAAGTCGGCGACGATTTCAGGTGTCAGCGTCATACCCTCGACATATTCGGGCGCATCTTCGATTTGTTCCAGATCATTCAATCCCGAATGTTTGAAAATACGGTTGATGACTGAAATGAGCCGCGCCGGCCGTTTTGGGTCTGCGTTGAAATGCTGATGGATTGTGTTCGGCGGAACATAAATCAAATCGCCAGCTTCCCACTCAAATTTCTGGATTTTGTCCTGCGGTTTCCAATGGTAGTCATCGGTGATTTCAACATCGCAATCTTGGTGCAAATCATAACCATTGCCTTCGACCACATAAAGACACTCTTCGGCCAGATGGCGATGCTTGCCCGAATGTGACCCGGGCGGGATGATCTGCATATAGGCGTCAACTGTTTCCATGCGGGTGTTCATCTGTTCGTTCAGCAAATGCTTGAGCAGTCCCTGACGCGACATTTCCCATGGCATTTCGTTGGGGCGAACAACTTTTTTCCGACCAGCATTGCGCACTGGCGCCGCCTCGGCATCGTCCAAAAGCTGCTGATAGAGGTTCTTATTTTCCAGCCCATCGAGCCAGACTTTGCTTTCTTTCCAGGCCATTCTAATAGCCCCCTTCCGGATGATTGAAATCTTCTTCTTCTTCACGAACGACAAAGTTCTCACCGCCCGGTGCCGGGTCTGCTGAACGCGGTTCGACTTGTTTTTGGAACAGCATATTCATGAACAGGAACATCGGTTTGGTTTTCAGGACAAGGGCGCGCGCTGGCTTGGTGTCGCTGGCGTTAAAATGCTGATGAACGCAGTTATTGTGGACAATCGCCACGTCACCTGCGGTCCAGTCATAGCGGATACCATCATGGATTTCATAGCCATCGCCATCCAGAATATAAAATGCGGCTTCGTTCACATGGCCGTGCTTTTGCGATTTGCCGCCCGGGCCATATTCTTCCAAATGGATGTGAAATAGCTGCGTAACCCCGTCTTTTGGCTGCATGTAATGGCGGGAATAGGCTTGTGGGCCATCAACGAATTTGATTTCCTTCGCCTTTTTGACGCGCGGCATCGACCGCAGCCTCTCCAGCTCTTCGGTCAGGTTATACGCACCTTGGATCGACCTTACAAAAATACGGTCTTTCTGGCTGTGATAGTGACCGGCAGGACTCTCTGCACTGTCGGTTTTGGTCTCATTTGCCGGTTTTTTCTCGTCCATTACGCACCCTTTCAATCAATAAGGCATGATCATAGATAATTTTCTATAGAAGAACAATATTCCTATATGCGGAACTGGAATTTGTTTTCTCGAACAAGCTGGATTAGTATCTTGCTCCGATGTGGCGCCTCGGCTAGGAATGGGCGTTCAATTGTAATCTATCGCGGTTTTGAGGGTTTGAAATGACAGGTAGCACAGAGGTTTTGACCGTTTGTCGTAAAGACGAAGTGGCTGAAGGATCAGTGATCCAAGTGCAAAAGGATGGTCTTGATTTGGCAGTCTATTGTGTCGAATCGGTATTCTATGTCACCGATAATTTATGCACGCATGGTCCGGGCTATATGAATGAGGGTTATTTGGACGGGCATGTGATCGAATGTGATTTCCATAATGGTGCATTTGATATCCGTACCGGCGAGGTGGTGTCGCCGCCATGTATGGTGCCGCTGAAAACCTATGCTGTATTGGATGATGCCGCCGAGGTGAAAATAGCAATTTCGTGATCCGAGGCATCCCGAAAGGGCTAGGCCTTTTATGCGGTGTTTAACCTGATGGTTGGGTTTCGGTCTGGCCTGCCAAGATGTGAGTGATATGGATATTAACGCAGATCAATCATTGGATAAAACCGCCGCCGGGCGAAGCGAGGATCGCCGGTTCATTACCGGCACTGGTCAATATACCGGAGATACGCTTCCGGATAATGTGTTATTTGCCGAATTTTATCGTGCGCCGATCGCCCGTGGCCGGCTTGTCAGGCTGGATTGCGGCGCGGCGCGAACGCATGCGGGTGTTCATGCCGTCTTGACGGCTGATGATGCGGCTGATGATGGGCTGGCGTTTATGCCATGGACAGGCACGCCAAAGCGGGATGATGGCGGTGTTCCAATCCAATCGCAAAAACCGGTTCTAAGTGGCGATTTGATCCGCCATCTTGGCGAGCCGGTGGCGATGGTGATTGCCGAAAGCAAACAGGCGGCCTGTGATGCGGTTGAGATGATCATCGCTGAATTTTCAGGTGATAAAATTGCCGCGCTTGCAACCGATCCCAATCTTGACAGCCCGCTCGTTTGGGATAGCGGCACCGATAATATTGCCGCCATGCACATGGTTGGCGACAAGGCCGCTGTTGACGCCGCATTGGACGCATCGGTGCATGTGACCACGCTAGAATTTGATATATCGCGGATTCTGGCCTGTCCGATGGAGATGCGTAACTCGCTTGGCTATGTTGATGATGCTGGCCGGTCCTGCCTTCGTACCAGCGGCCAGAGCCCGTTTGCGTTGCGCAATGAGGTGGCAAGCTATCTTGGTGTCACCACCGCTGATGTGCATGTGACAACGCCCGATGTGGGCGGTTCTTTTGGGATGAAAGGCGGCCTGTTCCGCGAAGATGCGGCACTTGTCTGGGCGGCGCGGCGTCTCGGGCAACCGGTCTATTGGGCGGCCAGCCGCAGCGAGTCCTTCCTTAGTGATGACCATGCGAGGGGCGTTTGTGGCACGGCGCGCCTTGGGCTTGACGGTGACGGCAATTTCAGTGCCCTTGACGTCGATCTGAATGTCGATGTCGGTGCCTATTTATCGCGGCGCAGCATGGGAATGCTGAATAATCTTGGCGGTATCGCTGGTCAATATCGTACACCCCATATTGCGGCGCAGTTGAAATTCATCCATACCAATACCGTTTCTACGGCGCCTTATCGCGGTTTTGGGCGGCCAGAGGCAACCTATATCATCGAGCGATTGATCGAAAAGGCGGCGCGTGAAACTGGCCGTGATAAAATGGCATTGCGCCTGCAAAATTTGATCACGCCTGATATGATGCCGTACAAGACTGGCCTGACATTCAATTATGATTGTGGCGATTTTCCAAAGGTGATGACCGCGGCTTTGGCAATGGCAGATTATGACGGGTTTGCCAAACGCCGGGCAGACGCGGCTGCGCGTGGCCTGCTTCGGGGGATTGGGGCGGCAAATCCGATCGAGGTCGCTGGCGGCCCTTTGCGGCAGGTGAAAAAAGATATGGCGCGAATTACCGCCCGCGTGGATGGGTCAATCGTGATTGACCCCGGCCTTATGTCAGTGGGGCAGGGGCATGAAACCGCACTGACGCGGATGGCGCAAGACCGACTGCAAATCGCCGCAAGCCAGATTGTCTATCGTCATGGTGACACCGATCTTTTGGCGTCCGGACGGGGGAATGGTGGTTCGGCTGCTACGGTGGTTGCCGGTGCGGCGGTCTCGCTTGGGCTTGATCAATTGCTGACTGAAGCGACGGCGCTGGCGGCTGAGATTATGCAATCGCCGGTCAGCTATGCAAACGGGTATTTCAGTGCTAGATCGTCAGGGTCGCAGGATGCTGGGCAAACGATGTCTTGGGCGGAACTGGTTAGCCATAGCAATCAGTTGGACGGGCTGCGGGTTGACAGCGAATTTCTGCCGGACGCGCCGACCTATCCGAACGGCTGTCACATTTGTGAGGTTGAGATTGACCCTAAAACTGGCCTTGTTACGATTGTTGATTATGTCGGAGTTGAGGATGTTGGCACGGTTTTAAACCGCGATCTGGTCGAAGGGCAAATGCAAGGCGGGATTGTGCAAGGCATTGGTCAGGCGCTTGGCGAAATTCTCCATTATGATGTTAGCGGCCAGTTGCTAACCGGTTCGTTCATGGATTACCAGATGCCGATTGCAGCCGATATCCCACCGATCAGGCTGGCAACAGTGGCGGTGCCGACAAAGATCAATCCCCTTGGGGCAAAAGGTGTTGGTGAGGCTGGAACGGTTGGGGCATTGGCGGCGGTGATGAATGCTGTTGAGGATGCGCTGGCAAGTGCAGGGGTGATGCATTTTGAGATGCCTGCCAATCCGTATCGAGTCTGGAATGCCCTTCAGCTGGCAAATAATCGGCTAGTAATCGGGGGGTAATCAGATTATGTGGGCCGGTGCAGAAAATTTTTTTGTGCCGCTATGCGAGACACTGTTCCATCTTGCTTGACCCGTTCCTGTTTTTTAGTCATCTTGATGACCAACAATGAAATTTAAGGAAAGCTACAATGCCGCATGATATAGATAACATGGTCCATTGGCACGAACCAAAGCCGGGTGAAAAAGCCGGTTATGGACGCTTTGACCTCCCAAAATCTGACTATGATCAGTTCATGGAGTCCGAAGGTATTCCGATTGTACGAGGCGTCGGTGTTTCCAAAGTACAGAATTTGCCGCTTGTTGACTGGCCCCGCATGGGCGGTCGTGGCACTTATATCCAGTTGCATGGCACCGAGGGCAAATGGGGAAATTATGTTGTCGAAGTACCCGCTGCCGGCGCGCTGAATGTTGAAAAACATATTTACGAAGAAATCTATCTTGTTGTGGAGGGGCGTGGCTCGACCGAGGTCTGGCTGGAAGAAAATGGCCCAAAACATGTTTTTGAATGGCAAACAGGATCAATGTTCTCAATTCCGGTCAATGCCTATCACCGGATTGTGAATGCAACATCGTCGCCGGCCCTGCTGCTTGGTGGCACAACCGCGCCGAATTTGATGAATTTGATCGGCAATCGTGATTTTATTTTCAATTGTCCTTACGAGTTTACTGACCGGTTTTCGCCGGCAGCCGATTTCTACAAGCCGAATGATGATGTCGAACCAGATCCGATCCGCGGTCTTGCCATGCGCCGGACAAATCTTGTGCCCGATGTGATGAATTGTGACTTGCCGCTTGATAACCGGCGCTCTCCTGGCTGGCGGCGCGTCGAGCCATTCATGACCGGCAATAAATTCTACCTGTGGATCGGTCAGCATGAGACCGGTAAATACTCCAAGGCTCACGCCCATACATCAGCAGCGGTTTTGGTCTGTATCAAAGGACGCGGCTACACCTATACATGGCCTGAGGAATGCGGTGTCAACCCGTGGCAGGATGGTCATGCTGACAAGGTAAAGCGGGTCGATTATGAACCGGTCGGTCTTGTCAGTGCGGCACCGGGCGGCGCGCGCTGGTATCATCAGCATTTTAACGCATCCGACGGGCCGTTTCGCCTAACCGCATGGTTTGGGCCGAATCATCCGAGCCTTGTTACCGGTCTGCCGCCAGGAGAAAAGCAGATCGATTACACCGGCATGGATGTGAATGAGGGGGGAACCTCAATCCCTTATTGGATGGAAGACCCACGGCTTCGCAAGGAGTTTGAAGAAATGCTGGCCGAATATGGGCAGGAAAGTCGGATGGACCCATCCCTTTATGAAAAGCCAGCCGATAAATAGAGTTGTCAGTATCGCTATGGGGTTTTAGCGCGATTTTGGAAGAAAGCATTTGCAGCCGTGATGACGCATGATGATGCCCACGAAAATACCGGCGGCCGCGTGTTTTTTTCCAGTGCCGAGCGCAGCCTGATTGAGGAAGATGAAATTATACTCAAGACGGTTGGCGTTGACATCGGCTCGGCGACGTCGCATATCCTGTTTTCTGAGATCTATCTCGAAAGGCTTGATACGCGTTATATCGTTTCGAAGCGTGAGATCATCCACCGCTCGGAAATTTTGCTAACGCCCTACAGCCATGAACAGGATATTGACCAGTACCGGCTTGGTCAGTTTTTCGACGAGCAATTTAAACTAGCCGGATTGGCGCCCGATGATATCGATACTGGTGCGCTGATTTTAACTGGTGTTGCGGTGCGCCGCCGCAATGCCCGCGCCATTGGCGAGCTGTTTGCCGCGCAGAGCGGAAAATTTGTTTCGGTCAGTGCGGGTGATGGGCTTGAGGCCATCATGGCTGGGCATGGATCCGGTGCGGTCGGGTTAACTGGCGGCGCTGATAATGACCTAAATCTGGTGTTGAATATCGACATTGGTGGCGGTACGACCAAGCTGGCAGCTTGCAGCGGGGGCGAGGTAAAGCATTGCTCGGCAATTGATGCAGGTGCTCGGCTTATTACGTTTGACCAGCAGAATATCATCACACATATCGAACCTTTTGGACAAACATACCTGTCCCGTGCAGGCCTTGATCTGCGGGTAGGTGAGCCGATTTCAGACAGCCAAAAGGCTCTGCTCGCTGAGCTTATGGTTGATCAGATCATCGCCGCGATGGCGGGTGACGAGCTTGAGGGACTGTACCGGTTACCACGCCTGCCTGCGGGCAATGAATATCGCCAGATCATCTTTTCCGGCGGCGTTTGTGAATATATTGCTAACCCTGATCTGGCGACATTTGGTGATTTGGGGCAGGCCATTGCAAAAAGCATTTCCAGCCGGGTTTCGGCGCTTGGTATTCCCTATCAGGCAGCCAATCTTGGGATTCGCGCGACAGTGATTGGAGCGTCGCAATATACGGTTCAGGTCAGCGGCTCGACCATCTATTTTGATCCTGCAGATATTCTGCCGATAAGGAATGTGCCGGTGATTGCGCCTGAATTAACCATCGGTGATGAGATTGACGAGGCGGTTGTTAAGGCTGAAATCATCGCGGCGCTGGCACAGATGAATTTGGTCAATCCTGATCAGCCGGTTGCGCTTGCTGTCCCATGGCAGGGCTCGGCAAGTTTTGCCAGGCTTCGGGGGTTTGCCCGTGCTGTTCTTGGTGGTCTTGAGACAGTCATCGGGCGAGGACATCCGCTGATACTGGTTGTGCGCGGCGATATTGCTGGTCTGTTGGGAATTCATTTCCGCGTTGAAGAAGGTTTTGCTGGTCCAATTATCTCGATTGATGGCATTGAGGTGTCAAATTTCGATTTCATCGACATCGGTGATGTTATAAGATCAACTGGGTCTGCCCCAGTGGTCATTAAATCTCTTATTTTCCCGTCGGAGTAATGCCATGACCGAATCAAACCAGACGCCAGCTTTAGTCCGGTCGCCATTGGTGCCGGTCACATTGTTCCTATTGTCTGCTGGATACGCGATTTGGAGCAATCATCTGTCAGAAATTCCACGGATGATGCCGTTTCTTGTTGCGGTAGTCACTGCACTATTATGCGCATTTGACTTTTTGGCGCGCGGTGACAGCCTTTTTGCGCAAAAGATTGGGCATTGGCTAGGGGCTGATTTCAGTAACCGGGAAATGAAGCATAATCCAGCGATCAGCGCTGAGATAGCGATGCTGCTTTGGATGGTGCTCTGTGTTGGTCTGATGATGTTTATTGGAATCTTGCCAAGTGTCTTTGTCTTCGTACTGATTTACATGCGTTATCAGGGAAAACAAAGCTGGCGTAATTCGGTCATCGCCAGCATTGGCAGTCTGTTATTCGTCGTCGTGGTATTCGAAATTCTGCTTCAGTATAACCTTTATCGTGGCGCTCTTTTTGACCCACGCGGGTTTGACGCTTGGTAGTCTCACAACCTCAGCTGCAATAGGACTCAAAGTCAGCGGTGCTAATCAAATCAGCGTATTTGGCGTGACAGTCAAACAGCGCAATTTTATGCGATGCTGAAAACCGGTCAAAAACCGCATCTGCAACAATGAAACCATTGATCTGGCGGCTGAACGCATCAACGGCGCTGGCCCTAACGCACCCCGAAGTTGTGCAGCCCACCAAAAATAAACCGTCGCACTTATGGTCTAGAAACCAAGCCGGGAATTCGGTTTTGAAAAATATACTTGGCGCGCCTTTGCCAAACACTAAGTCAGTGCGGTCCGGCGCAAGTTCGGAGATGATGCTATTCCCGTCCTCCGCCGCGGAAAGTGGTTTTGCGTCTTCAGTGGCGCGCGCTGTTTTCGGGCTTTTGCGACGCAGCCGCATATCACTGCGCTGACTATAGGCGATCGGCATTTTTGCCTGTCTTGCGGCGGTCACTGCCCGCGAGATAAGTGGCACCGCTTGCCAGGCCGATGGTCCACAAGCAGTGCGCCGTTTGGTTGCTGCTGAAACAGCATCGGTACCGGGCGCGCCACAAAAATCATAAGTCATGTCAATAACAACTAATGCGGGCCGTTCTGGCAGAGGTAGTTTGCGGCCGTATCGGCTGACACGCAGAATTTCCATGTCTTGTTCGGACAAAAAGGGTTCCCATTGACTGCTAAAATCATGTTGCATTACGTCACCAATTCTTTGTTCATATATTTTGCAGGCTTTTACAGTAAGAGTTCAAATGGCTATCGTGCCTCTATGCGAAACGATGTTCCTTGCTTCTTGACCCTAACATCATTTCAAGTAATCTAAAATCTAAGTAAACTTAATTTAGTGATTTATATTTCAACAATATGTTTACACAAAAGGGAGGAAAAAATGTTTAATCGAACTCTTGCATCATTTTCGCTTGTAGCGGCAATGTTTTTAGGAGTCGGATCTGCCGCCGCAGGTTGGCCGGAAAAACCGATCAAATTTGTTGTCCCATACAGTACTGGGGGCGGATTCGATACGTATGTCAGGGCAATTGCTCCTGAGATGGAAAAAATTTTGGGCGTACAAGTTATTCCTGAAAACATTCCTGGTGCAGGTGGTCAAAAGGGCTCTGCAACTGTGTACCGTTCAAAGCCAGACGGGTACACAATTGGGATCATGAATATTCCCGGCTTAACCGTCCCACCTTTGTTAGGGAAAAAAGTTTCATATAATCTTGATGACATGACCTGGATTGGGAACCTTGCTAAGTCGACCTATGCGATTGCTGTAAAGGCTGACTCCCCCATTAATTCCTTGAAAGAGTTGTGTTCGCTTGGCCGCCCCGCAAAATTCTCAGACACTGGACCCACATCGACGTCTTCGGTTACTTCGCAAATCTCGATGGCACTTATCGACTGTCCAATTACTAATGTTACAGGGTACAAAGGATCTAGTGGGGCAACTGTTGCTGTGATGCGCGGTGAAGTTGATGCAACGCTCAAGCCGATATCTTCTCTTCGGAAATATGTTAAATCTGGAGATATGAAGTTTATTGTTACCTTTGAAAGTACGCCCTCTCTAGAGGGCGTTCCGAGTTCTAGGGACCTTGGTTACGAAGAGTTTGAGAAATTAACATTGTATCGTATTGTTGGCGCGCCACCAGGCTTGCCCTCGGACATCAGGAAAAAATTATCTGATGCGTTGTATCAAGCTGCAACATCTGCGGCCGTAAAAGAATGGTCAAAGAAATCTAAAAAACCACTTGAGCCAATGGACAGCGCTGAAGCAACAAAGGTCATGGGTGAACTTTCCGGTTTCTATGCAAAATACAAATCCATTCTTGCGAATTAGCAGTTGGATTGCCGGGAGAAGCTGAAATGCTTCTCCCAATTAATTTTCATAACGAGGCTGGATATTACCCATGGGTGTTGAGACGTTTTTACAGGCTGCTGTTGAAGTCTTCAGCAGTGGCTCGGTTGTCTTTGTGTTTCTTGGTGTGCTTCTTGGCTTGTGCTTTGGCATCATACCAGGATTGGGTGGCACAACAGCGCTAGCGCTCCTTATTCCAATCACTTTTACAATGGATTCGCTTGATGCAATGTATCTTGCAGGCGGCGTAATGGGCGCGACTTCATTTGGTGGATCCATCACAGCAATTCTTTTAAACACTCCAGGTACTGCACCAAACGCGGCAACGAGTTTTGATGGTTATCCACTTGCTCAGCAAGGAAAAGCTGGCCTTGCTATCGGTGCGTCAGCGTCTGCCTCAGCTTTGGGTGGTTTATTGGGGTTAATCACCCTGATGATGTTTATTCCGTTAGCAAAAGAAATTGTACTTTTGTTCGGGCCAGTTGAATTTCTATTGTTGACCCTGTTGGGCTTGGTAGCAATCGCCGTTTCGGCAAGAGGAAAATTATTGCGTGGTCTAATTGCTGGAGGGTTTGGGTTGATGCTGGCATTTGTGGGCGTTGATACCATGTCAGGCGAAACACGCTTTACGCTCGATACTGACTATCTTTGGGATGGTATTCCCCTGGTTCCGACTTTGACCGGTTTATTTGCGATTAGTCAAATGATTGAACTCTCACTAAAAGGCGGCGCAGTAGCTTCTAAGATCGAAAACATCGGGCGAATTTCTGGAATGTGGGATGGAGTCAAAGCTGTCTTTGTTAATTGGACTGTTTTAATTCGTGGTTCAATAATTGGAACAATTATTGGCGCGATCCCGGGGCTTGGCGGCACCGTCGCGTCATTTATTGCCTACACTTCTACTGTTCAGGCATCGCGAGACCCATCAAGTTTTGGAAGGGGTAACATCATTGGTGTAATTGCACCAGAGAGCGCAAATAATGCAAAAGACGGTGGGTCATTAGTGCCGACAGTCGCTTTTGGAATTCCGGGCAGTGCAGAAACTGCTGTTTTTTTGGGTATTCTAGTGCTTCATGGGATTGACCCTGGACCGACGTTGCTACTGGAAAATGAGCGGGAAATTTACGGGCTTATAATCGCACTTACGTTGTCGGCGGTTGGCGCGTCGGTAATTGGCTTGCTTACCGCCCGCTGGCTGGTGCGTATCACCTTTGTAAATGTGAATATTCTGGTACCGCTGGTGGTAACAATTTCGCTGACCGGTGTTTATGTGTTGCAAGGCAAACCTGGCGATGTCTTGCTGGCGCTTATCATGGGTATTTTCGGCTATCTTATGATCCGTTTTGATTATCCGCGCCTGACCCTGGTGATCGCGCTGGTGCTTGGTGAAACGGCAGAACGCTCATTCCATCAATCATTGCTGATCTCAGATTATAATCTTGTTGGCCTGATTATGGATCGGCCACAGGCGATCATACTGGTGCTTGCAACCGTGCTGACCTTGCTGTTGCCGGCGTTACGCAAGCGCGCCAAAAAAACCGCATGATCATCAAACAAGGCTGATCCTCTGGCGTCCGAAATCATAGCGGCAGGCCAACATAGTTTTCTGCCATCATTAAACGTCCGGCTGGAGAGGCGGTGATGTAATCCAGCTCTGCCTCTTTCATTTTTTGCTCAAATGGATCGGCATTAAAACGGTGCGTAAGGTTGGTCAGATACCAACTAAAACGTTCGGTTTTCCAGACGCGGGCCAAAGCTTGGTGCGAATAATGCGGTAATGCCGCCGTATCATTATCTGCAAAGAAGCTCTCGATTGCCCGATGTAAATAATAGATATCTGAAAAGGCGAGGTTCAGGCCTTTGGCGCCGGTCGGCGGTACCACATGGGCGGCGTCGCCAGCCAGAAGTAGACGGCCAAACTGCATTGGCTCGGCGACAAAGCTTCGCAAAGGGGCAATCGATTTTTCCAGTGACGGGCCGGTGATCAGCTGTTCGGCAGTTTTTGCAGGCAGGCGGCGGCGCAATTCGTCCCAGAACGCATCGTCACTCCAACGTTTGACATCATCTGTTGGATCGCACTGGATATAATAGCGCGACCGAGTCATCGACCGCATCGAGCAAAGGGCAAAGCCGCGATTGTTATTGGCGTAGATCACTTCGGTTGAAACCGGCGGCGTATCAGCCAGCAGGCCAAGCCAGCCAAAGGGGTAAACCTGTCCATAAGTGGTGATTGCGGTCTCGGGAATGCTGGCACGGCAAACGCCGTGATAACCATCACATCCAGCAATAAGATCACAAGCGATTTCGATAGCCTCGCCGTTATGGATAAAGCGAATAAATGGCCGGTCGCGGTCAAAATCATTAATCTCGACATTTTCAGCTGAATAGATGGTCGGGCTGCCGCCTGCGGCACGAAGATTACAAAGATCGAGGGTGACCTCGGTCTGGCCATAGGCGGTCACGACCTTGCCATTTGTGGTTGAACCAAGCGGCACTGAAACCAGCCGGTCATCAAAGGCGATATTCACCGCGTGATGCGCGATACCCTCAGCGGCGAGCCGCGCCCCAGCCCCTGCACTGGTCAGCAGATCAACCGAAGTCTGCTCAAGGATGCCAGCCCGGATACGGGCCAGTACATAATCCCTGGTCTGTCTTTCGAGAATAATATTGTCGATACCTGCACGATCAAGCAGACAGCCAAGCAGTAATCCCGCGGGTCCTGCCCCAATAATGACAACCTGTGTCCGTTTTACCACAACCTATTTCCATTCACCGTAATGGGCCGGGTTAGACCTG
>Ga0255778_10001555_pt1 | contig 20636 bp, 18 predicted proteins | sample 071ome_31_FD_179976 | JGI IMG/M metagenome (GOLD analysis project Ga0255778, IMG submission 179976) | Coastal salt marsh microbial communities from the Groves Creek Marsh, Skidaway Island, Georgia - 071405CT metaG (version 2) | ecosystem: Environmental > Aquatic > Marine > Intertidal zone >...
TTTTTTTTAAAACATTAATTCTATTTTTTTCAATATCTTGATTGTCTATTAAAACTCGACCTTTAGAAGGTTTCAACAAACCCAAGATCATACCAATAGTTGTTGTTTTTCCACAGCCATTAGGTCCTAACAAACCAATAATTTCATTTTTTTTAATAACAAAAGAAATATTATCTACCGCTTCAACACCATTATAGGATTTGCTTAACGAGTCTATTTGTAGATTATTTTGCATTAAATTTTGATGCTCTCAATAAACGATCATTAATAGTTTCCCCCAAACCTTGATTTTTTATTCTCTCAACAGCCAGTGATTTAAAGTTATCTTTTTTTATTTTTCTTAGTGTTCTGTATAGATTTTTTATTGCCTCTTTTAAATTGCCTTTATTAGAAAGATAATAATAATTATCTTTAAGATTATTTCTTTTTTTTAACAATAAGTATGCCTCATTTTTATTTGGTTTTTTAATATTTAATCTAATGGGAATTCCAGGTGAATAATGTAATTTCATTTGACCGGGGGAAGAAATTTTTTTTGAATTTAATTTTAAACGCAATTTCTTATTTAAACAATTTTCAATAGACGAAACTTCTAAGCCTCCAAGTCTTAATATTTGAGGTTTATTTACTAACGAGATGATAGTTGACTCAACACCGACTGATGCTCTACCACCATCTAGAATAAATTTTAATTTATTACCAAAATCATCTTTGACATCTTGAAAACAAACAGAACTAACTTTGGTAGATAAATTAGCACTTGGAGCCGCAAGAGGATATTTTAGTAATTTTAGAAGTTTTCTCATTAAATTGTGCTTGGGAAATCTAACAGCAAGTGTACTTTTATTATTGGTTGCAAACTTTGATATTTTTGAAGTTTTTTTTAGATTTAAAACATATGTAATAGGTCCAGGACTAAATTTTTTATAAAGTTTTAAGAAGTCAGAGTTTATCTCACAATCTCTCTTTAAATCATCAATGTTGTGATAATGAACTATTAATGGATTATTCTGTGGTCTTTTCTTTAATTTAAAAATTTTTTTTACAGCTTTATCTGAATAAGCATTAGCCGCTAAACCATAGACAGTTTCAGTAGGCACTGCCACACAATCTTGATGATCAAGTATGTTTTTTGCTTTTTTAATATTTGAAAGATTGTTTTTCATGTATTATCAGAAATTAATATATGAAAGAAGAAAATAAACAAATCTATTATCAAAATATGAGTCTTGAAGAGTTAACAAATGAAGCCAACAGAATTATTGATTATTTGGAAAAATGTGAAAATATTGAGACTGAAACTGATACCTATCAAAATTTAATTAAATTAAATAATTTAATAGAAAAAAAATTTCATAGTAATTCAAAAAATATTAATCTTAAAACAAAAGAAAAGATAATAGAGATATCAGAAAAAAAGAATGCAAAATAATCTAAATAAAGTTGCAAGGGATACAGATTTGTTTTTAAAAAAATTTTTTAAGACACAAGTAAAATCACCATTATTAAACTCTATGAGTTATGGATTATTTTCTGGTGGAAAAAAAATACGATCAAAGATTTTAGTAGATGTGGGTAAAATTTTTGATGCTGATTATAAAAAACTTATAATTGTTGGATCAGCTGTGGAATGCATTCATTCTTATTCACTAATTCATGATGATTTACCTTGTATGGATAATGATAAATTAAGGAGAGGAAAACCAACTGTTCATATTAAATTTGGTGAGTCCACAGCAGTGTTGGCTGGTAATTCACTTTTGACTTTGTCATCTGAGATTTTAACAAGTAAATTACTTAAATTAGATGATTCAATAAAAATTAATCTTATTAAAAAAATTTCCGAATGTTCCGGACACCTTGGTATTGCTGGTGGCCAGTACTTAGATTTAAGTTACGAACATAAAAAAGTTTCAAAAAAAAAGGTTTTACAAATGGAAATAAAGAAAACTGGTAAATTATTTAGCTTTTGTTGTATGGCACCACTAATAATAAAAAAAAAAGACATTAAATTAATTAAAGTGTTTGATCAAATTGGTTCTGATATTGGCTTATTATTTCAGATTGTCGATGATTTAATTGATTATATGGGCCAAGCATCTATAGCTGGAAAAAAAACTAGAAAAGATGAAAAACAAGGTAAAGCAACTCTTATAAGTTTACTTGGTTATAAAAATGCGATTAAATATAAAAATAATTTAATTAGCAACTTGCATAAAAAATTAAGTAAATTTGGTTCTAAATCTTATAATCTGATTGATACTTTAGATTACATTGCAACAAGAAATAAATGATGAGCAACTATAATTTTTTAAGTCAAATAAATTTTCCATCAGATTTAAAAAAAATTTCCGAGTCTGATTTACAAAAAGTAGCTGATGAACTTAGAGAAGAAACAATCAGTGCTGTTTCAGAAACTGGCGGACATCTTGGTGCCAGTTTGGGGGTAGTAGAACTAACAGTTGCCCTTCATTACGTATTTAATACACCTAAAGATAAATTAATTTGGGATGTTGGTCACCAATGCTATCCACACAAAATAATTACTGGTAGAAAAAATCAAATTAGAACCTTACGACAAGGTGGTGGTATTTCTGGATTTACAAAAAGATCAGAAAGTGAATATGATCCTTTTGGAGCAGCACATAGTTCAACTTCTATATCGTCAGCTTTAGGAATTGCAGAAGCTAATAAATTATCAAATAAAAAAGATAATGTAGTTGCTATAATTGGTGATGGTGCGATCAGTGGGGGGATGGCCTATGAGGCCATGAATAATGCTGGAGTATCTAAAACAAAAATGGTTGTTATTTTAAATGATAACGATATGTCAATCGCAAGGCCTGCGGGAGCAATGGGAACTTACCTTGCTAAAATTTTTTCTGGTAAAATATATTTTAGCTTAAGAGAAACTATTAAGATGATAATTTCATCTTTCTCTAAGAGGTTTAGCGCAAAAGCTGGAAAGGCGGAGGATTTGTTTAGATCAGCAATTTCTGGAGGAACTTTATTTAACGCCCTTGGTTTTTATTATATTGGTCCAATTGATGGTCACGATATGGATAGTTTAATTCCAATATTAAAAAATGTTAGAGACTCAAAATATCAAGGACCTATACTAATTCATATTAAAACAAAAAAAGGCAAAGGTTATTCATACGCAGAAAAAGCAAAAGACCATTATCATGGTGTTTCAAAATTCAATGTTAAGACTGGTGAGCAATACAAAACTAAAAGTAAGCTGCCTTCATATACTAAAGTTTTTTCAAATACATTAATTCAACACGCAAAAAAAGATAGTAAGATTGTTGCAATAACAGCAGCCATGCCTGATGGGACTGGTTTGACAGACTTTGCAAAAGAATTTCCAGATAGAACTTTTGATGTAGGTATCGCAGAACAGCATGCAGTTACTTTTGCTGCAGGTCTAGCAACAGAAAACTATAAACCATATGCTGCTATCTATTCAACATTTTTACAAAGAGCATATGACCAAGTTGTTCACGATGTAGCCATTCAAAGCTTACCTGTGCGTTTTGCAATAGATCGGGCTGGATTAGTTGGTGCAGATGGACCAACACATGCGGGTGCTTTTGATACGACCTTTTTATCTACACTTCCAAATTTTATTGTTATGGCTGCGAGTGATGAGTCAGAATTAGTTAAAATGATAAATACATCTGTTAATATAAATGATAAGCCAAGCGCATTTAGATTTCCAAGAGGTACAGGCTTAGGCGTTGAGTTGCCTCCAATAAATGAGACTATTGAAATTGGCAAAGGCAGAATAGTTCAAGAAGGAAAAAAATTAGCAGTACTGAATTTTGGAGCTAGACTAAACGAAACCTTGAAAGCTTCTGAGAGTTTAAAGAAAAAAGGGATTAATATCACAATAGTTGATGCTAGATTTGCAAAACCTTTAGATGAAAATTTAATTTGGCAGTTAGCAACAACTCATGAGTCTATCTTAACTATTGAAGAAGGATCTATTGGAGGATTTGGTTCACATGTGGTTGATTTTTTATCCAAAAAAAGTTTATTAGATTCTGATTTAAAATTCAGATCTATGAACTTACCTGATATTTTTATAGATCAAGACACACCAGAAAATATGTATAAATCAGCGGGATTAGATGCAAAATCTATTGAAGATAAAATTTTAGATTTAATAAATTCAAATATTATTTTACAAAAACAGAAATAGAGATTAACTACACTGCGCTTTGTTCATTAAATAATGGTCTAGCAAAACACAAGACATCATTGCTTCCCCAACTGGTACAGCTCTGATGCCAACACAGGGATCATGTCTACCTTTAACTGAAATCGAAGTATTTTTTCCAAATTTATTAATAGTTTTTCTTGTAGTAAGAATAGAAGAAGTTGGTTTTACTGCAAACGATACAATTATTTCTTGACCTGAAGAAATACCTCCCAATATTCCACCTGCATTATTTGATTTAAAATTAACTTTTTTATTTTTTTGGAAAATTTCATCAGAGTTATCTTCACCAGATAATTGAGCCGAATTCATTCCTGAGCCAATATTTACACCTTTAACAGCATTAATACTCATCATTGCAGAAGCAATATCTGAGTCAAGTTTAGAATATATAGGAGCCCCTAAGCCAGCAGGAATACCCTTGGCTCTAACTTCTATTACTGCTCCGCAAGATGAACCTGACTTTCTTATTCCTAATAAATATTTTTCCCATAATTTAATCATAGATTTATCAGGACAAAAGAATGGATTTTTGCTTATTATTTTTTCGTCCCAATTTTTAGTATCACAACCTAAAACACCCAATTGAGTTACTGCACCAGTTATTTTAAATTTTTTTCCAATTTTGTTTTCCAAAACCTTTTTAGCAACAGCCCCAGCTGCAACTCTTGCGGCTGTCTCCCTAGCTGATGATCTTCCACCACCCCTATAATCTCTAATTCCATATTTTTTAAAGTATGTATAATCAGCGTGACCTGGTCTAAATTTATCTTTTATATTGCTGTAATCTTTTGATCTCATGTCTTCATTATATATGATTAGTGATATTGGGGTTCCTGTAGTTTTTCCCTCAAAAACACCAGATAAGATCTCTACTTTATCACTTTCTTTTCTTTGAGTAGTAAATTTAGATTGCCCTGGTTTTCTTTTGTTAAGTTCTTTTTGAATATCTTCTTCTTTTAATGTTATCAAAGGAGGACATCCATCAATTATACAGCCAATTGCTGGGCCATGAGATTCTCCCCATGTAGTAAAACGAAATAACTTTCCAAAAGTATTAAATGACATTAATTATATTGTATAAGTTATTTTGTTGAAATTATGAATGAAAAAAACTCACTAGGCTTAGATAAATGTTTTTTAGAAACTAATGAACCATTTGAATTATTTGATAAATGGTATGAAGCAGCCAAAAAAAAAGAGATTAATGATCCAAATGCTTTGGCATTAGCTACATCCTCAAAAAATAATGTTCCTTCAGTGAGAATGGTTTTATTAAAAGATTTTAGTAAAAATGGTTTTGTTTTCTATACAAATTTAAATAGTCAAAAAGGAAATGAGATAAAAGAAAATCCATCTGTTTCCATGTGCTTTCATTGGAAATCCCTATTAAGGCAAGTACGTATTAATGGAAAGGTAACACCGGTACAAAATACTGTTGCTGATAAATATTATAATTCCAGAGCTTATGAGAGTAGAATAGGAGCTTGGGCTTCAAATCAAAGTTCTGTTTTAAATGATAGACAAGAGTTAATAAATTCGATTGATAAATTTAAAAAAAAATTTAATGAGAAGGATAATGTACCTAGACCTGATCATTGGTCTGGATGGAATTTAAAACCAGACAGTATCGAATTTTGGCTAGATGGAGACAATAGAATTCACGAAAGACTAAAATTTTTATTAAATTCTGATGGCAGTTGGAAAAAAGTTTTATTAAGTCCTTAAAAATTTCTAGCCAAACTAAAAGATGTTAAGTTGTTTAATATTTCTTTTTGATCACAGTCTTTAAAAATTGACAAAGAGCTTGAGGCTAGCTCAATATAGTGTTGAGCTTTTTTATAGCACTCATTTATCACATTATATTTTTTAATTAGTTTTAAAACATTTTCTAAATCATCTTTTTCTTTTTTGGATTTAGAGAAAAGATTTTTAATTAATTCTTTTTCTGATTTATTAATTTTTTGAAAAAGTAAAATGATAGGCAATGTAACTTTTCCTTCATAAAAATCTTGACCAATTTTTTTTCCAAACATTTTTAAATCAGAATTATAATCTAAAGTATCATCTGCAATTTGAAATGTGAGGCCAAGATTTCTGCCATAAAATTCTAAAGCTTCTTTTTCTTTAGTACCAACTTCAGCTAAGATAGCACCAACTTTTGTTGCAGCAGAAAACAATTCTGCAGTTTTTGCAGAAATTATTTTTAGATAAGTTTCCTCAAGCATATCAATTTCACCTTTATGCTGTAATTGAAGTATCTCTCCTTGTGCGATAGTAGATGATGTTGCTGAAAGTAATTTTAGAATTTCAATATTTCCATCTTCAACCATCATTTCAAAACATCTACTAAGAAGATAGTCCCCAACTAATATAGATGAGTGATTATTCCAAATTTTATTAAGAGTTTTTTTGCCTCTTCTAACTTGCCCATTATCAATAACATCATCATGCATTAAAGTTGCCCCATGAATTAACTCAACACATGCAGCAAGATTAATATCCCGAAAACCTTTTTTGTATCCACACAATTTTGCAGAGCCTAATGTCAAAAGGGCTCTTAATCTTTTTCCTCCTGTCTCAATATGATAATTCGTCATTTTATTTGCTAATTCGACATCACTGGACAGCTTAGATTTAATTTTTTCTTCAACCAAATTTAGTTTGTCGTCTACAGAGTTTTTTAGCTGAAAATAAGTATTGTTGATTTTATTTTGAAGTTTGATGACTGAGCCCATAAATTTAAATTAGTTTATAAAAATAATTTTATTACTTATCAATTGACGCACCCTCATCTTCAATTATAAGTAGTCTTTATTAACTTTTAAAACTCCTATAAAGACTAAGAATGTTCTCATTTTTTAAAAAAAAAAAAATTATCTCACACATTAAGCTTAATGGTGTTATTGGAAATGCAGGTAAATTTAAACAAGGTATAGATTTCTCAGGACAAGAGGAAATTATAAAAAAAGCTTTTTCTCTAAAAAAAGCAATTTGTGTTGCAATTTCAATTAACTCGCCAGGTGGTTCGCCAGTTCAATCTCATATGATTCATGATTTCATAAGAAATCAGGCCAAAAAACATAAAAAAAAAGTGATATTTTTTGCTGAGGACGTTGCGGCATCTGGAGGATATTTGATATCTTGCGCTGGAGACGAGATTTATGCAAACTCAAGTTCAATTATTGGTTCAATTGGAGTTATCTATTCTTCATTTGGTTTTACAGAGCTAATTAAAAAAGTTGGCATAGAAAGACGTGTTCACACTGCTGGGAAAAATAAAAGTACTTTAGACCCTTTTTTGGATGAGAAAAGTGAAGATATCGAAAGATTAAAAAAAATTCAGCTTGATTTACATCAAGATTTTATAAATGTAGTTGAGAGTAGCAGAGGATCAAAACTTATAAAAAAAGATATTGAACTGTTCTCAGGAGAATTTTGGTCAGGTAAAAAAGCTAAAGAACTTGGTTTAATAGATGGGATAGGTGATGCTGACCAAATTTTAAAACAAAAATATGGAGATGATATAATTATTAAAAAATTTGAAAAACCTAAGAGCTGGTTGAGCAACAAATTATCATCATCAAACGATAAACTTGATCAATTAGCAAATATTTTTGATGAAAGATCTATTTGGCAAAAATATGGTCTCTAAAAAAAAAAAAAATTTAAATAAGAATTCATTCCAAGAAACAATATTTAACTTACAAAAATTTTGGAGCAATCAAGGGTGTATAATTTTACAACCTTATGACTTAGAAGTCGGAGCTGGAACTTTTCACCCAGCCACAACTTTAAGATCATTAGGCCCAAATCCATGGAAAGCAGCTTATGTTCAGCCATCCAGAAGACCAACAGATGGAAGATATGGAGAAAATCCAAATCGATTACAACATTATTATCAGTTTCAAGTTATTATAAAACCTTCGATAGATAATATTAAGAATTTATATTTAAAGAGTTTGTCTAAAATAGGCATAGATCATTCTGAGCATGATATTAGGTTTGTAGAAGATGATTGGGAGAGTCCTACCCTAGGTGCTGCGGGTTTAGGTTGGGAGGTTTGGTGTGATGGTATGGAAATAACACAATTTACATATTTCCAACAGATGGCAGGAATAAATTGCAATCCAGTTTCGGTAGAGATTACCTATGGATTGGAAAGAATATGTATGTTCATACAACAAAAACAAAATGTCTATGATTTAGATTGGAACGAAGAGGGTGTTAAATACAAAGATGTCTTTCAACAATCTGAAAGAGAATTTTCAAAGTACAACTTTGAATATGCAAGTATTGAAAATTTATTTAAAAATTTTGATATGCATGAATTTGAAGCCAAGAGCTTAGCTGAGAAAAATATTTCTCTACCTGCCTACGATCATTGTCTAAAAGCCAGTCATGTGTTTAACATTTTAGATGCAAGAGGTGCAATAAGTGTTGCAGAGCGCGCAGAATACATTGCTAGAATAAGGAGTATTGTTAAATTAGTAGCTGAAGTTTGGATAGAAACACAAAAAAATTAAAAATGTCTGAATTATTTTTAGAGCTATTTAGTGAAGAAATTCCAGTTTCACTTCAAAAAAATATCAGAGAAAATCTAGTTTTAGAAATAAAAAAAGTTTTTGAAGATAAATCAATAAAGTTTAAAAAATACTTTTCTTTATCAACACCGAATAGACTTGTAGTTGTTTTTCAAAATCTTGATAAAGAAGTTAAAATAAAGTCAGAAGAAATAAAAGGTCCAAGCACATCATCTCCAACTGAAGCCTTAGAAGGTTTTTTAAAATCTCAAAAAATTACTAAAAAACAAGTTTTTAAAAAGAAAAATGACAAAGGTGAATTTTATTTTTATAAAACTAAAGAAATTAAATTAAAAACCTCTGATTTAATAAAAGAGAACCTTCCAAAAATCCTAATTGGATTTAAATGGAAAAAATCAATGAAATGGGGAAGTTATGATTTAAATTGGGCCAGGCCTCTTAAGTCAGTATTGTGTTTATTTGATAAAAAAGTAATAAATTTTTCAATAGGCCATTTAAGATCCTCTAATTTTACTTTTCTTGATAAAGATTTTGAAGAAAGAAAAAAAACTTTTACAGATTTTAATACTTATCAAAAGTCTCTTGAGCAATCAGGTACAATTTTAGATCAAGATAAAAGAAAAGATTTCATTAAAAAAGAAATAGAAAAAGTTTTAAAAAAAAAGAATCTTATTATTGAAGACAATGAAAAATTATTGGAAGAAGTTAATAACCTTGTGGATCAGCCGTATATCATAGAGTGTTCGTTCGATAAAAAGTTCCTATCTATACCAAAAGAGATTTTGGTTTTAACAATGCAATCACATCAAAAGTATTTTCCTCTTTTTACAAAAAAACAAGAGATCACCAACGAGTTTATAGTAATAGCAAATAAAAAAGATAATAAAGGATTGATCAAGATAGGAAATGAGAGAGTTGTTAAAGCTAGACTAGATGATGCTGAATTTTTTTGGAATAAAGATAAATCTCAAAATTTAGTAAAAAAAGTTTCTAGTCTTAAAAATATGAATTTCTTTAAAGGACTTGGTACATATTTTGATAAAGTCCAAAGAATGCGCAAATTAGCTGCAATCATTTCCGATGAACTATTGATTAGTAAAGAGAAAGTTGAACTTTCAGCAACGATTTGTAAAACAGATTTAATTTCAGAAATTGTTGGTGAATTTCCAGAGCTTCAGGGAATTATGGGAGGTCATCTTTCTCACGTTCAAGGATTTGATAAAGAAATATCTGATGCTGTTAAGGAGCAATATTTACCGATAGGCCCTCATTCAAATGTTTCTAAAAAACCATATAGTATTACACTTTCACTGTCAGATAGAATTGATACCTTAATAGGTTTTTTTGGTATAAATGAGAAACCATCAAGCTCAAAAGATCCTTATGCTTTAAGAAGAATTGCTCATGGTATTATTAGAATACTTATTGAGAACAAAAAAGATATTAAGATTAATGATATAGTTTCATATTCATCAAATATTTATTTAGATCAAGGTTTTCAATTTTCAAACAATGAATTAATTAAAGATATTTCAAACTTTTTAAAAGACAGATTTAAATATTATTTAAAGGAGAAAAATTTTAGACACGATATTATTGATGCATCTGCAAAAATTTTAGATTTAAACAAAATTTCTACTAACTTTGAAAAAGCAAAAAGTTTAAATAAAGTTATCGATAAACCAATAGGCTTAGATATTGTAACCTCCTACAAAAGGGCCTTTAATATAATAAATTCAGAAACAAAAAAAGCAGTTGATCAGCTTACAAATACAACTGACCCTGGTATTTTTAATAACGAATATGAAAAAGCATTATTTAAAAAAACTAATGAATTGAAGCAAATTTTTTCTGTAGTCACAAATAAGCAAGACTTTGACCAAACATTAAATTCTCTTGCTTCAGCAAAAAAAGAGGTTTTTGATTTCTTTGATAATGTAAAAGTAAATGATGATAGTGAAATTATCAAAAAAAATAGATTGGAACTATTAAGTTTCTTCTGTAAAACCTTCGATAATTTTATAGATTTTCAATTGATCAAAGATGCCAATGAATAAGTTAATTTTTAATTTTAACTCTAAAGACGCTAAAAAAATTAAAAGTCCCAAAAATACTTTAGGTGGCAAAGGTGCCAATCTATCTGAGATGGGCAGAATGGGACTTCCAGTTCCCCCAGGATTTACTATTTCCACTAATGTATGTGATTTATTTTATAAAAATAAAAAAAAACTAAACTCTAAAATTATTAATCAAATAAAATCAGAGCTTAAAGTAATTGAAAAAGGTGTTAAAAAAAAATTTGGAGATTTAAAAAATCCTTTACTTCTTTCAGTTAGATCAGGAGCAAGAGTTTCCATGCCTGGCATGATGGATACGATACTAAATTTAGGTCTAAATGACGAAACTGTAGTTGCTCTATCAAAAAAAACATCAAACGGTAGATTTGCTAAAGATAGCTATAGACGATTTATTCAAATGTATGGAAATGTCGTTATGGGAGTTGAAGGCCATTATTTTGAAGAATTAATTGAAAATTATAAATTAACAAAAGGCGTTCTTCTAGATACAGAATTAGATGAAAGTGATTGGGATGGGTTAATTAATGATTTTAAGAAAGTTGTTAAGGAGAAAACTCAAAAAAATTTCCCACAAAATGTATACGAACAACTTTTTGGTGCAATTAGTGCTGTATTTTTATCTTGGGAAAGTAATCGAGCAAAAATTTATAGAAAATTAAACCAAATACCATCTGAATGGGGGACAGCTGTTAACGTTCAATCTATGGTCTTTGGAAATATGGGAAATGATTGCGCTACCGGAGTGGTATTTACGCGAAATCCCTCAGATGGATCTAACGACATTTACGGAGAGTACTTGATTAATGCTCAAGGTGAAGATGTTGTAGCTGGTACACGAACACCTCAATACATTACCAAAAAGGCTCGAAAAGAAGCAAATGTAAAAGATCCATCCATGGAAGAGTCGATGCCTAAAGTTTACAAGCAACTAGAGAAAATTTTAATGAAATTGGAAAATCATTATAAAGATATGCAGGATGTAGAGTTTACAGTTGAAAATAATAAACTTTGGATTTTGCAAACGAGATCAGGAAAAAGAACATCTAAATCTGCTGTTAAAATAGCTGTAGACATGGTTAAAGAGAAGTTAATTTCAAAAAAAGAGGCTATCCTTAGAATAGACCCAAGTTCTCTAGATACTTTGTTACATCCAACGCTTGATGAAAAAAGTGAGATTAATGTTATAGCAAATGGACTTCCAGCATCACCAGGTGCTGCAAGTGGAAAAGTAGTTTTTTCTTCTGAAGAAGCTGAAAGATTAAATGACATGATGCAGGACACGATATTAGTTAGAGTAGAAACTTCACCTGAAGATATTCAGGGAATGCATGCAGCCAAAGGTATATTAACTGCAAGAGGTGGAATGACAAGCCATGCTGCTGTAGTTGCTAGAGGAATGGGTAGGCCTTGCGTTTCTGGATCTAGTGAAATTGATATTAACTATGAAAGTAAAATTTTCAAAACTTCCGAGCTTGAAATTAAAGAGGGTGACATCATTACAATTGATGGATCTACTGGTAGAATAATCCTTGGAGAGGTGCCCACTGTTAAGCCTGAAATTTCAGGTGATTTTTCAAAATTAATGAGTTGGGCTGATAGTATAAGAAAACTAAAAGTTAGAACAAATTCAGAAACCCCCGCAGATACAAAAACAGCAAGAGATTTTGGTGCAGAGGGAATTGGTTTATGTAGAACAGAACATATGTTTTTTGATGAAGAAAGAATTTTATCTGTAAGAGAGATGATTTTATCAAAAACAAAAGAAGATAGAGCAAGAGCACTTACAAAATTATTACCTCACCAGAAAAAAGATTTTGTGGAAATTTTTAAAATAATGGGTGGGCTACCAGTGACTGTAAGATTATTAGATCCACCATTACATGAATTTTTACCACATTCAGAAAAAGAAATTCTAGAGGTAGCAAATGTTGTTGGAGTTGACCTTAAAGAAGTAAAATCAAGAATATCTGAATTACACGAGCAAAATCCTATGCTTGGTCATAGAGGTTGTAGATTAGGTATTTCTTATCCTGAGATTTATGAAATGCAATGTAGAGCAATTTTTGAAGCTTTAGTAGAACTAAAAAAGAATAAAATAAAATCAGCATTTCCAGAAATTATGATTCCCTTAGTTTCAACAGAAGCTGAAATAAAAATTATGAAAGATTTAGTTATAAGGGTTGCCAAAACTGTCCAAGAGGAAAATAAAGTTAAAATTGATTTTATTGTTGGCACTATGATTGAACTTCCAAGGGCAGCAATTAAAGCAAAAGATATTGCAAAACATGCAGAATTTTTTAGTTTTGGAACTAACGATTTAACCCAAACAACATTTGGAATAAGTCGAGATGATAGTGGTAAATTTTTAAACGATTACATTGATAATAAAATTTTTGATATTGATCCATTCGTGTCCATCGATGAGGGAGTTGAGGATTTAATTGAAATTGCAGTCTTAAAAGGCAAGAAACAAAATAAAAAAATTAAGTTAGGCATATGCGGTGAGCACGGAGGTGATCCTAAAAGTATAGCTTTTTGTTCTAGAGTTGGATTAAATTATGTTTCATGTTCTCCATACAGAGTTCCAATAGCAAGACTTGCAGCAGCTCAAGCAGAAATAAATAAAAATAAATAAAAAATTAAGGGGCGTTCTGTTGCCAGGTGCCCCAAACCCCGTCTACTTAATTAACCGAAGTTAATTATGCAGCAAGTGCGTAACTTTCGTTAGCAATTATAAATTAGCCCTTTACGGAGGAACAATTCCGAACGAAAGAATAGCCTTTAGACATCCGTCGATTCTGGTTCACCCCCATAAGTTGTAATGGTGGAGGTGGTGGGTACTGCCCCCACGTCCGCAATGGTTATTACGAAATTCGTTTATCGTCATAGTTGGAAAACCAACATTATTAATATAAAAGGAATTACAACAGATTCAATAACAATCATGAAATTAACTCAAGAACAATCAGAAGAGATTAAAAATCAACAAGCTCAAAGCAATCAGACTAAAAGAGTGACGTCTCCTGAACTTGAAAAAATTTTGTATGAAGCAATTCCTGCATTAGATCATGGTTTTGTTAGAGTAGTTGACTATATGGGCGATGATACTTCAATTGTTCAGTCTGCAAGGGTTTCATATGGAAAAGGTACTAAACAAGTATCGACTGATAAAGGGTTGATTAAATATTTAATGAGACACTGGCATAGTACTCCATTTGAAATGTGTGAAATCAAATATCATATCAAACTTCCAATTTTTATAGCTAGACAGTGGATAAGACATAGAACTGCAAATGTTAATGAGTACTCTGCTCGATATTCAATTTTAGATAAAGAATTTTATTTACCAACTAAAGAAAATTTAGCAGCTCAATCAAAAAGTAACAGGCAGGGCAGAGGTGAAGTTCTTGAGGGCGAACAAGCAAATGAGGTATTAGAACTTCTAAAAAATGATGCTGAGAGAACTTATGATAATTATGAAACCATGTTGAACGAAAGATATGATGGTTCAACTATTGATGAAAATAAAAAAGGATTAGCAAGAGAACTTGCAAGAATGAATTTAACATTAAATACCTATACCCAGTGGTACTGGAAAACCGATTTATTGAATCTAATGAATTTTTTGAGACTAAGAGCAGATAGTCATGCACAATATGAAATAAGAGTTTATGCGGATATAATGTTGGATACTTTGAAAAAATGGGTCCCAATTACCTATGAAGCATTTATGGATTATAGAGTTGGGGGCACTGAGGTTTCAGCTAAAGGTAAAAATATAATTCAAAAACTTATAAAAGGTGAAAATATTTCACCTGATGACTCTGGTCTTTCAAAGAGAGAGTGGAATGAATTAATGGAAGCTTTTGAGCTTAAAGATAAGTTGATTTAATTTTTTCTGCAAATTCTAAATATATTTTAGAAATTTCATGTTCTGGATTTTCTTCAACAATGGGCTTTCCATTATCTCCAGCTTTACCAACTTCGGGGTTGATAGGTATCTCACCTAAAAATTCTTTGTTGAATTCTTCAGCAGTTCTTTTAACACCACCTTCACCAAAAATTTTATATTTTTTTCCATCATCACCTTTAAAATAACTCATATTGTCTACTAGGCCTAAAATTTTAACATCTAGTTTATCAAACATTTTAATACCTCTTATGACATCCAGCAGTGCTACTTCTTGAGGAGTTGAGACAATTATAGCCCCATCTAGTTTAATTTCTTGTGAAAATGTTAATTGTGTATCTCCTGTGCCTGGAGGCATATCAATAATGATAAAATCTAAATCTTTCCAATTTACTTTTTGAGTAAACGTTTTAATGGCACTAGTAACCATGGGACCTCTCCAAATCATCGGTGTTTGTTGGTCTGCTAAAAATCCAATAGACATACATTGGATATCGTACTTCATTACAGGCTCAAGTTTTTGACCATCACTTTTCGGCTTCTCGTTAATATCAAACATCTTTGGAATAGAAGGGCCATAAATATCTGCATCAAGCAATCCAACTTTGCAGCCGATACTTTTAAGAGCCAAGGCAAGATTTGTTGCAAAAGTAGATTTACCAACACCTCCCTTTGCACTTGAGACTGCAATTGTATATTTAGTTCCAAGGATAGGGTTTTTTGTAAAGTTTTTTGGCTCTACTTTTTTTTTCATTGCGTCACTTAGTTCTGGCTTTTTTTCATGCATATTTTGATCTTAACTTGTTTTTGAGATTAAAGACACTATATACATAATGTATGTCTGACAATTTTCAACAAAGAGGAGGAAGTCCTTGGGGAACACCTCCAGGTGGAGGAAATGGCAATGGATCTGGTAGAGGACCAACGCCACCAGATGTTGATAAAATTATTAGAGAGCTTCAAGATAAAATAAAAAATTTTTTGCCAGGTGGTAAATCATCAAGTGGTAAATCTTTAATCTTAGGATTAATAATTATTGCGTTTGTATGGTTAGCAAGTGGACTATATAGAGTTCTTCCTGATGAGCAGGGAGTTGTTTTGAGATTTGGTAAATTTGTAAAAACTACTCAACCTGGATTAAATTATCATATACCATTTCCAGTAGAGAGCGTTTTAACTCCAAAAGTTACAAAAGTTAATAGAATTGATATTGGTTTTAGATCAGAAAGAGATAGTGGTTTTTCAACCGGTGGAGCAGTTGCTGATGTACCGCAAGAAAGCTTAATGTTAACTGGAGATGAAAATATAGTGAATATTGATTTTTCAGTATTTTGGGTGATTAAAGATGCTGGAAACTTTTTATTTAAAATCCAAGATCCCGAGGGAACAGTTAAAGCTGCTGCTGAAACTGCAATGAGAGAAGTGATTGCAAAAAGTGATATTCAACCAATTTTAACTGAAGGAAGATCTAATATTGAAATTGAAACACAAGAGATTATTCAAACAATTTTAGATGATTATGAAAGTGGTATTCAAATAACTCAAGTGCAAACTCAAAAAGCCGATCCGCCTGATCAAGTAATTAATGCTTTTAGAGATGTACAGGCTGCAAGAGCAGACATGGAAAGAGCTAAAAACGAAGCAGAGGCTTATGCTAATGACGTTATCCCAAGAGCAAGAGGGGAAGCTCAAAAAATATTACAAGCTGCAGAGGCTTATAAAAAAGAAGTTGTGGCTAAATCTGAGGGTGAAGCAAGTAGATTTCTTGCAATTTATAATGAATATAAAAATGCAAAAGCTGTAACTCAAGAGAGAATGTATTTAGAAACGATGGAAAAGGTATTGGCTGATATAGACAAAGTTATTATCGAAAATAATGGAGGCTCAGGTGTTGTGCCATATCTACCTCTTCCTGAATTAAAAAAGAGAGCAACTAATTAAATGAAAGCTGGAAAAATATTACTAGGATTGATTGTTGCAATTGGAGCTCTAGCTTTTTTATCTGTGATAATAGTTAAAGAAGTTAACCAAGCAATCATATTACAATTTGGTGATCCAAAAAGAATTATAACCCAACCTGGATTAAATTTTAAAATTCCTTTTATTCAAAATGTTGTTTATCTCGATAAAAGAATTTTAAATTTAGATACACCACCCGAAGAAGTTATTGCATCAGATCAAAAACGTTTGATAGTAGATGCTTTTGCAAGATTTCAAATTGTTGATCCTTTAAAATTTTATATTTCAGTTGGTGATGAAAGAGTTGCAAGATCAAGATTATCAACAATTATTAACTCAAGAGTTAGAAATGTTTTAGGTCAGGAGGAACTTCAAACCTTATTGTCTAAAGATAGATCAAAACAAATGGAGTTAATTAAAGAGGGTGTAAATAACGAAGCAAAAAACTTTGGGATAAATATTGTTGATGTTCGAATTAAAAGAGCTGACCTTCCTCAGGCTAACAGCGAAGCTATTTATAGAAGAATGCAGACTGAAAGGGAGAGAGAAGCAAAAGAGTTTAGAGCACAAGGTGCAGAAATGGCTGTAACCATAACTTCTACAGCTGATAAAGAAGTTTCAGTAATACTAGCGAACGCAAATAAAGACTCAGAGATTATGAAAGGAGAAGGTGATGGTCAAAGAAATAAAATTTTTGCTGACGCCTTTGGTCAAGATCCTGAATTTTTTGCATTCTATAGAGCAATGCAAGCTTACGAGACAGCACTAATTGGTGGTGGTGATACATCGTTAATCTTATCTCCAGACTCTGAGTTCTTTAAATTTTTTGGAAATATTAAGCCAAATATAAATAAATAAATAATGAGAGAGCTATTTATAGCTTTTGGTTTATTCTTGTTTATCGAAGGAATTTTATACGCCTTATTTCCATCAAAAATGAAAAGTATGTTAAGCAAACTTGAATTGTTAAAAGTCAACCAATTGAGAACTGGTGGATTAATCTTTGCAATTTTAGGATTTATAATTATTTACTATTTGAAGGCCAACACATGAAAAAATTCAAAATATATTTATTTTCACTATTAATATTAATCAGTTTTAACACTAAATCTTTTTCAAAAGGTGTCCCAGAGTCTTTTGCTGACTTAGCTGAAAAATTAATGCCTTCAGTTGTAAATATTTCAACAACGCAAACCGTTGTAACCAATACTAATCCGTTTCCATTTCAATTTCCTCCCGGATCACCCTTTGAAGATATGTTTAAAGAGTTTGGAGCCCCTCAAGAGAGAAAATCTTCAGCTCTTGGATCTGGTTTTATAATTGATGAAAAAGGAATTGTTGTAACAAACAACCATGTTATTCAAGATGCAGAGGATATTATTGTAAGAGTAAATGGTGATAAAGAATTTAAAGCAACAGTTATTGGTGCAGATCCATTATCTGATATAGCTGTTTTACAATTAGAAACTAAGGAAAAATTTATTCCAGTTTCATTTGGAGACTCAGATAAGGCAAGAATTGGGGATTGGGTCATTGCAATTGGAAATCCGTTTGGCCTTGGTGGGACTGTAACTTCAGGAATTATATCTGCAAGAAACAGATCAATTGGACTTTCAAGGTACGAAGATTATATCCAAACTGATGCATCAATAAATTCAGGAAACTCAGGTGGTCCACTATTTGATATGGATGGAAATGTTATTGGAATTAATACTGCAATTTTAGGAAGAAATGGATCTATTGGAATTGGTTTTTCAATACCTTCGAATAGTGCTCAGATTGTTATAGATCAGTTACTTGAATTTGGAGAAACTAAAAGAGGCTGGTTAGGTGTAAGAATTCAAGATGTTACTAAAGAAATTGCAGAAGTTGAAAATTTAGATGAACCTCGAGGAGCTTTAGTTGCAAGTGTGGCTGATGGAAGTCCATCTGACAAAGCGGGAATTAAAGCTGGAGATATAATTTTAGAATTTAATGGTGAAAAAATTAAAGAGATGAAAGAACTTCCCATTATAGTTGCTCGAACTGAAGTTGGAAAAAAAGTAGATGTTAAAGTTTGGAGAAACAAAAGAGAGATAACAAAAAAAGTAACTTTAGGTAGACTGGAAACATCAGAAGATTTTAAAGTTACAGAAAAATCAGCGCCTACCGAAAATAGAATTGATGATTTGAAAATTACAGTAAGAGAACTTAATAATGATGATATTAAACAAAGAAATTTTCCTAATCAAACTAAGGGATTAGTGATTACTAAAATAGAAAATGATAGCCCGCTAATAGAATCTATTGAAGTTAACAGTGTAATTATTGAAGCTCAAAAGAAAAAAGTTGATAGCGCAAATGAATTAAAGGAAATTGTAACAGAAGTTTTAAATACTAATCAAAAAACAATTTTGCTAGTAATTTATAACAGTCAAAATCAAAGAAGATATATAGGCGTTAAATTGAAATAAATAATGGATTTAAAATCCAAAATCATTTTAATTTATGGTCCAACCGCTTCAGGAAAATCTAGTTTTGCAATTAATTTGGCAAAAAAAATTAAAGGTGAAATAGTTAATGCAGATAGTATGCAGATCTATAATGATTTAAAAATTTTAACCGCTAGACCAACAAAAAAAGATTTTAAACAAATTAAACATCATCTTTATGGTATTCAGAGTGGAAAAAAAAGTTTTTCAACTGGTGATTGGCTAAAGTTAGCAACTAAAAAAATACAAGAAATTAAAAATAAAAAAAAAGTTCCAATTTTAGTTGGAGGAACTGGTTTATATTTTAAAGCACTAGTAGATGGTTTAGTAGAAATTCCAAATTTACCATTAACTTTTAGAAACAAGATTAGAAATTTACAAAAAAAAATTGGTCAAAAAAAATTCTATAATAAGCTTTTAAAAATTGATCCTTTATTGATTGGCAAGATAAATCCTACAGATGTTCAAAGATCAATTAGAGCTTATGAAGTAAAATTATTTACAAAAAAATCAATTACAGAGTGGTTTGAGGGAACAAAATCTCAATTCAAAAAAAAAGAGTTTTACAAAGTAATTCTAGATTTTCCTAGAGTAGATTTAATTGACAGAATAAATAAAAGAGCAATTCAAATGTTTAAAATGGGTGCTGATTTAGAGGTTAAAAAATTTTTAAAACTTAAAATTGATAAAAGTAAAAGTATTTCAAAAGCCATTGGAGTATCAGAAATCAATGAATATTTAAAAAAAAATATTGATGAGGCAGAAGCAATTGAAAAAATATCAATAAAGACAAGACAATATGCAAAAAGACAGATGACTTGGGCAAGAGGCCACATGTCAAATTGGAAAAAATTAAACCCAAATAGATTAAATAATTTTTTAAAAAAAATTTAATTATTCCTCAGTATAGCTTGACCAATTAGTACAACTTCAGCTAGATTGCCCAAATGTCTAAATTATATTCAGGAGCTGAAATTGTTTTTAAATGTCTTGAGGATCAAGACGTTGAATTTATTTTTGGATATCCTGGAGGAGCAGTATTGCCTATATATGATGAATTAAAAAATCATCCGTCAATAAAACATATTTTAGTAAGACATGAGCAGGGAGCTGGTCATGCAGCCGAAGGATATGCAAGGTCATCTGGAAAACCTGGTGTAGTCCTTGTAACTTCAGGACCAGGTGCAACCAATGTAGTTACAGCATTAACAGATGCCTATATGGATTCTGTTCCATTGGTTTGTATTTCGGGGCAGGTTCCAACTCACTTAATTGGTACCGATGCATTTCAAGAATGTGACACGACAGGAATTACAAGACCATGCACTAAACACAATTGGCTGGTCAAAGATATTAAAGATCTTCCAAAAATCCTACATGAAGCATTTCATGTTGCCACAACTGGTAGGCCAGGGCCAGTATTAATTGATATTCCAAAAGATATTCAATTTG
>Ga0255778_10001558_pt1 | contig 20593 bp, 13 predicted proteins | sample 071ome_31_FD_179976 | JGI IMG/M metagenome (GOLD analysis project Ga0255778, IMG submission 179976) | Coastal salt marsh microbial communities from the Groves Creek Marsh, Skidaway Island, Georgia - 071405CT metaG (version 2) | ecosystem: Environmental > Aquatic > Marine > Intertidal zone >...
GTCGTCGTCGTCGTCGTCGTCGTCGTCCACGTTAAGAGAGATGGATGGTGCGAGCGCGAACGACTCGTCGGCGTCCTCGACCGCCGTCTCTCGCGCGACGCGCGTCCGCGGTCGCGGAACGTCGACGCGGTGTCCCAACAGCCGAAGTTCAATCTTACGACGAATGCGCGCGCGCGTCGCGTCCTCGACGACGTCGTCGACGCGCGCGAGCGCGGAAGACGACGGGTGATGTGTCTCTCGCGCGGCGAAGTAGGCGTCGAGTCGGTCGGACGCGCGCATGGCGCGTCGACGCGTGGGGACAACCAGGCTCGGGGCGCGCGGTTCGGGGACGTCGTCGTCCTCGTCGTCGGCGGAGATACAACAAGACTACGCGCTCAATCGCGTTTATCCGCGGCGGCGACGTCGGAGGGCGTGAGCGCGAGAACGATGTCACCGGCGTCGGTGACGTCGAACCACTCGTTCGCGAGGGCTAATTTCGCCACGGAGGCGTCGACGTCGGCGGTCAGGGCGGAGAGGAAATCCGGGGGCGCGTCGGCGGCGCCCGTCGTCCAATCGAGGAGCGTGCGCGCCGTCTTGGCCAACTCTCGAGTCTCGCGATCGATGCGTTTGAACGACCACGGCGGGGTGTCGCCGGTGACGACGACGTCGACGTCTTCCGCGACGGCGTCGAGTTCGGCTCGAGGCGACGACGCGCCCGGTTTCGGTTCGGGCAACGGCGACGGCGACGACGGTGCCGACGCGCGCACGACGAAACGTCGCGATGGCGACGCACGCACGCCGCGCCTCGCGTTACGCCAATATTCGCGACGAGACGACGCCTTGACGACGTCACCGGTGAGTCTCGTCCTCGCGTGAGCTCGCTTGGGCGGAACGAAGCTCACGGCGTCGACGTCCGGCAACGCGCCGCGGTCCTGCACCAACGCCTCGGGCACGACGACGATCGACGGCTCGACGCAAACACACGCGATATTCTCGTCCTCATCCTCGTCGTCGAAGACGTAGTCGTTCTCGTCGAACGACGGCGACGCGACGGAATCGTCGTCGCGCGCTGGCGTCGCGGGACGCGACTCCGGCGAGGCGTCCATGTCGATCGCGCGCACTCTCACCGGACTCTCAAACGCTCGCGACGACGACGTATCATCGCGCGGCGGTGTCGACGGCGCATCGACCTCTCTCTCGTCGTCGCCATTCGCTAGTTTTCTCACCGCTCGGTCGTCGTCGTCGTCGTCGTCGTCGTCTCGTCCGACGTCGACGGCGTCGCGTCCCGCACCCGTCGCCTCTGTCTCGACATCCTCCACCCCCACCGACGCCGTCTCGACGACCGACGCGAGATCGACGCTCGAATTCATCCCCGCGCGCGTCTTCGCCGTCTCACCCACCGCTCGACGCGCCCTCGTCGCCTCCTCGTACGCCGCCACCTCTCTCGCCTCGTCGATGGCGCGCGCCCACTCCTCATCCGACGGAAACTGTTCCCGAAACTCTCTCTTCGCCCGCGCGATCGCTCGACCGACGCGCGCCGCGACGGCTGGACCCACCGCCGTCGCCCACGCGCGCGCGCGCGCCGTCACCGCGCGCCACCGACCGCGCGACATCGATCCTCCACCACGCAAAGTGTCTTTTCCCCTCGTCGAATCATCGCGCGCGTTCGCCTCGCTCGCGCGCGCCGTCGCGCCCGAACTCGCGCGAGACGACGCGTGTAAATTTTCACCATCCGACGTCGACATCGCGGCGCCGCGCGAGAGGTCGCGCGCGTCGTGGAGTGCGAACGATCGATCGGAATTCGGTTCGCCTTCTTCACCCCCTCGGTCGCGACGTCGCGGGGTAGGTTCGCGAATTCCACGCGATCGCCGCGCGTCGCCGGCGCACACGTCGACGCGCGACGCACGGCGCGCGTTCGAGGACGGCGAACGCGGGAGACGCGCGCGCGCGAGCGATCGAGCGAGGAGGCAGTCGCGATCGCGCGTGAGGACGGCGCGAGATGTGCGTGCGAGATGTGGGCGAGGGCGCGAACGTGGACCGAGGCGCGACGCGACGACGAACGCGACGATGTGCGCGTCGACTGACCACCGTTCGCGACGGCGACGCGCGCGCAGGTTGTTTTACTCGTATTTCAAGACGTTGGTCGGGAAACCCGTCGTCGTGGAGCTCAAGAACGATCTCGCCATCGAGGGGACGCTCGTGTCGGTGGATCAGTACTTGAACATTAAACTTGAGCACACGCGCGTGACGGATGAGGCGAGGTATCCGCACATGCGAAGCGTGCGAAACTGTTTCATTCGAGGGAGCGTCGTGCGATACGTGCAGTTGCCGAAGGATGCGGTGGATGTGGACATTTTGCACGACGCGACGCGACGCGAGGCGCGAGGCGCGTAGACGACGATTAAAGTAGCTTTTTAACGACGAGAACGAACACGTGTAGGTAAGAGTTGAAAGTGGAAGGACGCGGCGCCGGTGATGCGATGTGAATGGTGCTAATTAATTTTTACTGCGACGCGCGCGAGAATCAAATGGTGAGGTTTTCGAAGGAGAGCGCGCGACCGCGATGCCGTACGGGAGCGTGGCGGCTAATCGAGTGATGTTTCGAACGTCCACCGGAGGATAGTTTTGCAGCATCTTCATGCACGCCGCGAAATCACCGTCGATGAGTTCGGTGCCGATGTTCAGCACGCACGCGACGCAGAGACGAAGCAGACACTCTTTTCTCGATCGAGGCGACGCCAGCACGACGTCCCACAATCGCAGCACGTCCGCCATTTCGAAATCTTGCGTGAACATGAGCGTGATCCATCGGAACGCGAACATGGATGTCGATAAATTCATGCTCTGTAAGTGCGCGTGCACCTCCGGTCCGTGCTCGGCGAGCATGACGCTCAGCGTGTCCAACATGGCGCGAACGCCTTGATCCGTCGCGTCGAGCGCCATCACGAAGACGTCGCGAAATTCACTGAAAACCTCTGTGAAACAATAAAACGCATCCGCGGCCGCGTTCTCGGTCGCCGACTCTTCATCCGTAGAAGTCGCGAAGACGTAATACATGCACCCGAACATCTCGTGCATGCCCTGCACGTATCCGACGCCTGGGTTGAGCTTGGCGAAGACATACAACGCGTCTCGCATGTGATCCTTCCTGCGTCTCGCTTCGCCGTCTTCGCCCTCGTCGTTGAAGAAGTGCATGTCCGGATGCACGCGAGCGATGTCTCTATCTATCTGTTCCGCTAATTCGTCGTCCTCGTACTCGTCTATCCATTTCGATTCGTCGCTCGTCGACGCGCTCGCGCAAAATTCGTCTCGAAACGTCGCGTATTCCGCTCTCTTCGCTCGCGTCGCCTCCTCCCACCGCGCGCGCTCTCGCGGAAGATACCCCAGACACAGCTTCCATACAAGCGCGCGCGCGCGTCCGTTGTCGTCGTCCGGAACGCCCCCGTCAGATACTAACAGACGCAGACGTTCCGCATCCACCTCGTCTCGCCCCAACGCCTCCATGAGCGCCTCTCGCCTCGACGTCTTCGTCTCTCCGAACGAAGACCCGCGCGAGTGCGAATCGTCGCCCGCAATCGCGCGCGCCACGCGTGCGGCGTGCGCCCGCGACTCGGTTTCGATCGACCGCTGCATTCGTTTGGTGCGCTGCTCCTTCACCTTGGCCACCGTCGCGCGCGCCTTATCGCGCGCGCGCGCCGCCTTGTCGAGAAACCAGGCGGTGAGCGTGTTCTCCCCGCTCGCGCGCGCGTCGTCGTCGTCGACGCCGCCGACGGCGTCGCGTGACGGCATCGCGAGACGCGCTCCACACTCACGCGCCGTCCCGTCGACCTCCATGACGCTCTCGACGTTCGCGACGACGACGACGACGACGACGCGCGCGAGCGCGATGAAAACGACCGTCGCATCGCCGTCCATCTCGCGCGCGTCGCCGCGCGTCGCGCGCGTCGCGCGACCGTCCGACGCGCGCGGCGGAACCGTCCTCGTCAGCGCCATCGGGGACGACGTCCCGGCGCCGAGCGCGGCGTTTCTGGGCACACGTCGCGCCGCGCTCGCGCTCGCGGCGACGGCGATCGTTCCGACGCTCGCCGCGAGCGCCGAGTACGGCGACACGGTGTACATGGACGCCCTCCAGGGCAAGGGGAAGGATTACGGGAAGAAGGAGGTGTTGTATCCAGACTTTGAGCGCACGGCGAGCGGTTTGCAGTACAAGGACATGGTGCTCGGCGCCGCGGACGCGAAGACGTTCGATCCGACAGAGGGGAAAACAGCGGTGATCGATTGGGATGGATACACGATAGGGTACTACGGGCGACCGTTCGAGGCGAGGAATAAGTCGAAGGGCGGTGCGTTTACGGGTGACGAAAAGGATTTTTTTCGGTTCAAGGCGGATGATGAACGCGTGATCGGCGCATTTCGAGAAGCGATCGTGGGGATGAAGATTGGATCGATTCGTCGGATAATCGTTCCGGCGAATAACGAAAAGTTAGGGTATCCGGATGGGAAGAAGTGGCGCACGATGAAGCCGCAGCCGGCGAATTTCAGCGGCGACAGAGCGCTCGGGTTCGTGCTAGAAAATCAAGGAATGATCGATAAGACGCTCTTATTCGACATCGAACTCTTGAAGATCATCGATTAGATCATTTATGACGCGGGCGCGAGATTGGAAAATGATGTAATGTAATTGAGAGTCAACTCAATATTAATCGTCTCGGCGAGACGCAACGCGATTCTAACTCAACTTTGGAATCCAGCCCACTCAAAACGTAGCGCAAAACAAAGGGGTTGGTGTATATATATCTTTATCAACGTCCCTCGGGGAATACAACAGGAGAAGGGAAGTAGGGATAAACTTGCCGCTGCTGCGCAATGTGCTCCGGGACTTGTCCAGAAGCGAAAGCCTTGATGAGACTCTTCGCCGCGGCGATGTTCATTTCGTGTGGACCTTTCACTTCCACGTCGCTCGTCTTCGTTTTCGGGTCACTTTCCATCAAGGAGACTTGGCAACCAGAAATCTGCGCAATGGTGGAAATATTTGCCCCATCTGAGCCCATGATTCGCGTGACCTCTTCGATGGATATTTCGACCGTGTCCTTGATCATCGGCGGCGGCGTCGGCATGGCGTACATGGGTGGCTGCATCGGCGCGTTGGACATCGGCATCTGCATCGGAACTGGCATCGGCATCGGCATCGGCATCGGCAACGGCATCTGCATCGGCAACGGCGTCGGCACCGGAACGTGCATGGCCGCAAACGTGGGATCGGGCTGCGTGAGCGCACTGGCGGAGTATTCCGTGTATACACCACCCTGCGCGTCTCGCGGCACCATAAACGTCGGTTGAAAGTATCCGAGCACGCTCGAATCCACCAGAAACCCTTTGAGCAACTCGAACACTGACTTGGCCGCAGTACGCACGTCGTGCACCGCTCCGTTGATCTCTACGACGCGATCCTCGCTCGTCGCGCACGACGGCACCTGTCCGACCTCCTGAACTTCCACGTGCGCACCGTTCGCCAATTTTCGAATCTCACGAATGTTTTCACCGCCCTTTCCGATGAGATGTCCCGCCTGTCCCGCCGGCACCAACAGTCGCAGCGTCACGATCGCGCCGGCAGCGTCCCCCTCCTCCGTCACCGCCTCCGTCTTCGCGCCGCTCTCGCCCTCTCGCGCCTCCACGTCCACCGCACCGTCACCTTCGGCTGTCGTCTCACCATCGCTCGCGTCCTCGCGCCCTCGCTCCCCCTCCTCGCCGTGTCGCCTTCTACTCGTCAAGAATTCCACGACCATGGTCGCCGCCTCGCACGCCGCGCACCGCCCGTCGTCGTCCCCGCGCTCTCGAACCGCGCTCACGAGCACCGCGCGCTCGTTACACTGCGCCGCGGACTCCAAAACCTTGACCGCCGCCCCGGTCTCGGCGACGATGCGCTTGACGTTGGCGCCCGACTTTCCAATCAATCCACCCACCCTCGACTCGAGACATAGCAGCCGAAACACGGCGTGTCCGCGCGCCGTGGCCGCGGAGGCGTCCGCGGACGCGCCGCGGACGTCCTCCTCTTCGTCGCGGTCGGCGGTGTCGGCCGTCATCGTCGTGGCGGTGGAGTTGCGCGCGGCAATGACAACGTCTCGATCGTCTCGGCGTTCCTCGAGACGTCGACGCGCGGGCACGCGATGCGCGCGATGCGGGCGACGACGTCGACGGTCGCGACAGCGACGACGGCGACGACGGCGCGAGTCTCGCGACGACGCGACGTGCGGACGAGCACGAGGACGCGCGCGTGCGCGGTGTCCGAACGAACCGCGCGCATTTTGCGCGAGGTGGAGCTGCGCGAGCGCGAGGACGCTGGAACGACGGGAGGTGGTGCGAGCGACGCGCGAGCGCTCGGCGCTGGCGGGCAGACGAGTTTGCGCGCGTTGGAGGGTTTGGACGCGGCGTGGCGCGTGATGCGCGAGGGTGGAACGGGAGGCGGCAGTGAAGCGTTCGCGAGACGAGAGAGCGGCGACGCGGGAACGCGAGGCGGGGGAGGAGAGGCCTTCGCGTACGACGTCGCGGTGTGCGGTGGAACGCTGGGTGTGCTCGTGGCGAGCGCGTTGCAGAGGAGAGGCGCGCGGGTGGTGGTGATTGAGCGCGGCGCGTTGGTGGGACGCGCGCAGGAGTGGAACGTCAGTCGCGCGGAGCTCGAGGCGCTCGTACACGCGGGCGCGATGACGAAAGAGGACGCGGACGAGTGCACGATGATTGAGTTTAATCCGATTAAGTGCGGATTTTACGGAGCAAAGGGCGACGACGTCGTGACGACGAACATTCTGAATGCCGGCGTGTCGCCCGAGAGGCTCGTGAGACGGTGTCGAGAGCGATTCGAAGAGGCGGGCGGGACGACGCTCGAGCGAGCAGATCTTCGAGGCGTGGACGTGTACGATGACGTGGCGGTGTTGAACGTGGGCGAGGGCTCGGAACCGATCCGCGCGCGATTGGTGTTGGATTGCATGGGATTTCGCTCTCCCATCGTTCGTCAAATTCGAGGCGATAGGAAACCGGACGGCGTGTGTCTCGTCGTCGGGAGTTGCGCGGAGGGATTTCCACAAGAACGAAACGATAGCGCGGATCTGATCCGCACCGTCACGGACATCGAGGAAGACTATCGCGGGCAATACTTTTGGGAGGCGTTTCCCGCGTCGTCCGGGCCCACCGATCGAACAACGTACATGTTTTCGTACATGGACGCCGACGAGTCGAGACCGACGATCGCGTCCATGCTCGACGATTACTGGGAGTTAATGCCAAAGTACCAAAACATCGGATCCGTCGATGATGTGCAGATGAAACGCGTCCTCTTTGGATTGTTTCCCACGTATCGCGATTCACCATTGAAGACGGAGTTCGATCGCGTGCTTGCCATCGGTGACGCGAGCGGGATTCAATCGCCTCTGTCGTTCGGAGGTCTCGCCGCACTCTTGCGACACATCGAGCGCATCACGGGCGCGGTAGAGGAGGCGTTGGACTGCGACGCGCTCGACAGGGATGCCTTGCGAGAGGTGAACGCATACAACCCGGCTCTCTCGGCTGCGTGGTTGTTTCAAAAATGCATGTCTGTCGAGGTCGGTCGCACCCCCAAGCGCGACTTCATCAACAGACTCATGTCCATCAACTTCGGCGTCATGCAAAGTCTCGGCGACGACGTCATGCGTCCGTTTTTGCAAGACGTCGTCACCTTTCGCGGACTCGGGAAAACGCTCGTCTCCATGACGCTCGCCGAGCCTCTGTTCGTCCCCGAAATCCTCCTCAACGCCGGCCTCGGCCCGATCGCCGACTGGTTCGTCCACTTCATCGCTCTGGGCGCGTACGACGTCGCCGCCGCGCCGGCCGCGAAAATCGCCGAGCTCGCCAAGGATTCCGGAGCCCTCTCGCCTCGGCAAAAATTCTTCGTACGACGACGCTGCGAAGCCGTCATCTACGGTTCCGGTCGCGACGTCGTCCATTAGACCCGCGCGCACGCTTTATTCATTCTTTCTTTCTTACATTCACTCCGTTCATTCATCGCAATCGTCCCGCTCGCCCCGCGGCGTCGACTCGCGCGACGTCGAAAGGGACTCCCCTCCGGTCCAGAAGTCCCGACCCGCGAGCCCGAATCCAGAGCTCGAGAGAGGCCCGCACGAAACTCTCCGCGCGCCATTCGCGCGCGCGGACCCGTCCACGCCGCGCGCCGACGTCGACCGGACGTCATGGGCGTGTATGACGACGACGACGTCGCCATGCGCGACGCGCGCGAGGAGGAAGAGGAGGAGGAGATCGGCCAGGTGCGTCGACGACGACGACGACGAGACGCGATCGCGGGAACGATGCGGCGAGGGACATTCGCGAGGACGGAAGGCGCGCGCGCGAGGACATCGAGCGCGCGCGATGGTCGATGCGAGGGCGAGGATGATGTGGATGACGCGCGCGGGCGCGGGCGACGCGAGACGGGAGATGTCGACGACGCGAGGCTGGGAAGATCTCGAACGGGACGCGCGATCTCGGAGACTGACGAGAGAGACGCTCGACGCGCGCGCAGGAGGACGCCTGGGTCGTCATCAGCTCGTTTTTCGAGGAGAAGGGTCTCGTGAGACAACAGTTGGATTCATTCAACGAGTTCATTCAGCACACGATGCAAGAGATTGTCGGTACGTGGGCGCGAGACGTCGCGAGGCGAGGGGCGAGAGACTCGGGGTTTAGGGTAAACGCGACGAACGCGAGACGAGAGATGACTGACGGGATGCGCGATGCGATTTGAACGCCGCAGACGAGATGAGAGAGATGGAATTGACGCCGGAGCATCAACATATGCCGGGTCAGGACATCGACGAGATGGAGAAGAAGACGTACAGGATTAGCTTTAACCAGATTTACTTGAGCAAGCCGATGGTGACCGAGGCAGATGGTTACACGACGACGCTGTTCCCGAAAGAGGCGAGATTGCGTAACCTCACGTACTCTGCGCCGTTGTATGTCGATATGGTGAAGGAGATCACCACGGTTCACCCGGAGGGAGAGACGACGGTGGAGAAGGAGGAGATCAAGAAGGTGTTCATCGGTAAGGTTCCGATTATGTTGCGCTCCGACTATTGCTCTCTCCACGGACACACGGATAAGGAATTGACCGAGCTCGGTGAATGTCCGTACGATGAGGGCGGTTACTTCGTCATCAACGGAAGCGAAAAGGTGCTCATCGCCCAAGAGCGCATGAGCACGAACCACGTGTACGTCTTCGAGAAGAAGCAGCCGAGCAAATACATGTGGCAAGCCGAATGCCGAAGTCAACCGGAGCGTGGGTCTCGCGCCGCGAGTTCCTGCGTGATGCGCCAGCTTCACGCCGTGGGTGCGAAGGACGCGCCGGGCCCGATTCGTTGCACCCTTCCATACATTCGCACGGACATTCCGATTTTCGTCGTGTTCCGCGCACTCGGTTTTGTTGCGGACAAGGATATCTTGGAACACATCGTGTACGATCTTGGAGACAACGAGATGATGGAGATGTTGCGTCCATCGATCGAAGAGGCGTTCGTCATCCAATCGCAAGAGGTTGCGCTCGATTTCATCGGTAAGCGTGGCTCTGCGGTGGGCGTATCGCGCGAGAAGCGTATCAAGTACGCAAAGGAAATTTTGCAAAAGGAACTTCTGCCCCACGTTGGCGTGCGCGAAGATTGCGAAACGAAGAAGGCGTACTTCCTGGGCTACATGATTCATCGTTTGTTGCTTTGCTCTCTCGGCCGTCGTCCGGAAGACGACCGCGATCACTACGGAAACAAGCGTTTGGATCTCGGCGGTCCTCTGTTGGCGCAATTGTTCCGTCAATTGTTCCGCAAGCTCACCAAGGATGTCCGATTATACTGCCAGCGGTGCATCGATAGCGGAAAGGAAATCCAATTGCAGCTCGCAATCAAGGCGAAGACGATCACGCAGGGTCTCAAGTACTCGTTAGCGACAGGTAACTGGGGCTCTCAGGGCATGGCGGACGTTCGGGCGGGCGTGAGTCAGGTGCTGAACCGTCTGTCCTATTCGTCCACGTTGTCGCACCTTCGTCGTATCAACTCTCCCATCGGACGGGAGGGTAAGCTCGCCAAGCCACGCCAGTTGCACAACTCGTTGTGGGGTATGATTTGTCCCGCCGAGACGCCGGAAGGTCAGGCTGTGGGTCTCGTGAAGAACCTCGCTCTCATGGCGCTCGTGTCCGTCGGCTCTCCGTCGGAACCCATTCTCGAGTTCTTGGATGAGTGGACGATGGAAAACTTGGAAGAGATTTCGCCTTCGCTCATCGCCGAGTCGACGAAGATTTTCGTCAACGGCGTGTGGGTCGGCGTGCACAGAGACCCGGCGGACTTGGTGAAAACGCTTCGCAAGCTCCGTCGTCAAGTCGACGTCGATTCTTCCGTGAGCGTCGTGCACGATATTCGATTGAAGGAACTGCGCTTGTACACCGACTACGGTCGCTGTACTCGACCGTTGTTCATCGTGGATGATGATCAAAAGTTGCGCATCAAGAAGCAACACATCGAGTTGTTGACGGAGAAGGACGTGACGGGTTACACGTGGAACGAGCTCGTCACTTCGGGTTTCATCGAGTACGTGGATACCGAAGAAGAAGAGACGACAATGATTTCGATGACAATCGACGATCTCGTCGCGGGACGTCACGCCGTGGAGCGAAAGAGTGGTGTCGCCATCAACTACACTCACTGCGAGATTCACCCATCGATGATTTTGGGTATCTGTGCCTCCATCATTCCCTTCCCCGATCACAGCCAGTCGCCGCGTAACACGTACCAAAGTGCCATGGGTAAGCAAGCGATGGGTATGTACGTGACGAACTACCAGATTCGTATGGATACGCTCGGTTACGTCATGTTTTACCCGCAAAAACCGCTCGTCACGACGCGCGCCATGGAATACTTGCACTTCCGCGAACTTCCCGCCGGTTGCAACGCCGTCGTCGCCATCATGTGCTACACCGGTTACAACCAAGAAGATTCCGTGCTCATGAACCAAAGCGCCATCGATCGTGGCTTGTTCAGATCGCTCTACTACCGCTCGTTCAAGGATGAAGAGAAGAAGCAAGGAAGTCTGAGCCGAGAAGAGTTCGAGCGTCCAGACAGAGACACGTGCCTGGGGATGCGTCACGGCACGTACGACAAGCTCGACGATGACGGCTTGATTTGCCCGGGTACTCGCGTCAGCGGCGACGACATCATCATCGGTAAGACAGCACCGCTTCCCGAGGATGACTCGGCGGTGCTCTCCAAGCGCTTCACGAAGAAGGATTGCTCCACCGGCATGAAGCACGCCGAAACCGGTATTATCGATCAGGTTTTGCTCACGACGAACGACCAAGGTTTGCGCTTCGTCAAGCTTCGCGTGCGTTCGATGCGAACGCCGCAAGTCGGGGACAAGTTCTCTTCGCGTCACGGTCAAAAGGGTACCGTCGGCATGACGTACACCCAAGAAGACATGCCGTTTACCTGTGAAGGCATCACGCCCGATATCATCGTGAACCCGCACGCTATTCCATCGCGGATGACAATTGGTCAGCTCGTTGAGTGTATTATGGGCAAGGTTGCGGCGTGCATGGGTAAGGAGGGCGACGCCACGCCGTTCACTCCGGTGACGGCGGAGGATATCTCCACTATGTTGCACAAGTGCGGTTACCAAAAGCGCGGTAACGAAGTCATGTACAACGGTCACACCGGGCGCATGCTCGACGCACAAATCTTCATCGGTCCGACTTATTACCAACGTTTGAAGCACATGGTTGACGACAAGATTCACTCTCGCGGCCGCGGTCCGGTGCAAATTCTCACGCGTCAACCGATGGAGGGTCGATCCAGAGACGGTGGTTTGCGTTTCGGTGAGATGGAACGCGATTGTATCATGAGTCACGGTGCCGCGTCGTTCCTCAAGGAACGTCTCATGGACCAATCCGACGCGTACCGTATTCACGTGTGCCAAAAGTGCGGCTTGATCGCCGTCGCCAACTTGAAGAACCAGACGTTTGAGTGCTGCAAGAACCCGAGCGAGCGCACGTCCGTCGTTCAAGTCATGGTGCCGTACGCGTGCAAGTTGCTCTTCCAAGAGTTGATGTCCATGGCCATCGCACCGCGTCTCATCACGGGTTAAAACAAAACACACACTCATTAGAAAAAAAACAAATGAAATAGCCACAGAATGTTTAGACTTTACAACGCGCGCGCGGATTCGAATCGCAGACTCATCGTGCTCACACCTCGCATAAACGCGCGTCGAACCTCAGACTCCAACGCACTCTTCTCTCGCTCGCTCTCCCACATCCCATTCGCCTCTCCCCGCGCCAATCTCGCCACCGCCTCGGCGCACGACGCGTCGTACGCCGCCGCCCACGCGCGAGTCAACCGTTCGTCTTCCCCCGCGCGCGTCCTCCATCGCCGCATCGCCTCGCTCATCCCTCGCCACGCCTCGAACGTCTCCCGCCGCACGCGACGTTCACACACCTCTCGCACCGCTCGCTCTTCCCTCGCCGCCTCCACCGCGCGTCGCCATCGTCCCACCGCGCGTCTCGCCGCGTCCCTTCGCGCGCGGCGTCCCAACGCCTCGACGCATCGCGCCGTCTGCGTCCTCGACCTCGTCCACATCTCTCGCCACCGCGCCTCGCGCGCGTCCGCGTCTCGTCGTCGCGCGCGCTCGAGTGATTCCGCTCGTCTCGATTCCGTCTCCACCGCGCGCGCGCACGCCGTCGTCGCGTCGACGACGCGTCGCTCGAGCGCGCGAAACGTCGCACGAATCGTCTCGTCGCGAATCGCGCCGTCGTCCGCGTCCGCGCGTCTCGACGACGACATGCCGGGCTCGAAACGCACGCACCGTATTCGACTCGTCCGTCGTCGTCGTCGCGGTGGATGGACGGCGACGGCGCGTCGACGCAATGACGGGTCAAATTCGTCGCGGTCAGTCGTCGACGACCGACCTGGGATGGGATGACGACGACGACGCCGTCGTACCACCAAGCGGTCGGTGACGACGACGCGTACGCGCGCGGGTTGGAAGAAAAAGTCGCGCGCGTTCGGACGGCGTTCGCGCGCGCGCTCGCGAACGGCGCGCGCGTGGAGGTGGTGCCGTCGGATGCGCGCGAGTTTCGGAGTCGGTGTCGGTTTCAGCTCGTGCGCGACGCCGACGGGGGGCTGCGACACGCGCTGTGGGACGGCGGTGGGCCGACGCGCGCGGTGGATGATTTCGAGATGGCGGTGGGTGGGATTCGACGGGCGATGCGCGCGGTGCCGAGGGCGGTGTCGGTGGGAGGTTTGGACGCGGGACTGGAGGCGGCGCACTACCTCTCGAGCGCCGCGCGCGCGGATCAACCGGTGTTGGTGACGCTCGTGTACTCGACGCCGATCGACGAGGATGCATGGGTGAAGGCGGCGAGACGGATTCTGGAGACGGACGCGTCCATGGTGGGCGTAGAGCTCATGGGTCGGAGTAAGGGGGTGGCGGCGAAGACGCACCGCGATTACGTGCTCGAGACGTACGCGTTGCGGGACGGGACGCGTTTGACGTATAAACACGCCGAGGGATCGTTTTCGAACCCGAATTATAAGATTACGATCGCCACCATGGAGTTTTTGCGTGATTGCGCGAGGGAAATTCGGGAGGCGGAGGAAAGACCGCTTCGTTTACTCGAGTTGTATTGCGGCAACGCCAATCACTCGTGCGCGCTCGCGGACGTCTTCGAACGCGTGGTGGCGGTGGAGATCGACGCCAAGCTCGTGTGCGCGGCGAACGAGAGCTGCGCGATGAATGGGGTGACGAACGTGGAGGTTGTTCTCGCGGATTCCCAAAACTTTGCCAAGAGGATGACGCGCGGAAAATGTAAGGACGCGTCGGGCAACGCCATGCTCGCGGAAGATTTCGACGTCGTGCTCGTCGATCCGCCGCGCGCCGGTCTCGACGACGACACGCTCGAGTTGGTCAGTGAATTCAAGCACATTCTGTACGTGTCGTGCGGACCGGATAACTTGTTGAAAAACATGGAGCGCGGCATGTGCAAGCACGCGTGTAAACGATTCGCCATTCTCGATCACTTTGCATACACCAAACACATCGAGGTTGCGGTCTACATGCGGCGCGAGACGGAAGTCGTCTAAATTCGTACAGTAGTGTAGTATTTCATAGGAGTGTAATCACTAGCTCATCAACCCTGATCCATGTCCCCTTGCGCGACGCCCGTTTCGTACGCGTTCGATTTGTGTTTCGGTTGAAACTTGAACCCCTCCGGTGGCGGGCCGAGAAGCATCGTGGATATTTTCACCCAATCCTCCGCGTTGGGGCTCGCCATGAGCGTCTCCAGGTCGTCGCGTCCGACGAAGGCGGGTGGACGCTGCGTCATGGACACCTCGCCGAAGGCGTGGTCGACGAGACCGATTGGCGTGTAGCGATAGGTGAAGGACATCCATTCGAGCAAGTATTTACGCGTCTGCTCGACACCCATGGTATCGCTTCCCCAGTGTTCCAACCCGAACGATGCGAACGATTTGAAAATGTCGAATCGCTCGCTCGATGAGATGTCCCAATCGCGCCTCTCTTTGATCTCAGTGAATAACCACGGCTTGATGAGCGCGCCTCTCGCAAGCATGCACGTATCCACCCCGTGCTCCTCTAAATGGGTGTAGTAATCCTTCTGGTTGTACACGTCGCCGTTCCCAATCAACGGCACCGAGCTCACCTCTTTCGTGAGTTTGATGTACTCCCAATCCGCTAAACTTCTATATCTCTGCGCTCGCGTGCGTCCGTGAAGCGTCATGGCCACCGCGCCCCATTCGGCGACTTTGGGCGAGATTGTGTGCGCAACGCGCGCCTTTTCGTTGTACGCGATCCTCGTCTTAAACGTGAGCGAACACTTGTTCAGCACCGCGCTCGCCGCACGAATGACGTTCGCCATCTTCTTTGGTTTCTCGAGCATCATCGATCCGTAACCTTTTTGGCAAATCATGTCAATCGGACATCCCATGTTGATGTCAATGAAATCCACGTCGATGTTTTCCTCGAGCAATTGACAGCACCTCGTCACGGAATCGGGATATCCGCCGCATATCTGTACGCCGAATATGTCCTCACTCTTGTGCCTGCGAAGCAGCGCCCACTCGCCTTGTTGTCCCTGAAGTAAATTCGTCGCAAGCGCCATTTCGCCGCACGTCACGTCGGCGCCGAGAGTCTTACACAAACGCCTGAATGGCAAATTTCCAACCGTCGTCAGAGGTGCGAGATACAACTTATCCTTAAAATCGATCTGTTTTTTCTCGCTCGGTCGCGTCTTCGTGAACGCGCCCGTGTCCGTGCACTCGTCGTCCACCTTGGGGCGTTTCGCCACGCTCTCTTCCGCCGCCTCCGCGTCGTCGCCACCCTCATCGTCACCATCCTCCGTCTTTTGCCCCAACACGTCTCGCACTATGGTGTTCGCGCGAGAAAAGTCATACATCTTCTTCCTCAGACGCACCATCACGTCTCTGTCGAAAAAGTTCATCTCCTTTTCTATCGTCTTCGGCGGTTCCAGCGCCACCGTCTCTCCCTCTGCCTCCTTCGCCTTCCCATCGTGCGAGCCGAGATACCGACACTTGACGCCGTACGGACACCCACCCTCTCTGTTTACGAACGTGCACGTCCCGGGTAAATCCGGCGCCTTGCTCTGCACGTACGCGTCGATGTCGTGCGAAAATTTACACTTGTCCCCAAACGCGCACTTTTGTCTCATAAAGTCATGACACAGCCGCACCTCGCGCGCCCCACCGACGCCCACGGCGCCGCCGTCGCGACGGTCGCGATTCTCCTTCTTGTACCTCTTCGTGAAGCCACCGAAGGTGCCGCGCTGGCGTCCGCCGTCCGCGTCGGGGCGCGCGTCGACGGCGGTCGACGGCGCGCTGACGCGCGGAGGCGGCGCCGAGAGAAACTCTTGCCTGACGACGACGGAGCCGGCGTCGAAGAGCTCGCGCGCGGTCGGACGCGTCCATGACGACGACGTCGGCGGCGCGTCTTCGGTGGGCGGTGCGCTCGACATTCCGGCGCGTCGACGAGTGGGGTGGAGGCGTCTGGTTACACGGCGACTGCGCTACTTTTTACGTAAACGACGCGGACGCCGAGACGAACGACCGTCATCGTCGTCGTCGTCGGGTGCGCGCGTTGAATTCTCTTTCGCTGTCTCGTCTGGCTCGTTCGCATCGCGCTCGTCGTCGTCGTCGACGTCCTCGAAGGCGACGCGGACGCGTCGGGCGACGTCGGTTCGGGACGCGTCGGTTCGGCGTCTCTTCGGAGGTCTCACCTTGGCCGCCACCTCTCGGGAAAACCGAGGCCGCGACGCCGTCGTCGCCGTCGCCGTCTTGTCTCGCGGGGGCGTCTCCGCGTGCGCGTTCGGCGTGTTTGGACGCTCGTCTCGTGCGTTTCTCGCCGGTTCGTCAGCGAACGCCGCGGCGACGCCCACGTACGGAGCGTCGTCGCCTAAATCGTACCTCGTATACTTTTCCGGATGCGCCAGGTGGTGAGGCACCGCGCGCGGTCTGGTTTCGTCGCGTGAGCCGATGGCGTCGCGCACCGCTGCGCGCGCGTCGTAGCCCATCGCCGCCGCGTCCGCGTCGTCGAAATCGTCCTCGCGCTCGAGCGCGCGACACCGACCGACGCTCCCGTGGAGACGCGCCATCCGTTGCGCGTCGTCGTCGCCGTCCTCATCCGACTCTAAACAATCTAAATCGTCGCGGTACGCGCGCCGCGCCGTCCCGTTCTCGTCGTCCTCGTCCTCGTCCTCGTCCTCGTCGACGACGCCCTGCCCTCTCCTAACGACCGCGCTCGCCCTCGGTCGCCACGCCGCTTCCCCATCGCTCACGCGCGCCGGTGCGTCGACACCACCTCCACCCATCGTTCCGCGCCCCACCGCCGCGAACACGGCGTCTACGCGCGCGTGAAACGCCTCGTACCGCGTCGTCTCGGGCTCGCTCGTAACCACCTCGCCCGGGGAACCCGCGCCGACCGCATCGCTCGCGATCGATTTCTCTCGCGCGCGTCTCGCGCGATCGACGCTCGAGACATTCATTCGTGCGTCGATCGCGCGTCGCGAGAAGACGACGACGCGCGCGTCGCGAGAAGACGACGCGCGCGAGAAATCGGGGAACTTCGTCACTTTTCGACACGACTCGAAATTCGTGCCGATCCGTGACGATCGCGCTCGATACACGCCGACGAACCCTCAATCGCGCGGGCGAGACATGCTCGCGACGACTACTCACGTACGATCCACCGCTCGCGCGGTTCCGCGGCGCGAGACGCGACGACGCGTCGCCGTCGCGCGCGCATCGTCGCGCGATGGCGATGCCGCGTCAGCACCGATGATCGCGGCGTCGCTCGCGTGCGTGATGCTTTTCGCGCCTCCCGCGCACGCGCTCTCGTTCGGGAAGGGCGCGTCGGCGTCGTCGGCGCCCGCGGCGGCGCCCGCGGCGGTGGCGAAATCGTCGTCGGGGCCGAACGGCGCCATCTCGGCGAACGCGAAGTCTTACGGCGGCGAATTGAGCGCCGACGTCGACGTCGATTACGACGCGGCGTCGAGTAAGACGTACAACGTGCGGGAAACGTACGCGAAGAGCGCGCCGAAGGAGTACAAGCGGTTCGTTCGACCGGTGCGCGAGGAGGCGGCGGCGACACCAAAGAAGGAGAGCGACGGCGGCGGATTCGCCCTGCCGAGTTTCTCTCTGCCGAGTTTCTCTCTACCGAGCATCGAATTACCGGACATTCCCGATTTCGGCGGCGGTGACGACGGCGAGGCGTCGGAGGAGGCGCCGGCCGCGGAGTGAGCGCGTCGCGCGAGCGATGCGAGCGTCGACCCACGGACGTTGACGCCGAACAAGACTGAACAAACAAACCGAACCACGTCGAATAGAGCGCGCGTCGCGTGAGAGGCACTCGCCTCGAGCGCGACGCGCCCTTTGTAAATAAACGTAAAACAGTGTATGTACGTCTCTTCCTCCACGTTTCGTTCGCGACGCGTCTACCGATTTTTCAGACAGAGGCGAGCTCGAGCGACGCGCTCGCGGCGCCGCACAACGCCCCTCGCGACGACGCACGCATGGGCGGCGGCCGCGGCCGCGGACGCGGCGGTCGCTCGAACTCTTGGCACCGCGACGGCGGCGGCGGCGGCGGCGGCGGCGGGCGCGGACACGGTCCTGTGGGCGTGCGCAGACGAGACTTATTACAGGAGGACCTGCACAACGAGCGTCCGCTCTGGGCGCTCTCGTGTTACGGCCCGAAGGGCGAACAACCCAATCTTCTCGGCGGAGACACGTCGTTCGAGGAGTTGCGATGTTCGGCGTACGCCACCGCGCGCGCTGGGTCGGACGCGCGCGCGGTGGACACGCGGGCGAGAGAGTTCGTGGAGGCGAAGAACGGGGACATCAAATCCATCCTCGCGTTTCCCGAACAGCAACTCAAGATGGTTTTAGACAAGGTGGAGCGAGGGGAAATGGCGCCCGCGGGCGCGAATCGTGTGATCGACGGTGCGCCGATCGCGAGCGCGGGCGGTGGGTTCGGTGGGGGCGCGGGCGCGACGATGGGCGGCGGGTTTGCGCCGCCGCCGGGGACGAGCGGGAACCTGAACGCGAGCGCGAGTCCTTATCAACCGAACGCGGGCGCGGGCGGTGGGTTTGGCGGGGGCGGTGGATTTGGCGGAGGCGGTGGTTTTGGTGGAGGCGGTGGGTTTGGCGGAGGCGGTGGGTTTGGCGGAGGCGGTGGATTCGTGTCCACGTCGCCGCAACCGCTGGCGCCGGGCTCGGGGAGTTTTAGCGCGACGCCGCCGAGTCCATTTGGGGGAAACGCGAACGTGCTCTCGCCTCTCGCGCCAGACCCGAGCGTACCGAATTCAGAGGCTTGGTGCGCGCCGTCGTTCAGTGTTGGGAACATTCCGGACGATCCACCGCCGGTGGCGTACATTCGCTGACGCGTGCTTGTTGTTACATCGTTGTAGTAGTTAGTTGCCGTTTGATTCACTCCTCTCCGACGAGTGGCTGCGCGCTCACCGAACGCATCATCGAGCGTTCTTCGGTCGACTCCGCGGTTTCGAGCTCTGCGGCTTTCATCGCTAATTCGCATTTTCTTTGCTCTCGAGCCTGCTTCGCGATCGCCCGACGCTGCGAACGTATCATGTTCTCGAATTCGTACGTCAGACGGTAGTCGTGTTGGTGCGCCCACTGTAATTCCGTGTCGTGAAACACGAGCACTCTGACGTCACCGACCGCTCGTGCGGACGTCCACGCGGTGAGAATGACGTCATCGACGCTCTGTTCGAGATTTCGAAGCTCGCCGACAAAATTTCCGACGCGACGAACGCCCACGCTGACGCCGTCTCGAGTGAGCGTACACTCGCCCGCGATGATGATGAAAAACTCGATGGATGGATCGCCTTGGCGCGTGATATACTCGCCGTCCTTGAATCGGCGCTCAGGCGGTTGGTTGGAAATCGAAATCAGCGAGTCGAGACGTGCATGCATGTTGTGTAATCGATCCGACGTGTGCGAAGATTGACCGGTGAACCACTCGTGTTCGAGCGCCTGCGCAGCCGTCAATCTGTGTTTCGGTCGCGAATCGAGAAGACCCTCGATCAAGTCTTTTGCGACCTCGCTGACACCTTCCCATGCTTCCGTTTCAAAGTCCAAGTCGCACTCGATGATCTGTTCGAACAGCTCGTCTTCGTCTTCGTCGTCGAACGGCCACGTATTCGTGAGCAGCACGTGCATGGCGACACCAAGTGCCCACACGTCCACTCCTTGACCGTACACTCCGGCGAGAAGCGCCTCTGGTGCGATGTATGACAACGTTCCGCACACGTGCTGCGCCTTTTGACGCGCGTTTAATGCCTTCGCCAAGCCGAAATCGACCACATTCAGAGATTTTAAATTTCCCTTCTCTGCAAAGACAAAGTTTTCCAGTTTCAAATCTCTGTGAATCACGCCTTTACTGTGCATGAACGCGACTGCGTCGAGCATCGACATCAGCAACGTCTTCACTACATCTTCGGGTATTGGCCCTCGTTCGTTCACCCAGTCGTCCAGCTCTTCGCCCTGTAAACAGTCCATGACGACGTGGACGACTTCGTCGTTTTGCTCTGTGAAGAATTCGCGAATCGTCACAATGTTTGGGTGCGTTGAGAGTTGCTGCATCATCACGAGCTCGCGTTTGACGTCGTGTAACGTCATCGCCTGCGGTCCATCTTCTTCATCGGAAGATGAGGACGAGGAGTCGTCGCCATCTTCCTCGTCGCTCTCCGCGCCCATTCCTTGCACGCGGAGCGTCTTCACCGCGACGACGTCACCCGTCGCTCGATGTTTCGCTTTACGAACGACGGCGAATCCCCCTGAACCAATCTGTTCTAACACTTCGTATTTTTCGACGAAAGGCATATAGTCATGCACCAAACCGACCGGGCGGACGAAGCGCGACGTGTTGAGGTCGTCCAAACCTCCGGGCGCCGAAAACGTTCGCTTCAATCCGAGTTTATTCTTCGTCACACCCTCCGGTTTGTGGTCGATGCGCTTATGGAAGAAGTGCGCGATCTGATGTCGCGCCATACCTTTCGAGAGCTCACCCTTGG
>Ga0255778_10001587_pt1 | contig 20395 bp, 16 predicted proteins | sample 071ome_31_FD_179976 | JGI IMG/M metagenome (GOLD analysis project Ga0255778, IMG submission 179976) | Coastal salt marsh microbial communities from the Groves Creek Marsh, Skidaway Island, Georgia - 071405CT metaG (version 2) | ecosystem: Environmental > Aquatic > Marine > Intertidal zone >...
TTCCGTCCACGCCGCGGTCGCGCGCTTTTTCAAACACTTTTTTTCATCGACCGATCGACCGATCGACCGATAGATCGATCGTGGACGATGTCGATGCGTACTGTAGACGAAACGCGCCTGTATAGACGGGATTCAAAAAGGCACTTTGTATGATGTAAACCGCCGCGACGTGTATTCGGGTATATCATGGATGAATATACGTGGTCATGATACATATTCAATATGGGTTATGTAGGAGATATGCACTCGCTAGTAGTGTCATCATCCATCCATGCCCAGAAGAGAGAGGGGAAGGAAGCGACGGATTCACACGACGAACGTCACAAGTCGGTCGTTCGGTCGTTCGCGACGACGATGTCGACGCCGACGAAAGAGAACGACGACGCGATGACGACGGGGACGAACACCGCTGTCGCCGCCGTGGACGTCGTCGCGTCGACGCGCGTGAAAACGCCGTCGTCGGTACGTCGCGCGACCGCGGTCGATGTCGTTTTTAAATTGAACGTTTGATTTTAAATTGTTGTTCGTCTGTTCTGTTCTGTCTGTTCTGTTCGTTCGTTTCGCGACGGACGGACGGAAGGACGGGCGTGGGGATGGATGGGACGGGCGGGGAACGAACCGCGAGTGCGGGCGGTTTCCCGCGTCCGGTGGTGCCGGGGACGGATGGCGCGAACGGGTGACTGACGAGCGATTCGACATTCGACGCGCGCGCGCGCAGATTTTAAAGCGACAACGAGGCGCTCGAACGCCGCAGTCGCCGGGGACGACGGCGGCGCTGGGGGAAAACGGCGCCGAGGCGGTTAAGAGTGATTCGATGGAAACGCAGACGCGGTCTGGGGTGAAACTGGCGGAGGTGGCGTCGCCGAGGTTTACGAGGAAGAAAAAGGCGAGACAGAGCGTGGGACGACGCGTGTCCTTTGCCGATCCGGCGCAGTTGGAGAGCGTTCGGGAGTTTATCAAGGAGGAGGAAGAGCGGGAAAAGTCGGCGGAATCGGAATCGATGGTGCCGGTTGGATTCGCGATCGAGGAGGCGAGCGTGGAGGCGGTGCCGGTGGAGCGTACTGAGACGTTTGAGTTCAAGCCGGGCGAGGAGGCGACGGCGACTGCGGCGGGCGGTACCCCGTCGCCGCTCGAGGCGCAAGCTGAGGATGACTTTTCGCTTTCCCCGGCGGCGACGCCGAGTGAGATTTTGAATAGCGAAGGTAAGCACACGCCGGGCAAGCGACGCTCGAGTATTGGACGATTCGGTACGCCAAACTCTGCGGATCGAACGGGGACTTTTACGTTTAACGCGTCTCAAAACATGGACGACGTCACCGGTGAAGTTCCGAGCATGGGCGCTCTCGCGGCTGGCGATGAGGGTGAAGACACTGAAAACATCACTGGCGCCGTGCCCTCGCTCTCCAACTTGTTGAGCGCGGATGAATCGCCCGTGGGTTACAGACCGACGCCGACGCGCTCGCAACGCGCGGGCGACGTCACCGAAGACATCACGGGTACCGTGCCGTCTCTCGCCGCCTTGGCGGAAGAAGACGAAGTGGTCGAGGCCCCGACACCCGGGGGTGAGAGCGATATGGATATGGGCAACACCACGGATGGCTTGCCCGCCTTTGATCCGATGGATGACGCAACGCAACGCGCCGTCGACGCGGCGCACGCGAGCGCGCTCGATTTGGCCAACACTGTGATGATGGATGACGCCACCTTGGCCATGAGCGTCGGCGCTCCAACGCCTTCTCTCACTTTTGGCTTTGACGAGAAATCTCAAGGCGGTGAGAACGCGAAGCGATCGAGCGTTGGGCCAAGCTCGGTGACGGCGAACACTCAACCGTTCAACCTCACCGATTCCACCAACTTGGATTTGCAAGGTCAAGCCAAGGGTGGTATGGGCACGGATACTTTCAACTACGTCTACGGTGCGAACGGAAACACTGGTGGTACTACGGCGAACGTTGCCGTCGCACAACCGAATGCTGAGTACGCCACCGCAGAGGTGACTGGCGCAGACGTGCGCGCTGCGGTCGGCGTCACGCCCGTCAACGCGGGAGGCGTCGCCGCCACGCCAAACACGGACGGTTCCATTGCGAGCTCGCACGACGGTTTCACTCCTGGTGATGAGTCTCTTCGCATGGCTGAGCTCTTGAGGCAAAAGCAACACGGCGACGAGGCGCTCATGAGCATGAGAAAGGTGTACCAAGAACGCACGACCCCTTTGGCTGGTCGCTACGGCGCCCCGCCGACGATGCAAGCCTTCACTCCGTCCAGAACGCTCACCATGGCTGGCGCCAACTTTATGCAGTTTGGTGCGGGCACGCCCGGTGCTGCGATGCATAACCCGCTGTTCGGCACACCGGGCGCGCACACTGGCACCATGCTTCAAGGTCTCCCGACATCCTTGCCTCCGATTCCGGACGCGTTGATGTACACCAAGCCAATTGATTTAGAAACCTTCTTTTACGCCTGTGAGATTTCATTCATGGAGGCAAAGAACCTTGGTCGTCGCTCGTCCATCGCGATGGGTGCATTGGCTTCCGCGCCGCCGCCTGAGACGCAGCCCGAGGCGCTCAAGTTGTGCTGCTTGACGGCGCCCCTCATCGAAGCGCTTGAAGGCTTCCACGAGCAACTCCAAGAGCGAATGAACAGTCTCACGTCGGACACGGAGAAGTTGCGAACGACTGTTGAGGCTACGCAGCCACCTCTTCTCAGATACGCCGCATCCGACGATCCGGCGCACGTCAACGAACTCCGACGTGCGGGCAAGGCGCTCAAGAAGGAGTGTCAGCTCGCCGCCAAGGAGAGATTTGCGCAGCAGCGTCTCGAGACTGAGGAGCTCGTGCGCGACAGTCTCGTCTTCCACGGCGAGATTTTGACAAAGAGCGCGCAAAGTATTGCAAACTCGAGAGCCATCGCCGCTGAAGCCATTTCCAGCGCCAACGGTCACATCATCAAGCTCCGAGCCCAGCGAGCGGCTTCCTCGAAGAAGGCTGACGCGGCCAAGTCTGCTTCGGCGACCAAGGAGCAAGTGCTTGAAGCATTGGCATGCAAGAGGGCCGCAATCATCGCAGCTAGAAAAGCGCTCGAAGCGAGCGAGCAAAATGTGGAACGCATGCGATCTAGACGTCTTAGCATCAAGCCGGAGCGCGAACGTCTCCAAGAGGAGCTCGACGCCATGCGCGAAGCCCAGGATGCGGCGGCGGATGCGACAGTCAGCTTCAAGTCGTTTGGTGGTATCGACATGGAAGATACGCCGTCCAGACTTCGTCGTGCGAGCCAAGTCCGACTCCGAGCCAAGGCAAAGAATGCGCAGAGCGCGAGCGAAGAGCTCGGCGTTCTCAGCGGCCTCGCCCCGTGGCGATTGGAGGGTGTCGGTGGTCCGGCTGGGGCTGAGCTCACGATTAGAGTTGGTGCTCTCTTCCGTGTCACCCTAGATGCGAGCACGGGCGCCGGTAGAGTGACTCTCATAGACGGTCCGGAGATGACACCGAAGGGTGGTAGACAGTTTGCCGCCGCGTTGGCTGGCGCTCCGATTGCGTGGGACGAAGGTGCGGTGCCGGCGGGCGGAGTTGCCGGTGTCTTGCAAGAGCTCGCGCCAAAGCTCGCGAGAGCTGAGCGAGTCTTGTCCGAAACGGAAAGCTGCAGAAACGAGTTCCCGCGACTGAATAGAATCAAGTGCAACGCAAACGGCGTGCTCGAACTCACCTTCGTCGACTTTGTCAACGAGCGTTTGTTTAGCGTCAAGCTCAACATGATGGGCGGCACGTACCCATACGGTGTGCTCAGTCCACAAGTTGACATTCAACTCACGGGCAAAAAGGGTGTGAGCGAACTCCCGAGCGCTGAAGCGATTCAGCGCGCGGTGAACACGGTGCCCGTTGGCCCGAGACGTTTGTCCAACGTTTGCCGCATCTTAGATTCCATAGTCAGTACGGGGAAGAACGCCTTGACTTCCTTCGCCACCATGCCCGCTCCGGCGCCGAGACGCCCATCGCACGCACCCTCCTTGTTGTACGCTCGTTAGATTAAAAAGAGGTTTTAATGAAAGAAGACAAATACATTCACTACAACTCTAAGCGTCGTTTGCTTCCTTGCTCGGAAGCTCAACGACTTGGTTATCAAATGCGATGCGCAACAAAGGCGGATCCGATTCCGCCGCGCGCGCTTCGTCCCCATCACCTATCGTTCTAAAGCACAAACAGTGCAAACTCTTGTGTCTATCGTACAGCACTCGCTCGAAACCGATGGCTTCGATGGCGTGTCGCCACTCCTTGAGAATGGGAAGCGCGTTGTGAGGTGAGTGGCCCTTATCCGTCGAGTGCGGGGTCATGATGAAGAGCAGTCCCTCACCTCGGTTCTTTAGCGCGAGTCTCGCTCGTCGAACCATCTCACCGCGCTGTTTGGGCGTAGGCACGTAGCTCAAAACGAGACTAAAGACGAGCGCGTCGACGCCGTGCGATTCGACGCTGAGCAACCGCCGAAAGCTCGAACCCTCCGCCGGGTCAGCAATCTCTCTTTGAGGCTCGCTCACGCGCACTCGCAACCAATCGCATTCGAACACGGACGGCACGGACGGACGCAAATCACACGCGAGCGTTTCGACTCGCAATCCTCCCGGCCACGCGTGCTTGAAGTGCGATCCGTAGTAATCCCAACACGAGCCGACGTCGAAAACTTTGATAGCCTTGCCGCGTACGCTCCGATCTGGCGTCCCACGCGCGTCGTCCCCTTCTACCTCATCTATAACATCACGCATATCGCATCCACGCGCCTTGGCGAGCGCTCGCGCCCGTCGCTTATTGGCTAATTTCCACGAAAACTCGACGTTTGATTTCCCGCAACCGACGCATTCGCCCCCGTCGCCGAAATACCGCCCCATCGCATCCACAGACCACTCCAACGCGCTCAGCACCCACGCCCGGTTCCCAATCTCCGTCGCCGCCTCTGAATACTTTCGCAAAGCCTCCGCCCCATCGCTCCCGACGCACCTCTTCCAGCTCTCGTCCGCGTCCTCCTCCGTCGACCGCGCCGCCGCTCGCAGCGCCTTGTGGTGACTCACCACCACCTCCCTTCTCCACACCGCTCGCGCCCTATCCCTCTCGCTCGCCTCCAACCCTTTCAAAATCGCTGTTTTCAACGCTTCCATCCTCGACGCATCCTCCGTCGCCCCATCCGCGACCGTTTTAGCCGCCGTCGCGAAGACTTCGGCGCACCGCGTGTGCTCGGCGCTCGCGTTCGCCGCCAACGCCTCCGTCTTCGTTCGCACGTATCCGAGCATCGCCGACCGGGAGGATCGACGTCGCGAATCGCCTCGTTCACCCTCGCCGTCGTCGTCGTTTCCCGACGTTTTCCGACGCTTACCCGTTCGCGCGTCGTCGCGCGCTTCTTCAGCAGCCAACGCGAACACACCATTCACTATATACTCATACACTTTTGGATCCACTGTGACATCATCATCATCATCCGTTCGTTTCGTCGCACCGACGACGGCGAACAACGCCTCCCTCGTCGCCGACGACATCCTCGCGCTCGCCCGCTCGATTCCCTTCGCCAGTCGTCGCGCGCAGTGCGCTCGCAACGCCGTCATCGCGTCGTCGGCGTCGGCGTCGGCACTCATGCGTGCGTCGGTGTCGAAAAAGTGCGCGCTCGGCGTCACACACTGACGCCGACGACGCCGACGACGACGACGCCGTTCGAATGGGGAAACGACGCGCGACCGCGGCGACGAAACCGACGACGACGACCGGTGGTTCGTCCTCGTCGTCGCGTCGTCGACGCGGGGGCGGTGAGAGCGATGCGCGACGGCGACGCGGAAGCGATGACGCGCGAAAGCGGCGGCGGCGGCGTGATGATGAAGATGTCGCGCGCGAACGCGACGGCGCAGACAGCGCGAGCGCGTCGGAGAGCGAGGACGTGTCGGATGAGGACGTGCGGTTCGTGCGTAAAAACGCGGCGTACGCGTCGTTCATGACGCGAGGGGCGTTCGGTGACGAAGACGACGACGGGAAGGATCAAAGAGGAGGACGAAGTCGAGCCGACGACGACTCGGACGACGACGCGTTGGAGAACGCGCACGCGAGGAAAATAGCGAAACGACGGGAGGAGGAAGAGAAGGAAAGGATACGGCGAGAGAATTTACCGGAGGAGGAGAAACCGTTGAAATTACCGGTGAAGAGGTTGGATGGGACGGTGGTGAGAGACGCAACGGCGCCGACAGACGCGGGTTCGGACGACGACGAAGAAGAAGGCGTCGAGGAGGACGAAGGCGATGGAGACGGTGGGCGACGCGGTCGGTGGAGAGATGTGGGTGGTGGCGGTGAAGGCTCGCGCGAGGGGCTTGGGAAGAAGGCGACGGTGAGGGAGATTAGAGAGAGCGATTTGGGCCGGGAGACGACGACGTCTAAAAAGAATGAAAAGTGGTGGGAAAAGCAAGAGGAGGAAAAGAAGAAGAAGGCGCAGGAGAAGGCGGCGACGACGCGGAAAAAGAGCGGGGACAGTGACGATTCAGAGTCAGAGTCTGACGATCCGGCGATGAAACTCGCGGATAAACGCCGTGCGGAGAGACTGGCGCTCGAAGCGGAGATGAGCGCCGAAGCGCGTCGCGAGAGCGTCAAATTGCGACTGGCGACGACGTGTCAGAGCCTTATCGAAGACCCGGAGACGCGTTGGAAAGAGCTCAAAGACTTAAACGATCTCTGTGAGGATCGCGACTCGGAAGTGGCGAGGTTGGCGGCGTTATCTTTGGCCCTCGTGTTTCGTGACGTCTGTCCAGGCTATCGTATTCGGCCTCTCACCGACAAGGAGAAGAGCATGAAGGTGAGCAAAGACGTGATGAAGACGCGCAACTTTGAGGCTGGTTTGCTCGTCCACTATAAGGCGTACGTTAAGACGCTCATTCGATGCTCTGGGGCGAAAAAGTCGCGCTCGCAACGAGGCAAGGGTGGTCCGGATACGGAGTCCGCCATCAAGTGTCTCTGCGCCCTGTTGACAAGTCTGCCGACGTTCAATTACCGCACGGACATCTTATCCGCGCTCGTCCCGGTGCTGAACAGTCGCGACGCGGATCACGCGCAGATCGTTTCCGACGCGCTCTCTGAAGTGGTGGCGAATGACGTGCGAGGTGAGCTCACGCTCGAGGCGTTGCACATGACGGCGCAACTCGTCAAGCAAAACAAGTGCGCCGTGCGACCGTGCGCGTTTGCGTACATCTTAAACGTGCGCTTCGACGAGGGCATCCTCGTGCCGATGGTGAGAGATAAAAAGGAAGTCCTCTCTCGCAAGCAGACGTTCAAGAAAAAGCAAGAAGAGCGGGAAAAGATTCGCAAGGCGCGAGCAGAGAAAGCGCGCAAGCAACAGGAAAAGGAACGCATGCGATCCTTTGGTCACGTGGATGATTCTTCAGACGAGAGCGAGGACGAAGAGGTGGCGTTCAACCGTGATTTAGAGGAAGGACAAGCCGTGATGAGCTTTGGTGAGAAGAAGAAGATGCAGAGTCGTTTGCTCGAGGCGACGTTTGAGATGTACTTTCGCGTGTTAAAAAACGCGTCGAGTCCGGCGCCGACGCCCGGATTGCCGATGTTGAGCGCCGCGCTCACGGGTTTGGCCAAATTCACCCACCTCATCTCGATTGATTTCCTCGGAGATCTAATGGAGGCTTTTAGAAAGCTCTTAGCCAAGACGGACTTGCTTTCGGACGCACTCAAGGCGCAGACTCTGCTCACCGCGTGCGAAATTCTGAGTGGCCACGGGGAGGTTTTGCAAATTGACACAGGTGAGTTTTACCGCCAGCTCTACGTCATGCTCGGCAAACCATCCGCGGGATCGTCGGGCTGGCAAGATGGCATCTCTAGCACGGACACTCGAGTGATGGACCACGGAACCCTTCGCGTTCGCGCCATTCAGCGCTTCATCGGTGGCTTCAAACAAGTGGACCAAGCGAGAATGGCAGCGTTTTCCAAGCGACTCGCCTCGGCATCCATGGGCATGGAGGCGGGTGAATGCCTCGGTTCTCTCGGTGTCGTCCGACAAATTCTTGCTTCGTACCCGCGCGTGCGCAACTTGCTCGAAAACGAGCGCATTGGCAACGGAGTGTTCCAAATGGACCTCGACGATCCCGAGCATGCGCAAGGCTTATCCGCCGTTCTTTGGGATTTGTGTCTCCTCGCGCGCCACTATCACCCGACGTGCGCCGCCGCAGCGCGAGAGGTGGCGAATCTCCCACTGAGCGGTGCGATCGCACCACCACCTGGATCACACGCCCCGAGCGAATTGGCCCGGGCGTACTCTTCGCTTCGCGGCGGCTTCAATCCGCCGATGCAAGAGCCGACGCCGCCGCGCAACAAACCGAAACCGCCCGCCGAGCGTCGAGGTTTCGTCGTCGACGATTTCACCGAAGATTTCGCTTTAGCGCTTCGCGCGTCATCATCGACATTACAGGAGAACGCCTCATCACCGTCGGTACCATCGTTCCGAAAGTACTTTTCCCGAACGCGAGCGCATCGAGTCCATTCGGAAATGTCGCGACTACGTGCGCGTCATCGACGCGTCGTCGACGCGATACGCGCCCACAAAGCCGAACGCGAAGCCATAAAGACGTCAACAAAGAAGACGAAAACTTCACGCAAAAAGTGATGCACCACACCCTCGCGGTAGCCAGATGCGGGGGATCCATTCCTAATCAATAGCGTCGCCGGCGCTCATAGTTGTAACAGTAATCTCGTCGCAATCATCATTCCACGCCTCTACGAACGCCGTACGCACATCCCGTCGGTCGTAATGGCGTGGCAATCGCGAGTAGTGGATATGGAGCGCTCGTTCGAGGATGCCACAGCGTTCGTACGAGTCGCGAGGCGTCGAAACGGCGGTGTGAAGGGTGTGTCGACAGCGAAACAACTTCAAGAGGATTACGACGCGTTGCTCGCAGCGAATAACGACGCCAACGGCGACTCTGAACGCGAGACGGGTGACGTCGAACGCGGGAACGGATCTCTTGCGTCCACGCGTCCGTCCGAGGACGACATCGTAGCGATGGTAGATGCGACGACGTTGGGCGACGACGCGTCGGCGAGCGAGGACGAACTAGGTGCGACGTCCGCGGTGCCCGGATTTGATGATTTCGGACCCGCAGTGTGCGCCGTCGACGACGTGAAACGGAAAAAGAAACGCCATCATACGTCACCGTCGCACAGTTTCGCGCGTCGCGCGTTGGATGCGGTGAGAAACGTCGGGTTGGTGGGTGCGGCGGTGTTGTTTGGAACGTTTCTCGTCTTTGTCGCCTTCGCAGTGTACGAAGAGATGCGAAACGCCGGGACGGACGCGTTGAGGCCTCAACTCGGGCCGATGGCGTACGTAGATTCGCGGACGGTGGCGGAGGAGGCGGAGATCCGAGGGGAGAGCGCGAAGGATGCGTTGCTCGACGTCGAGCGAGAGGCAAAGAGGACGGATTAGTCGCCGGTTGAGTGGAAAGGAAAGCATAGGAAAGGAAAGGAAAGGAAAGGAACCGCGCATGGTAATGTAGGAATTTGTTACAATATTTAATCTAGATAGCGCAAACTCACTTGGTGGATGATAACCACACGTGAATCGGCAATTGCATGACGACGATCAAGAGCAAGACGTAATTGTGCGAAGAAGACGCGCCGCCGGTATGCGCGTACCCACCCTGTCGCGCCTCGCTAAAAATGATCCTTTTCAGCGTCTTTGCCATGAAGACACCATTACACAGGATACCCCAGGCGAGGAAAAACCACGTGACGTATGTCTTGTTCAAGGTTTTTATCGCTACGAGGAGAGAGCTGTACGTAAACGTATATCCGACGTAGGAAAAGACGTCGAGCATCGGCGCTGAAACGACACGACTCGCCGAACTCGCCGATCGCAAGGCGACCCAAATGAAGGCTGATTCCCCGCCCCAAAGCAGCGCGCTCCACCACGCGTGCGCGGCGAGCGTATCCGGGGTAAAACTCCCGCTATCGGATGAGAAAACCTCGCGAATGGACGCCAACAAGACGTACGTCCAAAAGGACATCAACGGAATGTACAAATCTGGAGCGTTGATGTCATTCCTCGGCGGTTTGTACGCCGTCCCACCCGCCACGCTCTCCGGTAGTCGCGCCCAAGAACCTTTGTGTAAGAATGGACACAAAACCAAACGAAGCTTGTGATAGACGTAGGATTCAGTCACGTCAAAGTACGACCGCATGGACGCCGTGCTAAAATACTTTGCGTAATTCGAGCTCACGAACGACGCCCCGTCGTTTAAAAACTTACCCCCGTACGCCCCCAAACCCGCCGTCGCCAAACTCCTCGGACTCAACGGGACGCCAAATCCACCCCCGCCGCCGAACCCACCGCTCGAGCTCGCGTGCGCGCCTTCATTCGCGGGTCTTTGCGTGTTAATAGGGGGAGGCGGAGCACCGTACTGTTGCTGATATTGCTGTTGCGGCGCGTATCCGTATTGCTGCGATTGCGGCGGTGTCGCTCCCGCCGCGTTCCCGTACCCATTACCCCATCCACTGGACGACGATCCCGGTTGTTGTTGTTGTTGTTGCTGTTGCGGCGGCGCTCTCGGCGCTTCTTGCCAACCGCCTCCTCCCTGCGTCGAATGAAAACCATTCGCGTTCGCGCGTCGTCGTCGTTAGTCTTTTCAAGCTCAGTATCGCTCGCTCGCTCGCTCGCTCGCAATACAACACTACGAATCGACCACCGATGAAGCGAAGAGTGGAATGGAATCGACGGCGCCGTTCGCTCGTATCGTTTGAAAAGAAAACGAGACGAAAATGCACCATAATCCGTTCTGAATCTCACGGGTTCATCCAACCATCTGTGTTCGCGTCTCGGGTCGCGTTGTTTCCGCGCGCGGTTCGGTTCGACGCACCTGCGGCGCGCTCGCCCATCCCCCTCCTTGTTGTCCCGACGCCATGCTCGTCGTGTGTCGCGTCGTCGTCGTCGTCGTCGTGTGTCGCGTCGTTCCTTCGTTTCGCACTCAAACACCGTTTTTGTTCCCCTCGAAATGCGCATCAATCTCCCGCGATCGATAGTTTTCTGGTTCGACATCTCACGATCGATGAATTCGCCTTTCGACTTTTTCTTTTCGGGCGCGCGACGAGTATGATTCGAACCGGACTCGGAAAATTTTGAAAGGAAAAACCACCGATCGACTCGTTTACGTGAAACCAAAAAACGACCCATCGGGAAATTTCATCGATCGATTTATGTATTTAGGTTTTGTTCGATCGAACGACTGGACTGGAACGGAACGGAACGGATCCGTCGCGTCATACCACGCGCGCCGACGAACGCGAACGCGAGCGCGAACGCGAACGCGAACCCGGGGTCGCGTTTCCGTTGATCGGTTCTCTTCCTTCCTTTTCGCGAACGAACGAAAGAACGAGGTGGTCCGCACTCAATGTCGTCGTCTTTGCGCAGCAGCAGCGGTAGAGCCGTGGCATCGACGTGTCGTCGCGCGTACGCATCGTCCACGGTTGCCCCGCGCGGGCAGTCCGAAACGTTGAGTTACGCCCGCCCCGTCGCGTCCCCGTCCGTGGATTACGCCGAGGCGCAGAGGCGAGGACGGAATTTCTACCGAGACATTTGCAGAGAGCTTCCGTGGATCATGGACAACTATTCGCTTCGCGAAGTCACGACGGAGACTCGACTTCGAAGAGCAGTCAAGGATTTACTCCGCGCCAACATGGTGAACATTGAGCGGTATCCGGAAGAGAGACGGGCGGCGGTTCTCGACGTCGCGTTGATGAGGGCGAGAGAGGAGTTGATTGCGGTCGAGGCGCACCACTATCAACGGCACCACTTGATTACAAACTTTGTCAACTCGAGCGCGGTTAAAGCGAACGTTGACGGGAAGGATCAAGCGAAGAGTGCGTTTTTGCGGGATTTCTTGGCGACGCAGAGGACGGAATTGAATTAGATTTGGTGGGTCGACTGCGATATCCATCGTAAAACAATGTGTAAAATCGAAATGATAATTGTAAACGAACGACGCGTCGCAACGACAGCTAAAATGTCTTTTTTCACTCCAAAGCGTTCCTCACTCGTTGACGACGTTTTTCGACGACCGTTGACGTGGGAGTGAACGACGGGACGTCACCGATGATGCCACCGAAACCGACGGCGATCGATACCCTCGCCGCGCGCGTGGCGAACTCAAACGAACCCGCGTGGCGTTTGGTGCTCAAACGCATTCGAGATTCAAACGCACAAGACATTGCCGCGTCGCTGTTACCGATTGCGGATGCCTTGGACGACGCGAAACGCGCGAGCGAAGCCTTCAAAACGGCGACGACGAATGGAGCGCCGGCTTCGTCGGTGGCGGTGGTGAACGGGGCTCCGTCGGCGGTGCCGAGAGTGAACGCGGCGAAGGATGCGACTTCGACGACGCGAGGCGTGAGTTTCACCGCGCCGAGGGGTAAGTTTGACGTCCATGCGATGCGTGACGGAGGAATCGTGCTCGAAAACGCGAAGAATCAGTTCGTGTTGAGTCAAGAGGATGTGCGACGGGTGTTGGAGTTGCCAACGGGGGATGCGAATGATACTCGATTTGTCGTGGTTGGTTTGAACGGTGATGGCATCGTCAACGGAAAGAGCCGATGTAAGACGCTTTGCGCGACGTTTAGGGCGAAAGATAAGCTGATCTGTGAAGGTAAAATGTCCGATGAGGTCAAGGAGAACGCTGAGGGTGAGCCGATGCACGCGGCGGAGGGGATGTTTAAAGTTTTAAAGGCGACGTGCGGCGCGGATAAATGCGGATCGACCGATCCGGCGCGCGTCTTCGCCGGGAGTAAAGGTACCGGTGCCGTTCAGGCGACGAAAGGGTTCAACTCGGGATACTTGTTCTTTCTCAAAGAGGGCGTCGCTTTCGGTCAGAGCCCGGCGATGTACGTGCACTTTGACGATTTAGAGGATTTGAGAGTGCTTCGAGCTGAAAACGCCGGGTCGAGCTCGTTTGACTTGGCCATGACACCGGAGGACGGGGCAACGATTGAGTTTTCAAACATTTCCCGCGAGGAGCTCGATCACGTCAGTCGATACCTCGCGAAACGGTGTACGTCTGCGGATGACGCCAAAGCGGCGATGGAGAACGACGACACCGATGGGCGCGGTGCGAGCGCTGCAGATTTGTTGGACGAAGACGAAGACGATTCGAGCGACGAAGACGACGAAGACTTTGACGGACGAGAATCTGACGAAGAATCCGACGACGACGACGACGACTCGGATTCTGAAGAAAACAACGACATGGAATACTCGCACGATAATTCTGACGAAGTCCACGGCGACGATGAAGACGCCGAACACGCCGACGTGTCCACGGATGACGGCGACGGCAACAAACGCCGACGCGTCGACGCCACTACCACCACGACCGTCATCGCAACTGCGAAGTCCAACGTCGCAATCAGCGACGACGACGATGATTCCGACTCTGACGATAACGCATTCGCTGTCGTCGGCAACTAACGACGATTTTAATAGAGACATTTTTCATTTCCATTTGAAGAGAGACAACCCCGACGCGAACAACCTCACAACTAGACTCCTCAGACTCGAAACCCGACGCGACCGCATGCCGCCGAAACGAAAGGCGACCGCGGACGCGAACGCGGGCGATGCGCCGGTACGTCTCGCTTCGCCCCCGATGCACGAACCACGACGACGACAGCGATACAAACGAGTGTAATTGGTTGAGTGAACGACTGACGCGAGTGCAACTGAATCTTCAGACGACGAAACGAACAAAGAAAACCCCCGGACGTGGCGGAGGACGCGGAGGCGGACGCGGCGGCGCCTCCGCGGGCGCTGGAAAATCAGCGGGACCGGCGACGGCGAACGACGGGAAGGATGGAGAAGAAAATGATGCCGAAGAAGAGAATGAAGAAAACGAAGAGATGATCGACGGAGAAGATCTCGACCATAGACGCCGCGATGACGACGAATCCATCGAACGCATGCGCGATGAAGACAGACAACGCATGCTCGAGCTGTTGAAAACCTTTACGCCGTCGCAAATGGAGCGGTACGAGTGTTACAGACGGTCCAACTTGAGTAAACCAATGTTGCGGAGGTTGTTCAAAGCGGCGAGCGGGGTGACGCTCAACGCCAACGGGTTGATCATTTTAGCGGGGATTTCGAAAATGTTTGTGGGTGAAATGGTGGAAAAGGCGCGGGATATCATGAAGGCGAAAGGCTTGAACGAGTACGAGGAGATTCGACCGGAACATTTGCGGGCGGCGGCGGCTGAGATTGACGCAAAGGATGGGTTGATGCGTAGGAGGAATAAAACGTTGTTTAGACGAGGTTACTGATAGAGCGGATCGCGACGACGACGTGCGTACGATGTAATATATACTTGGTGTTAGAATTTCAAACGCTCGTTTTTCCATGTCTTCTCCGTGCGTGCGTGCGGCGTTTTTCCAAACGCGACGATGAAGACAGAGAGAGAGTCTTCTTCGCCGAATGAAATCCATAGATACAGCGGCGGCGTTGGTTTGATTTGATCAAACGGTGCGGCGATTACCCGCGTCCGAGCATGACGCTCGGTTTCCATCGGTAATCCCGCGCGGGCATGGTTGAAAACCCACCAGCGCTCGGCGGACCGATGCGAACGGTGGCAACACCGATGGTTCCCTTGTGATCGAGCGCTTCCAAACCGGATTCGCTCTCGAGCGCCGCCCGCGTGTGCTTGACTTCGTACACCGGACGCGGAGAGGCACCGGCGTCACATCGTCGTCGTCGTTCCGTCGCGCGAGCCTTTTTTCGTCCTTCTATCGCGTGCTTCACCCCGCTCACCGTCTTGGATGTCGCATCGCGAACCGCGCGACTGACGCGTCTCTTCGCGTCGCTCGCGCGCAGCGCGCACAGTGCCTTGAGCGCCGCGCACTGCGGAGAAGCCGCGAAACGCATCGCCGCACCGACAGCCACCGCACCGAGAGCAAACATCACCCAGCCTTTGCCATTTCCGTCACCCTTCTTCGCACCACGGCGCGTCTTCCCGCCTTTACCACGAATATTATCTTCGTCGTACGCGCTGTCCTCGCTCATACCCCCTGGCGAATCGCGCGTCGGCGCGACGTATCTGTTTGATTTAACCTCGGATTCAAACGCATCGATCGCGTACGAGTTATCCCGGTACGTCCTCGGCGTAAACATTGGCGCGTACGCCCCATCAATCATCGCCCGCCCGACCGTCTCTTCTTCTCGTCGTTCGACATCCGCGTCGTCTGCGCCGACGAAGAAGCGTTGTTGCGGCGTCGTCCGCTCGTGCTGTTGCTGATACTGCCCACTCATCCCGCGCATCTCCTCCGCCCGGTGCATCATCTCCAAATCCCCCGGCATCTCCACAAACTCTCTCACTTCCCGCACGATGCTACGCTCTTCGTTCACGGCCTCCAACGCCTTCAAACACGCGCCAAACGCCGCGCGTCTGGCGCCCTCCAACGCCTCTGACATCGCGTTGAAATCCCTCAGCTCCCTTCCGACCGGCGAGCCGCGTCCACCGACGTCACACATCGCGTGTAAACGATGCGTCATCTCTTCCAACGCCCCGTGCACGTCAACGAGGGCGCGGAGTTCGATGGAATCGGCGGATTCCGACGACGAGCCGCCGACGTGGGTCCAAGCGTTGACTTCGCATCGGCTGATGGCGTCGTTGAGTTTACGCGCGAGGGATTGCGCGCGGGCGGCGGCGGATTCCGTCGGCGTCGGGGATCCGTGTCGCATCACTGGTGAACCGTGCGGCATCGCGGGAGTCGCGCGGGCGCGTCGCGCGGCGAGATGTGTCGCGGTCGGCGCGCGTGCGTGTGTGCCGGTTCATGTTTTCCAACGGTCTTTTTGGTTCCCATATGAGTATACAGTGTAATATGTGCCGAATGGACACGCAATCGGGGCGGGGCGCGCGCAGGTATCGATCGACTGTCGTTTTGGATTTGGGTTTCGCAGAGAGAGAAACGATCATGGATAAATCGTAGCGTTACAAATTGACGAGAAGCGGGTAATCGCGAAGCATCTCGGTCGCGGTGAGGGTGTCGCCGTCCTCCTGTGGGGTCCAGAGAACCTCGACGGCTTGTAAGGCTTCGACGCGAACGGCGCCGAGACGCTTGAGCGCCGTCTTAATGTCGGGCGCGCCGGTGATCTCGGGCATTTTGACGCCGCCGTCGCAAGCGGCGATGATGGTGACGAGAATGTAGTCGTTGGTGTCTTCGCCGGCGACGGAACCGGCGGATGCGGTGCGCTTGCGGGAGTTGACGTTGACGAGCGTCTCCTTTTCAAACTTGCCGCGTTCGTCGATGGAGTAGTCGTTAAAGGTTTCCTCAGCCTGTTCTGGGCCTCTGCACACCTTGGATGTCGCGTATCCGTACACGCAGTACTCCGGGTTGCGCAAGAGCGCGAGCACCGTCTCCTCCAGGACGTAGTGTAATCCATCTGGAGACGACGTATCGGCGCGATCCGCGATGCGCTCCAAATCCTTTTGAAGCGCCCGAGCCGAGCCGATGAGGCCGACTTGAATCTTGACGACGCTGATGGAATCACCGCCAGCCACCATACCGTCCCCGAACCCACCGCCCGTGAGGTTCTGCATCGTATTGGTCAAGAAAGAAATCAACATGAAGACGAGCATCAAGTTGAAGAATCCCCCGCCGAAAAACATCGGCATCCCGAACCCGTACCCGAACGTCGGCGCGAGGAAAAACCCAGACGTCCTCAACGGCGCCCCGGCCGTGGTGACGCCAGCGCTCGTGGCGACGCTCGGTGCCGAGTACGAGGAAAACGAAGACCCCGACGACCCGAGGGACCTCGAGGGCGCCCTGTACGACGACATCGAGCTCGCCCTAAAACTCCCACCGCCCATGCGTCCACCGCTTCTCGCCGCGAGCGCCGCATCCGGCGTCATCATCGTCGCCGTCACCGCGAGAGCGAGCGCCAACGCGGACGCACCGACGACGCGAGACGCGCGATCCCACCACGACTTCGCCTCGTCCTCGATCGCGTTCTTCTTCTCATTCACCATCGTCTTCAGCGTCGTCGCCTCCCGGCGCTGTTTCCTCGCGTCCGCGCGCGCGCCATCCTCATCACCAACCACCGCGCGCGTCGCGATGGCTCTGCTCGTCGCCCCACCGACGACGACGCCGCGCACGCGCCGCTGATCCCGTTGTCTTTGCGCGGTGTGTTTGATCATCGGCTTCGGCGTCGTCGTCGCGCCACCACCGAACGCGCGCGTCGAGCGCGCACCGACGACCGTCGTCGTCGTCGAGGTCGTCGCCATCGTCGTCATCGAAACCATCGAAACCATCGTCGTCGTGGTTCACGGGAACGAACGTTTCGCGCAGTGACGACTCGGCATTCGACGTCGCGCGTGTTCGTTACTCCTCGACGCGCGCATGTTGTGCTCGGCATCCAACGTCGCGCGATGGCGCCGCGCGCCGACAAATCTGTTTCGCCGGACGAGAGGCGCGGCGAGTGTGGTATCGTCGACGTCGTCGTCGTCGCGTCGAGACTTTGGATCGAACGGCGATGAGGACGCGCGACGCGGGCGTCGACAGCAGCGGCAGCCGCCACAGCTTGGAGAAGAAGGAATTCGCGAACGAAGACCGACGCCGCAAAGACGACCCGAACGAGGATTCGGGGCGGAGCGTAAACGGCTTGAACGGTTCGATTCGAACCCGTACGAACGCGCCGTCGGTCGCGGGTTCACGTCGAGCGGGTACGGGGCGGATGTCGGCGACGGGGATGAGGAGCGGGTGAGTAAAATTCTGGCGAGACGCGGAACGTGTTCCAGACGCGAGGCTGAGCGGTTGATTGCGGATGGGTTGGTGTTCGTCGATGGCGTGAGAGTGCGTGAACAAGGGTTTAAATGTTCGCCGACGACGGCTAAGATTGAGATTTCGAGAGAGGCTGAGGCGTGGTTGGAGTCTAAGTTGACGTTGGTGGTGCATAAACCGCCGGGTTTGGTGAGTAACCTGCCGAGCGAGGGTGAAATCGCGGCGTGGACGTGCGTGGAGCCGCGAAACGCGTGGATGCGAGCGATGGATGGTATGCCGATGGAGGATTTGAAGCGCGCGACGAAGAATCCGTCTAAATTTAACGTGTGCGGGAGATTGGACAAGGATAGCCGCGGGATGTTGATTTTAACAGAGGACGGCGCGTTGGCGCGAAGCATCATCGGTGGGAACGGTGTTTTGAAGAGATACGTCGTCACCACGGATGCGGACGTTCGAGAATCGCACATGACATCGCTCAATGGGCGCGTGCAGCTCGAGGGTGTGGAGCTTTTGCCGATGAATGTGCGACGGTTGGGTCGCGGTTCGCGAACTCTCGAGTTTAACCTGAGAGAGGGCAAGAATAGACAGATTAGACGCGTTTGCGAAAAGTTTGGTCTTCGCGTGGTGGATCTGTTTCGAGTTCAAATAGGGACCATCGAGATTGACGATCTCCCCGAGGGTGCGTGGCGCATCCTGAGCGACGCAGAGGTCAAGTCGCTTCGCGCGCTCGAGTTTGACAATTAGTTTGTGGATGGATGTACAGTACAGCGACGTGAACGATGATAGTAATGTGTATTAATTCATGAAACAAAAAAATGGTTTGATAAAACGCCCAACACAACGTCGTTCGTTTACGACGGCAATTCGTTAAACTTGGACTTGTCCTTGGCTGAGCCAGACTTCTTCTTTGCCTTTGCCTTTGCCGCGGCGGCGGCGGCGACAGCCTGCGCTCCGGAGAGCTTCTTCTTTGCGGCTTGCGCCTTCTTTTTCGCAGCTTGTGCCGCGAGCTTTTTCTTCGCTTCAGCCGGATCGACGAGTTCCACCGGCGCTTCGGCGACGGATTCCTCAACCTTGACGGTTTCTGTTTCGGCGCCGCTCGGCGTCGCCGCCGCCTTCTTCGCCTTTTCCTTCTTTCTTCGTCTCGCCTCAGCCTTGGCCGAGCTCGCCGCCTGTTCCTCAGCGGCAATCTTATCAGCCAAACCGAGTTCCTCGAGCGCCTTTGCGAATTCTTCCTCCTCCAATTTCGCCTTTTCCTTTTTAGAAAGAGTCTTTTCGCTCTCCTTCGCCGGCGCGGCGGCTTCAACCTCCTTCACCGTCTCCTTCTCCTCCTCCTCCTCATCGTCCTCATCGTCCGCAATCTCACAAAGCATATCATCCACGCCCGTTTCCGCGAGCGCTCTCGCCACCGCCTCTCTCTTCCTTTCCTCCTCCGCCGCCTTTTCCGCGCGCGCCTTGGCCCGAGCCTCCTCCGCCGCCTTGACTCGCGCAATCTCCTCCACCCGTCTCGCCTCCGCCGCCTCCGCCGCGTCTTCATCTTCAAAATCCGCCCAAGATCCAGCGTGTTCGAGCTTCGGCAGCGGCGGCAGCGCCGTCAACGACGACCCTCCTTCGACGCCCGCGACGGCGTCCGCGGATAACGCCTCGTCCTCGCCCTCGCCCGCGTCCTCCTTGTTATCCTTGTTATCGTAATTCTTCGCCGTCTTTCTCGCCGCCGGTCGTTCCCACCCGTCTTCCAGCGGTTCAAGCGCCGCCTCTCGCTGTTTCTTCGTCGTCGTCGTCGCCGTCGGCGCCGCCGGGGTCGTCTTCGGCGGTTTGTACTTTCCAGGTCCCTTCGGCGGCGCCACCCCGGCGGGTTCGATGACTTCAACGACGGTTCGTGACTCGTCGTTTTCGGTAGTACTCACACCCGCACCACTCGCGTCACCCGCGTCACCCGCACCGCGGTGCTCGGACGTCGCCGTCGTCGTCGTCGCGGGTTTACCGCCTCCGACGCCGTCGTCGCCGACGCGTCCCTTCGCCTCGACCGTCGCGTCCGTCTCGATCGCGTCCGTCGCGTCCGCCTTCTCCCGCTCCTTATCGCCGCCGTTGTGCATCTTAGAGGCGATGCCCCCGATGGCTTTTTTCAAAAACCCGAACGGCATCTTCCCCGAAAGTCTGAAGCGTCGTTCCGGCCTCGCTCTTTCTCTTCGTTCGTCGTCGTCGTCGTCGTCGTCGTCTCGCTCGCGCGCGATGTTCGGGTCGACGGTCGTTTCGGTCGTTTCGGTCGACTCGCTCGCTCGAGGTGCGCGCGTCGGTCGGTGCGGGCGGCGCGACCCTCCGCGCGTTCCCAGGGTGTGTGTAGCGTAGGGTTTACATCGTACTCGGTCCTAGGTACCACACACTAGGTATGTTTTGTACATACAGTACTACAGATACATCCCATCTCATCCGATCATATGATAGTACTAACCATTCATAGTTCGTCGTCGTATACATAGGTTTTGTGTCCACTACAGTATGGTTTTTATTACACGTATTGTAAGGGTGGTTTCTTGGATGTGTGTACATCACGTCACATCATGGACCACACCCACTCTGGGAACGCGCGAGCGATGGATGGGCGCGAGACTGTCGCGCGGATCGGTTCG
>Ga0255778_10001591_pt1 | contig 20370 bp, 15 predicted proteins | sample 071ome_31_FD_179976 | JGI IMG/M metagenome (GOLD analysis project Ga0255778, IMG submission 179976) | Coastal salt marsh microbial communities from the Groves Creek Marsh, Skidaway Island, Georgia - 071405CT metaG (version 2) | ecosystem: Environmental > Aquatic > Marine > Intertidal zone >...
TCGAGCCGAGGAAGCGCGTCGGCGACGACGACGACGACGACGACGACGACGACGACGACGGCACCGGCGAGGCGATGGTTCCGATCGAGCGCGTCGGATTTCGATGATGAGTACAGGTTGGATGTGTACGATGAAAACATGCTGTCGAATCGGAGGAGAACCATCGTGCCGTGGACGCGTCAGGTTGTTTCGGGTGTCGAGTTGTTGCGAAGCGGCAAATACAACAAGGGGATGAGTTTTTCAGAGGATGAACGCGATAGGCTCAATCTCAGAGGGTTGCTTCCGCCCGCTATTTTCGATCAGAGTGTGCAGGTGGAGCGCGTCATCTCTCGTCTGCGACGCGTGAGTAACGACGTGGAGAAGCACGCGTGGTTGAACTCGTTGTACGAACGCAACGAGAGGCTGTTTTACCGCGTTGTTCGGGATCATTTGGAGGAGCTCTTGCCAGTGCTTTCGGCGCCAACGATTTGGCAAGTGTGCGCAGAGTTTGGTTTAATGTACCGCCGCCCGCGCGGCTTGTACATTTCAATCAAGGATAGAGGATCTGTGTACAGAATTCTGAAGAATTGGCCGGTGCGAAACGTCAAAGCCGTCGTGCTCACGGATGGTCAACGCGTCACCGGCCTCGGAGATCTCGGCGTCCAAGGCATGGGAATGGCTGTCGGAAAGACGACACTATTCACCGCTCTCGGTGGGCTCGATCCGGCGGACGTGTTGCCCATTTGTATCGATGTCGGTACCAATAATACAAAGTTGCTCGAAGACAAGTTTTACATTGGGTTGCGTCAAAAGAGAAAAGGTGGCGATGATTACTACGATTTGATCGACGAAGTCGTCTACGGTTTGAAGCGCCGTTTCGGTCCTCGCGTTGTGGTTTGTTTTGAAGAGTTTTCAAACAGAAACACGAAGAAGCTTCTGGACAAGTACAATAGTAACTCCGTGGCGTACTGCGACGATTTGCAAGGCATCGCCGCGACAACGCTGGCGTCCATCATTTCAGCGCTTCCGCAAATGGGAGGATCGTTGCGTGACCAAAGATTTCTTTTCGCCGGGGCGGGCGAAACGGGAGCGCACTGCGCCGATCTTCTCGCGACTTATATTTCTCAAGAGCACGGCATCACTTTGCCCGAAGCTCGCAAAAACATTTATTTCATAGATAGAAAAGGCTTGGTCACTCGCTCTCGAGCGGAGAACGAGGATGACTTGGAGTTGCACAAGCTTCCGTACGCGCACGATATTGAAGGATGCGGTTCATCCGTCATGAACGCCGTGGAAATAGTCAAACCCACGGCGTTGATTGGCGTGAGGCGACACAGATTTTCATTCTTTGAAGGCTCGGTGTTGAAGGATGATAAACTCTTCACGGATGACGTTCTGCGCGCCATGGCGCAGTACAGCGAGCGCCCGCTGATCATGGCGCTATCTCGTCCAAGTGCTCTGCACGAGTGTACGGCCCAAGAAGCGTACGAGGCAACGGGCGGCAAGTGCATCTTTGTCGGCGGATGCCACTCCAAGCCGTTTGAGTACAAGGGCAAGACCATCGCTCCATCTGAGTGCAGTACCGAGTACATTTTCCCGGGTTTTGGTCTCGGACTAGCCATCGCTGAGGCGACGCACGTGAGAGATAGCCTTCTCATCGCCGCCGCTGAGGCTGTAGCGGATCAGACTTCTTCCGAAGATATCGAGAGAGGCGCCGTCTTCCCGCGCAAGCGAGAAATTCCAGAAATTTCGGCGCACGTCGCCGCTCGCGTCGCGAGCAAGGCTTTCGCCAACGGTCTCAGCGCGCTTCCCAACAAACCCATGGACTGGCTTCGACTCGCCAAGTCGTGGATGTTCGACCCATCGTACCGTCCATACACTCCTTAGAAGAAATGATATTGTAACGAGAAGAGCTCGTAGACTCAATTCAAGCTCGCGGCTTGTGGTTTGTGACGCGCGGAGCGACACAGTGTCCACACTCGACGGCGAGCGCGGTGACTTCCGATCGCTATGTCGTCTCGTCCGCGCGCGATGATCTCAAAGACGATCCGCGCTTTGTTCGCTTTGTTCGCGCTCTTCCTCGTCGTCGGCGTCGACGCTCGAAGCGCAACTTCGTCGTCAGCATCGTCTGACCTTTCAGCGACTGCGAACGCGCCGAGACGCGGCGGTGAGGAAATATCCTTCATCCTCGAACACTCGGTCGATGGCGTCAACTTCAAAACCGCCGGGTCGATAACGGGCAAGCTCGCCGTGGACCGAAACGACGCGAGAAACTTTAGATTGAGTTCGCCGAAGGTGGCTCGAGACGCGCTCGACGCCGCGGACGCGGAGGCTTTAACGGCGCTGGCGCGCAGGGGATTATCGTACAGAGTGCGCATTCCGAGCAACATCGTGAGTGCGAGAGAAGGTTCGTACGTCATGGCGTCTCTGCCGGCGAGATGCGTGATCGCGGCCGGGTTGGTTGACGCGTTGACGCTTCACACGGATGACAGAGGCAACGCCTACGGTGTCGAGTACGCCACCGCGAGCGGTGACTGCGATCCCGAAGCTGAGCTGGAGCGGACGGTCAGCGCCGGTAACGCGTTTAGAACGATGGTTTACGTGCGGGTGCCGAAAGAGGCGCCGGGATTGAACCCAGACGCGCCGACTGACGTTCGCGGCCACGGAGCGCCGGCGAGCGAAAAGTCCAAACGCGACGCCGAACAGAGACGAAAGTCTCGCGAGAGAGGGGGATCGGAGCGTGATGACGAGTCTCAAGCGCCGAAACCCGAACCAACGTTCCTTCAGCGACATTGGATGAAGATTATGATTGCCAGTTACGTCATTTCTTTCATGTTTGCACCGCCAAATCCGAGAGAAGACGTGCGAGCGCGAATCGAGCGCTCGAAAAAACAACGTTAGCCTTCTCACTCCACGTTTCCTCCATGTAACGCTACCGCTAGTGATTTAAATCAAAAGAAACGCGCGCGTCGGCATCGGCTTATTTTTACCATTTGTTTATTAATCGCGCTACTCGCCCGCTGCTCTACGTCCTAAGCCGACTCGGGCTTGGGTTGTTCCTCCATAGTCTTGAGCTCGTCTCTCAACTTGCTCATATTCTTCTCCACCCCGCTCTCCGCTTGATCCGAAAAGTTATCGATCGCCGCGTTCAGCGCCGCAATCTTCTCATTCAAGTTTTGCCTAGTCACCTCGAGCTCATCCTCGCTCTCCTCGTCCAACACTTTATTCAGCGCCCGCTTGCCCCCGAGCAACGTCTTGCTCAACTGCGGCGCGAACAAAAACCCCAACGCCCCGAACACGGCGCCCCCGACGAGCAATCCCCCGACGAAACCTTTCCCCGACCGCCCTCCGCCGGTTTCCTCGTACTCCCCGCGCGCCGACGTCGCGATCATCGCGCCTCGTCCGCGCGTCGTCGTCGTCGGCTTCAATCGCGCCAAAATTCGTTGATTATCACGATTACGTCGTTCACTCTCACACCGACGCGCGCGTCGCGCCGTCCCATCCCCGCGCCCGCGCGTCGTCGTCGTCGTCGACACCGTCGGTTTCATCGTCGTCGTCGCCACCATCGTCGTCGTCGTCGTTCCTTCTCGCCGTCCGCCGGCTTCCGTCGCCGGCTTCCGTCGTCGTCGTCGTCTGTCGAGTCGGTCCACGCTGTGCGGGTTGGACAAACGGGAAAAGTTGACAGTCGACCATGTGACACATTCCTTGAGTCGTGACCCGTCACACTGGACCCGAAACAGACTGTTTATGACTGTTTACACATATGAATGTACCCATCCCAAACCGCGTCGGCACCGACGCGGGGCGCGCGGACGTCGGAACGCGCTCGGGCGTCGCGTCGCGCTCGGGCGGGACACCTACGCGCGCTCGGGCGACGACGACGACGATGCGCGCGGGAACGATGGCGACGAGGTGCGCGGCGTGCGCGCCGAGCTCGTCGCGCGACGGCGGTGGACGAGGACGACGCGCGGTCGCGACGCGGGCGGCGCCTTCGAGCGCGAAGACGACGGCGTCGAGTGGGAACGAAAACGACAGCGGGAGCGGTGGGGACACGAAGACGAAAGGGAAGAAGAAGGGCGCCGGGGTGGCGAGAGTGCCCCCGGAACGCATTCGTAACTTTTCAATCATCGCGCACATCGATCACGGGAAATCGACGCTGGCGGATACGCTGCTGATGAAGACGAAGACGGTGAGCGAGCGGGACATGCGGTCGCAGGTTTTGGACGGGATGGATTTGGAGCGGGAACGAGGGATCACGATCAAGCTGAACAGCGCGAGGATGGATTACGTGGCGCAGGACGGGGAGTTGTACGTGCTGAACCTGATCGATACGCCCGGACACGTGGATTTTTCGTACGAGGTGTCGAGGTCTTTGGCGGCGTGCGAGGGGGCGTTGCTCGTGGTCGACTCGAGCCAAGGCGTGGAGGCGCAGACGGTGGCGAACGTGTACTTGGCGCTGGAGAATGACTTGGAGATTTTCACCGTGCTGAACAAGATTGATCTTCCCGGAAGCGAACCCGATCGCGTCAAGCAAGAGATTGAGGACGTGTTGGGCTTGGACGCGAGCGACGCGATTTTGGCGAGCGCCAAGGCTAACATTGGGATGGATGACATCTTGGAACGCATCGTGCAGGTTGTCCCGCCGCCGCGGGCGACGGGGGATGAACCTTTGCGGGCGTTGATTTTCGACTCTTACTTTGATCCGTACCGAGGCGTCGTCGCGGTGTTTAGAATCATGGATGGAACGCTCAAAACTGGAGACCAGTTTAAGATGATGGCCACCGGCGCCACGTACCTGGCGGATGAGATTGGCGTCATGCGTCCGGATAAGGTTCCCGTCGACGAACTCAGCGCTGGTGAAGTGGGTTATATCATCGGTGGCATCAAGTCTGTCGCCGATGCGAGAGTCGGTGACACGATTACTCTGGCGAAGAACCCGGCGGCGGAACCGCTCGACGGCTACGCTGACTCCGTGCCGATGGTGTTCGCGGGTATTTTCCCGACAGAGCCGGACCGCTACGACGATTTGCGAGAATCCCTCGGGCGTCTCCAAATCAACGACGCCGCGCTCGCGTTCGAGCCGGAGAACAGCAGCGCCATGGGTATGGGTTTCAGATGCGGTTTCTTGGGTTTGTTGCACATGGAAATCGTGCAAGAACGTCTCGAGCGCGAGTACGACTTGGATCTCATCACCACAGCCCCATCCGTGGTGTACCACGTCTTCAGAACCGACGGTACCATGGATGTCATCTCCAACCCGGCTGATTTGTGCCCGCCAGAGAAGCGCGACCGAATCGAAGAGCCGTACGTGCGCCTGGAGATGATTGCCCCGTCTGACTACGTTGGCACGCTCATGGAGCTCGCCACGCAACGTCGCGGCGAGTTCATCGACATGACCTACCTCTCAGAAACGCGCACGTCGCTCAAGTACGACATGCCACTCGCCGAAGTCGTCACCAACTATTTCGACGACATGAAGTCTCGCTCGAGAGGTTACGCTTCGATGGAGTACTCCATCACGGGTTACCGAACCTCTGACCTCGTCCGCCTCGACGTGCTCATCAACCAAGAGCCCGCGGACCCGCTGTCGGTCATCACACACAGAGACAAGGCGTACGGCATCGGTCGTCAACTCGTGGATAAGCTCAAAGAGCTCATTCCTCGACAAATGTTTCGCATTCCGATTCAAGCCGCCATCGGCAACAAGGTCATCGCGTCCTCCTCCATCTCCGCCATGCGTAAGGATGTCCTCGCCAAGTGCTACGGCGGTGACATTTCCCGTAAAAAGAAGCTTCTCAAAAAGCAAGCCGCGGGTAAAAAGCGCATGAAACAATTCGGCAAGGTGGAGGTTCCTCAGCAGGCGTTTCTCGCCGTGCTCTCCGTCGACGGCGGTCCGTCCGACTAGACGACGACGAGGCGAAGAAATCTCCGAACCCTCGTACCCTAGGTTCCCCGCTCGCGCACACAGACACACAGACACACAGACACACAGACACACAGACACACATTCAACACTCATTATTATCATTCATTTAAATCGAATCGATGCGTCGTCATCGCCCCGCCCGCCTTTTCTCGCGTTTTCCGGGTCAACTCAAAATCGACCCTGACCCCCAAACGACCATTCATGAACCGTCAAACACCCTCAGGTCTCTCGAACGAGAAGGACGTGTCACTTTGCCCTCGACGCGCTGAACACCGAACACGTCGACGCGCGCCGGCCGACCGACGGACTAACGGACGCTCGCGAGCGCGGGGAACTCTCAACGCGATCGTCGCCGCGCCTAGAGACGACGGACGGACGGACGGACGGACGGACGGGAGCGAATGGCACCGACGAGGAGCGCCCGAGCGAAAGAGGATCTCATGAAGATGGATTCACCGATCCGCTCGCCCTCGCCGATCCCGGACGACGGCGGTGACGACGCGTGGAAACCGTCCGAAGAGGAAGAAAAAGCGACGACGGGGCGATCGAACGGCGGCGGTGACGACGGCGAGGGTGAAGGCGGTGGTGGGTCGGCGAGGGAACGACGCGCGAGACGCGATATGGATCAGGAACAGCGACAACAGACACCGCGCCGACAGACGACGACGACGACAACGACGCCGGGTGAGAGACGAGGAGGGGCGGGATCGCGTGCTGGAGATGGAGCTCATCACGAGGGCGGTGTCGGCGGTGGTGGACGCGGCGGTGGTGGACGCAGCGGTGGTGGACGCGGCGGCGGTCGAGGAGGACGTCACAGAGACGAAGCGAGGCGCGAACCGTACGGAGGAGGAGGAAACCGAGGAGGTTGGGGTCAGCCTCCGAGCGGTGGCAGCGAACGAGGCCGTGATAGAGATTATTGGGGCGGTCCGCCGCCGATGAGAGACGATCGACGCGCGCCACCGCCGCCAGGTGGTGATTGGGATCGTAGAGACGACGGTTGGGGTGGTCCGCCGCCGATGCGAGACTCGCGGGATCACTGGGGACCACCGCCGCCTCGTGGGCCACCAGGTGGTGGTTGGGATCGCCGCGATGGGTGGGGTGCGCCACCGCCCCGCGGTCCTCGCGACGATTACGGCCCGCCGCCGGGGTACTACGATGATCGATACGATTCGCGTGGCCCACCGCCGCCGCGGGATTATTACGACGACAGAGATCGGGGCTATTATCGATCGCCCCCTCGCGGTCCGCCGCCGAGAGACTACTACGACGATCGTAGAGATTCATGGGGTGGTCGCGGTGGGTACGATCCGCGCGGTCCGCCGCCGGATCGTGATGGTCCACCGCCTCGCGACGACGGTCGTCCGTACGTCATCGATACCAATGGTAACAACGGACTCATCGTCGGTCCGAAGGGTTCCAACGTGCGACGCATCGAAACGGAGACGGGCGCGCGCGTCAACTGTGTTTCCGATAAGACAACCGTGGAGGTAACAGGACATCCCGAAGCCGTGCGCCGCGCGGTGGACATGATTCGAGACATTCTCGCCGAGCGCAGCGATCGCGGCGACGATTTGAGATCGCGGCTGGGCGGAAAGCGCGGTCGCGACGACGATCGACGCGACGACAGAGATAAGCGTCCGCGCATCGACTCGTTATTGGAGCATCTTCGCACCCAAGCGAAAGAGGCTGGTCTGTCTTTGGATTTCCAACCCGAGTCCATCGACGAGCCGGCGGATGAGAACGGAGACGTGACGAAGAGCATCGGCATTGAAAACTACATCGGTCTCGTCATCGGACGCCAAGGACGCATGCAATCTGAGATCCAAAGCGTCACCGGTATTCCAATGGACATTAACCGCGATGACAACACCGCATCTTTCAAGGGACCGGCGGATAAGGTGGCTCAAGGCATTGCCCTCGTCCGCGAGGTGATTGAGACGACGATAGCGTTGCGCGACGCCAAGAGAGATTCGGCGCCCGCTGTCAGAGATTCCGCCCCGCAGTACGAGCGAAAGACTGGCCCTCGCGAAGGAGACGTCGAAGATACTGTCGACATTTCCGGTTTCGTCGGCGCTGTGCTCGGCAAGGGAGGCGCCCAAGTCAAGTACATCAAGAGCCAAGTTCGCTGCCATCTCACCGTCAACAGAGAGAAGGAAATCGTCGAGCTTCGAGGTCCGCCGGAAAAGGTTGAGCTCGGCGTAAAATTGATCAACCAAACCATCGAAAGGACAAAGGAACGTAATTCGAAGAAAGAGCAACGAGAGTCGGTTGAAGAGGCCGAACCGCAGGCCGCCGCTGAGGATGACGACAACGACGAAATCGAAGAGGGCTCCATTCACGAAGAAGAGACGGCATAATTCTTGAACTTTTAATGAAAATACACAGAACAGCTTAAATTAATATCACACAGATGGGTAGTATGACTCAACCGCCGACGGTTGCGCTTGTGGTGCCGGCACGAATCGACGAGGCTGCTGCGGTTGCTGCCCTTGGAAAACGACGACGGTGTCGCGGCCGCCCGCTTGACCAGGTATGACGACGGACGACGGCGCCGTCGGATGCATCTGCGGCTGCACTTGCGGCACCGGTGGCTGTTGCACAGGTTGCGAGTGCGGCAGGTTTGTACGCTTTCTGATCGATGCAGAACTAAAAAAGTTGACGTTGAAGCCTTGTTTGCGGAGGCGCATGATGCGTACGAAGTGAGAAATCCCGACGACGGCGACAACAAGCGCCGACGAGAGCGCGGCCGTTTCTCCTTGGTTCAACTCTGGCGGTCCGGACTTAGTAGATTTATCGGAAAACTGCATTCGAACAGATGCGCTGCACATGACGTTGCTCGTACCAGACGCGAGGTTACACTTCCCTTTAAGACAGAGCCGCTGCTCTCTCGACGCCGTCCATATCGTCTCGCAGTTTCCTACGTTCGCCGCGACGCACGTCGCGCCTGTGCACGACACCGACGACGACACCCAACTGATGTCACACTTCGTGTCCGAGTACCCGATAGAATCGCCGTACTCATACACGCCCCACTATCGCAAAGAAGGAAAACAAAAAGTCAGTTTCAGTTTCGGTTTCGTTTCAGTCAAACAGCGCGCGGGGCATTAACTCATTCAAAACCCGCGACGTACCTCCATCGGATCGTACGTCGACGACCCAATCGTCACCTCGAAATCGATCCCTTTCACTTCGTGGTCCGCGCAGCACTCCCACGTCCCTCCCGGGGTGGCTTGAACGCCGAAGTCGCTCCCATCCGTGTAACACGGACTCGAGCCGCGGGCACCCAACGCGGCACACGAAGCGAGAAGAATCGTCGCCACCGCGGTCGCCGTGACGCGCACGAGACGCATGCTGCGATGTACAAATGAACGGTGGTCTCTTCGTCGCCTCGCGACGCGAAGCGGGGCGTTGGATCGAACGCGCGCGTCGCCGTTTGCGGAACTTTACCGGTGGCAAAACGCGTTTCGTCGTGAGTGTGGCCTCATTCATAGCCACGATGACGACCGATGAGGGCCGGCCGCCCCCGCTTTGGATATGTAAGACGTTTTACTTTGTAAACTCGTTCGGCTTGGCGTCGCTCTTGCCGTTTCTTCCGCTGTTTTACTCCGACTACGGCTTGAGCTTGAGCCAGATAGGCGCCATGGGGAGCATACGGAGCGTCACCGGCGCGGTTTTGACGCCCGTGTGGACGGCGTTCGCGGACGCCAAGGGTAAACAAAATCTTGTGCACTTTGTGTGTCTCCTCGTGCAAGCGAGCGCGTACGGATCGCTGCGTTTGGTGGACCACTCTTGGCCGAGGGTGTACTTTTACGTCTTGGCAACCGAGGCGTTCGCGTCGTGCACGACGGCGTTCGCAGACAGCGCGACGGGATTGATGTGCCGGCGGTGGAATAAATATCACAGATATGCCGCGGGGGATGCGAGAGAGGAGTCGTACGGGAAGCAGCGGTTGTGGGGGGCGGTGAGTTGGGGGTTCGTCGCGTCGCCGTTATTGGGCGTCGTCATGACTTACGGAAAGGGATCGACGCGGGAAAAAGCACCGTTTACGTTTTATTTCGTCTTTCTCATCATCGCTTCGGGCTTGAGTTGGAAGCTGAGTCACGATCCGGTTGAGGCTGCCGCCGCCGCTGCCGTCGGCGACGTCGAAACCATCACGTCGAAGGACGTGGAGTTGGAAAACTTCAACCTCACGGAGGGATCGAACACGCTCTCGCGCATCGGTAGCGCCGAGGACTTGTACTCGGCGTCTCGTCAATCCATCCCGAGGAGGCTGTGGAACGTCGTGCGCGATCCCGCCATCGCAATTCGGTTCTTTTTGTTTCTCATGGCGGGCGCTTCCATGACAATTACCGACGTGTACTTGTTCTTGTGGGTGCGAGATTGCGGCGGGTCGCCCGCCGTCATGGGCGTCGCACTGTTTTGTACATGCGTGACAGAGGTGATAATCTTTTACAATCAAGGTCGAATCAAGGCGGCGCTCTCCTTGGACTGGTGTTTGATTTTAACGCCGTTTGCTTACGCCATGCGGCAAATTTACTACTGGTTCCTCCCATCCTTTGGAACGCCATGGGCGGTGTTACCCGTCCAATTTCTGCACGGCGTGACGTTCGGCTTGTACTGGTCGACATCGAACGATTTCATTCAAGAGATTTCGCCGCCAGGCTTGACGTGTTCGATGACGGGTCTGTTTAACTGCGTCGGCTCGCTCGGAAGTTTCTTGGGGAGCGTTTTCGGCGGGCTCGCATACCAAAAATACGGTGGCGGTGAGTTGTTCCTCGGCATTGGCACTGTCAATCTCGCGCTTGGAGCTTTCTTCACGACGATGAAGTTGAAATACGGCGACAGAAGACGCGAAGAAGTCGCTTACGTTCGCCTGGAGAACGCGGAGGAAGATGAACAATGAACAATTTTAGATTTACTGTAGGAAAGGAATAGTGACGGTACTCTGTGTAGCTAGGTAGACGATTAGAAATTTCTGTGTTAGTAGAACAAACTGCAATTGGTTTACAAGGTGTAATCATACTCGACCGTGGGAATGACGGATGCGATGAATTTCAGAAAGACGAAGAGATACGAGTCGACAGTGAGAGAGGCGCCGCTCTCGGCGTCGGCGAGATCGATGAGCTTTTTCATCACGTTGCCGTGTTTGCACGGATGAATCGAAGCTGAGGGCACGCCCGTGTGCGGATGCGGATCAATAGTCACCGTCTTTTGTGCGTGATCGGCGCTGATGTCCTCGAGCGACTTGGATGGTTTGAGCACCAAACGATTCTCGTCGTAGCCGTTCAACCATACTCTCGGCGTCTGGTAATACTTGTCGTACGTGATGGAAATGTCGTACGTGCGCGTCTTGACGATATGTTCGTCTTCAACGCCCCCATTGGCCGATCCAGCCTGTTTCGCGATGGCTGTCGCCGTCGGTAGAATCACCGCGTCGTCGTCCTCGTCGTCAAACTCGTCATCCATATCTGGCACGTCGGCGTCGTTACCGCCCTCCTTCTGCGCCTCCTCCTCCTCCTCCTCCTTCTCCTCCCTCGTTTGGAGACTCAAATCAACAATTTCCGGAAGTTCTTCTTCGTTCACCCCGCTTTCACCGTGTCGGCTTCCGTTTGAACCGGCGCTCGCGCCCGCCGCCACCCATCCTTCATCCTCGCCCGTCAACGCCTCCTCCTTACCCGCGTACGCCTCCATCTCTTTCGCCCTCTTCGCGCACGGCACGTTCCGCGTCACCAAGTACTGCTTATCCCTCGGCAAGTAAGGTTTCGCCGATTTCGCATCCCCCGCCTTCCACGTCCACGTCGGACACGCCCGAGTCAGCCTATCCCCAGCCGCGACGAATTCCTCCGGCGACAACACCCCTTTCTCCTTGAACGCCGAGTCTTTCCTCACCGGCATCAGCGCCTCCACCGAGGTTTTAAACGCCGTGTGCACCCCGTGTCTCAACGCGTGCATCCTTCGTCGTTCGTCGTTTCGTTTCGTACCAAAATCAAAAAAAAATCAAGTTTCAAGATGCGCACACGCCGACTGATCTCGTCGTTCTCCTCGCCCCGTCGACCCGCGTCTTTTCCCCCCGAGACGCCGAGAACGAAACGTGCGAGGAAACAATCAAACACTCCCGCGACGTCTCCGGCGGTCCCGACGACACGCGCGTCCCGCGAACCGAAACAGAAACCGAACGCGCGGCTTCGAGTGCGGTCCCGTCGAGTCGCTCCAACGAACTCGCGCGCGTGCGACTGTCGATGGGTAATGATCACTGTTTACACATACGAATAGGACTCTATCCATATTTCCCGTGTTGTAAAAACGAGACTGGTTTTGTTTTTTGTTTTTTGAAACGCGCGCGCGGACCTTCCGTCACACCGTCGGTTCGTTCGGCACAACGCGTCGCGATTCGCGCCGGTCCCGATCGGTGGGTTTCGTTTGGAAACAACGGGTGACGCCAAAGGGTCTTCGGTCTCGGTGGTAGAGACAGACGCCTCCGCGGGACGCGCGGTTTGATTTGATTGACGGCGATCGAACCAAAAAATGAACTCCAGCACTGCTGTGAGCGTCGGCGCTCGAGTCACGACTCGTGGATTTACCCCCTCGAACCACGAGCGCCGCCAGCGACTGCGCTCGCGAAAAGCGTCGACGACGACGACGACGACGACGACGCGCGCGGTCGCGGCGGGAGGGGCGACGTCGGCGAGAGATGGGAGTAAAACGGCGGGTAAATCTGTCGAACACTTTTTCCGTCGACCCTTCTTGTCCGAGGACGCGGCGAACACGCTGGTGAGAAAGGTGAACGCGAAGCTGGGGCGAGACGTTTTGAAGCGCGTGGAGACGGAGCAGTGCTTCAACGTGGAACACGTCGGTGCGTTGGACGCGGCGGCGAGAGAGACGTTGACGTGGTTGCTTCGTGAGACTTACGAGCCGGAGCTCTTCGGGGAGAAGAGCGAGCTGAATGCCGAGGCTGGGGCGCCGACGGTGGAGGTCGGACCGCGGCTGGCGTTTCAGAGCGCGTGGAGTACCAATGCGGTTTCAATTTGTCAATCGTGCGGTTTGGCCAACGTGACGCGATTGGAGCGAAGCCGGAGGTTCAAGTTGCACGCGGCGAGCGGACAGACGATCGATGATGAGGTTGTCAAGACGCTCGCGGCGGAGGTGCACGATCGCATGACGGAGCAGGTGTACGACGAACCGCTCAAGTCGTTTGAATTGAACGTCACGCCTGAGCAAGTGTACACCGTGCCGATCACCACGGAGGGTCGCTCTGCGCTCGAGCGCGTGGATAAGGAGATGGGTTTGGCGTTTGACGACCAAGACTTTGACTTTTACATGCGACTCTTCTGCGATGAAATTGGTCGCGACCCGACAAACGTCGAGCTCTTCGACATGGCGCAGAGTAACTCTGAGCACTCTCGTCACTGGTTCTTCGCCGGTGAGCTCACCGTGGACGGTCAAAAGATTGACAAGAGCCTCTTCAAGATGGTCAAGGAGACGATCGAAGGCGATCGCGCACACAACAGCGTGATTCAATTCAAGGACAACTCGTCTGCGATTCGCGGTTTCAAAAACACCCCGTTGCGCCCGGCGCAAGCCGGCCAGCCGAGCGCGATGACGAAGAAGGAGGTTGACCTCGATCTCTTGCTCACCGCGGAGACTCACAACTTTCCGTCAGGCGTCGCGCCGTACCCGGGTGCTGAAACCGGTACGGGTGGTCGCATTCGCGATACGCACGCCACTGGCAGCGGGTCGACGCTCGTCGCCGGCACTGCCGGTTACATGACTGGTAACCTTCGCCTCGACGGCAAGATTTTGCCGCATGAAGACACCACGGCTGTGTACCCGAGCAACTTGGCATCGCCGTTGCAAATCCTCATCGATGCTTCCAACGGTGCGTCCGATTACGGCAACAAGTTTGGCGAGCCAGTGATTTTGGGTTTCTGCCGCACCTTTGGTCAACGCATGCCCAACGGCGAGCGCCGTGAATACATCAAGCCGATCATGTTCTCCGCCGGTTTCGGTCAAATCGACCACACCAACCTTGAAAAGCAGGAAGGTGACATCGGCATGCTCGTCGTCAAGATTGGCGGCCCAGCGTACCGCATCGGTATGGGTGGTGGAGCCGCTTCCTCCAAGGCGGGTGGCGAAGACGAAGCCAATGCGTCTTTGGACTTTAACGCCGTGCAGCGTGGTGACGCCGAAATGTCCAACAAACTCAACCGTGTCGTCAAGGCGTGCGTTGAACTCATGGGCGAGAACCCGATTTTGAGCATTCACGACCAAGGTGCCGGTGGTAACTGCAACGTCGTCAAGGAGCTCATCTACCCGAAGGGTGGTGAAATCAACATTCGCGAAGTCAAGCTCGGTGACAACACCATGAGCGTTCTCGAAATCTGGGGCGCTGAGTACCAAGAAAACTCTGCCATGTTGATCAAGCCGGAATCTCTTCCGATCATTGAGAAAATTTGCGCGCGCGAACGATGCCCCTTCTCTGTTCTCGGTAGCATTACCGGCAGCGGCCGCGTCACCGTCCGCGATCCGTGGGCTCCGGAAGGCACGCCAACGCCGGAAGATCTCGATCTCGAGGCTGTTCTGGGTGATGTGCCGAAGAAAAAGTACGATCTCAAGCGTGACGCTCCGTTCAACTCGAAGTTCAACCTGCCGGCGGGCGAATCTGTGGGTTCCGCGCTCGACCGCATTTTGCTTCTGCCATCTGTCTGCTCTAAGCGCTTCTTGACTACCAAGGTTGATCGTTCCGTTACCGGTTTGATCGCCCAACAGCAGTGCGTCGGCCCGCTCCAAGTGCCGCTCGCTGACGTTGCCGTCATCTCTCAAACGCACTTTGGCACCACCGGCGGCGCCACCGCCATTGGCGAGGCCCCGCTCAAGGGTCTCGTCGATCCGCGCGCCATGGCGCGCGTCTCCCTTGGCGAATCGCTCACCAACATGGTGTTCGCCAACACCCAAGGCATGGACTACATCAAGTACTCTGGTAACTGGATGTACGCCGCCAAGCTCGGCGGCGACGGTGCGCACATGTACGACGCGTGCGACGCGCTTTGCGACACGATGAAGAAGCTCGGCGTCGCCATTGACGGTGGTAAGGATTCCTTGTCCATGGCTGCCAAGGCGGGTGGCGAAGTCGTCAAGACCCCGGGTACGCTCGTCATGTCTGGCTACGTTGGATGTCCGGACATCACCAAGACGGTCACGCCGGACTTGAAGCTTCCGGGCACCGGTAAGCTCGTCCTCGTTGAGTTTGGTAGCAAGGATGGAAAGCGTCGCATTGGCGGCTCGGCGTTGACGCAAGCGTACGCGCAAGTTGGCGACGAAGCTCCGGACATGGACGACACCACTTACTTTAGAGCTGCCTGGACGGCGACGCAAAAGCTCGTTGACGAGCGCAAGATTAGCGCTGGTCACGACGTTTCCGACGGTGGTTTCATCACTGCCGTCCTCGAGATGGCGTTCCCGTCCACCACCGCGGGTGTCGAAGTGACGCTCCCGGGCGACGACGCCATCTCTGCTTGCTTCGCGGAAGAGCTCGCGATTGTCCTCGAAGTCGCTCCGGAACATGAAGCCGCTGTCATGGATGCGTATGCCGCCGCCGGTGTTACCGCTCGCGCCATCGGTAAGACGACTTCCGACGGCAAGTGCAAGGTTTCGGCGGGTGGCGCCGTCTGCGTCCAAGACTCCACCGCCTCTTTGCGCGACAAGTGGGAGGAGATGAGCTTTGAGTTTGAAAAGTTGCAATCCTCCAACGCAACCGTCGCGGTGGAAAAGGAAGGCCTGAAGAACCGCAAGGCGCCAACCTGGAAGCTCACCTACACGCCGACGCCGACGTCGGCCGACGTGCTCAACGCCGCGAACAAGGCCAAGGTTGCGATTATTCGCGAAGAAGGTTCCAACGGCGATCGCGAAATGGCTGCCGCCGTCACCGCGGCGGGCATGGAAGCCTGGGACGTGACGATGAGCGATCTCCTCACCGGTCGTGCGAGTTTGGATACGTTCCGCGGCATTGTCTTCGTCGGTGGCTTTTCTTACGCCGACGTCCTCGACAGCGCAAAGGGTTGGTCTGGCGGTATTCGCTACAACGCCTCTCTCAAGCAACAGTTCCAAGACTTTTACGACAGAAAGGACACCTTCTCCTTGGGCGTGTGCAACGGTTGCCAGCTCATGGCGTTGTTGGGTTTCATTCCATCCGATGGTGGTGTGGGCGCCCTTCCGGATTCCAAGCAGCCGCGCTTTATTCACAACGATAGTGGACGCTTCGAATCGCGATGGAGCACCGTCGGCATTGACGACAACACTCCGGCCATCATGTTGAAGGGCATGGGTGGCTCCCGTTTGGGTGTTTGGTGCGCGCACGGTGAAGGTAAGGTGAAGTTCCCGGATGAGAGCATGGTTTCGGACATTTTGTCGAGCGGCCAAGCGGCGGTTCGATACGTCGACGCCGAGGGCGCTCCGACGGAGCAGTACCCGCTCAACCCGAACGGTTCTCCGCACGGTATCGCCGGTTTGTGCTCCAAGGATGGTCGCCACTTGGCGATGATGCCGCACCCGGAACGCGCCTTTATCGGCTGGCAAGTTCCGTGGGCGCCGGCGGATGCAAAGATTGATCCGTACGGCCCGGGTCCGTGGCTTCAAATGTTCCAAAACGCGCAAAAGTGGTGCGCGGAGAACTAAAAAAACTTTAGCTCGTCTGTCGATATGTAGCATTGTAAGCATCGATTGAGTTTTCTTTTACGCGTCGGCTCGTATTACAAATAAGAATAATAAAGAAATTGACACTTCTCGCCGCGTCAATAATCGTCGCCACTCAACCGAACGCCTCCAAAGGGCGAACCGAGAAAGTCTGGAAGCGCGGGCGCCGCCGCCGCGGACGCCCCTCGCATGACTTGGGACACCGGCGACTTGATCACCGGCCGACGAGCGGGCGATGCAGTCGTCCGCGTTGCCTTGCCATTCTCGCGATCGAGTCTCTTAAACTCCTCTTGCGCCTGTCTCGTCACGTCGAGGAGCAACGCGTTCTCCTTGGACAACCGTTTCGCCAAGCGCTCCGTCTTCACCACGTCTGCTTCGAGCGCCAGCGCCTCCTCACGCAACGCATTATTCACCGCCGTCAACCTCGCAATCTCTCTCTCCATTCTCTTCACCTCGTCATCCCTCGCGTTCGCGTTCGCGCTCGCATTCGCCTGCCCTCTTCTCAGCGCCGCGTCCAACTCGCGTCTCGCCCTTTCAAACCACGCGCTTCGTCCAGAGATAACCTCCCGCTCCAACTCGGCGCTCCTCTCGCGTTCCCGCACCAACGCCCGCTCCAACGCATCACACCGTTTCTTAAGTCTTCGCGTTTCCGCATCCCTTTTCGAGCGAGACCCTTCCTCTTCCTCCTCCTCTGAACGAACCAAACCAGACGAAACGCACGCCGCCGCCATTTGTCTCACCGCTTCCCGCGCCTCCTCCACCGCCCGTCTCGCCTGTCCGCTCGTTCCCACGGATAACGCGTCATCCAACGCCTCTGACGCCCGAACGATGTGTCGCGCCGCATCCATCGCGCCGTCGCGCGCGCGTTTTCAAACACCGCCTCGATAAAAACCAAAACCAAACCGTTGTCGGTTCAAATCGAGTGAAAACCGTCGACGCGTCAACGCGTTCGTCGACGGCGTATCGCGTCTAGACCGCCCGTTTCGTCGAGGCGCGGCGGGAGTTTCGATTGGAAAAGTTTTCAAGTCTTCAAATCCGTCTTCGCGATCGGGTGCGGCGCGTCGCGCGGCGACGTGTGACGCGGGTGCGATCGTTCGGCGTCCAAACCGCGTCGCTTCGCTTCGTTGTTTCAATTCCTTCGCACATTTGATTTGGGAAATGGATGTGTTTCATGACTTTGTCGTGTGTTTATTATTGACAGGTTTCGCGGCGCAAAAGGAATGGGTCGCTCGAGATGGGCGTCGCGATTACGCCGAAGTGGCGAGACCGGTGCTGCGCCAGGCGTTGAAACCACCCTTGACGACGTACACCTTGCCGAAACCTTGCTTGGAGAGCGACTTGGCGAGCGACTTGTTGCCGCCGCCTTGGTCGAGAAGAATGATGCGCCTGTTGCGCTTGACACCCTTGAGGGAGGCAATCTTGAGCGCAGCCACCTTGCCGGAGGCGGCGCCGGAAAATCCACCGGCGGCGCCGAGATCGCAGACGAGCACGCGGCGGTTGGCGCCCCCGGGAAGTTGGACGGTGACGTCCGCGCCGCGCGTGTCGACGATGACGGCGTCGCCAGAGAGAAGCATATCGTACGCTTCGATCGGGCGCAAGTCACCGCGGTAGCCGCGACCAATGTCCGCGAGCACCTTGAAGAACACCGGAACCAAGAGGTAGGCGGCGAAGAGCTCGGCACCGGTTTGCGCCAATTCGGCGCCAGACGCGTGCGACAAGTAATCAACCGCCTTTTCCGCCAACGGCACCGCAACCTTCGCCGTGGCCTCGGCGCCGTCCCCGACCACCTTGAGCGCCGGGGACACATCGACGCCTTGCGCCTTGAGCGCACTGTCTGCCGCGCCGACAGCCTGTGACCCGGCGCTCGCCGCCGCCTTGACCGCCTCGTCCGCCACGGGCGCCAACGCCCGACCGGCGTAGGACCCGACCGCCTCACCGATCGGCTGCACCGCCTTCACCGCGCGTTCTGCCGCCGGCAACACAACCGGCGCCGCTTGTTGCGCCAAATCCACGCCCTGGTCGATCACCGCACCGACGCGTTCAAACACCGCGGACGCGCTCTCCGCCGCGCTATCCGCGGCGTCCAACGCCGCCGCCAACCGATCGCTCACCGCGCCCGCCCGCGCCGCGCCCGCGTCACCAACAATCGTCATGCACGCGACGCCCATCGCGAGCTTGGTCGAAGCGTTTTCGTTTCGCTTCACCGCGCTCGCGCTCGTCGTCGCGCACCGTCCACGACCGACGACAGCCTTTTTCATAATCTTTTGATCCATCTTATACTTGTCGTTCAAACGCATCGCGCTTCCCGCGCGCATCATCCCGCTGTGTCTCGCCGCGAGCATCATCGTGGCGACAGAAGTGAGGATGAGGAGTTCTCTACGAGAGTGCCTTCGTCCGCGAACGCGTGTGACGCGCGAACGGGTGAACGGTCGCGTAGTGCATTCCGCGTGACGTCGACAGCCTGGCGGCGATTTTATCTCTATTCGACCGTTCATAACTCAAGAATTGGGACAATGGGTCCATTTTTGGATATGGATTGGATTTTAACTGTTGGTTGGAAAGCGGTGAGTCGTCGCGCTGGCTGGCTGGAGGATGGATGCGATGGACTTGATCACGACTACTTCTGGGTGCTATCGGTTGGTGTTACATGAATATTATTACCTAGGGTGATGTTTTCCGCCACTGCCGCTGCAGCCGCCGTGATGGTGGTGGTGGCGTTGACGCGCGGCGGTTGTTGCGAAACGTCGTCGTCAGCCGTCGGTGACCCACTCCTCAAGGTGGGCGTCGCGACACGCGTCGACGACGGAATTCGCTCGGATGAATAAGAAATTTTCGAGTGGTTTCCCACCGTTCCACGCGTCGACAACGGATCGCTCGTCGTCTTTTTCGTCGTCGCGTTTGATCCAAACCGCTCCCGCGTAGCCGGCGGCGGACGCGCCGACGATGTCGGCGTTCCAATTATCACCCATAAAGACGGCGCGGTCGGCCGATGCGCCCGCGAGCGCGAGAGCGCGCTCGAATACGCCGCGTCCGGGCTTCTCTTCGCGCCCGGCTAGGATTTCCTCACCGCCGACGAGTATGAGCTCATTTGGGAAGACCTTGTACGCGCCGCACGCCGCGAGTTTCTCTCTCTGAATCACTGGATCGCCGTTGGTAATCACGCCCACGATGACGCCCGCGCACTTGAGAGCTTCGATCTCATCCTTCACGGCGCGTGGAATCTTCAGCTCCCGCAGTCGAACGTCGCGAAAGGTATCGTTCGCTACGTACGCGCAATAGTCCAATTTGCGTCTCGCGTCCTCATCGCCGAGGGAAACCGATTCCTCGAGCGCTCGCTCCCACAGCACGCGTCTCCAAGACCACACGTGCATCGGCGTCTTGGCAGCCGCCATTTCGTCGGTATCGACGCACTCACTCGACGTCTCTGCGCCCTCCTCGCTCGCTTCCGCCGTTTGCGTATCCCACGGCGTCTTCTTGACACCGCGCTTGTAACGCTCCACGCACGCCTCCGCATCGACCGCCGCGCCGAGTTCACGCTCGAGACGACGCTTCACCGCATCGTACGCGACTCGATCCGCATCGCTCGTTCGCACGAGCGTGTCGTCGAGGTCAAAGAAGATTGCTTTAGCCATTCGCGTTCGCGTTCTCTTCGGACGACGTTCGGTGTCGCTCACCGTCGACGCGCGGCGGTTTAACGGCTCTCGAGCGCGTCGACGCGCGCGTCCTTCGCTCGTCCGTCCCGGCGCGTCCTTCGCTCGTCCGTCCCGACGACGACG
>Ga0255778_10001599_pt1 | contig 20310 bp, 19 predicted proteins | sample 071ome_31_FD_179976 | JGI IMG/M metagenome (GOLD analysis project Ga0255778, IMG submission 179976) | Coastal salt marsh microbial communities from the Groves Creek Marsh, Skidaway Island, Georgia - 071405CT metaG (version 2) | ecosystem: Environmental > Aquatic > Marine > Intertidal zone >...
AAAGTGAGCAACAAAGTCATTGGATTAGAACGCCGTTGACTGGTTTGCAAAGCAAGCTTCCGCTATCCTTTGGCCCGGGGCGAATCTCGCATGACATCCATTTTCTGGGAACTTTTAGGGAACAACTCATATGTCTGACGCTGTTTACATTATTGACGGTGCTCGAACCCCGATGGGTGGGCTCATGGGTGAGTTGAGTACACTTTCCGCGGTGAATCTTGGCGAAGTCGCTATCCGTTCAGCGCTGGAGAAATCCAATCTAAGCGGCGACGACATCGATGAAGTCATTATGGGCTGCGTCTTGCCCTCGGGACTCCGTCAAGGGCCTGCCAGACAAGCTGCAATCGACGCAGGTATCCCCGACAGCGTAGGCGCCACTACAATCAATAAGTTATGCGGGTCTGGCATGAAGTCGGTGATGCTATCGCACGATTTGATTCGCGCCGGGACGAATCAGGTCATGGTTGCAGGCGGGATGGAGAGCATGAGCAATGCACCTTACCTCCTGCCAAAGGCGCGCGGTGGACTGAGAATGGGTCACGGCGAGCTGCAAGACTGCATGTTCACTGACGGTCTTGAAGATGCGAAGACAGGTCGACTAATGGGCGCGTTCGCCCAAGATGTGGCTGATCAGCACCAACTCACGCGAGAAGGCATGGACGAATACGCAATTGGCTCATTGCGACGCGCCATGGCCGCGATCGAATCTGGGGCTCTCACCGCTGAGATTGCACCGGTTACGGTCAAACACCGCAGAGGCGAGACCATCATCGATACTGACGAACAACCGGGGAACGCCAATATCGACAAAATACCCCAACTGAAACCTGCGTTTAAGGCGGACGGCACGGTCACCGCGGCCAACTCCAGCTCGATCTCCGATGGAGCCTCTGCGTTAGTGCTGGCAAGCGAGACGGCCGTGGCTGATAAAGGTTTGAAACCAATGGCTAAAATCCTTGGCCATACTACACATTCGCGCCACCCGTCAGAATTTACCCTAGCGCCTATCGACGCCATTAAAACCTTGCTCGATCGACTCAATTGGCAAGCCAGCGATGTGGACTTGTTCGAGATCAACGAAGCATTTGCAATGGTCACCATGTTGGCGATCAAAGAAGTTGGTATCGATCCCGACAAGGTGAACGTGAATGGCGGTGCCTGCGCTCAAGGGCACCCCATAGGCTCAACCGGTTCGAGGATCATTGTCTCGCTCATCCACGCATTGAAGCGACGAGGTCTCAATCGAGGAATTGCTTCGCTCTGTATTGGCGGAGGCGAGGCGACCGCCGTCGCTGTGGAATTGGTCTGATCATTATAGCCATGCTCCCAATCACCTGGTCGCGAGAGCGCCAATGAGGCTCATGCGCCAAGATCAATTTGCAAGGAGAGACCGACTGCCGTGACACGCCTACCCGTCATTGTTGGTTTTGGAGGCATTAATCCAGCGGGCCGAAGCTCTGGCCACCACGGCTACCGCCGAATGGTGTACGACGCCCTCGATGTCTCGAAGAAAGCTTCCACAATTGCTTCGCTCAGTGCGCTAATGGGGCGGTCCGTCACCGAAAAGGAAGCCCTGGCAAGCACGCTGATTCGGAAGCTCGAAAACAATCTGTTTGATCCAAACTACTACAGAGCCAATCGACAAGCTGAGATTCACGGAGAAGGGGCATCCCCACTTTCCTTCAAACTCAAAAAGAACCAACTGCCTGAGCACATTCCTCCTTCGTGGACGGTCCAGGATGCTGAAAGCGGAATGGTGATGGTGACCGCTACTGAATCCACCGAGGTGTTCTTTCGTGACCTACGAGCGTCAAAGGTTAACGCTGCGGGTCAGCTACCCAGCGGCTTCGCTCCCGATCAGCTCTATCAAAGCCGAAGTCATCCTCGGGGTTTGCAGCTGACTGTATACGGCGCATCGGACGCGATCCAGTCGCTAGGCATACCCTGGGAAACCGTCCGACAGCGAGTCCCAGGCGATCAAATTGCGGTATACGCCAGCAGCGCAATGGGTCAGCTTGATTTCAATGGGTCAGGCGGGATGTTGCAGTCGGCCCTTTTGGGCAAGCGCGTGAGCGCAAAGAACTGCCCACTGGGACTCGCCGAAATGACCGCGGATTTCGTCAACGCTTATGTGATCGGCAGTGTTGGCGCAACCGGTGCCAACGTCGGCGCATGTGCCACCTTCCTTTACAACCTGCGTCAAGGCATGGAAGACATCCGCTCAGGCAGATATCGGGTGGCAGTCATTGGATCCAGCGAGGCCCCGCTGACACCAGAAATTATTGAAGGGTACCGAACGATGGGGGCACTCGCTGAAGACGAGGCCCTGATCAAGTTAGATGGGACCGGCGAGCTTGATCACCGACGGGCTTGCAGGCCGTTTGCTGACAATTGCGGTTTTACGCTCGCTGAAGCATCGCAATTTGTCATCCTCTTCGATGATGAACTCGCGCTAGAGCTAGGCGCTCACATCTACGCGGGCGTTGGGGATGTCTTTGTCAACGCCGATGGGTTCAAGAAATCGATACCTGGTCCAGGCATCGGGAACTACGTTACGGTTGGCAAGGCCATGGGCACGGTTCGAGCGATTCTGGGGGACAAAGCCCTATCAGAGCGAAGTTATATGCAAGCGCACGGCACCGGCACCCCGCAAAATCGAGTGACCGAGTCGCACATCTTTGATGCCATGGCGAAGGCTTTCGGCATCAAGGATTGGCCTGTGGCAGCGATCAAAGCCTACCTTGGTCACTCACTAGCGTGTGCATCGGGGGATCAAATTATCGCTTCGCTCGGTGTTTGGCAGGATGGGGTGATTCCGGGCATCGTCACCTCCAAACAGCTCGCTGAAGACGTTCACCACGATCATCTCAACTTCTTGTTATCGCACCACGTTGACGATCCCGATCGCATGCAAGCCACGCTCATTAACTCGAAAGGATTCGGCGGGAACAATGCAACCGCGGCGCTGCTGTCTCCCTCGGTCACGACGCAAATGCTAGAAAAGCGGCACGGTAAAGCTGCCTTACGCTCACATGCTACGCGCCATGAGCAGGTTGCCGAGCAAACTATTGCCTACGATGAGGCATGTATACGCGGCGAGAACCATGTGATTTATCAATTTGGCGAGGGAGTAATCGAGGGACCAGCGCTTGGGATCAATAGCGAGTCCATTCGTATCCCGGGCCTAGATCAACCCATTACTCTCTCTGTCCCTAATCCCTACGAAGATATGAGCTAGGTAATTTCCCGAGTCGCGCGAAATCGAACATCGGGCCAGCGTTCCTCCATCAGTGATAGATTGACCCGGGACGGTGCTAGGTAGGTGAGATGGCCGCCCCCGTCGAGCGCCAGATTCGCATCGGCTTTCTTTTTGAAATCGGCGAGCATTTTCGCATCATCGCATTCCACCCAGCGCGCGGTTGCAATCGACACCGGCTCGTAAGCGCAATCCACTTTGTACTCATCGAGTAATCGATAAACAACAACGTCAAACTGAAGCACACCCACGGCACCCAAAATCAAGTCATTAGACGCTACTGGCATGAAAAGCTGAGTCGCTCCCTCCTCTGAGAGTTGGGTCAGGCCTTGTCGCAGTTGCTTACTCTTCAATGGATCTTTCAATCTCACTCTGCGGAAGAGTTCGGGCGCAAAGTGGGGAACACCGGTGTATCTCGCTTTTCGACCCGCTGTAAACGTATCGCCGATCTGGATGGTGCCGTGATTGTGGAGCCCGATGATGTCCCCAGCGTAGGCGACCCCCGTCGCAGCTCGCTCGCCTGCTAAGAATGTGACCGCGTCAGACACTTTGACATCTTTGCCAACCCTGACGTGATGCATCTTCATCCCTTGGGAGTACTCACCCGAGCAAACCCGGAGGAATGCAATACGATCTCTGTGCTTTGGATCCATGTTGGCCTGAATCTTAAACACGAAGCCGGAAAACTCGGACTCTTCCGGCGCTACAAGCCCATCATTGGTTTCTCTCGCCTGTGGCGGCGGGGCCACATCAACGAACCCATCCAGCATTTCCATCACGCCAAAATTTCGTAATGCCGATCCAAAATAGACGGGGGTCAATTGCCCTTCTTGGTACATCGCTAAGTCAAACGAGTGCGCTGCTCCGCGAACCAGTTCGACTTCATCAACGAAATCCTGCCACCGATCCTCCAGGTACGCTTTTGCATCGTCACTATCCAGGCCATCAATGGTCTCTGTCTCAAGCTGATCCTTGCCACTGAAGCAATAAATACGGTCTTCATAGAGGTGGTAGACCCCTTTAAAGGAAGCGCCCATTTCGATGGGCCAGGTCATCGGAGCACATGCGATATCGAGAATCCGCTCGATCTCATCGAGCACCTCTATCGGGTCACGAATTTCACGATCAAGTTTGTTGATAAACGTTAGTATCGGCGTGTCGCGAAGTCGACAAACCTCCATCAACTTGATGGTTCGATCCTCAACCCCTTTTGCCCCGTCAATGACCATCAGCACCGAATCGACGGCCGTCAGGGTGCGATAGGTATCCTCGGAAAAGTCCTCGTGACCTGGGGTATCGAGCAGATTGACGACACAATCTCGATAGGGAAATTGCATGACCGATGTGGTCACCGAAATGCCCCGCTCCTTTTCGAGCGTCATCCAATCGCTGGTGGCATAGCGATCCGACTTTTTCCCTTTCACAGTGCCAGCAACCTGGATGGCTTTACCCCAGAGCAGCAACTTTTCGGTGATCGTTGTTTTTCCAGCGTCAGGGTGAGAAATGATGGCGAACGTGCGTCTTCGAGCCATCTCGGTCTGAGACATGACTGACCCCGTTTACAGGATGATGATTTCGACGAGCCGGATTATACATGAGCGCCTCATCGGGTCATAAGCTGAGCACTTTAGCCATTAAGATCGCGTCCTCACGGCCACCATCTGCAGGATAGTAGCCTCTTCTCCGACCCGTCTCGTTAAATCCGGCGCACTCATAGAGCCCTATCGCCGCAGCATTGGATGCCCTCACCTCGAGGAACATCTCTCTCGCGCCTTGTCTCTCTGCGCGGCTGATCACTGCTTTCAGCGCGCTGGTTCCCAGTCCTAGTCCTTGGTTCTGCGGATGAATACAGATATTGAGCAAATGCGCTTCATCCAAGATGTACTTCATCACGGCATGACCCACGATCTCCCCGCGCACTACCGCCACCCAACATTGATCGTTGCCGTTTAAGCTCTGGCGCATCACGGTTTGAGACCACGGGAATTCATAGGCTGCGTTTTCATTACCCATGACAAAGGGCAAATCAATGTGACGCATCGACCTCAGGATTAGTTCGCTTTGCACGCTAACCGGCTAGCCATTTTGACTGAGGGTTTCCCACAATCGACGTTTCATATCCGTTTGAGGCAGGGTTTCTCTACTGAGGGCCAAGTCAATCCACCTCACGTCCTTTGAGACCAAACCGAGCAAGTCGATAATGCCCTTTCCCTCGGTGGCTGACACCGTGTCATCCAAGATGATAACGCCAATCTGCGCACTGCTTCGTTTGACGGCCGTGACTAGTTCAGACGGCAGGTCGGCATCGGCTTGCTTCCAGGCCATACGAGACAGCGATCGGACCTCCAAGCCGTTGTAAGCCCGCACCACATCATCGGCAAACTGGACGAGACGGCCCTCTTCCTCGTCTCGCTCTGCGACCACACAAATCAGCAGCGTTCGATAGTCATAAAACGCAGCATGTAACTCGCGGCTTGCGCCATGGTCGCCTGCCGGGGTTGGGGCAGCGGCTGCAGGTTCTGGAGATGATCCCGCCTTTTCCAGCAGCATCTGAACGCTATCAGCGGGCACTGGCTCGTTCGGGCTACCGTTGATTAAGTCCCGATCATCGACAAATCGTTGTGGCTCTTCTGCCCTAGGCGGCACTTCATTGGCCCTGCCTGCCAAACTGCCTGCAGCATCGATTGCGGCACTCGCATTTACCTGGCCTCGTAGTCGCCAAACATCAATACCCATGGCTTCGAGTCGGACCCTTTGTAAATTCGTTTTATTCAGCATGCTTTTTGACGCACCTAGCACTCGTACCGCTTTTTTTCTGCTTTTTTTTCGAGCTTTCTATCTGGCTTTTTTCTAGTTTTTTCAGTCTTTGTACGATCTTCTATCCAGCGCGCTTTTCGTCGCAGTTTTCATTGCGCTTTTGATCGCACCTTCATCGCTCGTCTCATCGTAACTTACTAATCTCTCAACGGACTTGGCGAATCCTTTGTCGACCGCTCGCCAAGAATTATCGAAGAATCAGACCACAGAATGCTCTCTCACAACCTCTCGATCGATCTAATTCGCGACGCTCCCCATCAAAAGTAATAGCGAATGCCGACATAAACCACATGAGGGTTCCATCCAAATTCACTCCCTAGTTCGATGCCCGCAGGAGTAATCGCGATTTCCTCGTCCCCGTCAAACCGATAATACCCGGCCTGAACGCTCCATGCGTCAGAAAGGTAGCGGTCGACGGATGCTTGAAAAAAACTCGACCGATCGTCCAGATTCAAAATCGCCTGGGCAGCAATACTAGTCACGCCTGACAATTGCGCACTTAGCCCAGCCAGCACATACCGTCTGGCGAGCAAAAAGACACCAAAGTTTTGATAAGCATCGGGATGTTCGGTTGCTAGATAGCGGGAAACATCTTGCTCGCCAGCACCATTGTAGTGAAGCTCAAGCATCCAAAGACCGGTCGCGGCAAATCCTCCGTCAATACCAATACTTGAGCGCCAATAGGACTCTCTGCCTGAGACACGCGCTGCCTCCCACCAGAGTCCAAATTGATCTGCAGCACCGTTAGCCGCGAATCCGGCAAGACGATAATCTGGGCGCTCGATCCATGTTGCCGCGAGATCAACGCCTCTCGCGTTGGTAATCCATCGACCAAACCACGCTGATTCCTCAGGCTTCCCTTCAGCTCCCGCTATCCATCCCGCATCGATCATGGATAAATCCCCCAATGACCGTTCAAACCGGATGGCATCAACACCGGGTCGGTACTCAGTATCTAAGACCCGCAGATCAAACGGTAGAAAAACGTCCGTCGGACTTATGATTCGAGCCGAGCCCAGCGATAACGCCTGACGCCCTAAGGTGATATCCCAAGCCCCTCTCGCAAGCCGTACATTGGCACGGTCCAATGACTGTTGACCTCTGCTCTTTTTGCCGCTAGCGAATACAGCATTCAGATCATCAAAGCGATAACGCCCTTGGGCACCTGTTCTCAGCAATTGGGAGTCGCCCATCCACTCCCGAGACCCAAAAAGACCTTGAATTTCGTAATGAAATTCAGTGCTCCAATCGAGTCCTTTTGGCTCCCACATCAGTCGCAAACTGCTCTCTTGAACCGCCTGGCGTGGAATCTCGATGTCTCCATTGGTTTGCTCGAACTGGACGAGCGAGAAATTCTTCAAGTAACCGGAGAACGTTTCATCAGCCCAGCTAGCGTGAGCGATGCATAGGCCAACTAGCAGTGCCCAGCGCCAAGCTTTCACAATCGCTCTGGAGCCTCATCTTTTGTAACCATGCCGTCCTCTAACCAGACAAGCCGTCTCGCACGCTCAATAATTTTTTGATCATGCGTCGAGAAGAGAAACGTCACGCCCTCGTTTTCGTTCAGCTCGCGCATCGTCTCGAGCAACGCAACGCCCGTCTTCGAATCAAGATTGGCCGTTGGCTCATCCGCCAAAATAATATCTGGACTCGACGCCATCGCTCTAGCAACCGCCACCCGTTGCTGCTGCCCCCCAGATAGTTCCGCAGGCCGACGATGCCCGAGCCCATCGAGACCGACCATCTTTAACATCTCATCCACTCGCTTTCTTCGGTCTCGAGCAGCAAGTCCCTGAAGCAGCATGATGTATTCAATATTCTCTGCAGCCGATAACACAGGGATGAGGTTATAGGACTGGAAAATAAACCCGATATGATCCCGCCGAAAGTCTGACATTTGTGCTGAGGACATGCTCGTCAAGTTCATACCTGCAAGCGCTATGTGCCCTTCATCCGGGTCGTCCAGCCCACCAATCAGATTGAGCAGTGTTGACTTGCCGGACCCGCTTGGTCCAACAAGCGCCGCGAATTCGCCACTCTCTACTGTTAATGAGACCCCGCCCACTGCCGTCACCAGCGCAGCTCCCTCACCGAACCGACGAACCACCTGGTCGGTATAAATGACCGGCGTGTCTGTCTCTTGCTCTGTCATCTCAGTCTCCTTAGAGGGAACGTTTGATCGCCTCGGCAGGCGTTATCTTTGCCGCGTAAAGCGCTGGATAGAGTGCTGTGAGCAACGTCAGCCCGATCAAAAACCAAGATGCCTCGAGAAATTGGTTAATTAGCATCACGGGGCGAATCCGTTCGGGAATCACGACGCCACCGACTTCCATCTGACCAAGCCCGAGCCCCTCTCGCTCAAGGTAGTCCCCGACGAAATACGCAATGAGCACCCCAATCGCTACACTCGCTAATGCCATCAGCAAAGACTCAAGAACAATCAGGCGACCGATCCACCAGGGTCGCGTACCAATTGCCTTCGTAACCGCAAACTCATACAACCTTTCATAAATCGACATGAATATGGAGTTCACAACGCCAAGCGCTGCTAACAAAAACAACACCAGCCCCAGTATCAACCGTCCAAAGCCGGTCATCTCGAGCATGCCACCAATCGAGGGCTGCAACTTGAGCCAACCCTCGGCGGCAGTTTGGTCATTGCGCACACGATCATAGAGGGGAAGATCCGCTTCATTGGCTCGATCACGGTTCTCGAATCGGATCACGAACTGATGGGTGCCGTCACCGATCATCAGCATCTCACGCGCGGCTTCGAGATCGATAAACGCGAGTCGATCGTCCAATTCACTCGGACCGAAATTGAGCACGCCAGACACTCGAAAAAGCCTCTGGACGAGCTCATTCCCCTCAACAGAAGAGGTCGTAAGGACAATACGATCACCTAATCCCACTTCAAGCTTCTCGGCTAGACTGTCTCCGAGGAGCAAATCACTCCCTTTGGTAATCGGCGAGCCCTCAACCTGAGCTTCGCGAATCCGGCTCACTGCCTTCTCCTGTTCGTGATCAATGCCATAAATCATGACGCCTTGCGTCGCGTAACTCGACGCCAACATGGCCGGAGTCATAACCCGTTCACTGAAAGCCCGGACATCTTGGTCCAGTGCGAGCACCTCACGAAGAGGAACTGTATTGTCCAAATACAGAGAGGGGTCGAACCGTTCCCTGAAGCCCTGATGGTAGATTTGCGCCTCGCCCTCTAGCGTATCGGTCAGGCTATCCACCATGAGCCGGCTCACGCCCACCATCATTCCATCCATTAAGATCATGATGACTAACGCGCTCGTGAGCAAAAGACAGGTCAATGCAGTTCGACGTGTGTTTCGAAGCAAGTTTCTAAAGGCAAGCTTGAGAATGAGCATTAGTAGTGCCTCATCGCTTCAACCGGGCGAACCCGAGCGGCTCGCCAACCCGGCGGCAAACTCACCACCAATGCAGACCCCAAAATCAGGGTCATCGGCATGACCAATACGTAGGCCGAAAGCATGCCTCGATAATGCGAGAATGCGACGCCCCCCATATCAATGGGGTCAGCCAACTCGAACCCCACGTTGGTAAACCAGTAAACGAGCGGGAACACGGCAAGGAGACCGACTGCAATTGCAGCAGACGCTAACATGACGGTTTCTAGCGCCACCAGTTGAACCAGCCTGCCTGGCCGGCAACCCATAGCCCGAAGCACGCCAAATTCTCGGGTGCGCTCAAGCACGGACATGAGCACGGTGTTCAGAACACCAATGAAAACGAGGAAAATGATCAGCCCGAGGCCAAACTTGTTTCCCTCTCTGTCTGCTTGCATCGTTTGGTAGAACGTTGATTCGATGACCTGCCAAGGCGATACCTCAAGGTTCGGAAATTGTTGTTGCAGATCCTCCGCTGCCGCACTGGCATCACCAATATCGTCTAGTCGAAGCGCGATTTGGTGGACAGCGCCGTCCAGGGCCAAAAACGCTTGAGCGGCGCTGAGCGGCAGGTAGACCGTCATTCGATCGGATGACTTCTCATTGCCTACTACCCCAACCACCTCGTAAAGGTCATTCGCAATGCTGCCATCGGCGCCTTGACCAATCAGAACCAGACCATCGCCAACGCTGATGCCAAGGGCGCGTGAGATGCCGAGCCCAATCATGGCCGGTGTGTTTGGCCCCGCGACCGCCTCGCTCAGGTAAATGCCTTCGGTTACTTTCTCCCGCAGGTGAGTCACCGATGCCTCTAATTGCCCATCAATGCCGACCACTTGCACTGGCGATGACTTTTCCTCCCCATAAGCGAGCGCAGCAGATAAGACTCGCGGTGCTACACCGACAATATTGGGCGCACTCTGCAAGGATGAAACCACTTGACTCGATTCCCGAATGACCCGCTGGGTCCTCGGTTGCACGCGATAATCCGGGGCGTGCAACTGCACGTGGCCGACCCGATCGCGCGTGAATATTTCGATCATGTTGCCGTAACTGCCTTCAATCAGCGACACAGCAAAGGTAATCAGAAAGTAGCCACCCGCGATGGATATCCCTGTCAGAATCGATCGCCGCTTTTGCCGAAGCAGATTGCGCCAGGCCAACTGGAGCTCAAGCACTAGCGTCTCCGCCTCAAGTACTGAAGCGTGAAGGTCTCGCTCGGAACGTCAACGTCGAGCGCGAGCGTGTCGTAAGTGATCACGGTCTGATGGCCAGGTTTTCTTAGCGACGTCATTTCCATTTTGCTAGGCAGAAGCCTCTCGCCAAACTGTCTGACGTCTGAGAAGCGCAGCACTCGTATTGCCTCGCCTTTCTCATCAAAGTAGGTCTGAGTTTTGGGCAGTAGCGGGTCTTTGGTCACCTCGAACGAAATCTTGCCCCAGACGGTAACGGTCGCCTGCTTAGGCAGCAGCGTTACCAAATACGTATCTTCTTTTTCTTCAAGATCGACATCGTAAAGATCAGTCAATGTGGATTGCTTTACGAGATCATCATTCGTGAAGTCACTGCCCATCCATGAATTCATCATCATCGATGGTGGCACTTTGACGACGCGGTTAATCTTGGGCAGGAAATTCCACATTTCCTCGCCTCGCATCAACGAGGCAATCCCGCGATCTTTTTTGGGCTCTAAGATTTGGAAATAGGCGTAGTCATCGCCCTGGGTCATACCCTTGAAAACCAGCCGCCGCTCGTAGTCAGGCGTCTTGATTTCCATCACCATTTGCGCCTCACTGGACTGCCCCTGATATAGCTGGTCCAAGTAATCGATGAGTGCCGGGCCACTTTCAAACCCGGGAGATTCTCCGGCTGCTGACGCAACATGCATCGCAAAAGCCATTGCGACCAAGATGCGTAACCACCTGTTACGCTGAAGTGCTTTTTGCCAAGAACGGCGTTCTTTATGAGCATCGAACGGATCCGTTGGGTCGCTCGTGAAACGACCCAGCTGCACAGATCTGATTATCGATAAGCAAAACAGAACCACGCCCCGCTGACCCATCATGCGCCACCTCGCTCTATGCAGCCCTTTACCCGTTAGACATTATCATCTCAACCGTCTGTATGCCCACCTTGTCAACTGGAATATCGCTGAGCGCCTAAAATAAGCGCGCACAATCAGCGCCCGGTGCGCGTTTTCGCGTATGACGCTCGTGAACCCATGATGAATTCGGTCAGGCTCAAAGCCACAGTTTCCAATCGATGGCTCCTCAAGGTCATACCTGTAAACGCCCAATTATTGACAACTGCTGACAGCTGCTGATCACAGCCATTCCGGCAACAGCCTCGATCGAGCAGACCATGACAGGGTGTCATAGGCTGAACAAACCGCCACCAGTGAACTGACCTACGCTCTCAATTCTTGTCCTTGGCCGAGTGAATCAGAGTTGCTAGGCTTTTGCTGCACAGAGACTAGGTGGTGAGCCATGAAGAAGTCAGTTATCCAGCGTCAACGCCCTGATATCTTCGAGTCTTTTGATCACTTCTTTGAGTGGCTGAGCGCCCCAGGTCACTGGTTGTCGGGAGCGCAGCGCATTGACGTCGCAAAGGCTACCAGAGCAGTGGCAGACTGCCCTGCCTGCAAAACGATCAGTGACGCACTGTCCCCCAAATCTCTCGACCATCAGCATCAACGCGCTACGGGTCTACCAGCGGACGTTGAGGTCGTCATTCATCGACTGATCAGTGATCAAACGCGGCTCACATCAGTCGATATCAGCTCGCTCTCCGATCAATTTGGTGCTGACTCGGCTTATGCGTATGTGGAAATACTTGGCGTCGCTGTTTGCCAATTTAGCGTCGATGAATTTCATCGAGGCCTGGGCCTCGCCCTGCCCGAACTGCCGAAGCCAAAAGAAGGCAGACCTGACCATTACCTTCCCGTTCACCTTGAAACCGACACCGCGTGGGTGCCCATGATCCCCACTGATCAAGTCTCTCCTGCCGAACAAGACTTGTGGCCCGGCAACCGGGGGGCCAATGTCTTAAGAGCATTGTCTGCCGCACCCGACACTGTTCGCGCTTGGCAACACTTATCCGAGACCATGTATCTCTCACTTCAAGGCATGGCTGAAATGATCCATGCGCCCAACCGCATCTTGAGCCGCATGCAAATGGAACTGATCGCGGGGCGCGTCTCAGCCCTCAATCAATGCCTTTACTGAACAAGCTCCCACGCCTCGATGCTTCGTGTAAGCGTCTCGCAATCTAGCCTGCAAGTAGACTTAGGCGGCTTACGCACTGGCGATTCACGGGCGCTGGACGCGATTCCGAACGCTCACACGCTGATCGGCCTGGCGGATGCATTTATGGATCACGAGCCCGAGCATCTCGCGAATATTCGAGATGAAGCTGCCTCGGTTATCGGTGAGCTTGGCGTGATAGAAGCAATCGGGGTCGCCGCCAATTTTCAGCGAATGGTTCGGATCGCGTCAGGCACCGGCATTCCTATTGACGAACCCGACCCTGAATTCGGCACGGCAGTGCGAGCGGCACTCAATCTCAACAACACTGACTGGCATCCGCTCAGCGATTAAAACGCTGGCTTCCAGTCCAATCAGGCGCTTACCGCTCCCTCAATTTCCCTGTGTAGTTGTTCGATGAGGGGGTTTAGCGAAAAGAAAGCAAAACCCGCCGACGAACGCGGCCAACGCCAACACCGTGAACCCGCTTTGATAATTGCCTGACAAATCGGCCATGACTCCCGCTATCACTGGCCCAAACGACATCCCGAGCATCACGATGAGCGATGAAAAACCCATGATGGTGCCAAACGCTGACGCACCGAAGTAGTCCGCTCTCAGCGCAACCATCAGCGGGCCTCGTATGCCCCAGGCCAACCCATGTACCGTTGCGAGCAGGACCACTTGCCAAGTGCTCTCTGCATAGGCAAGGCCGAGCAGCGCGACTGCATGGGCAATCATGCATGCGACGCTCAAGTAACGTTTATCAAATCGATCGCCCAGGTAACCGCCTAGCAACTGACCGATCATTTGACTGCCTGTCACCACCGTTACCATGACCGCTGCAGCGGTCAGCGTGTAACCCAACCCTTCTGATAAATGAGCCACCAGATGCACCATGATCGCTGAAACGGTCAGTAGCGCAGACGCGTGGCCAACGCTGATCAACCAAAACGAGGAAGTCGCCATGGCCTGCCTAGCAGTCAGGTCTTTGGGCACGTCGCGTGGCGCGCCAGCGTCCTGCGTTGCGAGCTCGCCGTCCGGCACCGCGCCAAATGGCTGAGGCCTATGCCGAACCACCTGCGCCATGGGCAACCCCAGCAGCAACACCAACACTCCAGACATAAATGCAGTAAACCGCCAACCCCACGCCTCCAGTGCCAGCACCACAAGCGGTACCCCCATCCCGCCGATCGAGTAGCCGAGTTGAGACCAGGCTACCGCTTTTGAGCGATGTCGATCGAACCAATTCACGATCGCGACCATTACCGTCGCGAAGCCTCCGAGACTAGAGCCCACGGCGATCAGCCCAAAGGCAAGGTAGAACTCAAGCAACGAATCGATCCACGAGAACCACATAAACCCGAACCCAAAGAGTAAGGTACCAATGCTCAAAATCAGCTTGGGCCCATACCGATCCACCAGCCACCCTTGAAGGGGACCGAGAATCCCGCTCTCGATGCGGGTCAACGCAAACGCGGCGGCAATCAGGGTTTTACTCCAGCCGAATTCCGCTTGGAGAAAAACAACGTACGCGCCATAGGATTGCATCCAGAGCATGCCCGCCAACATCTGCAATCCACCCGCAGCAGCCACAATGTTCCAGCCGTAAAAAAAATGTCCGCCTGGGAAAAAAAGCGCTTTTAATTGTGCGCTAGGTCCAGCCATGGTCTTTGATTGATTCCTTTTTCCACCGCAATGCTGTTTAGGGGTGGCTCAACTGATTTCTTGCACACTCAGCGTTAGGTGGCGCCAGGGCTAGGGCGACCCGTTGGCAGTGTGTCAACCTGCTCGGCAACTGGCCATGCGAGGCAACCAGTTGGGGCGGTTGTCCGTTTTTCCCTGACTCGAATCCTTTCCTGTTGCCAATCGTGGCGCCTCGTAAAAAGTCAGTGAGACCAACAATGGCCTCTCTCCGAAAACGCCCTAGAGGTAATTGGCTCTCGCTAACCAGCGATGCAGGTGCTGAAGAATGCGCCATATCTTCGCCTCAAGGTACAGGTTCTCCTGCATGTAACTCTTGGGGGTCACCAGTTCACGAATTCTGAGTGAGCATCCTAAATCACCACAGACGACGTTCGAGAACGTTCGCCGCCCACCACTGCCTTTTTCCGTCAAGGTGAACATCGCTGCTCCACCCATGGCGTGAACGTGGTGACAAATGCTGCACATATCTAGCCTCGCTGCACGCGGTCTACGCTCATGGCGTCTCAATACTACGCCATGTAAGTTCCCATCGTTGGGCGATCGCGTCACGATGTACCCTAAGTGGCCGGAGGGATGAATCCACGACAAAAAATCCCGATGATGCCACTCAATGTCTTCGAACGCTGGCAACCATAGCTCGTCATTGGGCCCAAATGATGCTTTTACGGCTTCCCAAGATAGTGCTTCCACTGCTATCGCCTCACGAGCCGAAAGTCAGCGGCAGATAAAGCCACATTATTGTCATCAGGCGATCGCGTCATTGGTCCCGTGAAGGTGGTGTTCAAGGTGGGCTTGAGCAATACTTCTGACTCAAGCATGAAGGAAGCCACCCAATGATTCAAATCGAGCACCACAATGACATCGCCATCTTGACCATGGATGCGGGAGAGAATCGTTGGAACACGACATTCGTTCGTGCTTTCGCAGCCGCGCTGGATGAAATTGAGGCGAGCGACTCAATCAACGCGCTGGTTACGAAGTCTAGCGACCCAAAATTCTTCTCGAATGGTTTGGATCTTGAGTGGCGTGCCAGCGATGGCGATCATCCAGGAGGGGATCGAGATGCCTTTGGCGCAGAGTTTATGGGGCTGATGGGCCGAGTCATTACTCTACCGATTCCTACGGTTTGCGCCGTTGGCGGGCATGCATTTGGCGCTGGCTTCATGCTCGCCCTGTGCCACGACGTTCGCTTAATGCGCGAGGACCGAGGTTTCCTCTGCGCCAACGAGGTCGCCATTGGAATGGTCATTCCAGACCCCGAGATGGCACTCTTCAAGCACAAGCTTCCATCGAACACGTTCTTCAAAACGGTTCAGTTAGCCCATCGTTGGAGTGGCGGTGAGGCAGAGGCTCACGGGATTGTTGAATCAGCGGTCCCGCTTGACGCACTGTATGAGCGGGCTATTCAGCGAGCCGAGCAACTGGCTCCGCTTGGTAAAAACCGGAAGGTGTTTGGCGCGATGAAGGAAAAACTGTTTGGCGAGACCCCATCGATTAATGCCTCTGCCGGCGCCGCGCACTTGCTGAAGACTGCGCACCACTAGCGAGTGTTCCAAGGTCTGGACTGACCTAAACATTCTATTGCTACTGAGGTGGTTAATCGTTTGTTGGTAGCCCTGCATGCAATCTGACCACCGTTTAAGAGGGTTTTGACCCGCCCAGCGGGATGAGTTTTGTAACGACCGAAGTCCCGCCCGAGGTCGCTCCTTCAAGCCATTCGCTTCAGCTCAATACGACATTCGCCTGAGGACATTACCCCTTAAACATTCGCTCTAAGACATCCACACCAAGACATCCACACCAAGGCTTCCACAAAGGCTTTTTACAAAGACTATTTACAAAGACTATTTACAAAGACATGGGCCTCGAACATATCGGGCCATTTCTCGGTGCAATAATGCAGCTTAAACCTGCAAACACTGGTATCTTATTAGGTGACTGAGGTGACGCCGATTGATAGGTAATCTCTTCGTAAAGTCCTGGCATACCTAACGCCCTGGCAGGGGCCACAATGATGGGGCAAACCGAAAAAAAAGGCGCATCGATAAAGGGGGACTAAACGACTGGGGCATCGATTAACGCTTCAAGCAAGAAGCAAACCATCGACAAGACGCGTCCCGCCAACAGTACAACAACAGAGAGATAGATGGACTACGAGTTAAGCGAAGATCAGGCGGCGTTTCGAGACGTCGCCCGCCAATTTTCCGACCGCCAGTTGGCTCCCAATGCGGCGGATTGGGATGCGAATAAAACCTTTCCTAAAGACGTTATAAAAGCGGCCGGGGACCTCGGCTTTTGCGGCCTCTACTGTCCGGAATCAGCCGGCGGACTTGGATTATCGCGGCTCGACTCGAGCATCATCCTGGAACAGCTTTCGATGGGCTGTACGTCTACCACTGCGTTTATCTCCATCCACAATATGGCCACCTGGATGGTCACAGAGTTTGGGTCCACCGAGCTCGTTGAAGCCATTGCACCTGGATTGATTGCAGGCGAGCAACTCGCGAGCTACTGCCTCACTGAGCCGGGCGCAGGATCAGATGCCGCGTCGCTTCGCACCCAAGCGGTCGTCGATGGAGGCGACTACGTTATCAACGGCAGCAAGATGTTTATCTCGGGAGCGGGAGACACGGATTACCTTGTCACGATGTTACGCACTGGAGGCCCAGGACCCAAAGGCATTAGCTGTGTCGTCATCCCATCAGGCACGGAGGGCATTCAGTTCGGTCACAACCTCCACAAAATGGGATGGAACAGTCAACCCACGCGAGAAATCGTCTTTGACAATGTCCGAGTGCCCATCGGGCATCGTCTCGGCGAGGAAGGTGATGGATTTAAAATCGCAATGAAAGGTCTCGATGGGGGGCGCATCAACATAGGGACCTGCTCTGTTGGCACAGCGCAAGCGGCACTCAACAGAGCCAAAAGCTACATGAGTGAACGACAGCAATTTGGGGAGCCGCTATCTAACTTTCAAGCCCTTCAATTTAAGCTCGCCGATATGGCAACGGAGCTCGTTGCTGCACGCCAGATGATTCGCATGGCGGCTTCTAGAGTCGACGCCGGTCACAGCGAAGCGACGGTCTACGCCGCGATGGCAAAGCAATTCGCGACAGACGTCGGTTTTAAAGTGTGCAATGAAGCACTGCAAATTCACGGCGGTTACGGCTACATGCAGGAGTACCCCCTTGAACGCCACATTCGGGATACCCGGGTACATCAAATTCTAGAGGGCACCAATGAAATCATGCGCGTCATCACTGCACGTCGATTGCTAGCGCTTGCCGACATTGAAGCCATTCAATAGCAGCACCAATTAAGGAACTCTTCATGACTGACAAAATCAAGCTTGAGCGCCGGGGACACACCGCGCTGATTACCATCGATAACCCTGCCGCTAACACCTGGGACCAAGACAACCTTGGCGCGCTCGCAAGCATGATCGGAACACTGAACGATGATCTGGATTGCTATGCACTGGTGATCACTGGGCAAGGAGAGAAGTTTTTCTCAGCAGGTGCAGACCTCAATCTGTTTGCCGACGGCGACCCAGCTAAGGCCCAAGCCATGGCCGAGGCCTTCCATGAGGCATTTACTGCGTTAACCCATTTTAGGGGCGTATCCATTGCGGCCATTAATGGCTACGCAATGGGTGGCGGCCTCGAATGCGCACTGTGCTGCGATATCCGGATTGCCGAGACACAAGCGCAAATGGCGCTACCGGAAGCAACCGTAGGACTACTGCCTTGTGGCTTGGGTACTCAGCATCTCCCATGGATCGTTGGAGAGGGCTGGGCAAAACGAATGATTTTGTGTGGTGAACGTATCGGCGCTGAGCAGGCCCAATCCATCGGGCTAGTCGAGGAAGTTGTCGCGCAAGGCGAGAGCTTAAACCGCGCGCTTATGCTCGCTGAGCAAAGCGAGAAGCAAAGCCCGTCGAGCGTCTCCGCGTGCAAGAACCTAATTATGGCTGCTAGAACCCAATCCATGCCCGAAGCACTCGCTGACGAGAAGACGGCCTTCGTCGATCTCTTCTCTACTGCGGATCAAAAAGAAGGCGTGAACGCTTTTCTCGAGAAGCGGGCACCCTCTTGGAAAAACGCTTAATGGACGCGCCCGTTCTTTTTGAGCGCCTACCAACCACGAAGGGCAGGTACCTTGGTCACGTCAGGCTAAACGCGCTAGCCACCCTGAATAGCCTGAGTCTTGAGATGATCGATCTCATTCAGGCAAAGATCGATGAGTGGCGTGATGACGATGATATCGTCGCGCTATTTTTTGATGCCGAAGGAGACAAAGCATTCTCGGCGGGAGGCGACATCCAGGCACTTTACCACGACATGAAAGCGAATCCTGGCGGGCCTTGCACGTATTGCGACGCATTTTTTGAGCGCGAGTATCGACTCGATTACCAGCTGCGGCAGTACCCCAAACCCACCATCGCCTGGGGCCACGGCATCGTCATGGGTGGCGGACTCGGCATCCTATCTGCGTGCACCTACCGAATTGGCACGGAGACCACGCGCATTGCCATGCCTGAAATCACCATCGGGCTGTTCCCCGACGCTGGCGGAACCTATACCTTTTCAAGAATGGATCCCGCGTTTTCGCACTTTATCGCGCTCACCGCAGCGAATATTAATGCTCGTGACGGACTCCTGACTGGCATGTTGAGCCACTTGGTACAGCAAGAACAAAAGGAAGCCGTGCTTCACGACCTACTCAATTCTGATGTAGACCAGGCCAATGTCTCAGCCAATCTTGACGAGATTTTACTGCGCCATAACGGCGAGGCAGAGGACAGTTTTGCGCCCGCTAACCTTGCAGTGCACGAAGAAACGATTCGAGCGGCGTTTGAGCCAGCACTGATGGCTAATGATCCCGTCAAAGCGCTGGCTGAAAACATGGCTGATTGGCCGGAGGATAAGTGGCTTCAGCGGGCACGGGCCAGTTTCCTTGGGGGATCGCCTGTCACCGCTCAAGTCATTCTTGAACAATTTGAGCGGGCCAAAACGCAATCGATGGCCGAGATGTTTCGTATGGAGCTCGATATCGCCAAGGCTTGTTCCGTCCACGGCGAATTTACCGAGGGTGTTCGAGCACTGCTTATTGATAAAGACGGCTCGCCTGCCTGGCAATACCCGCTGGGCGAAGTGCCGAAGTCTCATGTTGAGCGTCACTTTGAGTCTGTCGCAACACCGCACCCTTTGCAGGATTTAGCATGATCCTGAATATCGCGCTAACGGTCCAAAGGCGGTACCGCAGTTCCCTGAACCCCGAGTTCTGAATCGAACGAATGCATCCTAAGGAAGTCTAGTATGAAAAAAATCGGATTTATTGGGCTTGGCAACATGGGTGGCCCAATGGCGGTCAACCTCGTGAAAGCTGGCTATGTAGTGACAGCGTTTGATTTGGTGGAATCTGCTCTGGAACAGTTTGTTGAGCAAGGCGGGCAACGCGCTCCGTCAGCTGCGGATGCGGTCAGTGATGCTGACGCCGTTGTCTCGATGCTGCCAGCCTCTAAGCATGTCGAAGCCCTCTACCTTGGCGATGAGGGTCTTCTGAGCGCCATTCAACCCGGAACGCTAGTCATCGACTCATCCACTATCGCGCCGGAATCTGCGAAAAAAGTAGCTGCTGCGGCAGAGAGTGCCGGCGTCCCGATGATCGATGCACCCGTCTCCGGCGGAGTCGGCGGAGCTATTGCTGGCACCCTGACGTTCATCGTGGGTGGCGAAGAAGCTACACTAACATCAGCGAAACCGCTGCTCGAGGTCATGGGGAAGAACATTTTTCATGCAGGCGCTGCCGGGGCAGGCCAAGTCGCGAAAATTTGCAATAACATGCTGCTCTCAGTGCTCATGACAGG
>Ga0255778_10001604_pt1 | contig 20280 bp, 18 predicted proteins | sample 071ome_31_FD_179976 | JGI IMG/M metagenome (GOLD analysis project Ga0255778, IMG submission 179976) | Coastal salt marsh microbial communities from the Groves Creek Marsh, Skidaway Island, Georgia - 071405CT metaG (version 2) | ecosystem: Environmental > Aquatic > Marine > Intertidal zone >...
GTACTGGATTGACGGGCTGATTAAAGTGGCGGACCCCTATTCGGAGTTGATTTTGGACCCCTACAACGATGGGAACATACCCGCCGCTACCTGGCCCAATCTGCCCAGCTATCCCACCGGCCTGACGACTGGGCATTGCACCTTGCTGCAACCTGGAAAGCCCGAATACACGTGGAAGAACGCCACCTTCCAGGCCCCGGACCGCACCGATTTGCGCATCTACGAATTGCTGGTGCGTGACTTCAGCAGTCAGCGCAACTACCAGATGATTCTGGATACGCTGGACTATTTGGAGCGTTTGGGAATCAACGCCATCGAATTCATGCCCAACAACGAGTTCGAAAACAACGAAAGCTGGGGCTATAACCCCTCCTACCACATGGCCCTGGACAAGTACTACGGCACCCCCGAAAAGTACAAAGAGCTCATCGACAGCTGCCACAGCCGGGGTATTGCCGTCATTATGGACATGGTCTTCAACCATGCCTATGGCCAGAGCCCACTCGTGCAGATGTACTGGGACGCTTCCCAAGGCAAGCCCGCGAGCAACAATCCTTGGTTCAATGCCAATTGTCCGCACCCTCCCTATTGTTGGGGCAATGACTTTAACCATGTCGCGGTGGCCACCCAGAATTTCATGGACCGCGTAAACACGTATTGGTTCCAGGAATTCAAAATTGACGGGATTCGCTTTGATTACACCAAAGGCTTCACCAACAATGGCAACGCGGGTTGGGATGTGACGCGCCAAAATTTGCTCAAGCGCATGGCGGATACCATTTGGGCCGTCAATCCTGATGCCTACGTCATTCTAGAACACTGGGGCGACAACAACGAAGAGAAACTCTTGTCCGACTACGGCATGATGCTGTGGGGAAATTCGACCTACAACTTCCGCCAAGGCGCCCAAGGCTACCTTCCCGGCAGCAACTTCGCCTACGGCATTCACAAGCAGCGCGGATGGAACGACGCCCACCTGATCAGCTACACGGAGAGCCACGACGAGGAGCGATTGATGTACGACGTGCTGACCTACGGCAACTCCTCCCCACAAGGCTACAAGACCTATGTGTTGAATACCGCCCTGCGACGTTCGGAACTGGCGAATGTCTTCGCCTTCACGATCCCCGGCCCCAAAATGATTTACATGTTCAACGAATTGGGCTACGATCAATCCATTGACAACCCCTGCCGCATCTGCAATAAGCCGCCCAAGTGGGGCTACCAGCAAGTGCCCGAACGCCGACGCCTCTATGATGTCACTGCAGCGGTTATGCAGCTCCGCAAGCAAGCGCCCGCTAGCTTTGACGGAAGCAATTTCACCTACAACCTCGGGGGTGCGGTAAAGCGCATCAACCTGCAGGACTCCGTCATGAACGTGAACGTGATTGGCAATTGGGACGTGGTGCCGCAAAACGGCATTCCCAACTTCCCGCATACGGGTACCTGGTACGAATACTTCACCGCTGATTCTGTCGAGGTGCTTGATCCCTTCATGAGCTTCGCCCTGGAGCCCGGCGAATACCGCATTTACACGGACGTGAAGCTGCAGCAGCCCAGCATCACTTTGGGCGAGGAGGAGTTCTTGCCTCAAGCGGGTCTTCAGGTCTATCCCAATCCTGCGAGCGATCAGGCCTTGGTGGTAGCGCCTGTGGGTGGAGTGCTTTTGGTGCATGACGTTCAAGGGCGCGTAGTACTTCGCATGCAAGCGCAGGCCTGTGTGCCCACCGAATTGGATTTGACCGGTGTGGCACCGGGCATGTATGTGGTCCGAATCGGTGATTTTGTAGAACGCATTCAAGTCCTGCGATGAAAGCGCTGCGTGCTTTGATGGCCTTGGCCTGCTTTGCGGGCGCATGGACGACCATGTGGGCACAACCCAGCTACTTGCTTTCCGCTCAGAAGGAGGGCGCGCTAGGCCTGGGTATAGGCGCCATGGCGGCTGGAAACCTATGGTCTGGCCAGCAACTTCAGGGGTTCACGGAAGCTGAATTGGCCGCTTTGGATGTGTCTGTAGTCCCTGCGTGGGACCGCTGGGCCTTGAACCGTTGGGATGAAGCAGCCGGGCATCGTTCGGACTACCTCTTTTATGGGGCCGCCGCATGGTCCTCCGCGGCTGCTTTGCTCCCCGCCTGGAAGGAAAAGAACGTCTGGGCGTCTGTGCCCACGGCGGTTATGTGGGTAGAGATGAATGCCCTCACCTTGGTGGCGACCGATCTTACCAAAAACCTCGTTACTCGACCCAGGCCATTTACGTACTACAACGGGGCTCCTTTGGACGCACGCATGGACTACGATGCCCGAAAATCCTTCTTCTCGGGGCACACCAGTATGACGGCTGCAAACAGCTTTTATGCCGCCAAGGTCTATGCGGATATGTACCCTGATTCCAAATGGAAACCCTGGGTGTGGACGGCGGCAGCTTTGCTACCGGCTGTTACAGCACAGCAACGCATGGCTGCCGGTAAGCACTTCTTCACCGATGTCCTCGTGGGCTACGGGGTAGGGGCTTTGATTGGCTGGGGCATTCCGCAGCTTCATCTGCAGCGCTAAGCCAAGCGCAACCGGAGCTCATTCTGCGCGCGTTGTCATCCACATAATGGTCTTTTCCCGAGGGGTCACGTGCACCTGAGTTTCAGCTGTTTCCCCGGCGCGCAATTCAAAAGCTTCCTCCGCAAAAGTGATGGAGAAGCCGGGACTGTCTTGGGGCTTCACGGCCTTCCAACGGTAGGTTCCAGGAGGCAAATGTGTCTTCCACTGCAATTCGCCTGGCATGAGGTGAACGAGGTAGGATCTCCCCGTCGCATCAACCGCAAAGCATCGAAAAGCAGGATGGTCGTCGGTTCCCGAGGTGATGATTTTCAAGGAGGGCGGCGCGAGGGGATCGTCCATGGCACGGTTGGGTGCCTTTGGCTTTCCGAGGGCCATCTGCTGGCGCCAATGCACTTGAAGGAAACGCGGCTGCAGGTCCAGGCTGAAGGTTTTGGCGCTGAAGCGCACACTCCCGCCCGATCGATGCAGCTGAGCACTTACCGAAAAGCCACGGGGATGCGCATACTGGACAGCCACTTGGTCCAGCCAAGGCATGGAACCGTGCTGTAGGGTCAGGGCCAGTCTGCCTTTGAACTGGCCTTCAGTACGCCAGAGCCAAGCGCTGGGCCCCAGCCCTTCTCGGTACCATCCAAAGAGACTCCAGTTCCCGCGCCGAAGCTTGGCGGTCAGTTGGAGGTTCATGCCTTGAAGGGAGTGCTCTTCTTGAAATTCGAGAAAGTTGCCTTGCAGGGAAACCCCCAGTCGGCTGGACTCCCACCGGGACTGACCACTGGCCATGGCGTAGAGCCGCCGGATCTGAAGACGGCTTTGCCAGCGTTCACCGCGCTGGTTCCAGTAGCCGCTCAAATAGGCGCCCTGATAGCCCACATGCTGCTGCCCTTTCTGGGTGAGTCGCGCTTGAAAGCCACCTGCTTTTGCCGTGGCGGACCACCCCTCTGACTGCGTATAGACCAGCGTGGGTAAAAAGGGCCAAGGGGAGCGCCACTGTACCCAGCGTTGACGGCCACTTTGGAAGAGTTGCACGTGATGCCCCTTGGAAGAAAGACGAAGCATGTGTCCGGGTCCCATGGGGGTCATGCCCAGGTGCAGCCCCACCCATGGAGCCGTGTAGGCCAGGGAAGTCCGCTGGGGTCTCCAAGGGTAAACGGCTTCCGGGATGTAGCGAAGCTCTAGACGCTGACGGTCGAGCTGTATCTCGGCGCCTATTCCGGAATACAGCTGTCCGGCTAGCACCCATCCCATGGCCCAGGTGTAGAGTTCAATGGGCATGGTCTTGTAGGCTATAGCCTAGCACATGGCCTGATTCATCCTCCAGTAAGATGTAGGCACTGCCCTCCGGGTAGCGCCACGTGCGAACCGCACCTGGAAAGAAGAAAAAGGGTTTGGGTGCTCCGACGGTCTGCCCCCAGGCGGTGTACGCCTGACCCATAGCTTTCCAGATCTGCTGCCCATCGTAGCGGCTGTAGACCAGGCTGTCATGGCTCAGGTGAAGGGTCTCAGAGGGGTCTGTCTCCACGCATCCCGTGTAGAGGTTTAGGAGGTAGTGGATTTCCGTGACCACCGTCCATGTTCCAGCGGTGGGAGCTACCGCTGAAGGAACGGCAAACACCTCCACGTGGGCATGCCGCGCCAAACTATCGTGGACCTGCCAGCTAAAGGGAACGGAACGTCGTTCCCCCGGAGCGAGCTCAACCTCGGAGGGAAGCACCAATTCATCCGCCTGACCCAAGAGTACCGTGGATTGGAGGAGCACCGTTGCAGTGGAATCCCCCTGGTTGTGGACGAGGATGGAGCCTCGACGCGCTTCGTCGCAAGGTTGAAAGTGGGAAAGTCCGTTCAGCACGCTAATCTGCCCGCGCGCGGCGAGGGGAAGGAGGAGGAGGGCTCGCCAGAGCCCTCCTCCAAAACCACGTCCCATCAGTTGTTGGAAATGGTATAGCGCAGCGTAATAATGCCCGAAGTGGCGGCATCCAAGTTCTGCGTGTGGTAGTTCAACGAGTAGTTCAGCACGGCGCCGTCTCCCGCGCCATCACCGGTGTAGGCGCTTTGGATGTCCGTAATGAGGGTACCTGAAACTGCGCTACCCGCAAAACTGACCGGGGTGCCGTTGCCCAAGGTGCCCGTTCCGTTTAGGGAGGGGGTGATGGTCATTTGTATGCCTGCGGGCATAGCGCCTCCGACGACTTCCACGTCGACCTGTCGAACATTGTCTGGACTCGCGCCTTTGACCGACGTGTACTGGAGGTAGAGATTTTGACTTGGGATGACTGGGAAGGCTTGACCGGCCACGGAGGGAGCTTGAATGTGGAAGGGGAGGGTCGTGCTCGGTCCCCCGGCGACATCTACTACTCGAACCATGGCGGCCTCGTCAATGGTGAAGTTTACGTCATGGTTGGACGTGTTTTGGGCATGGCCCGCGCTCGCGGTAGCTACGACGGCAGCGGCGATGAATGCGCTCTTGAAAGTGTTGCGTTGCATAAAATAGGATTTTTAAGGTTCATGCTTTTGGCCAAAGCAGGAACAAAGCACGCAAGGCACCCGGCGCCAGTCGGGAGCAAACGGAAAAGAAGCGAGAGTAGCTGTTTACCCGAGGTTAGGGGTATTCTAGACCTTTTGCAGCAAGCGGAAGAAGGTGGCTCGGCTCACGCCTAGGTAGGCGGCCATTTGGTCACGGGTAAAGCCCTTGACGAGCGCCGGAGATTCTTTGGTAATCCATCGATAGTGTTCCAACGGAGAAGTGTGCAAGAGCCTTCTGAAATGCCCCCGAACGTGGTCAAGGATGCGTTGTTGGATGATGAAGAGCAGTTCGTCACAGCCTGGCTCCGTTTGCAATTGTTCCCAGATGGTTTGATCCAAGCGCATTAGCTGCACGCTAGACACACAAACAAAAGGGCTTTCAGCGGTTTTTCCCGTTGTATGACGTTGGAGGTTGAAGAACCATTGGCCTGCCTGGAAAGCGGTCGGAATGAGAAGTCCCCCTTGGTCGTCCCGGCCAATTTCGGCAACCGTTCCATCGAGTAAAAAATAGACGTGCGTGGAGGCATCGCCGTGGACCACCAATTCACTGCCTTTGCTAATGGTTAGAGGGCCTTCGAACTGACTCGTTACATAGTGGACAAGGGACTTCAGGGTCGAGTTTTTAGGCTGGCCCAAAAGCAAGTCGTTGCGCATCCACTGTAAGGCGGTCTTAGGATCCACGGTGCAAGGTGTTCATGGCACGGAAAAGACTTGAACGCGAAAGGCCAAGGTAGGAGGCCATTTCTGCCCGTGACAGGTGATTCAATATGTGCGGATTCGCTAGGATGGTTTTTTCGAGTCGCTCAAGTGGGTTCAAGCGGCTCAAATCCCGGCTTCGTTCGCGGTAGTTTTGAATGTTTTGTTTGGACAGTCGATTTGCTAAGAAAAATCCCATTCCAAATTCTTCCGTAATGGCCCGCACTTTTCCCCCATCCAAACTGTAGATAGAACTGCGCTTCAAACAGGTCATGGTCGTGTCACAAGGCTGCCAAAGAAGGAAGGATTTCTCGGACCAAAAGAAGGTGAAGGGGGTGATAATTCGGTGGCACAATTTTACACCGTCAACTTCCCCATATTCTGCGAGGACACCTTCTGCATTGAAATAGAGCTTTTGTCGAGTATCCCCTGGGTTCCAGATGGGATGTTTGCGCGCACAGAATCCATCCGCAACAAATTCTGCCGCCATGCGCTTAATGCCTGCAGAAAATCGCTGGGATTGGTTCCCGTAAAGGCTTCCTAATTCTTGTTCAATGCGTGTTCTCACTTTCCATGAGAAAACTACAGGAATCGTACAGCTTTCACATCACCAAAATGGTGCAAATGAGGTGTTAAAATGGCTGAAAACAGGAGGTTAATCCATAGGGACAGGCACAGGCTGCGTCAATTGATGGCGCAAGTGCCACTTGTGGAAGCGGTAAAAATCCGTCATTCCTTGCTCCACATCTTCGATAAGGCGAGGGCTGGAAATTCGCATGTCCACGTGTACCACAGGGTGCTTTAGCGCCTTCCAAAGGTGGCGCATTAAATGCGGAAGAAAACCCGATTTGAGGTCGTGGAAATACGGAATTTCTTCGGATTGGTAACGGATGGAATAGAAGACGACAGGAACGCTGTTGCGCATGGCCTCCACAAATAGGCCAGGCTTTACAGGATAAATATCATGCGTTCCAGACGTGCGTCCTTCGGGGCAGACAAAAATGCTCAAACCGCCCCGAATGCGATTCACAATCTCTTGGCGGATTTTTTTACCAGCTTCGGGGCAATGGCGACGCACCCAAATGGTTTGTAATCCGCGACCAAGCCAGCCTACAAAGGGCCAATTCTTAAACTGATCCGCGACAATCATGACCGCAGGGCGGTGGCCGATATTAAAGAAAATGTCGTAGTAGCTGGGGTGGTTGCACATGATGAGTGCGGGATCCTTGGGGAGTTCTCCGATAATGTTGAGTCGAATGCCCAGCAATTTATGGATGACGAACATGCCTTTGCGGTGCACGTTGAAACCGGCTTGGCGGCCTAATAGAAGGTTGGCCATGGGTACGGCAATGCTTATGGAGGTCATGATGAGCGCAAAGCCAATCAAGCGAAATAAAGCGCGTATTCCTCCTAGCATGAAGGAAAAGTAGAATTTTCTTTTGGAATAAAGAATTAAGCGGGAGAAAAAAGCCCGAATTCAGCCGTCAATTCTGGCCAAAGCCGCTCAAATAGCGCTTCGTACTCCAGGTAGTGGGCCTTCAGCGCTAGTAGGCCGTCCCCCATGGGATTCTCATGAGGGAAGCGCGACGCCATTTGCTTTAGAATGCGGTCCAAGGCGTTGAAGTCCGAATAGCCATTCAGCCATTTCCCCTGTTGCATGGCCAGTACGAGGTGTTCGGCTTGGGGGTGAAAGAGGGATGCGTGATCGGCCAGTATTCGGTGCGCATTTTGGGAGAAATCCAACAAGCTGTGTGGCGTGTGGCGCTGAAAATCGCGGGCTAAATAGTGGTCCCAAAAAACGTCCAAAAGCACGCCTCGGAAGAGTCCAAACCTAGGATGCATATGAGATTTAGCCTCCTTGACGAGCGGATGTTGGTCGACAAAATGGTCGATGCGCCGGTGCAAAAGCACGCCCTGGGCATAGCCGTCCGGTAGTTCTTTCCAGCGCTGGCCTTTGACGCGGTCCGCGAAGAAATTGCCCGCCATGATTTCCTCTCCGCCGGGAGATAAAACCAGGTGGGCTAGGAAATTCACGCCTGGTTGAAAAGTTCGAAGGTGTAGCTCTCCATGATAGGATTAGCGAGCATCTTCTGGCACGCGATGTCTACTTTTTCCGTCGCTTCTTCCTTGCTGGTCGCCTCGATTTCCAAGGTGATGTGCTTGCCGATGCGCACATGGCTAATCTCGGGGAGGCCAATGTTGTTCATGCTTTGGCCTACAGTCTTGCCTTGGGGGTCCAATAGCGCCTTCAAAGGCATTACGTCAATTTCTGCGCGGAATTTCATGCGGTCTGCGTTTTGAAAAAGCGATGTTCAATCGCTGAAAAAATGAGCAACAAAGGTATGATGAATGCCAAAGCCGCCACATTAAAAATTATCAACAAGGCGACGGAGAGGAGGGCGAAAAAGATTCGGCTCCACAGGGCTGCACCACCGCGCGGCATATCCTTGAAACTCATAATGGGCCAAGGGCTGTTGAGCGTGTAGGTGCTCCAGGCCGTGATGCCGCCAAAAACGACATAGGCCAGCCAGCCGCTCGGGCGCGGAATCACGTCCAAGTACATGGCCCACACCACGCCGACGAGGAATAGGGCATTGGCCGGGGTCGGCATGCCTACAAACCCCTTGGTCCCCGCAAGCCCCAAATTGAAACGGGCTAAACGATACAATGACGCGAGAGTGGGAGCTAGGCCCATCAGGGCGAACCACCAGGGCAGGTAGGCCATTCCGGCGTGGAGCCAAAGCAATCCGGGGACAGCGCCGAAGGTGATGGCGTCGGCGAGGCTGTCCAATTGGACGCCGAGGGGGCCGTCGGTGCCGAGTTTTCGGGCCGCCCAACCGTCGAGCAAATCAAAGAGCAAAGCCAATCCGAGGCAGTAGGTCATGGACTCCAAATCCATGATGCGCAAGAAGGTCAGGGCCAGGCAGCCCATGAGGGCGTTGCCGAGGGTGAGGGCGTTCGGGATCCATCGCATAAATCCAAAGGTAGCCGTACTTTTAACTCCATCCATGAAGAAGCTCATTTTTGCCGTTGCGACGGCCCTATTGCTCAGTGTTTTTTGGCCCGGTGTGTGGGGCGTGGAGACGCAGCCCTTCACGTTGACGTGGCTCTTTGCCCTGGCGCCTATGTTGGCGCTGGAACGGTCTATTCGCCACGATGCCTTTGGGAAGAAGGGATGGCGGATGTTTGGCTATGCCTGGTTGAGCATGGGGCTGTTCAATGCGGGCACGACGTATTGGGTGTGGAATGCGCATTGGTCGGGGGTGGTCGCCACCGTGCTGATCAATGGCGGGCTCATGGCGGCGGTTTGGACCCTGTATGCATGGGTGGCCCGAACACACTCCCAACGCCTGGGCTATTGGGCCTTGGTCAGCGGGTGGTTGGCGCTGGAGGTGTTCCACGAGAATTGGGCCTTTAGCTTCCCCTGGTTGGATTTGGGCCATGCGTTTGCGGCGACTCCGGGCGCTGTTCAATGGTATGAGTACACGGGCCACCGCGGGGGAACCCTTTGGTTGCTCGTGTCCAACATCGTTTTCATCGAGACGTGGTACAAGACCAAGGATGCGCAAGGCCGAATCGGCTGGTCCTCCTGGAAATCCATGTTCCGTTCCCCCCTTCCCTATGTGTGGGGGCTTCCCTTGGTGCTGAGTTTGGGCATTTGGTCAGGGCTGAACACCGAGGATGAACGCCTTATTTGGGCCACCTACGTGCAGCCCAATGTGGATCCCTACACGGAAAAATTCTCCACCCCGGACCAGTGGCAGGCCCATGTCTGGGCGGATAGCTTGCTCGCAGACTTTGGAGGCATACAACCCTCCGATAACCCTCGGGTCCAGCGGTATCCCTCCGCCTTGGTGGTCTTCCCCGAAACCTTTTTGCACGAAGGTATCCAAGAGCGCTACGGGAATGCCTTTAAGCCCATTCACGCGTTGGATACAGTGCTTCAAGCTTATCCAAAAACGTCCTTGTTGCTGGGGGCGTCCACCTACGAACTCTACGACGCAGGGGAAGAAACACCTACGTCTCGCCCTATTGACGCACTAGGACGTCGCTTCTACGACAGCTACAACACGGCCATTGAACTGACCAACGGCCAGCCCATGGAGTTTTACCACAAGTCCAAACTCGTGGTAGGGGTGGAGTACATGCCTTTTGCGAGCACCCTAAAATCCCTGATTGGCGATGCCACCATTGCCCTCGGGGGAACCACGGGCACCTTGGGCACGCAAGATGAACGCGAGGTATTTTCCTTGGCCGACAGCAGCATCAAAGTGGCCCCCATTATTTGCTGGGAGCAAGACTATGGCAGCTATGTGCGCGAATACGCCCAGCAAGGCGCCAACCTCTTTGCCATCATGACCAACGACGGCTGGTGGGGCAACACCTTGGGGCACATCAGCCATTTCCACTACGCGCGATTGCGTGCGATTGAGAACCGCCGAGCCATAGTACGTGCGGCCAATACGGGAATTTCAGGATTCATCTACACAGATGGGCAAGCATACAACTGGAAAACTTGGGATGAAACGGGCCTAGCATCTGCGCGTGTGCTTTTGATCGATCAGAAGACCTTCTTCACCCAATATGGCGACTTAATCGGCCGGGGAGGAGCACTGCTTTTTCCCCTGCTTTTGCTGAGTGTTTTGGTCCGTCAACGCGTGCAGCGGTAAGCGCCTCTATCCGCAAGGCGTGAATTACCTTTGTGGTCCTATTTAAAAACTTCAAGTGATGCAGTACGACGTCGTAGTTATTGGTTCCGGTCCCGGTGGATATGTTAGCGCCATTCGCTGTGCGCAATTGGGCATGAAAACCGCCATTGTTGAGAAGTATTCGACGTTGGGTGGAACCTGTTTGAATGTGGGCTGCATTCCTTCCAAAGCACTTTTGGATTCGTCCGAACATTACCACAATGCGGTTCACAGCTTCGCAGAGCACGGCATTGATGGTGCGGCTCCTGTAGTCAATATGACCCAAATGATTGCCCGAAAGCAATCCGTCATCGACGTCACCTGCCAAGGCATTGACTTCTTGATGAAGAAAAACAACATCGACGTCCATCACGGGGTTGGCAGCTTTAAGGACGCTCATACCATCACGGTGACCGGCGAAAAATCGACTGAAATCACCGCCAAAAACGTCATCATTGCCACCGGCTCTAAGCCCATCGAATTGCCCTTTGCCACGTTTGACAAAGAGCGCGTAATTTCCTCCACGGAGGCCTTGAAATTGACCGAAGTTCCCAAGCACCTAATCGTCATTGGCGGTGGTGTCATCGGCTTAGAATTGGGTTCGGTGTACAAGCGTTTGGGCGCTGACGTTTCAGTAGTCGAATACGCCGATAGCCTCATCCCCGCTATGGATGCCGCGTGCGGAAAAGAATTGCAGCGTACCCTGCGCAAATTGGGCATGAACTTCCACATGAGCACCAAAGTGGAAAAGGTGAGCCGCAAGGGCGATACCGTGACCGTAGAAGCGGTGGACAAAAAAGGCGCTCCCGTAAAACTGGAGGGCGATTATGTGCTCGTCGCGGTAGGTCGCAAGCCCTACACGGCAGGTTTGAACCTTGAAGCGGCTGGCCTCAGCACGGACGAGCACGGTCGAATTGCCGTCAACGACCATTTGCAAACGGCCGTTCCCCACATCTACGCCATCGGCGACGTTGTTCGCGGTGCGATGTTGGCACACAAGGCGGAAGAAGAAGGCGTAGCAGTCGCTGAAACCTTGGCGGGCCAAAAGCCTCACATCGACTACAACTTGGTGCCCAACATCGTCTACACCTGGCCCGAAGTGGCGGGGGTCGGTCGCACCGAAGCCCAACTCAAAGAAGAAGGCCGCGCCTACAAGGTGGGATCCTTCCCCATGCGTGCCTTGGGCCGTGCCCGTGCCTCTATGGACATTGATGGCATGGTAAAAATCTTGGCCGATGCGCAAACCGACGAAGTGTTGGGCGTTCACATGGTCGCTGCACGTGCGGCAGACCTCATCATGGAAGCGGTAGTTGCCATGGAATTCCGCGCATCTGCGGAAGACATTGCGCGCATTTGCCACGGTCACCCCACCTACACGGAAGCCATCAAGGAAGCCGCGTTGGACGCTACCGGTAAACGCGCCATACACGCCTAACATGCCGTACACGGCGCAGGTTTTACACGCTGCGCCCGCTGAAGTTCAGACGGGCTTGCGCCGCGCTATGCCTGCTTTGGACTACGCCGTCTTGCTGGAAACCGGCCAAGCTCATGGCGCTTTCCGCGAAGAACTGGACCGCTACGATTGGTTGGCAGCCGGTGGGGCCCATAAAGTCCACCGCCTAGCTACAGCCACCGCAGAAGACTGGTCAAACTTTTCCGCCGCGTGGCGCTCCCGTCCGACATGGGTGTTTGGCGTTCTGGGCTACGACCTCAAGAATGCCTTGGAGCCCACTGCCCAGTCGCGCCACGCCTCCAATCCGGGCGAGCCTGATCTAGAGTTTTTTGAACCGCAGTGGGTGGTCACCTGTGCCGCGGGCAAGCTTCAGCTCCACGTGCATCCGGCGCATCCGGTCCAAGCATCCGACTGGTGGACACAGATTCAAGCGCTTGGGCATTCAGCTTCCACGCGAACTTCTGCGTCCAATGTGAGTGCGCTATCCCCCACGTGGGATGCCCCGATGTACCAGCAACAAGCAGCTTCCCTTCAGCAGCTCATGGTGGAGGGCGACCTTTACGAAGCCAATCTCTGTGCGCTCTGGGAAGGGGAGGGAAATGCGGACCCCTTAGCGGTTTATGCCGCCTTGCAAGCCCGCGCGGATGCCCCCATGGCGGGCCTGTTCAAGTCGCCGTCTACCTGGCTCATTTCCGGTTCTCCGGAGCGCTACGTAACGGTCCGAACGTCCCCCCACGGACTCCTCGCCTTTAGTCAGCCCATTAAGGGCACTGCACCCGTCCACACTTCCGGGGAAGACTTACTCCAAAACGAAAAAGAACGCGCCGAAAACACCATGATCGTCGACCTGGTCCGAAACGACCTCTCCCGCGTCGCCGAAAAAGGATCCGTTCGCGTCCCGCGCTACCTGCAACTCCGCAGCTTGCCCACCGTTCACCACTTGGTCAGCACCGTGGAAGCCCAACTCCGACCCACCGCCGATTGGCTCAGCGTGGTCCAAGCGAGCTTTCCCATGGGCAGCATGACGGGCGCTCCAAAAATCCGCGCCATGGAGCGCATCGACGCCCACGAATCGGCCCGCCGCGGCTGGTATTCCGGCGCCCTAGGCTACGCCACCCCCGACGGCGAATGCGACTTCAACGTCGTGATTCGCAGCCTCATCTACCAGCCGGCGGCTGCGCGGTGGAAGAGCTGGGCAGGGTCCGCGCTCACCGTCTACGCCCAGCCCCAAGCAGAGTGGGAGGAGCTTCAGCTCAAAATGAAGGCCCCGGCAGCTGCGCTTCAGGATACAAGGCCCCTCAACGCGGAGTCTGCACCAAACAACACATCTCCGCAGCCAACACCTGACACTAACAAACCAACAAACTAACCAACCAACGAACGGCGCTAATCGCCTCCAAACTCCCAAACTCCCAAACCCCCTAGCCCCCAAACCCCCAAACTCCCTAGCCCCCAAACTTCCTAGCCCCCAAACCCCCAAACCCCTAGCCAAGTGAAGCGCCCCACGCCATGAAAAAAATCGTTGACCTCCGCATTCAGCAGACCCTAGAGAGCTTTCTAGAAAAGAGCCCTCTGGAGGGGAAGACTTTCTTGGTCATGTGTTCGGGCGGTCAGGATTCCATGGTGCTAGCCGACGCGGTGCACCGATTGGGTTACGCTCTGGAACTGGTGCACGTGAACTACGGCTTGCGCGGGACCGAGTCCGACGGGGATCAGGCTTTTGTGGAAGCGTGGGCGGCTGAACGCAGCCTTCCCATTCACGTGACCCAGGCCCCTAGCGACTTTGGGGACGGCCCTGATTTGCAGGCTAGGGCGCGCGGTCTTCGCTACGAACTGGTTCAAAGCCTCTTTGACCCCATCCGGCACGCGGCTATTCTGGTGGCGCACCACGCGGACGATGCTGCGGAAACGTTCTTGTTCCACGCAGCGCGAGGAACGGGATTGGATGGACTAGTAGCCTTGGCACCACAGGTGGGAAACATCCTCCGTCCGCTATGGGATGTGACCAAGGCGCAGGTTGCAACCCATGCGAAAAAACAAGGACTCGCATGGCGCGATGATTCGAGCAATGCAAGCGACAAGTACACGCGCAACCATCTGCGCCACCATGCTTTGCCTGCGCTCCGCGAGGCGATGCCTCAGGCTTTGGAAGGCCTTCGGACCACCCTGAAAAATTTGCGTGACCTCCAAGCCTTTGTAGATGCTACGGTAAAGCGCGAGAGCATCCTGTACTTGGGCAAGTCCAAGGAAGTGCCTGGGGCTCATGTGCTTTACCGCGATGTCCTGGACCACCCGCACTCTTCCGTGATTGTCTGGTACATTTTAAAAGAATTCGGCGGGTTTGACTTTGAGGCGGTGCTTTCACTCGCTCAGTCCCAAGTGGGCGCCATGCTGCAACGCGGCAAATACCAACTCTGGGCCGAACGCGAAGGCCTCCTGCTCTTGAAGGAGGACTTTCAGCGACTGTCAGAGCCTCAGGTTTTGGAGGCGGGCTGGACCCAGCTCCAAGGACCCCTTTGGGACGGAAAAAAGTGGGAAGCGCACACTACGTGGAAAGCCAAGCAGCAAAAGCATGCCGCAACGGAGGATTTAGGCTCCTTGAATGCGCCTGTTCTCAGCTTGGAGCGCACAGAAAGCCTCGTTTGGCGCCCCTGGACGGAGGGTGATTTCTTGCTGCCACTCGGCATGAAAGGACGCAAGAAAGTGTCCGACATTCTGACCGAGGCCAAAGTTCCTGCGGGCCTACGAAAGTACGTGGTCGTACTTGCCGCCGGTGCAACAGCGGGCGAGGTCTACTGGGTTCCAGGGGCACGTCTTTCGCGTACCGTGGCCGTCCAGGCAGGGGATTCTCATTTTTGGCGATTGACTGAACGCCGCTAACCGCCCATCAAGGGCTATTTTTGTAGGTATGAAGACATTCCTTCGCATTGCGATTCTGGCCGTTTTGGCCGCACTTCCTCAGGGACTTTTGGGCCAAATTATTGAGCCCGTCACCTGGAAAACCTCCGTGCAGCGCGCCGATGACGGCAGCGTGCAACTCATAGCCGATGCTACGATTGATGGCAACTGGCACATGTATTCGCGCAGTTCGGGCGAGGATGGCCCCATTCCGACCACCTTCACCTTTACGGCAAACCCGCGCTTGACCTTAAGTGGCGAATGGAGCGAACCCAAGGCCCACAAGGAGTTTAGCAAGCAGTTCAACATGGAGTTGGCCTACTTTGAGCACAAAGCGCGCTTCATCCAGAAGGCAACGGTCACCGGTCCGGGTGCCTTGTCCGTAGAAGCAGAGGTGTCCTTTCAGGTCTGCAACGACGAAATGTGCCTCTTTCCCGAGTACATCCCCTTGACCTTCAAGATTCCCGCCCAAAAGAACGCCGCTCCCACCGACGAAGGCCTCGTAGCCACAGAGGAGGAAATCCAAGCGGATGCCAACGCATCCTCCGAGGAGACGGCGGCATCTGACGTCGACACGACGGCGTCGGCTGGTACGGACAGCGCCCCCGCAGACGCCAACCCCGTTCCCTCGGCCGACGAAACGGAAGTGAAGCAAGGCCACTGGGGCGTCTTCCTGGAGGGCATGGGCTGGGGCTTTTTGGCCTTGTTGATGCCCTGCATCTTCCCGATGATCCCCCTCACGGTGAGCTTCTTCATTAAGCAGAGCAAGACACGCGCCGAAGGCGTTTCAAAAGCCATCACCTACGGCATCAGCATCAACGTCATCTACGTGGCGCTTGGTATTCTCATTACGGTGATTGCGGGTCCGGATGCCCTCAACGCGATGGCCACGGACCCCTGGTTCAACCTCTTCTTCTTCATCCTTTTTGTGATTTTCGCCATCAGTTTCTTTGGCGCTTTCGAAATCACCTTGCCCAGCAAGTGGGTGGACGGCTCGGACAACCTGTCGCAGCGCGGCGGATTGATCGGTATCTTCTTCATGGCCTTTACGCTGGCTTTGGTTTCCTTTAGCTGCACCGGCCCGCTGATTGGCTCCCTGTTGGTTCGCGCCAGCCATTCCGGCGAGTTGCTCGGCCCAGCCATGGGTATGTTTGGCTTCTCTTTCGCCTTGAGTCTGCCCTTTATGCTCTTTGCGGCCTTCCCCGGATGGCTCCAATCTCTGCCCAAATCGGGCGGCTGGATGAACACCGTGAAAGTGGTGCTCGGCTTCCTGGAATTGGCCTTCGCGATGAAGTTCCTTTCCACCGCCGACATGGTGTGGCAGGCCCATTGGGTCAGCCGTGAGCTCTTCTTGGCGATTTGGACCGGCTTGACCTTCTTGATTGCCCTCTACCTCTTTGGAGCGTTCCGAATGCCCCACGACGACAAAGTCGAATCCCTGAGCGTCACCCGCATGCTCTTTGGCGCGACCTTCTTCATCTTTGGATTCTACCTCTTGCCCGGAACCTTTGGCGCCCCCGTGCGCCTCGTGGCCGGCTTCCCACCCCCCGCCCACTACGCAGAGGCCCCTGGTGGCGCCTACCTCGGCGGAGGTAGTGGCGAGCAAGCACAGAACTACACCGGCACGAAATGCCCCGACGGCGTTCCTTGCTTCAATACCATGGACGATGCCAAGGCATACGCCAAGCAGGTCAACAAGCCCATCATGATTGACTTTACGGGCCACGGCTGTGTGAACTGCCGCAAAATGGAGGAGCAGGTTTGGGTCGACCCCGAAGTTCACCGCATCCTCAAAGAGGAGGTTGTTTTGGTCTCCCTCTACGTCGACGAGAAAGTAGCTTTGCCTGAATCGGAACAGTACACCACGCCCGCAGGTAAGAAAATCATGTACGTAGGCCAGAAATGGAGCGACTTTGAGGCCAGCACCTATGCCACCAATACCCAGCCCTACTACGTTATTATTGATCCGCACGGAGACTGGACGCCTTTGAACGGCTTCGCGGCTTGGGATCCCGATGTGCCTAAGTTCTTGAACTGGTTGAACGCCGGTATTGCGGAATACCGCAAGCGCCATTGAGCATGAAGGCTGCCGCTGCCAAGCACGCTTTCCAACGCGCGATTGAGGCCTACCACGCCCAATCGGAATTGGATCCTTCGTGCCCGGAAACTGCAGACGGCTTCGAAAGTCCGTTTTTCCAAAAAGCCTGGATCGACACGGTGCAGTGGCATTTGGAAGATGAGATTCGTCGCCCGGACCTCAGCGGTCCCGAAGTGCTTGCGCTCAAGCGCCGCATTGATGCTTTGAATCAGGCCCGTACAGATGCGGTGGAAGCCCTAGATCGCCAGCTTAAATCTCAGCTCCAACCCACTACTCCGCCTTCCGGTGCAAGCGCCTTGCGCACCGAATCTTTGGGCTGGGCCTTGGACCGCCTTTGCATTCTTCAACTCAAGCGGTACCACATGGCCGAGGAAGTGGCACGTGGGGGCGACCACGCCACGCGGGTAGCCCCACGCTTGGAGGTCTTGGACCGTCAATCCGCTCACCTTGAAGCCGCCATTGATACCTTGGTGGAGGATGTGAAAGCCGGTACGGTGGCCTATGTGCCCTACGAGCAGCACAAGCTCTACAACGATCCGGATACCAATCCCGCACTCTACCGCGTTACCTAGGCATGCAGGAAAAACGGATTGCCGTCGCACGCTTTTCCGCCCTGGGCGATGTGCTCTTGCTTTGGCCTGTTTTGGAGGCCGTCGCTGCGGCCTACCCGGGATACAAACTCACCCTCTTCACCCGTCCGGCCTTCTTGCCGCATCTGCCCGAACACCCCGGCATCCAAAAAGTGGGCCTAGACATTGACGGCAGCCATGCTGGATTGGGCGCCCAGTTCTTCTTTTGGTGGGGCTGGTTCAGAAGCACCTACCCGGAGGTTTGGGTCGACGCACACGCCCACCTGAGAACCGCCCTACCAACCTGGATGGCGCGCCGATTTGGCGCTCGCGTCAGCCGCTTGAAAAAGTACCGCCCCCAGCGCGCAGCCTTCCTACGTGGCGAGCTAGAGGCGCTTCCTCCCGTGCAATCCAGCTATGCGGCGCTCTTTGCGGAGGTGGGCTTTCCCATTTCGTGGCCGCCCGTTGACGTTCAAATCGCATTGCGCGCGCCGAGTCCCGTTTTGCTTTTGGCCCCTTTTTCTGCGCAACGAACCAAATGCATGCCCCTGTCGACCGCTTCCGAACTAGCGCGCCGTTGGGTAGACGCGGGGGGCGAGGTCGTCCTCCTGGGCAGTCCGACCGAATGCAGCACCTGGCCCGGCCCTCCCGTCCAAACAGTCCCCCAATCCGCAGAACGCGCCCTTTGGCAAACGGCCGCCGCTGCGGTGGTGACCGATTCCGCCAACCAGCACCTCGCTGCCCTACATGGCACTCCCTCCGTAACGCTCTGGACCGGCACCTCCCCGCGAGCGGGCTTTGGTCCCGTCCAATCTGCCCCGCACGTCGACCTCCAACCCGAAGGGCTCGACTGCCATCCTTGCAGCATATTTGGGCAATCCACCTGTGCGCGAGGCGATTTTGCCTGCCAATCAGTGCCCTTGGAAAAAATTTGGGCCGCAATCGCCCAAGTAGCGCGAACGGAAGTCCCTCTTTCGCGTTAATCACCCTATGGACGAACAGCGTTTTCGCTTGCGCCAAGGTGCGCAAATTGTCGGCTATCTGCGCATAGTGGGCCAAACCTCCTTCTACTCCAAGGACAGCTTTTGGTGGAACGGATTGTCTGTGGACTATTCCACCAAGGACGCCTGGACGGGCATGAAGGACAAGAACAACACCCACCTCTATGCGGGGGACATTGTGGAGTTTGAACCCATCCCCGGGGAGGACGTGGACATGGGGGCCTTGCTGCTTCAAGAGGGCGCCTGGGTGGTCAAAAGTGTCACAACAGACGTTGAATACCCCGTTCATGCGCTGGGGCTCTCACTCTATGAAGGGAAGGACCTGCGCTGGCTTTCCTACCTGTTTCTCAATCCCGAATTGGCCGAATCTTGGGGCTTCTGGGAGGACTAAACGCGTGTACCGCCGTCTAGACGACTTTCCACCGATCTGCCGTGCAACTTGCGGCCATGGTGTACGAATTCACAACATGGTCAGCCAAAGGGGCTGCCGTGCCGCTGCAAGTCAGCATAGAACCTGGCTATAAATTTCAATGGATTGGCCGCCGAGACGGGCACCAAATTCCTCAGCGCTTGCATGCGGCCTTTCGGCCCTCGGGATGGAAATGGCCGGGGAAGCGCATCACCGTCCTCTGTCCCTCGGAATCCGAACTCCATGCAGGAAGTGATTTAGCCTTGGCGGTTTCGGTGCTCTTAGGCAGCGGGCAATGGCGCCAAGGGCCCCAGGCGTCTTGGGCTTTTTACGGGGCGGTCGATTTGTTTGGAAAAGTGTCGTCCGTTTCCGGAGACCCTATCCCGGAACATCTGCCGTCACACTGTGAAGGCCTCGTGGTCCCCATGGATTGGAAGGCGCGCTGGCCGGAAAATCCCGCCGTGGTGGGCGTCTCCACCTTGCAGGAAGTCTGTGATTTCTTGGCGCGAGGACTCCGCGCAGATAGCCGAATCTCGCAAAGAAGTGCGGAGGCCACCTGGCCCAATCTCCGCCTTTCCAAGGACATGCATTGGCTTTTCTTGGTCGTTGCCGCCGGCAGACATCCCACCTTCCTCATGGGCCCTCCAGGGACGGGAAAGACCCAAATGGCGCGGCTCTGGTGGAAACTGCTGGATGGAGCGGCTCCTAAGGGCGCCTTTATGGAACCCCTGCCCCCTAGGTCCTCCAAGGTCCCGGCTGTATCCTGGCTCACCAGTTGCCAAGGAGGCTGCCTTTTCTTAGACGAAGTTGGGGAGTGGCCGTTGAAAGCCCTGGAAGCTTTGCGCAAGCCTCTGGAAGAAGCGCAGCCTAGCACGTTCTACGTAGCTGCGAGCAATCCCTGCCCTTGTGGGTTTCATGGGCATGCCTCGAGGCCTTGCACCTGTCCGCCCGGCCGAATTCAAGCCTACCAACGCCGCTTTTCGGGCCCTTTCCTGGACCGTTTTCACCTCTACGCCTATGTGCAATCGGACCCCACAGATGTCCTCGTAGAATGGTCCGAATTCCGACACCGCCTCAAACACGCTCGAAAGCGCCAAGCTGAGCGCGGACTCGGCAGCAATGGCCAACTTCCTCCAGAAGCCCTCGGGGCGGCCTTGCAGGTTCACGAATCGGCCTGGTCGGATTTGCGCGTATGGCAGCAGCGCATGGGGATGGGGGAGCGTTCCGTACAGTCCGTCCTACGGGTTGCTCGGACGGTAGCCGACCTGGAAAACAGTTTATGGGTGCAGCCGAGGCACATTCGCCAGGCCGCTCAGTGGCATTGGTCCAACCAGGGCCTTATTTCCAGGTCCGATCCTTGGGGTCCGGAGCGTTCTTGGTCCACATCAAAGGACCTTC
>Ga0255778_10001618_pt1 | contig 20193 bp, 14 predicted proteins | sample 071ome_31_FD_179976 | JGI IMG/M metagenome (GOLD analysis project Ga0255778, IMG submission 179976) | Coastal salt marsh microbial communities from the Groves Creek Marsh, Skidaway Island, Georgia - 071405CT metaG (version 2) | ecosystem: Environmental > Aquatic > Marine > Intertidal zone >...
TGGACATCGGTGCGGCGCGCGCGCAATCACTCGTCGCCGCGCTCGTTTCGTTGTACATTGCGTGGGAATACGTTTCGTTGCGATTCGATGCAATTGGTGAAAACGAACTCGTGTGCGTCGCCATGCTTCTTCTCACGGCGTACGGCGTCCTCTCGAGTACCCGACGACGAGGAGGGTCGGGTGAGGACGATGACGACGATTTAACGAATGCGTACGCGCTTCTATCCCCGATATGGGCGCTGTGCGCGACGAGCGGAAGCGTGTTGGGCGAGAAGAGCGCGAGAGCGTTTGCGTTGAACAACGCGTTTAGCGTCGCCGGTTCCATCGGGTACGTCGACGCGTGCAGCGCGACGACGGACGCGCGACGGACGTTGGTATCGGCGATCGGTTGGTTTGTGGCGCTTCGTCTCATCAGTGGGAAATGGGCGCTCGATGCGTTCGCGGTGGCGCTCGCGAGGTGCGCTTCGTGGCGGCTCGGCGACGCGTTTTCGGCGTTGGAACGCGGTTTCGTCGCTCTGGGTGTCGCGGGTACGTTTGGGGCGTGCGGATACGCGTACTCGAGCGGGATTGGCTTTAAGCGCGCGACAGATGCCACGGTGTTAGGGTCGACGTTTATGATTTCTGGTTTGGCGTGGTTGTCCGCGAGCGCGCGGTTGGTTTCGGGATCGTCTCGCGCCGGACCGTGGACGCGAGCGATTGCGATCGCGTCGGCGTTGGTGGCGCCCGAGCTCTATTATCGAATCGTCACGGGCTCTGGAAATGTCTTGTCGGCGTTGATTACGTACGTTTTGACGACGACACAAACAACTGAGCTCTTGGCGTTGTCGACGCGTTGGGCGACGGCGTTGTGCGTGGCTTTCGGATCGGCTTTGACGGTGCGATCCGCTCCGTTGACGATTCGCCGCAAGGCGTTTCACTTCCTCGCCGTCTTTATGTTTGCCCCGTTGTTGCTTCCGTCGAGCCATCACGGAGAGCTTCTTCGCGTCGCATTCACCGTCGCGTTCGCGCTGTTCGCGTTCATCGAATTCGCGCGCGTGTACGACGCCTTTTACGGCGTCGGCTCCTTTGGTTGGCCTCTGAGTTTTTTCCTCGCCGAGCACTTTGTGCCTCAACCAAACGTCGTGTCGCTCATCATCACCGACCACATCTCACTCCTCATCGGCATCGCTTTGCCGACTTGGTTGAGCGCTGACACCTCGTCGCTCGTCCCGTGGGCTGGGATACTCACCGTCGGCGTCGGCGACAGTCTCGCGTCCGTCGTCGGCACGGCGTTTGGTCGTCGCCGTTTATTCGCAGACGAGCGTCACGGCAAGACGCTCGAAGGCGCCTGCGCGTTTGCGATATCCACGTTCGCGGCTGCGAGTTACGTCGCCGCGCGCGTCGGTTCGGACGCGTCCACCGCGCGGATACTCTTCTCCAGCGTCGCGTCCGCCGTCGTGGAGGCGTCGTGCGAGCGCGGGGATAATTACATTCTTCCGCTCGTCTTTGCCGCCCTCGTCGCGTCGCGTTGAAATCTACTAGCGATTTTTGTATGTAAATAAGATCTACCGGTACCGTACCGCACTACTTTTGTCGCGAATCACTTGGTGCACACCAAACATCCCATGAGGTTACCCGGGGAGAGCTCGTAGTGCGTCGCCTCGCGAAACCCGGCGTCTCTCGCCAAATCCACCTGTTCCGGTCCTCGAGGAAACCTCTCGATGCTCGGGCGCAGGTACCTGTACTCCGCGGCGACACCGTTGAAATCCGCGATCGGGACGACGACGTTATCGAGCACGAAGCCTTGTACCGCCGCCGTCGTCGAGTCGGACGGATTGTTGAAATCCAAAACCGCGAGCTTGGCGCCCGGTCGCAAGACGCGTCTCAACTCTCTCAACGCCCTCGGAATATCGCTCACGTTCCTCAACCCGTACGCGATCGTCGCGCAATCAAAGCTATCGTCCTCGAACGGTAAACTCAGCGCGTCGCCCTCGACCCAGTCGATCGGAGCCATTTTTGAATCGACGCTCGCGTCCGCCGACCGAAGCGTCCGCTCCTTCTCCGCGGCTCGCTCGAGTTGGTTCGCCGCGAAATCCAACCCGACAACCCGACCGGGTTTACCGTCCCCGCGTCCACCCACGACGCTCGAAAGCTTCAAAGCCACGTCCCCGGACCCGCAACACACGTCCAAAGCCTCCATACCGCTCGACGCGCCGATCCATTTGACCGCCGCGCGTTTCCACGCTCTGTGCAACCCGAGCGACAACGCGTCGTTCAACGCGTCGTACACCGGCGCGATTTCGTTGAACAACTCCCGGCGTTCATTCGCCGCCTCGGTCGTTTGTTCATACGGGTTTCCCGCGATGTCATCGTCGTCGCGCGTCGTCGTCGTAAACGACGAGGTTGACGACGATGATGATGATGATGATTCTTCAGCAGACTTATCCGAAATCGCAGCCGCCCTTTGCGCTCTCCTTCCGTGTGCGACGACGCGACGGCGACGAACGACGCGGTGGCGGTGATTCGCGCGCGTCGTCATCGAAGCCGACGCGTGCGTCGTCGTCGTCGTCGTCGTCGTCGTCATCGTGGGGTGCAGAGACGCGTTGACTAGTGGGGATCGCGCGCGCGCTGGAGCAGAGGCAAAGAAGACGCGCGGCGACGTTACAACTATATCGCTAGTAAAGAATTTAAGACACAGGGACACCGGACGCGTCGACGACGACGAACGACGACGGTCATTTTGAAGACGCCGCGATCGCGACGTAAGTTTTGAGAAGATGCGCGCGACGACGGAGATTCAAGTATTCATCGACGAAACCGCCGACCGCGAACGAGTCGCCGCGTCGAACGAAATCGGCGAGCGTTAAATCGGATTCTCGCTCCAATTCCCTCGCTTTAATCCCCGCCGCATCGATCGCGGAAGACACGTCGGAGACCACATCGCGAGTTTTTCGCGCGTACGCCCGTCGCACCTCTTCGTACGACGATTCAGCGTTTCGTAAATCCGTCGCTTCGAGCGCCGCCCGAATCGCCCTCGCGTCTCGCGTCTCTGATTCCAATTTATCGTTCGCTTCCCGCGCCCGCTCGATCTCTCGTTTCAGTTCCGTCTTCACCTCGTCGAGCTCGACGCTCACGCTCGTCGACGCGTAGAACGTTTCGAACGCCGCGCCGTCGGCGTCGACGAGCATGTTTCGAAGCGTTTCGTTCGATGCGTTTCCAAGCTCTGGAAAGTCTCTCGGTACGCTCAGCGCGCGAACGACGGCGATGGGGTCGTCGTCCTCGGCGTCGGTGTCGCGCGGTACCGCGGTGCATCGCGCGAACGCGTCGGCGAGCGTCGACGGTGACGCGTCGGCGGGTGGTTCTTTTCGACGCATCGCGCACTGACGACGGAACGGATCGATGCGATGTGACTTCTAATTGTGGACAGTTGGACAGTTTGACACACGCACGAGCTCTTTGAGCTAGAGTTTACGAGTAATAAATTGCAAACGGCGGCTACCGCCTAAACCAACGAGCGACGGATCGATCGCGGTCAACTGAGCGCCTTGTACGCCTTGTTGAGCTTTTGAAACGCCTCCTTGGCGCCCGGGGCGGAACACTTGTCGGGATGTAAAACCTTGGCGAGCTCCAAGTACGACTTTTTGACCCACTTTTTTTGGCTCCCCGGCGGCAAGTCCAAGGTTTGCCAATCCGATCCGGCGAGTAAAACGCGCTGCACCGCGCGTCGTTCGATTTCTTCTGGACTTAAATTCTCCACCGGTTTCGCCAAGTGTTCGACGCGCTCTTCGTTCGTCTTACGAACGCCGCGGAATCCACTCAAGAGATTGCCCGCGCGCTTTCGTCTATCCTCCGAATCCGCCTTGGCTTTCGCCTTGCGCTCCTCCGCGAGCTTTGCTTGCTTAATCTTCTCCGCCTCCGCCGCCTCTAACGCCGCTTTGAGTTTGGCGCGTTCCTTCTCAACCGCCGCGAGTTTCGCCGCGAGTTGTTCTCGCTGTTCTTTCACCGATCGCGGCTCAAACGGCGCCGCTTTTTCATTCATTCCGCTTCGCTTCTTCCTCGCCGAGCCGTCGGCTTGGTTGTCGTCGTCGTCGCCTCCTCCTCCTCTGGTCCACGTTCCTTTACGTTTCGTCGCGCCCGTCGATGATTTATCGTTAAGCACATCTCGCGTCGGTTTCGGTTTCGGTTTCGGTTTCGTCGTCGACGTCGACGCGTCCGATCCACCCCGCGTCCACGTTTTCGATGGCATTTCTCAACGAACGCGCGCGCGAACGGCTCGAACGGCTCGAACTCGCGTCGTGGATGTTCTTCCCTTTGCGCCGAAAACGACCGAACGATCGACGCGAACGACCGAGCGAAGGGATCGATCGCGCGTTCTTTCGCGTCGATCGCGCGGCGTCGACCCGGGCGGCCGTCGTCGTCGTCGTCGTCGTCGTCGTCAGAGAGTGCGGCGAGTCGTCGCTCGTTTCGTTTCGTTTCGTTTCCCCGGGAGTCCCCATGACATTCCTTGAGTCATGACTCGTCAATATACATGCGCGTGCTTTCCCACGAAACGAGACGCGCGACGCGCGACACACACCGACGCGCGGATAACGCCGGCGACGCATCGACGGACACCGACGACGAGAGATTAGCGTAATCATGTTTACCATCGCATCGACGACGGTCGCGACGACCGAACGCGGCGGCGTGCGAACGGCGGGACGACGACGGGAGTTTCGACGAAGGTCGACGTCATCCATGATGACGACGCCGACGATGAAGAAACGCGCTACCGGCGTCGTCGTCGCCCGGGCGACGGGTGGAGACGAAGAGAGCGAAAACGAAGAGTACATGTTCGCGAACCAGAGCGCGAACAAGGGGGCGCTGGACCGAAACAACCCAGAGCTCGCTGAGAAGTTTGCGGTGATCGGACAAGGGGATTGGCAGTGCCAGTCGTGCATGTACGAGTACAAACCGAAGAATGGGGATGATTTTTACCCCGTCGCCGCGGGCACGCAGTGGAAGGACCTTCCGGATGATTGGAGGTGTCCGACGTGTGGGGCGGAAAAGTCCAAGTTTAAGTCGCTCGGGAAGCAGGTGGCGGGTTTCGAGCAAAACCAAGGCTACGGGTTGGGTACGAATTCAATGACGGAGGGCGAAAAGTCTAGGTTGATTTACGGCGCCTTGGCTGCGTTTTTCTTCCTCTTCATCGCTGGCTATCTCATGGAGTAGAGTTGGTCCCACGACGATGCGCGTGTATAGTATCTATAGAGAGAGAGAAGGAGGGAGGGAGGGAGAGCGCCGCGCCGCACTCTCTCGGCTCTTGGCTCGCTTTTTGCATTTTTGATAAAACGGCAGATTTTCTCGTATACTTTATTGAAACACTCGAACGAACATCTCGTGCCTAAATTTCGACGTCGTGTCGTCGTTGACGATCGAATTAACAAATCATTTCGCGTGGCTCGACTCGAATTGCGGCGAAGCGATGCGCGCCGGAATCACAAACGGATGAGTTGGACAGTGATGTCATCCGTGGAGCCGCGCTTCACGGCGGCCTCGACGAGCTCCTTGGCGAGAGATTCCGGGGAAGCATCGGCGGGCGCCTTGTTCAAGAAATCGGCAATGTCTTCGTTGGTGAAGCCACCGCCCCCACCGCGCTCGGGGTTGTCAATCAAACCATCAGAAGAGATGCACACCCAAGTGTCCTCCGGGCCGACGGTTTCAATGTAGCAATCCGGTTCGGCGTTGAGACCGAAACCGCTTCCGTAATCGGCGTTCTTTTCGCCAAAACCCTCGAAGCGACCGCTTTCTTTCAAGAAGGAGTCGCCAAAGGCGCGGGAGAGGGCGAGAACGCCGCCGACACGCCAGGATCCTTCGGTAAAGCTGACGAGAGACTTGCGAAGGTTCGGGTTACCGCGGTCAATTCTCTTACGCTCAGCCTCATCATCCGGAACGTGATCGACGGAGAGCTGAACTGGTTTACCACCTCGAACCAACACAATGCGAGCATCACCGACGTTTGCCGTGCACAACCTCGTGACGCCACCCTCCTCGTACAGCGCGCACACCGCCGCGGTACTTCCGCACTTGGCGCCGCCCACGCCCCGTTCACCGAACGCCGCAAAGAATCCCTCCGGCGGCTGTACCAAGACGTTATCCGCCTTCAAACACGCAACTCGCAACGCCTCGAGCGGGAAATCAGCCTTCTTCCACTCCTCGAGGATGATCCCGTTCAACTTTTCGCTCAACCACTCGCTCACCGCGCTTCCTCCGTGTCCATCGAAAACGCTCACGATCGCGCTCGGGCTCCCATCGCTCGGCGCGCTCGGCGCTCTGTACGCGCTGTATCGGTCCTCATTCGCTTTACGAACCGTTCCCTTGACGCTCGCGGCGCCCACGCTCGCCAACGACGTCGCGGCCGCCGACGTCGCCATCGTTCGCGTGGACGTAGCCCTGTGGGCGCGTCCACCTTTTCTGTGTCCTCGTCGAAGAGACGCCGCGCGTCCCAGCGTCGTCGAGGACGTCATCGTCGCCATCGTCGCCATCGTCGTCAAAGTGTTCGCGCGGGCGTCTCTACGCGGCGGTGACTGCCGCGCCGCGGGCGCGCGTCCGTCGGATAATCTTTCGGTAACCATCATCATCCGTCACCGGCAGCCATCGGGGAAAGGTTGATGACGTCGTCAATTTTGTCATGACGAGTCGTGAACCGTCAAACTGGGGGAGACTCGCTCGGATAAGAGGAGAGAGGAGAGGGAAGGAAGCGGGCGAGGGAAGGAAGCGCGTACGCACGCGTCGATTTGTATACTTGCTGTGTCAAATATTCTCCAAGCGGCTAGATTTTTAAGAAATAATAGTAGTCCTACGCGCGAATGAAAACGCGGCTCACATGGCGACGCCGGCGGCGCGAGCGCCGTCGGCGACAGCCTTGACGCGGCCGTGGTACAAAAATCCGCCGCGGTCAAAGACGGCGGAGGTGATGCCTTGCTCCACGCACATGGCACCGAGCATCTTCCCGACTTGCTCGGCGGCATCCACGGTCTTGCTCTTCCACTCCTCGCTACCGATGACTTCCTTAACCTTGGGGCTCATGGTACCGAGCGCCGCGAGCGTCTTTTGGTTTTCGTCGTCGATGACTTGAACGTAGACGTGTTGGTTGGATCTGTACACGGAGATGCGCGGGCGTTCCGAGGATCCGGAAACCTGTGAAACGAGAGAAAACGAACATTTAACAGTCAGTACGACGCATGAGGTTATAAACGAACGCATTCGAACGATTGAGTGGCGTATTTCGGCGCGAGCGCCGCGCGCGCGCGCGACGTCCACTTTGCTCGACGCACCTTGGAGCGAATCTTGCGGTGGCGCTGTTGGCGCTTCGCCTCCTTCGGGGTCAACTTGGCCGAAACAACGACGGCACCTACGATTGTTAACAAAGATTACCCATCGTCAGTCTCGAAATTCCGATTCAAACATCCTTTAAGCGCGACCCCGTTCGCGGACCCGCGTCATTAAAACCAGGGTTTCAGGGTTTGGCCTCGACACCCCAACCCGTGCGACGGCGCCCTCCCTCCACCGTCGTCGACGCGCGCTCGAACCCATCCCACCACGGATTCCCGCGCGATGAAAATTATTCCATCCTTCCCCCCCTTCGCGTGTCCCACATCCTCGCGTCATCGTCGTCATCCGTGCCCCACATCGCGCGCGCTCGGGACGTCATCGACGCCCACGGCGCCCCTCTCCCGCGAAGCGGACGAACGAGGAAAACCGAACGCGACGCGAGACGCATCGAAGCGCGCACCTCTGGCGGTCGCCTTACCCGGTCGACGCGCGTCGACGGAGACGTTCACGCGCGCGCTCAACGCGGCGGTGCTGGTGGCGGTCACGGCAAACATCCTTCGTTCGGTGCGCGACTGCGAGTGGAGGATGCGTCGTCGGGGGACTCGGGCGTCGATGACGGGACGATCGCAGTGTCGGGGCCGAGGGCGTTCGCGTATCCCACGACGGATTGACCCATGTATGTATCGTATCATCACCCATGTAGGTTGTTGGTAAATGTATATTTTGGGTCTACATCCGTTTATAATTTTTATTGTATGTGTTCTGTGGGTCTAGGGTTTAGGGAAATATATCATGCGCGACGAGTGGACCTCTGAGACGCGAGGCGTGAAACGGCTCGTTCGGTTCGCCCGTCGGCGTCGACGACGTCGTCGTCACACACCGAACGACGCCGAACTTCCGGCGAACGCGCGAGGGCGAGGTCGAGATTGCCCGTCGTGCCCGCGGTCACGATCTCGATCGGGGCGGGGCCGGGTTGGAACGCGCGCGCGTTCGGTCTCGCTCGTTTGGGATCCGTTGGAAGCGTGGGGTTGGTCGTTTCGTCGGTGAAACGTAGGAAAACCCGGTCGAGATGCGCGTCGTCGTCGTCGCCGGGACGCACAGCGGGGTGGGGAAGACGACGATAGCGTCTGCGCTCATGTTGGCGTACGCCCGACGCGGGTTGAGGGTGCGAGCGTTCAAAGTCGGGGCGGATTTCGTCGATCCAATGGTGCACCGGGTCGCGCTGCGGCAGAGCGCGGGGGAGAGCGAAAACCTCGATGGGTACATGATGACCGCCGAGTATAACGCGCAGAGCGTGGCAAAATGTGCAGATGAGTGCGATGTGGCCATTGTGGATGGGGTGATGGGGTTGTACGACGGTAGGGACGGGATGAGTGAGGATGGAAGCACGGCGCAAATGGCAAAGTGGCTCAACGCGGGCGTGCTTCTCGTCGTGGATTGCAACGCGATGGCGCGAAGCGTCGCCGCCGTAATCAAGGGATACAGAGAATTTGATGCCGAGTTGAACCTGATTGGTGTGGTGTTCAATAAGACGGGTGGTGAGGCACACACGCAGTACTTGAGAGAGAGTTTGCAAGCGTCAGATGCAAGCGTCTCGGTGTTTGGCGGCATTCCAAAAGATGCGACGGGAGCGGCGATGGGTACCGATGGTGGAGCGACGATGAGTGGTAACGATGATGCAATGGAACAGCGCATCTCTCATATGGCGATGCTGCTTGAACAAAACGTCGACTTGGATGTTTTGTTGAAATCCATGCCAGAGTTTCACGTCTCGTCGCCGATGAAGCAAATTTTAGCAACGGATAGAGAGGATCGCACGAAGGAGGCATCGCGCTCTTCGCAGGCGTCGGTCCGCATCGCCGTAGCTAGAGATGAAGCGTTTTGCTTTTACTACCCTGAAAACTTGTTAAAGTTGCAAGAAGCCGGGGCTGAACTAGTTTACTTTAGTCCGATTGCTGGCGATGGATTACCGCAGGATATCCAAGGCGTAATCTTTGGTGGTGGATACCCAGAGTTCCACGCGCAGGCTTTGCTGAAAAACCGTCCGCTGAGGTCGGCTGTCACGGCTTTTGCGACAGCTGGAGGTGTTGTGTACGCAGAGTGCGGTGGGTTGATGTTTCTGTCTCAGTCAATCTCTGCGCCCGATGGTAGCTCGCCGAGGTCAATGTGCGGCATCGCGCCGTTTGCCACTCGACTCTCGAGCGCTGTTAAGACTAGCTATGCTGAGGTGACCATCGCGCCGGGTAACCCACTTTTCAAGGCGGGTGAGGTTGTGAGAGGTCAAACCTTTAGATATAGCGAGATCCACGGCGATCGTCCGACGAGGATGCGCGTCACCGAGGACAAGGTTGCGATTGGATGGGGCGCAACGTACGAGGTCAAATCTGAGCAGAAATTCAACAAAACTTCAGAGGTTGAGCTCGACGGGTTCGCTTGGAACAACGTGTTGGCGTCTCAAGTGCACTTACACTTTGGTGCGAACCCGTCTTTGGCCACTTCGTTCGTTGAAGCGTGCCGAAAAGTGACGCCGAGTGCTAGCGAAGCCGCGCAGCGCGCAGCCATGGTGTCTCGCAGAACGATGAGCAAGAGCTTCGGACCACTGACTCCAAATGCAGCCACACCGCGATCATTCGAAGCAGTGATGCGATCTAAGAGCGAGGAAGAGCTCGCATCGGTCTCGGCGCACTCGGACTCCCCTGAGAAGGTCAAACAAGTGTTGCCGCCGCGTCGCGCACGCGCCCCATCTCGTGATTTCAGAGAGTTCTCCATCGACCTTGATTCTGCCGAAGGCATGGGTATGTTTCGCTCTCGATCGTCGGCGTCGATGTCAACTTTGGCATCTCACATCAACAAGCTCCCGGGCATGCCTCGGAAGCCGTCGCAAACGGAGCTCGATCAAGCCGTCAACTTGTACTTCGGTAGCCCTGCCGTGCTCAAGGATCATTTGCACTCGGCGAACCAGCTGCAGCTTCCATTGCCGCAGTCTGTGGGTCCAATCATCTCGCTCTCCACGACAGCGACGGCAATTTTGTTCGCGCTTGGAGTTGGCGAGCGGATCGTCGGCATCACCGACGCGTGCACCGTTCCTGAGGAGGAAAAGGTCAACCCAAAGGTTGTCGCGCGCCACAAAAAGGGACTAGGCTCGCCGCAGTCAAGCTCAAATCTCGGTGCGCATCACAAGCGATCTTCAAGCTCGTTGATGAGTGAGTTTGAGCAATTCGGTGGTTTTGGAAACAGCAGCGCACACAGCGCGAGTTTTGGATCTCTGGCCCGGGCGTCTGCCAAGGAGAAGGAGAGCTCCAACCCAAACGACAAGTGGGCTTCGTTTGACGTCAACTTTGTGAGACACGCCGAGGCGAGATTGATTTTCACTCCAGACGTCTGTGCCGAGTGTACGGACGTTCGAACGAGCACTGCCAAGTATTTGCACGAGGCGGATGTCTTTCTGACGAGCGCAGAGTTTGAGTCGGACGAAGAAATGCTCGGCATCGACGCGGCGAAACCATCCATCTTTCCAATTGCACCTCAGACGTTGAGCGACGTTCTCGAAGTCATTTTGCAGATCGGTATTCTCTGCGGAGAGAAAGAAAAAGCCATCACACTCCTGACGCAACTTCGATCGAGGCTTCGCACGATTGCTCGCGTCGTTGCCGACGCAGACGAACGCCCCAAGGTGTTGTCTTTGGAAGGCATCAAGCCGTTCGTTGCAGGAGGGCACTGGCTCCACGAGATGAAGAGCATCGCTGGCGGCATTGACGAGGTTCAAGAGCCAGGAGTGGCTGCTGATCGTCTTCGCTGGGAGCAAGTGTTGACGTATGCGCCTGAAGTTCTCATTCTCTCGCCGTGTTACGTCGGCAAATCCACCGAGGAAACCATGGAGAAGACGTTTGACCAGCTCGAGTACCTCGCGAGTCAACCAGGCTGGTGGGTCATTCCTGCCGTTCAGAATAGACGTGTGTATATTCTCACGCACGAATTCACATGCGAAGCCGGCCCTCAGTTGGTTGACGGAGTCGAAGCGCTTGCGCGCATATTCCATCCCGATTTGTTCCCGATGGAGCTTCGTCAAGGCATCTGCTACAAGTTTAACCTCGAAGAAGGCAAGACGTGTCGACCAAAGCAAGTGCAAAATCACTTTACAGAATGGCGATAAAGGCGAAACAATACAATTGATTGACTCGCACGGATTGTTGTACCACTAACGCACGCAAATGTAACAAGCAGAATCAAACGCAAATTTTACAGTAAATTTTACAACTCGTTATTATGATGATGCAACTCGTGCTCGTCGACGCACCTATGTCGCGGCAGATGATCGAGAAACTGAACGATCTCATCGCGCAAACCGTATCCCCACGGAGAGACGAACTCCCCGTGGACAAACTTGTCTTGCCAAATGATGCGCGCTTCTGATTGTCGAAGCACGTGTCGCGCAATGGCTTCCCCGTCAATGAGAAGATCGTTAGATTCCAACACGATTAGAGAGTGTTTCGGTAAATCATCCGCCCACAGATTGTACCTCGCCCACCAAAACTTGCGTCGCAGCGCCGTCATGACGCCCGTCTCGCGAAGCAAAAAGTAGTCTCGCAGTAAAAAGTACAAAAGCGCCCCGCCCTCGTTCCAAAATGACGAAGACATCAAAGCTTTTGGTCCCTCGCTCAGTCGATCTTTAAATTGTGACCAGCTCTTGTGCAATTGATACAATATCCCGACAGTCTGTGGAAGGCACAGGCACACCGCCACGGGGTCGATGAGCGCCACGGCGCTCACCGCGAATCTCTGACAGGTCCTCGCGACGACAAAGGTGCCGAAACTGTGCCCGTACATTGCCGGCGCCCTGAACGCGTGCTTCTTCGTCATCTCCACGACAGTGTCCACCATGTCGTCCAGTTCGGGGACTCTCGGTGAGGCGCGCATACTAATGTGCGGCAGCGTCAGCAGGGCAATCTTTCGCCCAGGTTTGCTTCGCAATAGTTGCGCGATGTGCGGAAGGTAGGGCGCCAATCCAACGCCTAAACCGTGGATAAATATAATCGGTTTGATTTCTTCTCCGTCGTCGTCGCTCGGATCGTTGTCCCCGCAAAGTATCGGTCGAGTATCGACACCTTTCCCGTACCGAGTTTTCCGCGTCCGCATCGGCATTTTCACCCGTTTCCAATCCTCGACGACGACGGGGGCGTTGCACCAATACGAGCACCCGTTTTCGCCGTGGTGCAACCTAAACCCCCAACCGTAGAGTACGACGCCCGAAATCCCAGCCACGGCGTTTACCCACGCGGTGAACAACAGCGGTTGATGCAACGCACCCAGCTTCTCCTTGGTGTGAAACATAAACTCAAACCCGCGCTGACCGTCCACGTCGAATTTCACGTCCCACCTCGCCTCAATCTCATCCATGAATATTCTCAGCTCTCTCTCCTTTTGCTCCCCAATCTCCTCCGCCGACAACGCGTCGTGAAACCCAAACCTTAAAAAGTCCAACGCCGATTCTCTATCGACGCTCACGACGCTCCCGTTCCCGCTCCCGCGACTGTCCGACGAGGAGGACGAAGCCGAAGACGCGCTTCTCGCGGGCAAAGCCGGCGATTCGGCGCGCGCGCCGTCGCTTCCATTCCCCTCACTCTCGACGCTCGCGTCGGCGGCATCCCCGCCCACATCGACGAGTTTCTTCCACGTTTTCATCCAACCGCGTATGTACTCTTGAAAATCCAACACCGCGTCGTGTCTCAACTGTAAAAACCGATCGAAATCCTTCCTCGAAGGCGTCGCTCGCATATTCTTCGTCTCCCCCGCGCGTTTCCCCGCGTCTCTCCTGTACGCGAACCACGCCAACTCTGCGCACGCCGCGCTCGCCAGCATCGCCCTCCGTCTTCGGGTCTTCCCTCTCGCGTCACCACCACCGATCACGATCGCTCTCGCGCACGCCGTCGCGCACACCATCGGTCCGACGGCCCATGTCAGCGTCAATCCGAGCGTGAGCGCCGCGTCTCTGACGCTCCACGAATCCTTTTCCCGTTTCTTTCGCGTCGTCACCCGCGGGTTCGTCCGCCAATCCAACAGCGCGTCGTCGAAGACGTCTTCGTCGACGGATTCCCGCGGGTCGAATCGCTCCAACCGCGGCGTCGACGGCGGCATGCGCGCGCGACCGACGCCGGCGGCGGCGTCGGTTGGAAAAAGTGCTTTTTTGGGCCGTTACCCTTTTTCGATTCTGTCGCGCGACTACGACGACGACGACGGGACGACGACGACGACGACGGGTATCGATGCGCGTCCTCCGGTTCGGTCGGTGTGTTTCACGCGGTCGGTCGGTCGGTCGGTCGATCGCGCGCGGTGTGACGACGACGCGCGCGATCGAATTGCGTTTTTCACAGTTTCAACCAACTGGTCTGCTTTACAAAGGATGAAGGGTGACGAGACGGTACGGATCGACGGAAAGCGTGTGCGGAGTCTCCTTTGCGAGGTTGAAACCGGTGGGGATCGGTACGGAGACGACGTCGACGCGAAAGTACCGACGGGCGTCGGTGATGAATCTGGAAAAGACTTGGGCGTTGTTGCCGCGAAGCGTTTGCACCAAGACGCAGACGCCGGATCGAGGATGAAGACGAAGACGAAGAGCGGCGAGGAGACTCGACTCTTGGCTGGAGAAATACAAGAGGTCGGAACCGATGATGACATCGAAGACGGCGTCTGCGGCGAGGGTTGGGGCGAAACCCGTGGGTGGGGATCCGTCGGAGGTTTCGGCGAGCGCGCCGCCGGCGTTGCTCCAGTGACGAACGCGTCTGGGATCGGTTCCGGCGATACGCGCGTCGAGAAGTTCCGAGTCTTCTTCCCAGAGGTGACGACGTAGATGAATCGCATCGGTATCCCAGGATAAATCTTCATCCTCTTGTTTCGTGGCGTAATCCTTGCTCGCTTCGTCGTCGTCGTCGTCGTCGGATGACGATGACGACGACATCCGACAAAGCCGCGCGTACTCGCGCAACGTCCTTCGCAAATTCAGCATCGTCTTTGGCCCACAGTCCGCAATCGTCGTCTCCGCCGCCCCGAGCGCGGCTGCGTAAAACCCACACGCCCCACATCCGGCGCCAATCTCCAGCACACGCCGTCCTCGAACGACATCGTTCGACAGTTCCCGCAGCGTCGCGCACAAAACCAAAGCCGCGTTCCACACCACCGTTCCCAACTCTCCTTGTCCCTTGACTTGCGAAACCCGAAGCGTCGTCGGCGTCGCCACCGGCATCGGCGAACTCGACGTCGACGGAGAAGGAGGAGCGTCATCGTCCCCGGCGGTTCGTCCGCGCGACGGCGGAAACGGCGGTAAAGTCAACTCGTACCACGCGTCACCATCTTCCAAAATCGCGCGCGGCGTCGTCGTCATCCCGACGCGTTTCCCACGCGTCGACGTCACCGCCCAATCCTCCCCATCGCTCCAATCGTCGCAGAAATTTAACCCGCACCCTCCGTCGTCGTCGATCTCCATGTCGTATCGTCGCGTCGGGGCGTGGCGACGTCGCGCGCGCGTCGACGCGTTTTGGACGCTCTTGCGCGTCTTTTGGGTTTCTCCACACTGTTTACACATACATATGGGTGTTGACAAGACCTGAACGACGCCCGTCGCAGACTGAGTTGGAAGGGCGCGTTCGACGACGACGACAGACGATGACGACGCGATTGAGAGGGATCGCGGCGTGCGCGGGCGTCGCGGCGTGCGCGCACGGCGTCGCGGAGGCCATGTCGATCGCGAGGACCGAGTACTTCTCGTCTTCGTCGACGACGAGCGGTGGTCGTAGTACAGAGGATGGATGCGAACGCTCTCGACGCGATCCGGTTGAGAAACGGGTTCGACCGAGTCCGGTCCCGACGGCGCCGCTGGCGGTTGGAATCGGCGCGGTGAGCGCGCACTTGGTGTTTCGTGGGCGCGGGGTTCCGGAAACGCTCGCGAAAGGGGTCAAGTGGTGCGCCGGGGATGGGTTGAAGGTTGGGATCGCGGCGCTCGGGGCGAAGCTGTCGTTGAGTGAAATTTCAGATTTCGCCGGTGGGGCGGCGCCGGCGATCGCGGCGACGGTCGCCACGGGGGTTTTGGTGACGCCGATGATTAATGCGGCGGTGATGGCGAGGTACGGCGCGACGTCGGGGTTGTCTGGGAAGGTTGGAGCGTTGTTGGCGGCGGGCTCGTCGATTTGCGGAGTGACGGCGATCGGGGCGTTGTCGCCGGCGATCGCGGCTTCACAGCGCGAGGTGTCCCTCGCCGTGGCCAACGTCGTGGCGTATGGAACTTTTGGGATGATGACGTACCCGTACTTGGCCAAGTGGATGTTCCCGGACGGAGGCGTACCGGCTGGAGTGTTTCTGGGACTGTCCGTGCACGACACGTCACAGGTGGTCGGCGCGGCGATGACGTACAGAGACGCGTTTGAAGACGAGGTGGCGTTCAAGGCGGCGACGGTGACGAAACTGACGCGTAATTTGGCGTTGGCGCTCGCGATTCCGTATTTGGCCATGTCGTTTCGTGAGACAAAGGGTGTCATGGGGAAGCAGCCGGCGCTCGTCCCAGGATTTTTAATCGCTTTCGTCTCCATGGCGGCGCTGCGTTCAATCGGTGACTCGATGGAGAACGTGCGGCAAGATCCGCGCTGGAAGGCGGGAACCAAGGCGCTCGGTGATTTCTCGTCGCAGTTAATGCTACCGATGGCCATGGCTGCCGTCGGGTTGTCGACAAACGCGGCTTCGCTGAGAGGCATTGGACCGGCGCCTTTTATCGTCGGCGCGCTCGCGGCGACATCCGTCGGTGCCGTCGCCGCGGGGAGCACGATGGCTCTGTCAAAGGCGGGCAGGTTGTAAAATTAGAGAGCGTAGAAGATAGAGCGTTTGATTTGATTTGATGAATTGCGCACGGTTGTAACAACAGTATGTTTTCAATTTCTCCTAAAGAATTTCTTAATGCGCTGGCGAGTCTACGGAAACCAGCTTGTTCAATTTTGCAAACGCTTTTTCGCTTAGAAGAGAGCCTCGTCGAGAGCGTCTTCAGAGAACTTGAAGGCACCATCGGCGACAACTTGTTCAAGCTTGCGGGCGTTGTCATCGCTAATGTTCAACGCCTCTTGGAGCACCTTGCGTTCGGCAGCGTCCGCGACTTCTTGAACAAAGACGGAGTACATGTCAAACACTTCAGACTCAACCTTCCAGTCCAACTTGGTATCCGGCGCGACGGTTTGGCAGGCAACCAAGTTGCGGCAGCACACGAGAACGTCGGAGGCCTTCTTTTGACGCAAGACGGCGACGCCTTGAATCATTTGAGAGCGCTTCTTCTCGCCGGCAATGGTGACGAGTTCCTTCTTCGCCTTCTCGCCATCAATCTTGAGATCTTCAACTAAGGTGGCAGTGAGCGAATCAATGTTCGCGCTGCCAGAACCATCACCCAAACGACGCTCGGCATTCTTGCGGAACAAGTTCATGCGCTTGTCTTCCGGAATCATGCGCTCAATCTCCACACCCGCCTCGATCATCTTGCGAACTTCCGCAGAGTCGAGGGTACCCGCAGAGATTTGCGCTTGGACGTTGGACATCATACGTTGAGCAGTGATACCCTTGATGATCTTTTGAGCTTCATCCTCCGGCAAGTTGAGTTGCGTTTGGATATCCTTGAGTTTTTCAGCGCGCTCGGCGGTGAGGCCACGTCCATCGCTGAGCATTTGCTCGGCTTGAGTGCGGAACGCCTTGTCGGCGAGGTCCTTGTGCACTTGGCCAATTTGCATCATGTCAAGGCCAAGAATGTCACCGAGCTGAGACAAACGCTTGAATTCGCTTTGGTCACGCTCAATGTTGATGCGCACACCCATCGGCGCGTTCACTTGGTCACCAGTCATGCAGAACATGAGATACTCTCTGTACATGGCTTGACGAGTGACGACATCCAATTCATCCGCGAGGGTGATTTCCTTCTGGTGCGGCGCCTCTTCCTCCTTGACAACCTCAACTTCTGGCTTCGCTTCATCCTTCACCTCTTCCTCAGCCTTGGGCTCGGTGGTTTCAGCCGTGGATTTAGCCTCAGGGGCGGAATCAAAGCCTTGGCCTTCAGCCGCGGCAACCGGGCCGTCAGCCTGGGCGGCTTCCTCCTCCTTCTTCTCCTCAGCTTCGGCAGCGGCAGCTTCGGCGGCAGCAGCCTTTTCTTCTGCCTCTTCCTTGGCCGCAGCTTCTTGCGCCTCCTTCATGAGTTCCGCGAGTTCCTTCGCGGCGGCTTCCGCCTTCCCCTTGGTCACATCTTGAACCAACGGCGTAACAACGCCTTGGTTGTAGAAGATCATCTTACGAATCTCCTTTTGGGAATCCGTCTTGTTTCTAATAGACTTGGACGTACGGATGAACGAATTCATCTGCTTGCGAGCTTCGGCGCCAAGGATCTTGAGAGCCGTCTCGTCATCAATGCGCACGGCAGCCTTGGCAGCCTTGCACTTGTCACGAAGGGACGGCGTGAAGGATTCAGTCGGCACGGAGAGCGCCGAGCGAACCGCGTTGCGGTACACTTCGCCGCAAATTTCAAAGTGAAGCTTTTCGACAACACCCTTTGGCACGCACAAGAGCTTGCGAATGCGACCCAAGGCTTCAACGTCCGCATCTTCGAGCTTCTTGCTGGCGGAAATGATAGACTCGAGCTTGGTGCGGTAGTTTTCTTCGTGAATGCCGGCGGCCACTTCGGGCGGGAAGCGGAGACCTTCGCACAAGGCCTGGAGCACCTTGGCTGGGGATTCGGCGTTGTCCAACTTGCCGCTCTTGACGGCATCGCGGAGCGCGAGGCGGTAAGAGGCGGTGGTGGATTCGAGAACAATCTCATCGGCTTCCTTGTTGCCCATGCCAAAGACGAGGCGAAGCTTGCCGAGGTTGTCGTTGAGCTCGGCGCTAAAGCTGAAGCCCTTGATGCCATCCTCGAGGTAGGTGCGGAACACATCCTTGAGTTCAGTCATCTTGGACTCAAACTCGCCACCGAAGAGGGTCACCGGACCGACACCCGGGAACGAGCCTTGAGCGGCGGTGAGCTTGACGTTGTACGCCAAGACCTCTTCAATGTTCTTGCAAATGGTGCCGACGTCGCGCGCCGAGCCGCGCTCCTTGTTGAGCGTAATGGTGTTCTTCACAATCTCAGCAACGTGTTCAGTGGCGAGATCGCGAGCGATTTCACCCGCAGAGTCGTCATCTAAGTTGAGTTGACCCTTGTAGTCGGCCGCCGCGGCGATGCCGGCGACGTCAACGTTGGAAATCGCGCTCGACGCCTTGAGGCTCGCGCGCAAGAGCTGGCTCGCGTTGTCCTTGTTGGCCAAGTCCACTTGAGCGTCCGAAACGCGGAAGACGCGCTTCCACGGGAGCAAGAAGCGAGCTTGTTCTTCGCCAAAGGTTTGCGTAGAGATGAAGACGAGCTTTTGGAACTCCTTGCGGGATTCCAAATCGGTCTCCTTGTCTGTCGTGCCGAGCTCGATGCGCTTTCTAAACAAACGGCGACCCGCCTCCAAGTGGGCTTGCGCCGCGGAAGCGTCGTCGATACCGAGCGTTTGACGGAACTGCGCCAAAGCGGCAGCCTCCCAGCCTTGAACCGGATCCATGCCTTGCGGCACGAGAGACATGAGGTACACATCGTAGAGCTCAGTCATCTCAGACGCGCACGCTTGACCCATGTTCGGAATGCCAAACTGCGCGCCCACCGCCGCGACTTCCTCGGCAGAGACGGAGAGCGGATCGCGACCTTGGAGCGAATTCCAAAGCGTCTTCGGCGCCGCCGTGAATCTCTTCTTATCCGCCGTCGCGACGCCGTAAGCGGCGCCGCCGCCCACAACTGCGGTGAGCGCCACCTTGGCGCCCGCGCGCACGTTCGCCGGCGCGACGCCCCCGACAACGTTCCCGAGCGCCGCACCCGCCGCAACAACGGCACCGTACGCACCCAATCGCGCCGGAGTCGGCAGAGCCGCCAATTGCGCCTCAACCGCATCCAAATCCTTCGAAAACCCAAACGGGCTCGGTCGGTCCTGCGCGTTTCGACGAGGATAAAAAAAACCTCCGTAGTCAGCGTCTCGTTCGCGGCGCGCGTCTCTCTCTCTCTATTCGTCGAGTCGTCGAGTCAAAGCCATCCATCGGTCCATCGATCCGTCGCGATCGCGATCGCGATCGCGCGCGGCAGACGAGACCACCGCGCCGCGGGCAAAGTCGACGCGACCGCTCGAACAAAAAGATGCCCACTCCGAGGCACAGGGTTTTACAGCCGTCGTCTCGAGTCGCCTCGGTCGTCACGCACCGTCGGAGGGTTCGGCGCGCTCGCCGCGACGCGCACCGCCCGCGCCCGTCGCCCGAAAACCTTCCTAGACATTATTTCCATCCGTCTTCTCGACGCCCCCGGCGCCACCGCCGCGCGCTGCGTCGTCATCCCGCACGTCGTCGTCGCCGACATCCCGCGTCCCCCTCAGCCTCGCGCGGTACCACCCGAGCGAGTCCACGAGCGCGAGTCCGCGAGCGTGCGAGCGCGTCGACGCGAGAAGTCGCGAGAAGTCGCCGAGCTCAGTCGCGAGAAATTTCTCCTCCCGCGCGTGCGCGAGTTCCGTGCGCGAGTTCCGTGCCGCCGTTCGTCGTCGACGTCGACGCGTCGCGCGCGTAGTGCCGGGCGCCGTGCCGCCGGGACCCACCTCGACCCGACCCGACCCGACCCGACCCGATCGACCCTTTTCGATCGATCGATCGATCGACTCTAGTACCCTTTTCGATCGATCGATCGATCGATCGACCCGATCCTTTTCGATCGATCGACTCTACCCGACCCTTTTCGATCGACTCTACCCGACGCATTCGAACAAACACTAATTGGGTAACCAGACTTAAAAGAATTAATATACGTACACACACCCAACGCCCGCGCGCTCG
>Ga0255778_10001622_pt1 | contig 20165 bp, 15 predicted proteins | sample 071ome_31_FD_179976 | JGI IMG/M metagenome (GOLD analysis project Ga0255778, IMG submission 179976) | Coastal salt marsh microbial communities from the Groves Creek Marsh, Skidaway Island, Georgia - 071405CT metaG (version 2) | ecosystem: Environmental > Aquatic > Marine > Intertidal zone >...
TCCTAACTAACGCATTCTCAATCGTTGGTACGATTATGGGTGTAAAGTATGCAACTGAAAAAGAATAAAGATGAGTCCTCAAATCATAGATAAAGTTAATGTGGAAACTTACTATGATGTATTATCCATACCATTTGATAGGGAAGTATCAGAACCACATCATATCAGTTCTATCGTAGATTTTAAGACCCTAAGAGAAGATACACAAAACTTTTTATTAAAACTACCCATCGTTCAGTTCACAGGTAATTTTAAGGCAGGTGGTTTGGATTCTAAACAACGATTGTATCTAATGAGTAGTATGAATGATATCTTCTTCGTAGACACTCTTAAAACGAATTATGCTAAGTGTGTAACCAAACTCATCAATGTTCCCGACTTGAGTGATAAAGAGGTTATTGAAAGAACCGATGAACATAGAAGTATTAAACGAATTAGAAAATCCGAAAGTTATGAAGTTACCTATAATGAGGTGGATTATGTAATTGAAATTACTGAAGAGGGTAACGGAACATTTACCAGTATTATGTATGGGGATAACTTCCTAATGGATTATATGTTAGAAAAAGATATCCTTGAGTACTTCTATAAGAACAAATAAATCACTTTTTTGTTTATTGATATTTATATATTGAACAAATATTGATAAACTAATCATGTCAGCAGATTTCGAATTATTTCCGGGAAAAAACCTAAGTGGGTTGTTTGAGGATATCTATAACAACCAAATCAATAAGAAAAAACATATTTCTGAAGTCATTGCCGAATTAAGAAAAATGGTAAGACACGCAGGTGATATGGGTGTATTGGGTCCGATTATAAAAGACTTAATAGATACATCCGTTCGTAACGATGACCAATTGGTTAAGTTAGCAACAATAGCACAAAGAATTATTGCATCTAATCAAAAATCAGAAGGTGATAGTGGTTTCCTTACTGATGCCGAAAGAGAACAATTACTTTCCGAAATTGAACAAGTTCAGGATGATATAGAAAGAATGGATGATATGCAGAATGAGATTGAAGAAGTAAAACAAAAATTAGAAAAGTAATATAACTATGGGATTGGAATCGGGTAGAGTTAGTGTTACTAATAGATTATCAAATAATATAGTTAGTAAACCAAAAGCAAATCAAGGGGTGGTTTATCGTGTTATATTAGAAGAAACCGATGAAGTACTTAGGTCTAAACACATACAAGGAACTTATGCGATAGGAGCAATACAGTTTAGACTACTAAGTGATAAAATAACACCCGATGAACTACTTCCACTTGCGTTTCCTGTAAATAAAAATATTAACACAATTCCTACGAGGAATGAGATGGTTTTTATTTATGAGAATGATGGTGATTATTATTATACAAGACTTTCTGATGAAGCAACCCCACTTGTAAATGCTCAACCAAATTTAATTAGTACAAAATTCCCATCGGATAATAAAACAACATCGGGAAATGCAAAGACTTATAGTAATGTTCAAAAAACAGGAATACCAAGGTCATCTGGAACAAATTCTCAAAGTTCATATGATGGTTATGGTGACTATTTTGAAATTTTACCAAAAGGTAGTATAATACATAAATTAAAATTATACGAGGGTGATACATTATTAGAAAGTAGATTTGGTCAATCAATTAGATTTAGTGGATATAATAATTCTGAAAATAAATTTTCACCAACAATCATAATAAGAAATGGAGAAAATTCAGAATCATTAAAAAAGACAGTATCAAGTTCAACCGAAGAGGATATTAATACAGATGGAAGTATTATTGTAATGGGTAGTGGCGAAAAAAAATTAAATTATACATTACCAACCACCAACAAATATGAATCATTCTATGATTACCCATCCGAATTAAAAGGAAATCAAATATTATTAAATTCAGATAGAATTATTCTTTCAGCAAAAACAGAAGATATGATAATTGTTGGTAAGAAAAATATAGGTATGATAACTGATGGGAAACTTTCATTAGATGCAACGCAGGGAATTAATATTACAACTGATAATCACATATTTATTGATACAAAAAACACAACACTTAATATTGATACTGGTAACGGTAAGTTAAATTTAGGAACAGGCGATGGATTAGATTACGCCTTAAAAGGAAATGTTCTTTTAGATATACTAAGAGAATTTATGGAAATTGTAGGTCAACAAATATTTCAAACTCCTTCCGGAGCAACCGCGGTTGGTCCAACTAACAGTCCAAGGTTAAATAAATTAATTACAGAATTAAATAACGCACTAAGTAAAACGATACAACTAAAATAATGGCAAGTATAAAGGACATAAAAAATTTAGGTGGTGGAATAAAAGACACACTTGGTTCTGCTAAAAATGTGGTTGGTGATGTTTCTGATGTGACTGGAAAGGTTGGAGATGTAGTAGGTTCAGTACCAACAGAATTACCTGAAGTACCTAAATTACCTAAAATAGAAAAACCTAAGTTACCTAAGTTACCCAAAATACCTTTACCAAGTTTTCCTAAAAGAAAAAAACAAGAAGTGGAACAACCACCTGAAAATCCTAAAAAGAAAAAGGGGTTACCAAAACCACCTACTCTACCAAACTTACCACCAATACCTGAAGTACCATCGGTTCCTGATATTCCAGATTTACCGGAGTTACCTCAAGTACCTAATGTGGATTTACCAAACATTCCTAATCCAACCAATTTAATTTAATTAAAAATGTCTTGGTCTTTATTCAAAACAAATATATTAAGAAAGACAAACCCAGTTAATAACCCAAATTTGGATATAAATCAAGTTGCAACTATTTGGGCAGAAGAATATGATGCGTGTGTAAAAAGAGGAAAGGATTTTATTAATTTAGAATCAATACAAACTGGTAATGTGGAAATAATGAAAAATCTTTTTAGAGCAGCACTATCAAAGGGATTAACAACTCCACCTGGTACACCATTCTCTTTAGTAAACGAATTTGGTAATGGTGTAAAAGCATATTGGGCAGGTGCACAAATGAGACCATTTCCAATACCACTTATACCAGCACCTGGTTCAATTCAAAACATTCAAGTTAATTCAAATATAGTAACAAATCCTGGTGTGTGGCCATTATATCCACCAATAAAACCCACGTCAAAACAAATTATAATGGTAAATATGTTTGTTCTCGCAGCAGTAGTTCATTTATTTTCAGTAAGTGGAATTATACAAACAACATCACTATACCCATCGGCACCAACACCAGTTCCTGCACCCGGTGTTATAGTTTGGACAGGATATCTTATACCACCAATTATAACAATACCAAATATTAACTTTCCATCTGCAGATGGTTTGGAACCACCGGTAGTTGAAATTCCTGATGTGAATATAGTTGGTGAACTTAATCGACAGACAAATACACCTACTGAATACGAGGTAAGTGATTTGTTAACAAATACACCCACCGAATCTGGGGTAAGTGATTTATTAGATGGAGATACCTCATTACTAAATGTAATAAATGTATCTCTACCAGATGATACTTCTGAAGCATTTAATGTAGACCAATATATTAAAGACTTTAGAAAACAATTAATCGCACAACAAGTACATTGTGATTAAAAACGAAAAAACCTAAAACAAATATTTATATAGAAAGGAAAACATTTTAACAATGGATACTGACAAATTAGTAAAAGCAATACAGATTATAGTAAAGGAAGAAATCAAAGTACTTCTTCCTAAATTGGTAAAGGAAGGTGTTAAGAAAGAAATGGCAAAGTTGTTGAAAGAAAACAAACAACTTAAAGAAGTTATTTCAAAACCAAAACAACCAACCTTTATGGATGAACCGGTTTCAGAAGAACCCATTCAAGTACAAAAAAAGTTTAGTAACAATCCCGCATTAAACGAGGTGTTGGCACAAACACAACCTTTTAACGCACAACAAAGACAATCAACTGGTGAAGATTATAAAACTATGTCTTTCACTTCAAATGATACACATACATTAGGTGCATCAAATATAGCACAACAAATGGGTTACGGAGATATGTCACCAAAGCAAGGTTTGGGTGTTCAGACTGGAAACGCTGGATTAGATAAAGCACTGAATAGAGATTATAGTGGTTTGATGAAAGCAATCAACAAAAAGAAAGGTCCTTTTAGACCAGGAATGTAATAAATTATGGCAATAGAGTTAGGTTCAAAGATAGTTAAAGATACCAAAGAATATAGTAATTATGCTATTGGTATATCATTACCAATTCAGATTGGAAAAACTGCTTTTGAGCAAACCTTTACAACATTTGAACAGGTTAAATCAAATATTAAAAATCTTCTACTTACTAAAAGAGGGGAACGAGTTATGCAACCTCAGTTTGGAAGTGGACTTCAAGAACTATTATTTGAACAAAATGTAGATGACTTAGAAGGTAGAATACAGACAACAATAGAAGATAGTATTTCTCAATGGTTACCATTTGTTAATATAGATGAAATAGATATTGAACAAACAAATGAACTACGAGATAATAATAGAGTAAATGTTTCGATAAAATTTAGAGTAGGAAACTCGGTAGACTTGAATGAAGTAACATTCACTGCACAAGGGTAATAATTATGGCAATTACAAAATCAACAAAAAACTTTAAGAATAGGGGTAAGGATATTAAATACCTTAATAAAGATTTTGCTCAATTTAGAGGAAATCTAATTGAGTTTGCTAAAACTTATTTCCCACAAACTTATTCTGACTTTAATGAGTCATCACCTGGTATGATGTTTATTGAAATGGCATCTTATATTGGTGATTCACTTTCTTATTATATTGATGATACCTTAAAGGAATCATTGATGGTTCATGCAGAAGATATTGAAAATGTAATCTCACTTTCACAATATTTGGGATACAAACCAAAAGTAACATCCCCATCAGTAACAACCCTTTCAGTTTATCAATTGGTTCCTTCAATTGGAACTGGTGTTAATAACACTTTTGATGAAACTTATTTACTAAAAATAAAAGAGGGAATGCAAGTTAGGGATGAGGATGAAAACAATTTTATAACCCAAGATGTTGTTGATTTTTCAGACCCAAGTGATAGAGAAATAACTATCTATTCAACTGACAATTCAACCGGCGAAGTTACATTTTATTTGGTTAAGAAAAAGGTAGAAGCAATATCCGCTGAAATTAAAACAGCAGAATTTTCATTTGGAGCATATTCTCCATTTAGAACTATTGAAATACAAGATACAAATGTAATAGATATTTATGATGTAAGAGACTCAAATGGAAACAAGTGGTACGAAGTTCCTTATCTTGGACAAGAAATGGTATTTACTGACTACCCAAATACTGAAAATAATGACCCAGACTTATATCAGTTCAAATCAACTGTACCTTATGTGTTAACTACATTAAAAACACCAAAGAGATTTGTTAAAAAAGTAAATGGTGATAGTACAACAACTATACAATTTGGTTCAGGTGACCCATCAGCAAGTGATGAAACACTAATACCAACTCTAAAGAACGTTGGTTTGGGGTTACCTAATTCTATTTCTAAGTTGGAAGAATCGTTTGACGCAACTAACTTCTTAAAAACAAAAACATATGGAACATCTCCATCTAACACAACAATTACTGTAAAGTATTTAGTTGGTGGTGGTGTGGGGTCTAATGTTAAAAAGGGAGTACTAACAAATATTTCAGGAATCGAATTTGAAGAAGATACACAATTATTCACACCAATTCAGTTGTCTATTTATAATAGTGCAAAAACATCGATAGCAGTTGATAACGAAATTCCTGCAAGTGGTGGTAGAGATGGTGAAACTATTGAAGAAATTAGACAAAACGCATTAGCAAACTTTGGTTCACAAAATAGAGCAGTTACTGCTAAAGATTATCAGGTTAGAACATTATCAATGCCTGTGAAGTATGGTTCAATCGCAAAGGCATTCGCAACATCGGATGGTAATTTAGATAATAATTCACCATCATCAATTCTTGCTTCACCAAAAGCATTAAATGAGTTTACTGATTTGGTACAATCATTTGTAGACAAACCAGATGATGAAGAACCAAATAGAGAAACTATACAAGAAGAAATTAGACAATTCTTAGTTGGTAAGACTTCTAACAATAATGAAAAGAATAATCCATTCGCAGTAAATCTTTATTTACTTGGATATGATAATTCAAAAAGATTAACAACTCTTAATAGAGCAGTAAAAGAAAATCTAAAAACATATCTAAACGAATATAAGATACTAACAGATGGGATTAATATTTTAGATGGTTTTATTATCAATGTTGGACTTGAATTCGAAATTATAACTTATAAAGATTATAATAAGAGTGAAGTCTTATCTGATTGTATTTCGGAACTAAAAAGTTATTTTCAAATCGATGATTGGACTTTTAATAATACTATTAATATTTCGGAATTAGAACTCGTAATTGCAAATGTAGAAGGAGTTAGTTCGGTTCCAAAATTAAAAGTTGTAAATAAGTGTGGTGGACAATATTCACCAAACTCATATAATATAGAAGCAGCAACTAAAGATAAGATTGTATATCCATCTTTAGACCCATCGGTTTTTGAAGTTAAATTTCCAGACGTGGATATTAAAGGGAGAGCAAGATAATGGCATACTATTTCCTTACAGCATCAAAAGATGCATCGGTGTACTTACAACAACCCAATCAAAATTGTGGTTTAGATGAGGTATTAGAGGTTAGTAAAGTTTACTATGGTAATGTTAAGGATGTTTCGAGAGCACTCCTTAAATTCGATATAGTTCCCTTATCGGAAAGTATTGCTAACGGAGAAGTAACAATGTCTGAAGCAACTCTTATTCTAAAAGAAACCGAATCAGAAGAACTACCATTAGAGTTTACATTAGAAGCATATCCAATTTCACAAAGTTGGGAAATGGGTAATGGTACTCGATTTGATGATATAACTACAAGTGGTGTAACATGGAATAATAGAGAAGGTGATTCAACTCTAAGGTGGTTACCTAATAATACATTTGAAGAAAACTCAACGGGTTCGTATGAAGGCAAGGGTGGTACTTTTTATTCAAATGTTTATTCAACACAAAACTTTGAATACAAGACCAACGATGTCTATATGGATGTAAAAGACATAATGGATGATTGGGTTGGTGGTGTTATTCCAAACGATGGTATTATATTAAAATTACCATTTGATAAAGAAGGTGATACAAATGACTATGGTATCATCAGACTATTTAGTAAAGAAACAAATACAATACATCAACCAAAAATTAGAGTAGGTTGGGATGATTCAAACTTTTCAACAGGTTCTCTTTCAGTATTAACAAGTGAAGAATTAAAGGTTGGAATTAAAAATTTCAAAAAAGAATACAAGGTAAATACAACTCCAAGAATAAGAGTGGTGGGTCGAGAATTATATCCAATTAAAACATTTAGTTCAACAGCACAATATACCTTGAGTAACGCATTACCAGAAACAACATATTACCAAATATCAGATTATCATAGTGAAGATGTACTTGTTCCATTTAGTGATTACACTAAAATAAGTTGTGACTCTAATGGAAATTATTTTAATTTGAATCTTAGTAATTGGGAAGTAAATAGAGTATATAAAATTGAGTTTAAGGTTGTTGTTAGTGGTGTGTCTCACTATTTTGATGATGACTATACTTTTAAGATTGTAAGTTAGTATGAAAAACACCGGTCTAAAAAATGAAACCTTTGTAGGTGATATTTTGAAAAGTGGTTCTTTGGTTATTACCGAAAAGAACTCTGCTGGTGTACGTTTGTTTAGGGAATCCGATACTCGTGATGGTGTTATTAGTGGAAAACTTACAAGACCAAACTATGATACTGCAGAATTAAAAAAATCTATTGATACAACTATATTCGAGTTAATACCAAATAGACCACCAGAAGGACCAGATACGGTACTTCGTTCGGTTTATAATGTGGTAACACAATCGGTAAATGATTTAACATTAGAAGTTCAACGATTAAATACTCAAGTCAATGATTTATCTGCTAAAGTATCTGAATTAGAAATTGTTAGTGAAAGTTTGAGAATTGAGGTTGATAATGAAAAATTAAAAGCAAATATTGCAGATGAACAAGCAACAATCGCCAACAGACAAATATCAACAACTACAATCGATTTACAAAACGCAGTACAAAACTCAATCAATGAGGCAGTACAACGAGTATCTCTAACAGCAAGAGTTGAAGCATTACAAGAATCATTTAGAGTACAAAAAGAGTTAACCGAAGAAAGAGAAAAACAAAACGCAGCACAAAATGCATTAGAAGGATTAAATGGATTCTTTCAACAAACTGAAAATAGTGGATGGAAAATATCGGCAAACGATATTAAAGATGAAAGTAGAAAGGGTATTTACTTTAATGTTGAAAATTCTCGAGACTTTGAGTGGAAAAATGGTGAAAAGGGTGTTGCATTCTTTAACTTCTCAACCGAAGAACAAACTTTTACAATATCAGAAGGTATTGATTGGATTGAATTTCCAACATCTTTCAAAGTACCAGCAAGAACCGAACAAAGTGCAGGTGTAACAACGGTAACCTATAAAGTAAGTAATATTGGTAGAACATCTAAGAGAAAGCAAGTAAAAGAAGGTACTGTTGTAATCAATACATCATCGGGTGATAAATTACAATTAAAGGTATATTATAGAAAAGAAGTTAAGAGAAAAGACAAGTGGGGAAGTAGAGGTACTGCTCAAGCGTTTGTTGGTGAAGATAAAACAGGTGGATAATGGCAATTAAAACATTTAAGGAAATAATAGATAATCGAGGATATCGAATTAACTCAAAGGATAGGGAAATTTTTGAGAAAGGAACTCTACAATCATTTTTTGGGTTTTCTGATTCTGATATGATTGAATTTGTATTATATGATATAAATGACAACCAGTTACCACAGGGTTTGGAAGGTAAGTCAGTAAGATACATAAAACTATCTTCAGAAAATATCAGAGATTATATATTGATTCCTGAAGGAACATTGTTTCAAGCATTAGAATTTCCAAAAGAATATTTTATCGATGTTGAACGATTGATTAAAGAAGCAGGATATAATAATGGTATTTTCAAAACACAAATAACTTTATTAAATAAGAGAGTTGGTTACGATAACGAAAGCGAAAAACTTTGGATTAAAGAAATATCTCCATCAAGACTTGAAGTAAAGTTATTACCAATACAAAATGATGCTTCTAAAAAAACAGATTTATTACAGAGATTTAAGATATTTGTAAATGGTAGTGGGTTTAGAGATGATGTATTACCATATATCAGTACATTTATAGAAACAATAAACCCATCTGAAATAGATTCGTTTATTAAAAAAACTTATGGAGAGAAATGGTATAACAAAATGATTAGTGAATTTGGGGTATCTGGATTCGATAGATTGATGACTACCATATACAATAAGTTTGCGGAAGCAATGAAGAACGAATTTTCAAATAGAGTTTCATCTATTAATGATGTAAATTTTGGAAAACCAAAAAAGATAACACCTTCAATTTCCTATAACAAAAAAGATGTATTTAAGATTGCACAAAAAATATTAGTAGAATGTATTGAAAGATATTTACCTAAAAGAGCAATACAAACTCAAACACAAGTAGATGAAGTGTTTGATGAAAGTTTTGACAAGGTTGGAACGGTTATTCAAAGTAGAACAAGTGATGTTACAATCAATCCTAAAAAGACTGAAATAAATGTAACTAAGAAAAAGGAAGTATCTCCTGAAGAACTTTCTTTAGATGAAGAAATTAAAAAAGAAGTTCCGAACGAATTACCAATTCCTGAATTCAAAAAACCAAACCCACTTAAAAGAAAAAAAAGAGGGGGGTTATTTGATAAGTTTAAGTCCAAGTTTATATCAAGACAGAGTTTTTCGGATAGAAGTTTAAGAAATACAACATTATAATGCCTGTACCAATAAATGACATACAGTTTGACCAAGGAACACCTCAACAAGGTGATACTTTTATTAACGATGGTCCATCGGGAGGTGGTGGAGGTGGAATATCTACTGGTGGTACTGGTACTGGTACTGGTGGTGGTATAAGTACCCCAACCCCCGTATCAAGTAATTTATTCATCTTTAACATCAGTTCAAACGAAACTTCATTTACAACTACGGTAAATGGTCAACCCGTTGGTGATAATAAACGAATTAGAATAACAAAAGAATCACTAACCAAAGAAAACAAAAAAATTGAAATAAAAAAGAATGGATTTTTTACGGGCGAGTATTATATTTTAGAATTAGTTAATGATGGTATTCCTTTAATAAAAAATACACTTATTGGTAATAAGTTGCTTGGTATTGACACTAAAGATGTTGTACTAACAAAGTACAATAATGATGAAGTTGTAGGATTACCACAATCCATAAGAAGTAAGGTATCATCAGACTTGAGTTTCAAATTAGTAAAAACTGGGGGAAGTGATATATACGAAGAACCCAATAGTTATCAGGTTAAAATAAATGTATCTGGTAAGGGTTCACCCGTAAGTGTTCTTAAAAATGGAAATAAATCGGCAGAGTTTTTCCCTGAAATAGGAAATAATACTTATGAGGATGTTGAGGGTACATCTTATAAAATTCGTTCATCGGATTTATCTTTATATAAGATTACAAGTATTGTACTAACTGCTAAAGACAATCAACCAAAAGAAATAATAGCAGATTCGGGTGAAAGTTTAGACATAGATTTAACTCTAAATAAAGAGTATACTGTTGATATTGTTACTGATGAGGTATTTCAAGGTGGTGGAGGATTAGACCCCCAAATATCTTTAGTAAAAACCGACCCAAGAAAATACAACATAAATAAAAAGACTGGTGTACCGATTATGATTAGAAAGAACGAAGATGTTCAAGTAATCACAATTGTAGTTGGTGAAGATGTTTTGGAGTTTGATAATTTAGATGATGGAGATATTATTGGTTTAACAATACCACATGATGTGTTTAAGCAAATAGGTAAGTATAATATAAAACTATATCCATTTTCGTTGGATGATTATGAAAATCAAATAAGACCAGATGATGAACCCGAGGTTGTCAAACCAAAATCGGTTATACCTAAAGTTGAAATAAAAGAAGAAATTAAAATACCTAAAATTGAAATAAAAGATAAGTATAATCCGTATAAACCATTTACACTTAATACTGGTGGAGGTGGTGGTTTTACAACTTCATTTATAAGTGAAAATAATTTTGGGATTCCAAACCCATTCGAAGCAGATAATGTTATAGATGGTAGAGTAAGAAGAAACGAGATATTTAGATAATGGCAGAGTTATACAACATAGGAGGGTTATTACCATTTGACAGTTTGAGTCAAACAAGTAGTACTGTAAGTGGGCCAAATCTTACTCTAAATGATTTTGGTTCACCAACTGGTATGACAATAAAAAAACCTGTCAATCCTATAAACTTTCCAACAAAACCAAAAAATTTATTAGGATTAAATTCAAACAAACCTATAATATCTTTATCAGAAAGACCTCAACCAAAAACTTTGATTGAAAAATTAGATGAGGGTATTTCTGATGTTGAAACAATAGATGTTGAGTCAAGAGCAATAAACTTGGTAATTAATGTTGTTGATGAAGTAAGTGTTCCAATACCAGATGTTGTTGAGATAACTTATCCTAAAGTAGTTAGGGGAGCAGACTTTGTGGGATATGATACTGATTTTTCAATTAAATGGAATTCAGTAAATGCTACATATATAAAATTATTTATTGGTAATTCAACGGACTTTGTAAGATTGTCTCCAAAAGGAACTCAATCATTTAATGTAAAAGAATTATTAGAAAAATATGGTTTAGAAACTTATGATGAGGGTGATAAGATAAAAATCCCACTAAGACTTAAACCTGTAAATGAAGAATATAGAGAAGTAGTAGAAGGACCAGTTGAGGAAATCCCAATCATATTTGATAAAGGTGATATCGATATTCCTCGTTCTGTTGCTCTAAATAGAATAGCAGAAGGATTTATTAGTCAGTTTGAAAGATGTGCATTTGATGACACAAACTTCTTAACTCACTTATTACATTTGGGTGATGGTGATAATAAAATTATTACAACTTGGAGGGGATTAAAAGAATCAACAGATTCAGGAGCAGACGCATCTTCTTTAATTCTTAAACTATACGAACCACTACCCATATCGGTTGGTACAAATGATAAAGTTTTTATATCAAAACTTCAAACAGACCCACTAATTGAAACAATTACTTTAGTTGGTGATGGTCAAGATTATTGTCCACCATTACAAGGTCCTAACTTCACATTAGAACCAGATAATGGAATAGGATTCCAAGTATATGATGATTTATTAGGAAGTGGTTCGACAACAACAACTTCATTATTACAAGAATATATCACAAGAAGTGATATTGATACGAGAAAACTTAATATAGAATATGCATCGGGTTCAACAACTGTACCTGTATATAACTTTGAAGAGTTTTCACACTTTGGTTCAGTAGAAGAAAGAATTAAAAACTTTTGGTATAAGGTTCAACTATTAGAAGGATATCAATCAAAATATAATTCCCTATCATCTACTACCGAAGTTGAGTTAGGATATATTCTTGCCGAGGGTGGTTCTTATGATGGATTTGTCATTGTAACAGAAGCATCAGAATCTATTAGTCAAGAAGCAGTATACCAAACTTCAGCAGGTACAATAGAAGCAGTAAAACAATTAGATAAGATAAATGGACTAATTGGTTCATTTGATGGATTTGAACATTGGTTATACACCGATACTGAATATAGTTCTTCTTTATCATATCCTAAGAGTGGAAAAACAATTGTAGCAACAACAACTTCAGATGCAATTGCATGGTACAATTCTGCCATAAACAAATCCTCTCAATTTGATAAGAATAATGTACATTATCTAAACAACAATCTTCCTGAGTTTATCAAAGAAGATTATCAGAATCAAGACTTCATGTTGTTTATGGATATGATAGGACATCACTTTGATATTCTGTGGGTACATATAAACGCATTAACAAAGGTTAAGAAATTAAATCAACACGCAACTCGTGGATTCGCAAATGACCTTGTTTATAATCTATTGGAATCGTTGGGTTGGGATGGAAGAAAAGCATTCGATTCTCAATTCCTTTGGGAATATGCCTTTGGACAATATAAAGATGGTACTACAAAACATCAACAATCACTCAAATCGGCAAATGAAGAAGTTTGGAGAAGAATCCTTAACAACTTACCTTACTTACTAAAACATAAAGGTACTGCTCGTTCTCTAAAAGCAGTAATGGCATCATATGGTATTCCACAATCACTCCTTACAATTATGGAGTTCGGTGGACCAACTGACCCAACTAATGGTGGTACTCAACCATTTACATTTGATGATAGAACAGCAGCAATAAACTTTACAAACCAGGGTGAATATATTTATGCGGATTGGCAGACTACCGATGGTACAAAACCAAATTCGGTAGAACTAACTGTTAATTTACAAAATCCTGGTGATTATAATTTAGTAAAGGTTGGTGGGTTTACACTAAATAGTGAAAATGGTCAAGATGAAAATTGGAGATTATCGGTAGAACAAACCGAAGGTTCGTTTGGTAAAGTTCATCTTTATGTTAGTGGTAGTGAAGTTAACGAATTATATTCTGCATCAACACCTCAATTCAAAATATTCAATGATGAATATACTCAGATTGTTGTAAATAGAACAGAATCTAATTCAACATCTTCTTTCCAAGTAATTGCTAAAGAAGCATTTGATGGTAGAATTAGAACTGATGTATCTTCAACTGAATTAGAAATAAGTGGACAATCAAAGTGGGATAGTGGTAGTTTACTTTACTTAGGTTATGGAGTAACTGCATCAATGGATGAGTTTAGATTATGGAAAACCCCACTTGAAGATGGTGTAATTGAAATACATACATTACAACCAGATTCAATCGCAGGAAATAACCATACCGCATCATCTGAAGACCTTTGGGTAAGATTTGATTTTGAATATCCAAAAGATAGAACAAATGATAATAACTTATTAAATGTTGCTATTAGTCAAGAATACGCACTAACCTATGGTACTGCAGTAGGATTCCCATCTTCATCAGCATATCCATATCAGTACACTCCATACGAAAGAAGAATAACTGCAAAAGTTCCTTCTTTAGGATTTAATCAGGCAGATAAGATTAGATTTGAAACTCAAACATTAGTAACTGATTTATCACACAAAGTTAGAGCAACTAAAAAATCATTAGATAACGCACCCGTTGATTCATCAAGATTAGGATTATTCTTCTCACCAATTAAAGAGTTGAATATGGATATTATCAAATCGTTTGGTAACTTTAATATTGATAATTATATTGGTAACCCATCGGATGAATATAAAGATGAATATAGAGAACTATCTAATTTAAGAGAATACTATTTTGAAAGATTAAATAGAGATATCTACGAATACATTAGATTGGTAAGATACATTGATAAATCTTTATTCGATGTATTGGAAGATTTGGTTCCTGTTAGAGCAAAAGTTTCTAAAGGTTTATTGATTGAACCTCACTATTTAGAAAGAAGTAAAACTAAGTGGAGTAAACCAACTTCTGAAAAAGGAGACTATGAAACAAATGTTGATATTGATGAGAATGTAAATTTAACAAGTGAAAACACACAATATGAAGTAACATTAGATACTGAGGAAGAAGTTACTTTAACACATCAATACGATAACTACGATGTTAATATCAATGCCGAAGAAGATGTAGTATTAATATCAACAAATCCACAGTATGAATCAGAAATAGATACGGATGAAAATATTGAATTACTTGGTACATATCCAACATACAATATATCTATTGATGCTGGTGTAGATGAACCTCGATTGGGAGCAACTATACAAGGGTTTGAATTTGAACAAATCGGTATGGAAAAGGATTCATTAGAAAATGCAGGATTTGGGTTATTCACATCATTACCAGCAACTGGTTCTGTTACCAAGTTAGATATATTTGGAAACTTGTTCACAACTCGAGAACAAATATATTTGGTAAAAGAACAATATATTGAAAAGGTTGAGGTACAAACTCAAGGTTGGCCTGCAACAACAAATAATGAACAAGTAAAATATGAATTACAAGATGTTACAAAATATAGATACAAAGTAACAAGAATACCCGTTGGTAACACACCACCATCGGTGGGTAATGATATTGTAGAAGTTACACCATTAGAAGGTTACTTCCCAACACATTACCGATATAAAAATAATTTATCACAAGGATTGAAAAATTCATTCTTTAATGGTTCACAACAAACGGCAACAACAACCCCAGATGGGTTATCACCCGTTGAAACATTCACTACGAATCCAAACATTTTAAGAGTTGCGGATACTGGTAGAGGAAGTGGAGAGCCAATTCTTGAGGTAGATTAATTAAATTTCAAAATAGTTATATTTATTAGTACATAATATAAAAAAGGGCAAATTAAAAAAAATTATGGGATATTTAGACAACACATCAATTACAGTCGATGCCATCCTAACTAAAAAAGGTAGACAGAAGTTGGCATCGGGTCAGTCCCTTAACATTTCCAAATTCGCATTAGGAGATGATGAGATTGACTACACATTGTACGAACCAGCACACCCAAAGGGAAGTGCTTATTATGATTCGGCAATTAAGGCGATTCCAATTCTGGAAGCAAGTCCTGATGAAACACAAGTATTAAGATACAAGTTAGTTACATTACCAAAAGGTACAACACAAATTCCAGTAGTAGCATTGGGTATTTCTTCAGTAGGAGTTTATCAAGATGAAGGTCAAGTAGCACTTTCACCAACAACTTCACCACAAGGAAATACTGGTGCAGGATATACGGTTGTATTAGCAGACCAAAGAGCAGGAACATTAGCAGTAACTCAAGGAGCAACATCAACTGGTACAGTACCAGTTTTCTTAGGAGAAGAAATCACAACTACTGCACAAGTTGTTAGTGGTTTAGGATTTACATTTACTCCTAATCCTTCGTTAACTACGAATATTTCTACTACGATAACTGTGTATGGTAACGAAACGGGTGGTTCACAAACTATTCCTGTAACAGTAACTTATAGAAGTAACGTATAAAGGAGATAAGATATGGCAATTATAAACGACCCAAATATAACCGCACAATTACAGGCACTAGCCGAAGGTGGAAGAATCGACAGTAATGATGTAGTAGCCCTTTTGAACGCAGCATTACCTGCAGGACAACAATTACAAGCAGGAGCAGGAGTAACTACCGGAATCTATAAAAGATTCGGTGAGTTTGATAAAGTAAATGCAAAAGTAGAAGTAGTAACAACTGGTCTTTGGACTGGTGATGCTGGTTCTTTAACTTCATTTTACACTTCATCAACTCAGGTAGGTAATAGTGGAAACTACTACTATAATGTATACTCAACTAATCCATTAACTGATTCATCAGCAGAAGCACAATTCGCAGTTGCTTATGGTCATGTAAATGGTAGTGGTTCTATATCGTTATCAAATTCAGATGACGCATTACTTGCTTCGAAAGCAACTTACGCACAATATAAATCAATTTTATTAGAACCAACTGATACTAAGTTTTCATTTGAGAATGGAAGTGGAGTAGCAAATGATTCTAATGATATCTATGCTATCAACTTAAATAGAGCAAGATATAGAGAAAAAATGGATGCAGGAAACTGGACATTAAAAGTATCTGGTTCTAATGGAGTATTTACTTTTATTGATGATAGTGGTAAGAAGTTTGGAGATACATTAGGAAAAGCAGGTAGAGTATTCAAAGTTGTTTCTGGTTCATTAAACTTAGGAACTGAAAACGAAGCAACCATAAACACAACAACAGCTTCAAATAATGAAGGATATGGATTATTCTATCCTGATAGAGGTATTGTCATCCTTAACCCAACAGCAATCGGTGATACTATCGGAGATGTTAAACCATGGGGTGGAGCATCACAATCAGTTAGTGGTTCATTATCTGTATCAGTAGAACAACAAAATCATAAGTTACTCGTTCAAGCAATTGAAAATGGTGCTGACTTTGAAGCAAGAAGAACTGAAAATGTATCAACGCAACATTTCTTTGTAAGAGCAACAAATAGAGAGTTTAACTATTCAAACAACCCAACATATGTAACTGGTTCAGGAAGGTTTACGGAAACATCTTTCGAAACTGACCCTAAGACTTATATTACAACTGTTGGATTATACAATGACTCGAATGAATTGATTGCTGTTGCTAAAACATCACAACCAATTGAAAAGTCATTTGATAGAGAAGTTTTGATTAAAGTTAAACTTTCATTTTAACTTTAACTCTTAATCAATTATGGCAACAATAAAACTAAGAGATTATTTATTAGCTCTAAGTTCTAAAGGCACCGCTGCAGTAGATTCCGATAAATTAACAATATTGGATTCTGCTGACAGTAATGCTATAAAGACAATATTAAAATCTGACTTGGTAGATTTGGATTACCTTGTTAGTGAACTCCAAGATGATTTCTTAGACCAATTTGGTGAGGGAACCTTTAGTGGTTCTACTCAAGTAGACCACGATGCTACAACCAACTTTGTTGCCAATGAACACATAGACCACACATCAGTTTCAATTATAGCAGGAGCAGGTTTAACTGGTGGTGGGGATATTTCTTCTGATAGAACAATCAACATTGTATCCGATAATAATGGTATTGTTGTAAACGCAGACCAAATAGAATTAGATACAGACTCATCTACATTTAGTGGTGGTGTTTTAACTAAAATGAATATAGAACAAGTTGTTTCTGGTTCATCTCAAATATCCGCAGACCAAACTGATGGTTGGGTGAGTGATGTTAAAACACAATTAAACTCAAACACCGTAATTAGTGGTTCAACTTTCTCATCACCATCACAAGGTACTTTAAGAGCAACTATAAATGGTGTAAACTCTGATGTAGATTTAGGATTACAAAGTGGTGATAATGTAACCTTTACCGATGGTAACTTTACTGGTAATGTAGTAATTACTGGTAACTTAGATGTATTGGGTGATTCAGTAGAAATTCAAACTTCCGATTTAAGAATTGAAGATAAACTTATTACGGTTGCAAGTGGTTCAACAACTTCGGTAGCAGCAGATGGAGCAGGATTGGAAGTTGATGGAGCAGACAAATCCATGAAATGGAATCACTCAACTCAACAATTTGTATTTGATGCAAAGGTAAGTTCATCGGTTGGATTCAAAGGAGAAGGTGGAGAACTTACTGGTATTGATACCGACCAAGTAACTGAAGCAGGAAATCTTTATTATACTGATAGTAGAGTAAAAACAAAATTAAATATTGAAGGAGTCCTTTCAGGTTCAGCACAAATCGCAACTGAAATTAGTGGAGCAGCATTTACATCTGCTTCAAACGAGTTTGGTGAATTAACTTTAACTAAGAATGGTAGTTCAGTTCAATTAGATTTATCTCCAAATAGAGTATTGGAGGCAGTAAAAAATAAAGAAGGACATACACTTCCAAAAGGAACACCTGTTTATATAAGTGGTTCGGTTGGAAATCAAGCATATGTCTACGCAGCATCCGCATCAAGAGCAGATAGAATGCCTGCTGCATATGTATTAGACCAACAACTAACTGCCGATGAAGAAGGATATGGTATTGCACTTGGATATATTAATGGGGTAGATACTTCTGGATTCAATGAAGGTGATGAAGTTTATGTTGGTATTAATGGTGGATATACAAATGTAAAACCAACTGGTAATTCAAATAAAATTCAAAAATTAGGTAATGTTATTAAATCTGCTATAAATGGTTCTGGTGTAATTACTGGTGCGGGTAGAAGTAATGATGTTCCTAATATTCAACAAGGTCATCTTTGGGTTGGTGGACCGAATGATGTAGTTTATCAATTAACAACTTCATCTTTATTATCAAATGGATTGATTTCATCTTCAGCTCAAGTTGACTTATCACAAGCAACGGGTACTGCTGCTAATGCTACTAATGCTACTAATGCTACTAATGCTACTAATGCAGATAATATAGCATTAACTGCCGATAGTACCAATACAAACAGATATGTTCCTTTTACAGCAACCGCAACTGGTGATGGAACTTTACTTACTGATGCTGGTTTATTATATAATCCTTCCAGTAATACTTTAACAGCAACTACTTTTAATGGTAGTTTATCGGGTAATGCTACTACTGCTACTAATGCTACAAATGCAGATAATATTGCTTTTAGTGCAGATGGTACAAATACAAACAGATATGTACCATTTACTGCAACAGCTACTGGTGATGGTACTTTATTAACTGACCCAGGGATTTTATATAATCCATCTACTAATGTTTTAACAGCAACTACTTTTAATGGTGATTTATCAGGTAATGCTTCTACAGCTACTACTGCTACTTCAGCAAATTCAGTAGAATATAGTAATGTAGCAAATAAACCAACTTTAGTTTCTGGTTCATCACAAATTGATGTAACTCAAACAACTAACTATGGTTCAATAAACCAATATACTGATTCAGATAACTTATCTTATCTTAATTCATTATTAGTTGTATCAAAATCTGCTAGTGATGATTTAATTGTAGAAAGTGGGGATGTTTATATTGATTCTGGAGATTTATATCTGAGTGGTAGTAGTTCAAGTCCGCAAATATATTTATACGGTCAAAATACAGCTCTCCAATTAGGTGGTAGTGATAATTCTTATGTTTTGGCACAAAATTTTGATAATGGATATATCATACAATTCTCCCAACCACCATATATAACTAATAAACTTTCGGGTACAACAAATATACTTGAATATAATGTTCCTGGTACTGGATGGCCACAAACATATGATGCAAATGATGGATATTATAATTTCCAAGTAAATGCTACTGATGTATTTCAAATTTATAAACCAAAGACACTTGTAAAAAATGATTTAGATGTTGAAGGTGATATAACTGGTAGTGGTTTACAACTTTCTAACGGAGATTTAACTTGGGATGGTTCTACATTTAATATAAATGGAACGGGTTCAGTTGATTTATTAAGAGTAGATGATAAACTCCAAGGTAACG